>Ga0206847_10248_pt1 | contig 16932 bp, 13 predicted proteins | sample Alteio_BWOrgCont_17_FD_152880 | JGI IMG/M metagenome (GOLD analysis project Ga0206847, IMG submission 152880) | Enriched cells from forest soil in Barre Woods Harvard Forest LTER site, Petersham, Massachusetts, United States -... | ecosystem: Environmental > Terrestrial > Soil > Temperate forest >... | reverse complement strand
GCGGTGGCAATGTGCTGCTGGTCGATATGACGGTCAGCCAGGGATCCGCGCAGCAATTTTACAAGGGGAAGTCCGCCTGCGGAATGGACTCGCTGCTCGACGCCAGGAACACCGCCCAGGTCCAGGAAAATCTCTACGTCGTCGGCCAGGAGCCCAACAGCGAAAAACTGTACCGCGCCCTGCCCCGGCGATTCGACAAACTGGTGCCCCAGCTGAAGGCGAGCGACTTCGACTACATCATCTTCGACATGCCCCTGATCGACCAGATCAGCATCACGCCGCGCCTGGCCGGATTCATGGACATGGTGCTCCTGGTCCTGGAATCGGAGCATACCGACCAGGACATCGCCCGGCAGGCGGTGTCGCTGCTCGCCGGCTCGGGAGCCCATGTCGGGGCGGTGCTCAACAAGACCCGGAATTACCTGCCGTCGAAAGCGCATCACGATTTCCTCGGCACGACTTAGTTTCGGCGCACGGAAAACCGATGCTAAGCGAGCGCCTCTATTATGTGGTCAAGCCATATATGCCCTGGGGCATGCGCATGGCCCTGCGCCGCGTGTGGGCGCGCCGAAAGCGGCGGGCCTTCGGGGCGGTTTGGCCGATAGACCCGGCCGCGGTTCGGCAGCCCGAAGGCTGGCCGGGATGGCCGGGCGGGAAAAAATTCGCCCTGGTCCTCACCCACGACATCGAGGGCCCGAAGGGATTGGCCAAGTGCCTCCCCCTGATGAATCTCGACCGCAAATGCGGATTCAGGTCGTCGTTTAACTTCACTCCCGACGGAACCTACCAGGTGCCCGCGGAACTCCGCCGCGCGATCGAGCAAAACGGATTCGAGGTGGGCATCCACGACCTGCAGCACGACGGCAAGCTCTTCCGGTCGCAGCGGGATTTCAGCCGGAAGGCGGAGCGGATCAACGCCTACATCCGCGAGTGGGGCGCGAGCGGTTTCCGCTCGGCCTTCATGCTGCGCAATCTCGACTGGATGCACCAGCTGGACGTCGACTACGACTCCTCCACGTTCGATACGGACCCGTTCGAGATGCAGTCCAACGGGACCGGCACCCTGTTCCCCTTTTGGATTCCGGCCCCGGCGGGTTCCGGAGCCGCGCCGGCCAGGGACGGCTACGTGGAAATGCCGTACACGCTGCCGCAGGACTCCACGCTGTTCCTGGTCCTGGGCGAGACCTCGCCGGACATCTGGATTCGAAAGCTCGACTGGATCGCCGGCCACGGCGGCATGGCGCTGCTCAACGTCCATCCGGACTACGTCCAATTCGAGGGTCAGCCGCCGTCCCGAAAGACGTACCCCGTCGAGCACTACACCTGCCTCCTGGAGCACGTCCGCCGGCGTTACGAGGGCAGCTATTGGCAGCCGACCCCGCGGGAATTGGCCGCGTTTGTCGCGGGGATCCGGCCGCGGCCCCTCGCCTACCGAAGCAAGCGGGTAGGCATGATCACCCATTCCTTCTACGAGAACGACAACCGGGTGACGCGCTACGCCGAGGCCCTGGCGGAGCGGGGGGACCGGGTGGATGTGGTCTCCCTGCGCCGGTCCGCGGCGACGCCCCGCGAGGAGACCATCAAGGGCGTCCGCGTCTTTCGCATCCAGGATCGGTTTGGGAAGACCGAGCAGTCCATGCTCGCGTACCTGAAGCCCCTGCTCCGCTTTCTCCTCGTTTCGTCGTGGTGGCTGACGCGGCGCCATGCGAGGGAGCGCTACGACATCCTGCACGTCCATAACATGCCGGATTTCCTGGTTTTCGCCGGCTGGTATCCGAGGATGACCGGCACGCCGATCATCCTCGACATCCACGACCTGGTCCCGGAGTTCTTCGCCGGGAAATTCGGCGCCGGGAAGAGTCTCCGGGTGGTGAACGCCCTGAAATGGACGGAGCGCCGTTCGGCCGGGTTTGCCAGCCATGTCATCATGTCCAACCACCTCTGGCTCGGGAAATTCACGGCCCGCACGGGCACCGGGGACAGGTGCTCGGTGTTCATCAACAACGTCGATACCCGGACCTTCCAGCCCCAGGAGCGCATCCGGAACGACGGCAAAATCATCGTCCTGTTTCCCGGGGGACTGCAATGGCACCAGGGCCTGGACATCGCGTTGCGCGCATTCATCAAGGTGCGCGCGGAACTCCCGAACGCCGAGTTCCACATCTACGGCGACGGGAACATGAAGCCCACGCTGGTCGCTCTCGCCGGCGAACTGGGATTGAACGGAACGGTCCGGTTCTTCGAGCCCGTGACCATAGCCGAGATCGCCCGGGTCATGGCGAATGCCGACCTGGGAGTGGTCCCCAAGCGCGCCGATTCGTTCGGAAACGAGGCCTACAGCACAAAGATCATGGAGTTCATGTCTCTCGGCGTCCCCGTGGTTGCCTCGAGGACCAAGATCGACCAGTACTATTTCAATGACTCGGTGCTGCGCTTTTTCGAGTCGGGAAAATCCGACGCCCTGGCCGAAGCCATCCTCGAGGTTTTGCGGGATGCCGGCCTTCGCCACCGGATGATTTCCCATGCGCTGGAATATTCCGCGAAGAACAGCTGGGGATCGCGCAAGGCCGATTACCTCAAGATCGTCGATGAATTGACCGGCCCATCATGAGCGATCCCATCCAGCAAAGCCTGGAAAGCGTCCAAAAATGGATCGAGGATCGCGGCTACAAAGGCTACGATCCCGGAGACGGATTGACCTCGTTTCTTCGGCCGTTGACCTTCGGCAATCTGTTCGCCGAGCGAATTCTCCAGCAGGCGATTTGGAAATCGCCCGTCAATGTCCGTCCGCTGGTCGGCGTGGTCCCCCTCGACTCGACGAAAGGCAGGGGTTTCACGGCCTGGGCTTACCTGCTTTTGTATCGCGCCCTGGGCAGTCCCGAATTTCGGGAGAAAGCGGTGGCATGCCTGGATTGGCTGGATCGCTCGAGGGAAACCGGGCAGTCGGGGCATTGCTGGGGAAATCATTTCGATTTTACGACGCGCAGCGGCCGCATGAAGGCCCATACGCCGACCATCGTCTGGTCCGGGTTGATCGGCCAGGCTTTCCTGGAGGCCTACGAGCAGCTGGGCGAACCCAGGTTCCTGGCGATTTCCGAGAGCATTTGCGAATGGATCCTGAGGCTGCCCCGGGAGACGACTTCGACCGGGAATTGCCTGAGCTATACCGGCGTTTTCCAGAACTCAGTTCACAATTCCAATCTATTGGGCGCCGCCATGCTGGCCCGGACATGGCGACACCGGCCCAAGGAGGAATATCGCGCCGTGGCCCGCGACGCGGTGCGCTACAGTTGCAGCCGCCAGCGCCCGGACGGATCATGGTGGTACGGGGAGAACCCGAAATACCATTGGATCGACAATTTCCACACCGCTTACAATCTCGACAGTCTCAAGCGTTACATCGACAACACCGGGGACCAGTCGTTTCGCCCGAATCTGGATCGGGGCTACGAATACTTTGTGAAAACCTTTTTTGAACCGTCGGGCCGGCCAAGATATTATCACAATCGCACCTATCCGATTGACATCCAGTGCGCGGCTCAGGCGATCGACACCTTTTGTTTCTTCGGGAAGGAGCATCCGGAGGCGCTGCCGATGGCCGGGAAAATCGCCCGCTGGACGATCCAGAACATGCAGGACCCCGACGGGTTTTTTTACTACCGGAAATACTCCGCCCTCACCGCGCGGACGCCCTACTTTCACTGGGGACAGGCGACGATGTTCAAGGCGCTGGCGCATCTCTATCTTTCGCTCTCGCTCCCGGCCGGTGAAACGACGCAGTCGGCCGTCGCGCCTTCGCCACCATGACTCCTTCCGGGCTGAGCTTTGCGTTGGTCACCCCGGCGCGGAATGAGGAGGCCTTCATCGAAGGCACGATTCGCTCCGTGGTCGCCCAGACCCGGCGGCCCGTGCGCTGGGTGATCGTCAGCGACGGATCGACCGACGGAACGGATGAAATTGTGAAGCGCCATGCCGGCCGGCACGACTGGATCGAACTGCTCCGGATGCCGGAGCGGCGCGACCGGCAGTTCGCGGCGAAGGCCAATTGCTTCAATGCGGGATACGCCCGCCTCCAGGGGGTCGCCTATGACATTGTCGGCAATCTCGACGCGGACATCACCTTCGAGCCGGATTATTTTGAGTTTCTGCTCTCCAAATTCGCCGCCCAGCCCCAACTGGGGGTCGCCGGAACGCCGTTTATCGAGAACAAGGACGATCCGGGCGAGCACAGTTACGGGCATGGGTTCGCCAATCTGCAGCACGTCTCCGGCGCGTGCCAGTTGTTCAGACAGGAATGCTTCCTGGCGGTCGGCGGCTATGTCCCGGTCAAGGGAGGCGCCATCGACTGGATCGCGGTCACCACGGCGCGCATGAAGGGCTGGCAGACCCGCACCTTCACTGAAAAAGTCTGTTTCCATCACCGCCAGCTGGGGACCGGCACCCACAGCCCGCTCCTGGTCCGGTTCCATTATGGCACCAAGGCCTATTATGTCGGCGGTCATCCTCTTTGGGAGCTGGTCAGGGGCATTTTTCAGATGAGGGAGAAACCCATGGTCATCGGCGGACTGTACTTCCTCGCCGGATATTCCTGGGCCTTTCTGCGCCGGATGCCAAGGGCGGTGAACCCGGAGCTGATGGCCTTTCATCGGAAGGAACAGATGTCCCGCTTAAAACGAATCTTCCGCGGCTCCCGGCGCGCGGCTTCGACGCCGTGCTGATCGTCAACGCAGACGATTTGGGGCGAAACCAGGCCGCCACCGACGCAATTCTGTCCTGCCATGCTGGAAGGCGGATCACATCCGCCAGCGCGATGGTGTTCATGGAGGACTCGGAGCGGGCCGCGCAATTGGCGCTGCGCGCCGGGCTGGAGGCGGGCCTGCACCTCAATCTTTCCGAAAGATTCTCGGCCGACGGAATTCCCGCGCGGATCCGGGAGCCCCACGAGGCGGTCCGCCGCTTTCTCACGGCCGGAAAATACGCCCTGCTCGTTTACAATCCCTTTTTGAATGCAAAGCTGCGCCTGGTATTTGACGCCCAATACGCGGAGTTTTTGCGATTATATGGCCGGCCGCCCTCGCATCTGGACGGCCATCAGCACATGCACCTTGCCACCAACATGCTCATCCAGCGGATCCTTCCCGCCGGCGCCAAGGTGCGGAGAAGCTTTTCATTCCTGCCCGGCGAGAAAAGCGCGGTCAATCGCTGGTATCGCGCGTTTGTGGACCGCCGCCTGGCCCGGCGGCATCGCCTGACCGACCGCTTTTTTTCGCTCGCGCAGCATCTGACCCGGGACCGCCTGGAGCGCATCGTCGTCCTGGCCGGGAAGGAGAACGTCGAGCTCATGGCGCATCCCGCGCTGCCCCGGGAATTCGAGTTCATGATGAGCGGGAGTTACGGCGAAGCCCTCTCGCGGGTGCGACTGGGAGGCTACGATGTCCTGTGACCGCCCCGGCATGAGCCTGTCGAATGCCCTGACCAACGCATGAAAAGCGAAGGCAGGCATATCACCGTGTGCGTCTGCACTTTTCGGCGGCCGGAAATGCTGCGCCGATTGCTGGGCGAAGTGGAACGGCAGCGGACCGACGATCGGTTCACCCATTCGATCGTCGTCGCGGACAACGATCGGGAACAGTCGTCCCGGTCCGTGGTCGCCGAATTCGCGCGGAAGTCCCCCGTCGAGGCAACCTACTGCTCCGAGCCGCGGCAAAACATCGCCCTGGCGCGCAACAAGGCGCTGGAACACGCCAAGGGCGATTATATCGCCTTCATCGACGACGATGAGTTCCCGGCGTCCGACTGGCTGCTCATCATGCTCAAGACCTGCGAGGATTACCAGGCGGCGGGAGTGCTCGGTCCGGTGCGGCCGCACTTCGACCGGCCGCCACCGCGCTGGATCATCGCCGGCCGCTTCTGCGAGCGGCCCGAGCATCCGACCGGGCGGGTGATGGACTGGGAGGAATGCCGCACGGGCAATGTGCTTTTCCGAAGGGAAATCCTGGACGGGGAGCCCCTGGCATTTAAGCCGGAATTCGGCAGCGGCGGCGAGGACAAGGATTTTTTCATGCGGATGACCCAGCGGGGCCTCGTGTTCCGCTGGTGCAACGAAGGTCTCACGTACGAAACCGTTCCGCCGAGCCGCTGGAAGCGGAGCTACATGCTCAACCGGGCACTCCTGCGGGGGAAGAACATCCTCAAGCATCCGCAGGGTCGCATCAAGCTGCTGGCGCAATCTTTCGTCGCCGCGCCCCTTTACGCGGCGATGCTGCCATTCACGCTGTTGTTCGGACAGCACGTTTTCATGAAGTATTGCATCAAGTTTTGCGATCATCTCGGCCGGATCCTCGCCTGGCTTGGATTCGACGTGGTCGGCGGCCGGCAAACGTGAGCGGCGGCCGTCTCCTCCAAATCGCTGTGCCCGCAAACTCCACGGATATCCTGGTCGCAGTCGGATTCGCCGAGGCCCTTTCCGCTCCCGAGGTGGTCTGGAGCCTGGTGGACGCCGGATTCAATGTGACGGCCTTTTCCCGAAGAGGCCGCCGGGCGTCACTTCGTCACAGCAAGTACGTCACGGTTCACGAGATCACGGCCCCGGAGGCGGATGCCGCGGCATCGGCGGGGGAACTGGCCGCGCTGCTGGGATCCCGCGGCTCCCGGGCGCCGGGCCGCCACGTGCTCCTCCCGCTGGACGATGCCTCGCTCTGGCTGTGCGGGCGGCTATCCTCCTCCCTGGGCTGGACGCTGGCCGGCGCCAGCGGCGCGGGCGCCGAGCTCGCCCTCGACAAGGGGAAGCAGATTCAAGCGGCGCGCGCGGCGGGTTTTAACGTCCCCGAATCGTTCCTCGCCTCGAAGACCGAGAATTTCGCCGATGGCGCGTCGCGCTTTCCCCTCATCCTGCGGCCCTCGGACGCGATTTCGATTCGCGACGGCAGATTGCGGAAGGGCAAAAACTGGATCTGCTCGGACAAAGCCGAACTGGGGAAGGCCATGGCCGCCTGGGCCGGAGCCGGCACGTTGCTGGTCCAGCCTTTCCTGCAGGGAACGGGCGAGGGCGTTTTCGGATTGGCCGTCGATGCGGGCGTTGCGGCCTGGAGCGCGCACCGCCGGTTGCGCATGATGAATCCGCACGGCTCCGGCTCCAGCGCGTGCGTTTCCCAGCCCGTGCCCGCCGAGGCCCGCCTCGCGGTGGAGCGGTTGGTTCGGCAGACCGGCTGGCGGGGCCTGTTCATGGTCGAGCTGCTGCGCGATCAATCCGGGAAACTTTGGTTTGTGGAGCTCAACGGCCGGCCCTGGGGCAGCATGGCGCTTTCCCGCCGCCAGGGATTCGAATACCCGGCCTGGGCGGTGAATCAGGCGCTCAATTCGCCGGCTCCCATGGATATCCCGGTCGCGGGCGACCGGCCGGTCGTTTGCCGGAACGCGGGCCGCGAAGCCATGCATCTGCTGTTTGTCCTTCGCGGGTCGAAGTCCAAGGCCATCAGGCAATGGCCTTCCTTCTGGCGGACACTGTTCGAGCTCCTTCGGGTGCGCCGGGGCGACACCCTTTACAACTGGCGGCGGGGCGATTTGAAGGTTTTCTTCAGCGACTTCTGGTATACCCTGCGGGACAACCTGAGCAAGTCGCACGGTTAACCTGAATTTTTCACGCCGATGGTCACCGCCGCATGCCACGTTCATTCCGATTGGTCCTACGATGGGAAATGGACGCTCTCCGCGCTGGCGGCCGAATTCAGCCGGCGGGGCTATCGGGTCCTGATGATGACCGAGCACGACCGGGGATTCACCGAGAAACGTCGTCAGGAGCACCGCGCCGCCTGCGCCGCCGCCAGTTCTGAAAGCATCCTGGTCGTGCCCGGCATCGAGTACAGCGACGCCGAAAATCGGGTTCATGTGCTGGTGTGGGGGCCGGTGCCTTTCGTGGGGGAGGAGGTTCCCACCGCGAAAATGCTCGAGGCCGTGAAAGCCGCCGGAGGGGTCGCGGTCATGGCGCATCCCTCGCGGATGAAGGCGTGGAAGGCGTTCGACCCGGCATGGGCCGGCGACCTGCTCGGCATGGAAATTTGGAACCGGAAAACCGATGGTTGGGCGCCAAGCAAAACCGCCCCTCAGCTGCTTGAAGGCACCAACCTCCTGCCGTTTGTCGGCATGGATTTTCACGATCGCCGGCAGATGTTTCCCTTGTCCATGGAATTGGATATCCCGGCGAACGTGACCGAGGAATCGGTCCTGGAATGCCTGCGGGCGCGCCGCTGCCACCCCATGGCCCTGGGTCGGCCCCTCCGCGAACGGATGAGCGGCTGGTCCGAGGCGAAACTGAACGCGGCGGAGCGTTGCCGGCGAGTCCTTGCCAAGGCATACCGCTTCCTGAAAAGATAGGCCTTTATCAGCTCAGCCGACGTCAAACTCCATGCCGACCCAGTACGCCGAAATCAGTGTGAATGGAAAGACCCTCAAGGTCCCGGCGGTGTCGATCGATCGGCGGACCGTCGTGGCCACCGGCAAGGGGCTGAGGATCGCCCGGTTCCACGAGGAGGAGTGGAACGAGGACCGGACGATCACGGATCCCGACTCCTTTCTCAGGGAGTTGAAGGGCGGGCCCCTCCGGGCCGATATCTTCACCTTTGCCCAACCCCTGGCGGACCCGCAGCCCAGGCATCCGTTTCACGTCGAGTGGGACGACGTGGCCGCTGTCTCCATCACCACCTATTCCGATTGGTGGGATCAGCTCCCCCAGGTATCGCGGAAGAATGTCCGGCGGGCGGAGCGGCGGGGAGTGGTGGTCAGGCTCGCGGTTTTCGACGATGTCTTTGTCCGCGGGATCAAGGGGATTTACGACGAGACGCCAATCCGCCAGGGCCGGCACTTCTGGCACTACGGCAAGGATCTCGAGTCGGTGAAGCGGGAAAACGCCACCTTTCTCGATCGCTGCGATTTCGTGGCGGCCTATCACAACGACGAATTGATCGGATTCATCAAGATCGTCTACGTGGGGAAGGTCGCCCGGATCATGCAGATCATTTCGAAGAACGCCCATGCCGACAAGCGCCCGCCCAACATTCTCCTCGCGAAGGCGATGGAGGTTTGCTGCCAGAAGGGGATGACCCATTTCGTCTACGGGCAGTATTTTTACGGGAGCAAGGGGCACACTCCGATAACGGAATTCAAGCACCGCAACGGATTTAAGCGCATCCCGTTTCCCCGGTACTTCGTGCCCCTCACCCTCAAGGGAAAAGCGGCGATCGCCCTGGGACTCCACCGCGGCGTCAAGAGCCTGATCCCGCCCCGACTGCTGAATTTCCTGCTGGAGACGCGCGCCCGCCTCAATCGCAAGAGCCCCGAGCCAGCGGCCTCCACGAGCGACGAGGCCTGAATTTCCTTGTGCGGCGGGATACTCCCCCCTTTCTTCGGCAGGCTTGTTCACGCCGGTGTAGCTCAACGTTAGAGCGGCCGAATTGTCTTCGGCAGATGGAGTGTTCAATTCCTCCCGCCGGCTCCAGTCTTCGGCGCCGCGTCAGCGGCCCGAAGACTGCCCGGCGTATTCCCGCGTGCAGCGGGATGGAGACGGGCTGTCCACCCCTCGCGCCTACGCCTGGCAAGCCCAGTCTTCGCGGTCGCGACAGCGCGCGAAGACTGTCCGGCGTATGCCCGCGTGCAGCGGGCAGGAGACGGACCGGGCATAACGCACCGCTCCGCCTGGCAAGCCAGTCTTCGGCCGCAAGTGGCATGGGCTTCCAGCCCAAGCGCTCATAGGACACGGGCTGGAAGCCCGTGCCACGCCCGATCGCCAGACTTCAATCCGGATTAGGACACTCCCCTTCCCAATCAAATTGACCCTCCGCCCCCATCCCGCAGGCTCGTTCATCACTTACCATTCCGACAGTCTCAACCGCTTCATTTTGGACCAACGCCAATGCCTGGAATAACGGGGATAATCGGCCCGAGCATCCCAAATGGGGCCGCAACATCCCAGATTGACGCGATGGTCCGGTGCCTGGCACACGAGCCGGACTTCGTCACCGGCAGCCTGCGTAATGACGATCTGGCGCTGCAACTCGGCTGGGCCAGCCGCCCAGGTTCCGCCGCGGGCTGCGCGCTCGCCTGGAACGGCCGGCGCGACACCTGCCTCCTCTTCTTTGGCGACGACTTCGGACCCGGCGCCAATACGGCCGAGTCCCTGATCCTTCTCTACGAAAAAAGAGGCCCCGGTTTTCTCCTGGAGCTGAACGGCTGCTTCAGCGGCCTGCTGGTGGACCTGCGCCAGCAGAAGGTCATCCTGTTCAACGACCGTTACGGCCTCAGCCGGATCTATCTTCACGAATCGCCAGACGGATTCTTCTTCTCGTCCGAAGCCAAGTCCCTGCTGGCGGTCCTGCCCCAGCTGCGCCAGATCGATCAAAGAGGACTCGCGGAGTTCTTTTCCGTCGGTTGCGTGCTCCAGAACCGCTCCCTTTTCCAGGGTATTTCGCTCCTGCCGGGAGGTGCGATGTGGACGTTCCATCGCGACGGCCGCATTGACCAGGGCCGCTACTTTGACCCGAAAACCTGGGAGCAGCAGGAAATCCTGGGCGCGACCGCTTACAGCGAGCGACTGAGAGAGGTTTTTGGCCGCATTACGCCCCACTATCTGAAGGGTCCCCGGCGCGTCGGGATGTCGCTCACCGGCGGCCTGGACGGCCGGATGATCATGGCCTGGGCGAAAGCGGCTCCGGGAAGCCTGCCCTGCTATACCTTTGGCGGCCGCTATCGCGACTGCGCGGATGTCCGCATCGCCCGGAAACTGGCAAAGATTTGCGGCCAGCCGCACACGACCATCCCCATGGGGAATGACTTCTTCACGGATTTCCCGGCGCTCGCCGAAAAAACGGTCTGGCTTACAGACGGGGCGATGGATGTGTCGGGCGCGGTCGAACTGTACGTCAACCGGCTGGCCCGGGAGATCGCGCCGGTCAGGCTGACCGGCAATTATGGATCCGAGATTCTCAGATCCAATGTCGCCTTCCGGCCCGGCAGCCTGGACACCGCTCTCTTTACCCCCGAGTTTTGCCGTCTCCTCGGTGAAGCGGCCGAGACCTACCGCAGCGAGGCCGCCGGGCACCGGCTTTCATTCATCGCCTTCAAGCAGATCCCCTGGCACCATTACGCCCGTTTGGCGGTGGAGAAGTCGCAGCTTGCGCCGAGAACACCCTTTCTCGATAATGAATTGGTGGCGCTCGCTTATCAGGCTCCGCTGGAATCGGCTGGCAGCACCGCACCCCTTCTCCAGCTGATCACCGAGGGCAACCCGGCCCTGGGTTCGGTCGGCACGGACCGGGCGCTGCGCCGGCGCCCCCTTCCCATCCTCACCCGGCTCGCGACGGCGTGGCAGGAATTCACCGCGAAGGCGGAATACGCCTACGATTACGGAATGCCTGGCTGGCTGGCCCAGGCAGACCACGCGGTTGCGCGCCTGCACGTGGAGAGACTGTTTCTCGGCCGTCATAAGTTTTATCATTTCCGCGTCTGGTACCGGGACCAATTGGGCGGTTATCTCAGGGCATCCCTCGATTCCGGCGACAGTCCATCCTGCTATCGGGACGGCTCCGTCGGGAAGATCGTTCGGGGCCATCTGTCGGGCCGCTCCAATCGCACCCTTGAATTGCACAAATTGCTCAGCGTTCAGCTGATTGAAAAACTCCTCCTTCGATCGCCATGCCCAGACTGATCCTCATCGTTTTTCTGGTCTTCGCGGCGTGGCTGATCAAGCGGGACACCGCCCGGAGGGATGGAATCTCCGGGGCGGTCTGGATTCCGACCATCTGGATTGGAATCCTGGCGTCGCGGCCGTTTTCCACCTGGCTCGGCTCGGATGCCGGGGGGGATGCCCTCGAAGGCAGCCCGCTCGATCGTCTCTTCTTTTTCGTATTTATCTTTCTCGCCTTCATTGTCATCTCCCGGCGCAAGGTCAGCTGGTCCCAGGTGATTTCGACGTCCTGGCCGGTTTTTCTTTTTTACGCCTTCATGCTCATCAGCGTGCTCTGGGCCTATTCGCCGGTCGCGTCGTTCAAACGCTGGTTCAAGGATTTCGGCAACATCTCCGTCGCCCTGGTCATCCTGACGGAAGTAAATCCCGCGCAGGCCTTTCGGGCGGTCTATGTCCGCTGCGCCTACGTCCTGATACCGCTCTCCTATATTTTCATCCGATGGTTTCCCGACATGGGACGACACTACAACATCCATTCAGGCGGATTGGAGGCAACCGGGGTCACCTTTCAAAAGAACTCCCTTGGCATCATGGTGCTGGCTTGCGGGCTGATCCTGATCTGGGACTGGTTGGAAAGGTCCAAGCCGGGGGAAATTCGTCAGAATTGGTTCGATCGTTATATGCCTCTCGGGATTCTGGCGATAGGACTATACCTTCTCCATCTCTGCGATAGCAAAACCTCCATCGCGTGTCTCGCCTTTGGCAGTATTATCCTGTCCGCCATTCGGATTCCCTTCCTGCGCAATCGAGTCGGCTCCCTGGGCGTGTACATCGTGGCATCCGCTGCAATTTTCTTCGTTCTCGATAGCCTGTTTGGCATCAAGGAGTTTGTGGTCGAAAGCATGGGCCGCAACATGACCTTTACCGGGCGCACCGACGTCTGGAAAGTATTGTTGGACCTGCATACGCCTTCGATCCTGGGGACCGGCTTTTGCGATTTTTGGTCGGATCCAAACTACCTGCCCAAGCTGCCCTATTGGGTGGAATATTCCGCCCACAATGGTTATCTGGAGACGTACCTCGATGGGGGAATCGTCGGAGTCTTTTTCCTTGTCGTCCTGCTGATCGGCACGGGCCTGAAGATAAACCGGCAACTCTCCACCACGGGCGGCAGCTATCCCCTGATTCGTTTTGTGGTCCTGGGGACGATGATTATTGGCAACATTACTGAATCTCATTTTGGCCGGATGAGCCCATTGTGGTTTATGCTGCTGCTGGTTGCGCTTGATCCCATGCCCGGCGGGGGAATTCCCGGGACGAGCGAGATTTTTGCCTCCGACCCCCAAGGTGCCCCGGCCGACCCGGAGGCTCCGTCCGAACCAGCCGCCCAGCCATCCCCTCCTTGAAAATACCGAAGCGAATCATCCAGACGGGGAAAAGCCGCGACCTGTCGCCCATGGCCCGGGCGGCGGCGACCAATCTCAAGTTGCTGCATCCCGACTGGGAGCACGTTTTCTTCGATGACGACGATGTCCTCCGCTTCATGGCGGCCGAGTTCCCCGAGTATCAGATGATTTTCGATTCGTTCCTCCGGCCGATCCAGCGCTTTGATTTTTTCCGCTACCTCGCGGTTTTCCGCCTCGGGGGCTTTTACTTCGATCTCGACGTTTTTCTTTCCGAACCCCTCACGCCGCTGCTCGATCAGTCGTGTGTCTTCCCTTTTGAGGAATTGAGCCTGAGCCGCTTCCTGCGCCGACGGTACGGCATCGACTGGGAAATCGGCAATTATGCCTTCGGGGCGGCCCCCGGGAACGCCTTTCTCGAATCCGTCATCCAAAATTGCGTCGAGGCGCAGCGGGATCCCCATTGGGTGCGCCCCATGATGGCGGGCATCCCGCGAATCTTTCACTCCGATTTCCGGGTCCTGAACACGACCGGGCCGGGATTGGTCACGCGCACGCTGATGGAAAACCCCGAACTGATCGCGGATGTCACGGTCCTGTTTCCCGACGATGTGTGCGACTCCGACAACTGGCATCAATTCGGCAACTATGGGGTGCATCTGATGGACGGATCGTGGCGGACCGAGGGCAGTCTTTTGCGCCGGCGCCTCGCCCGGTGGTGGGAGGTGCGGTTGCTCTCCAAATTCATGCCCGTCAGCCGCAGGCTGGGTCCCAGGCGAAACGTGTATCCCGGCGGAGAGGAATTGGCGTGATGGAGATTCAGAAGCTCTGGGGAAGACTGCGGGGAAAGTACCGGCGAACCGCGGCGCTCCTGCTCGCCCGGCGCCCCTGTCGGATGCAAAACCGGGCGCCCCTGATTTCATTCACCTTCGACGATTTTCCCCGCTCCGCCTTGCTCACGGGCGGGCGGATCTTGGAAGAGCACGGGGCCGCCGGAACCTACTACACCTCGTTCGGCCTGATGGGGCAAACGGCCCCGACGGGCGAAATTTTCCATCGGGAAGACCTTCCCCTCGTCCTCGGACGGGGGCATGAATTCGGCTGCCACACCTTCGCCCATTGCCACGCTTCCGACACCCCCGCCGCCGTCTTCGAGCGGTCAATCCTGGAAAATCGCCAGGCTCTGGGCCGCCTTGTCCCCGCCGCCACGTTCAAGACCCTTTCCTACCCCATCGGCTGTCCCCGCCCCGGCACCAAGCGCCGGTGCGCCCGATATTTTTCCGGCTGCCGGGAGGGCGGCCAGACCTACAATGCGGGCGTCACGGATCTCAATAATTTGCGCGCCTTTTTTCTCGAACAGAGCGGTGACGACCTGGGAGCGGTCAAGCGGATTATCGACGCCAATTGCCGGGCGGGCGGCTGGCTGATTTTCGCCACCCATGACGTCTCCGACCATCCCACCCGTTTCGGATGCCGGCCGGCGTTCTTTGAGGAGGTCGTGCGCTATTCGGTCGATTCGGGGGCCGGGTTGCTCCTGGTGTCCGCCGCGCTGGATGCTGTTGGCGCTCCCCAGGGATAGCGCCTTCCGGCAATAACCTTTCCCATGACCGCAGAAAACCCATCCCGGGCGAGGATAGAAGCCCTCGATATGACCAAGGGGGCCCTGGTCGTCATCATGGTCATCTATCACAGCCTCAATTACTCGAGCCAATATTACCTCGGTTTCAAGTACCTGTCGTTCCTGCCCCCGTCCTTCATTTTCATCACCGGTTTCCTCCTCACCAAGGTCTACTCCGTCCGGTACGACGCCGGCGAGCCGCGGATCAACCGGCGGCTGATCGTCAGGGGAGGCAAGCTGCTCGCCCTGTTCAGTCTTCTCAATGTCGCGGTGTACCTCGCCGGCCGGCGCGATATGTATGGCCGGTCCCTGCGCCTGGGGTATTTCTTCAGGCACGGGTATCAGGTTTACGTTACCGGATCGGGCCGCTTCGCCGCGTTTGAAGTCCTGCTGCCCATCGCCTATCTCCTGCTCGTTGCGCCCCTTCTCCTGTGGATGAACAGCCGCCGCCGCTTTCTGCTCATTCCGCTCACCGTGGGGCTGCTCTTATTCTGCAGCGTCGCGGATGAGCGCAGCGACTCTTTCGTCAATCTCAGCCTGATGAGCGCCGGTGTGCTCGGCATGCTGGCGGGGCGCCTGCCGACCGATCGCCTGAACATCCTGGCTCGATACCGCCTCGTTACCGTGCTCGCCTACTGCGTTTATTTTCCCCTCGGCGTCTCCCGGGGCTACATCTACCCCATCCAGCTTCTGGGGGCGATTGTCGCGCTGGCAATGATCTATGGAATCAGCGTCAGATTTGGGCGGGATACCTGGCCGCGTCGGCGGCTGATCCGACTCGGCCGATATTCACTCGTCTCGTATATCCTGCAAATCGGCATTCTTCAGGTGCTTTCCCGCCTGATCGGAAGGCCGGCTCCGTTTTCAACAGGCTCAGCTTTCATATTCAGCGCGACCCTCGTCCTTATGACCGTGCTGGTGGAGCTTCTCGAGCGATCCCGAACGCGCTCGGCCCGGGTCGAGAAGCTTTACAAAGCGGTCTTTGCCTGAAGTCGACCGCGCTCCCCCCGTGCTTTTCAACTCGCTTAATTTCGCGTTATTTTTTCCGACGGTCTGCATCCTGTATTTCGTGCTGCCGTTTCGCTGGCGGACGCCGCTGCTGCTGGTGTCGAGCTGCGTCTTCTACATGGCCTTTATCCCGGCCTACATTCTCATCCTGTTTGTCACCATCCTCATCGACTATGTCGCCGGCATCCAGATCGAGCGCAGCACCGGCGCCGGCCGGAAGCGCTGGCTGACCGGAAGCATCATTTCGACCTGCGCCGTCCTTTGCGTCTTCAAATACTTTCATTTTTTCACGGGCAACTTCGTCGCGGCGGCCCATCTGCTGGGATGGGACCTCCCCTCCCTTGACTGGAAAATCATCCTGCCGATCGGGCTGTCCTTCCATACCTTCCAAAGCCTGAGCTATGTGGTGGAGGTCTACCGGGGCCGGCAGAAGACGGAGCGCAATTTCGTCATCTACGCCACCTACGTGATGTTCTTTCCCCAGCTGGTCGCGGGCCCGATCGAACGCCCGCAGCAGCTGCTCCATCAGTTCCGCGAATGGCATGCCTTCGATTACGAGCGGGTAACCAGCGGATTGAAGCGGATGGCCTGGGGCTTTTTCAAAAAGCTGGTGGTGGCCGACCGGCTGTCGCTTTACGTCAGCGACGTCTACGCCGCGCCGCGGAGCTTCAACGGGCTCCAGCTCACCATCGCCACCTTCTTTTTCGCCTACCAGATCTACTGCGATTTTTCCGGCTATTCCGACATCGCCGTCGGCACCGCCCGCATCCTGGGCTTTCGGCTGATGGAAAACTTCAACACCCCCTATTACTCCAAATCGGTGTCGGAGTTCTGGCATCGCTGGCATATTTCGCTCTCCACGTGGTTTCGGGACTACCTGTACATCCCCATGGGCGGAAACCGGCTGCCTTTGCTCGGCTGGTGCGGCGCCATCCTGGTGACGTTTGGCGTGAGCGGCCTCTGGCACGGCGCCAACTGGACGTACGTCGCCTGGGGACTTCTGAACGGCGCCTACCTTTTGATCGGAGTGGCCACCAAGGGAGCCCGCCGCCGGTTTTTCGCCGCCCTCGGCTTGGGCGAGGAATCCCCCCTCCGGACGGGCATCCGCATCGCCTCGACCTTCTTCCTGATCTGCGTCGGATGGGTTCTTTTCCGGGCCAAGAGCCTCGCGGACGCCGGCTACGTCCTGGCCCACTTTTGGCGAAACTGGGACTTCCACCTGATCA
>Ga0206847_10200_pt2 | contig 17075 bp, 8 predicted proteins | sample Alteio_BWOrgCont_17_FD_152880 | JGI IMG/M metagenome (GOLD analysis project Ga0206847, IMG submission 152880) | Enriched cells from forest soil in Barre Woods Harvard Forest LTER site, Petersham, Massachusetts, United States -... | ecosystem: Environmental > Terrestrial > Soil > Temperate forest >... | reverse complement strand
GGAACCTACACGGAAATTACAAAAGCAACTAGCGGTGGAATTGGCTAACCTATTTATTTAGAGCAGTCAATTTACTTGCCAAAATGTGAAACGTTCCTTACAGTAATTCCACCATTCGATATGCTTTCTGATTGACCGAGACCTCCGCCGACCGACTCGTAGCCGGTACATTTTGCAATCAGAAGGCGAATGGGCAGCCGAACACGCCGGCCGGTTGCATTTCTACCGAAGACAGATGCCGTATTGACTGAAACCGCAGATCAGGAGAAGCCAATGACCACGAACGCAGTCCCGTCCAGGTCCCTCACCAGCCGTCTGGCATCGCTTGCCGTTGTGGCCCTAATGCTCACCGCCAACATGATTGCCGTGGCGCAGAGCTCCGCGACCGAACACGGCAAGGGGCCGCTACAGGTAGGAGCGGCACTCTCGGGCGGAGTCTTCACGGGACCCTCTGGACAGCCGACGCCGACGCCACAGGTGCCTGCCAGCGCGCCGGGAACTGGAATGCATGATGGGATCAAGTTGCATGGCCACTGGACGATCAACGTCAAGAATCCTGACGGCACTCAGGTTCAGCATCATGAGTTTGAGAACCAGTTGCAGTATGACGGCACGCAGTTTTTGACTGCTCTGCTCTCCGGTTATGGCGTCGCGGGCGACTATGCCATTTACTTCACGAATGCCACCGCGACCCCCACGGCTTCCCCCACCACCAACGTTGTCTGCCCGGCACCCGTCAGCACCAGCACCTCCACCTTTCCCTATTGCTCCATCGTGCAGAACGTCAATTCGCAACCCGGCATCTTCCACTGCCTGCACTACTTCTGCGTACCAGGTCTCACCGCCACCCCCACCTTTGGCTCCGGTACAGGTCTTCCCAACTTTACGCTGATGGGTTCTATCGCCGCGCAGCAGGCAGGTGCCGTAGTCAACGTCTACGTCGGCATGAACGGCTGCAATGTCGCCTCGACCGCGACCCCACCCACGCCGACCAGTCCAGGCACCATCACGGCGACGGCTTGTGAGGCACAGACCGTCGGCTCGTTTACTGGAACGATGTCCGGCACCACCATCACTCCCATCACTGTCGTTGCGGGTCAAATTATCCAGATCACCGTCACCTTCACCTTCTCCTAGGAACTTGTTGAAATTCACCTTCCATCAGCAGATCTCCCTGTGAATTGCGTCTGTACTTAGTTGGAATCTGTTTGAAATGCTCGATTGGCCTGTGTTTATTGAGCGTTGAGAGGCTCAGGGAACCATTCCCATGGCCCGCGACCGTCGTGGATTGCGCAGTTCCCAATATACCGTCATTGCACATCAAGATGATGATCCCCGATTTGTCACTCAATGTTCCGCTTTGGCACCGCCCGGTCTCTACGGCACACTAGGCGTCGCCGCCTCTGCGAACGCTCCCGGAGATCGAAATCTCCAGGCAGAGTCATCCGTTCAAGCAGCCGGTCCCCGACGAACATGAAAACACCAATCAGGACACATTGATTTACAACCCACCCAGCGCCTTCAGACGATTCTGCGCCAGGACGTACGTATCGGTTGAGCCAATCGCGCCTTCCGGTTTCTCAACCTTGCGATAAGCATCGATGGCGGCATCATTGACCCCGTACTGCTCATAGATCGCCCCGAATCCATACCACACCGCCGAATTCGGCTCAGACAAATTTGAAGCCGTCATCGCCTTAAGCAGCAGTTCTCTGGCCTCACTCGTCTTCCCCTGATAGGCATAGATGCAGGCAAGCGTATGAAGTTCGGCAAAGCTGCCGCTGTTACCAAGCAGGTTGGCCTGCTGCGCCGCCTTCACCACATCCGCGCCCACCTGACCATCGAACAAAGCCGACCAGGCATAACGGTTGTAATCGCCGGCGACCGCTTTACCCTTGTCGATGACCAACTGCTCTGTGGCGCGTGTCAGCGCAAAATCACCCTGATCCTGAGCAAATTGTGCTTTCAGTCGCAGCAGATTCTCGTCGTCCGGGTGCTTCGCAATATGGCTGTTCAGCATCTTGTTCCAGTCGCTCCAGTCCTTTACCAGGCTGGCAGCATACCCGGCATAGCCGATGGCAACGTAAGAGTCCGGATACTTCGCCAGAATCTCGGAGCTAACAGCCCTCAGGCCGGGTCCGTCTTCCGCTGCGGTTAGGATAGTCGCCGACAAAAGCTCCAGGTCGAGACGCTTCTCTTCTGTTGTCACCTTTTCAAGCGCGGCATGAACCTTCGGGAGCATGCTCTTTATGTCCTGTGCAGCGTGGGGCGTCGTCGCCACCAAAGATACGGCGGCCAACTCCATTTCTTCCGGTCCAGCCGTGTCGCCAACCGTCCAGAATCGTGGCAAGAGCGGTCCCGCCAGTGGGTCGTCGCCACCGCCCTTGTGAATGCGATCCCGCATCCAGTCCAGCAGCGATCGAGCCTCCGCTTCTTTGCCTTCATGCAGCAGATAAAGCGCCTCAAAGCCCGCCTCTGAATAATCCGATCCGTCAGTAACAATCTTGAATGTTCCGTCTTCTTTGGTTACGAAGAAATGCTCAGCTTTCGTGCCCAGGCTCTGCAATGAGACCTTGTATCCGGTGCTGTCATCCCCTTCGGCGGCAAACTTCAAATTTCCGGCAATCACGTCAAGCAGCACGTTCGCCGGCAGTCCCGCTTGCGCGGCAATCGCGTGCAAAAGGCCTCGGCTCCCTTTTGCCTTTTCCAGATTCCTCTTCCAGGCCAGGTCCGACCCGTAAGCGTGACGCGAAAGCACCTCCGAAGCCGTTTTCTCGGTGAAGCCACCCGTCATCATCGCCATGAACATTCTTTGCACCACTGACCGAGGGTCCGTCGTCGGGAAAAACTCACCCTTCCACGGAGCCAGTTGGCGGAACACCCCAATCTGCTGTGTCACACCCGCTGCATTACCCTGTCCTTCCACGCTTGCAGAAAGCATCCCGACCGCTTCAGGATAAAGTCGCAGGTGCAAAAGCTGTGTGCCCGCACTCGACAGCGCTGAATTCCGTTCCTGTGCTCCAGTAGAAAGATGATCGGCCCGATCGATCCCTGCCGCGATGCCTGCCGCTCCGCCCTTTTGAGCAACGATCGCAGTGATCGCAAACCCATCGCGAGTAACAGAAGAAGGAAGCTTTTCCACCTCCTGCAACAGTTCTTTGTACTGGCCGCTATAAAGCAAATCGAAGAGCACGTTGTCTTGATACTGATCGCCGCTTGCTTTGTCCTTTTCCGTCACAACTTTGTACTCATGGATCGCGTCGGATAGATGCGCACCCACCGTATACCGCTCCCCATCAACACCGTACTCATCCAGAATCGCGAGGTTGAGCGCTGTGTTTGTGTCGTCTGGGTCCAATTCCAGAGCTCGCTTATAAGCTGTGGCCGCGCAGTCCCAGTCAAAGCCACGGGCAAACTGCACACCGATCTCATTGAACTGGCAAACCCATCCCAGCGTCTTGAATGCAACCGCGGATGTCGGGTCGATCCGGGTAGCAGCTAGAGCCTCGTTCCTTGCCCGATCTCCCATGCCTGCATTCAAATAAACAAAAGCAATCTGCGCGTGGTGCAACGCGTCCTTGGGGTGCTGATCGATCAGTGCGCGGTCGGCAGCCAGCGCATCGCGAATCTTTCCCGCGGCCATCAGCTTCGACCCCGCCTGATCGAACAACAGCATAGGCATGTCCTGCTTGTAAACGGCCAGAATCGCATCGCGCAGCGCCAGAGCCTCATCCACGGAATACTTCTGCTTGCCTGTGTCAAAGCGAAGTACAGCCGTAATTACCCCGCCGCTATCATCTTCGTAGTGCTGCGAAAGCTTGGCCGGACCCATCCCGGTGCTCTTGTTTTCCGGCAAAGATCTCAGAAGAAAACCGGCAGGCGGCGTGACCTTATAGCGCCACTCCGTAACGTAAGGATGCACGTCGTATTGATCCACCCGCGCAAGCACGGCCTTCTTCCGGTCTTCCTCCTGCTGGGGTGTGAGTTTTTCGCCATTCGGGTTGGGGTCCGTTGTAAACCATTTTGGCAAGCGGTAAAACAGCCCTCCCAGAGGAATTGCAACCGCGGCGTCATCCATCAGGGTGTTGCCCCGTTTGGCCTCGGCCATATCCAGCTTGAGGAAGAAAGGCTTGTTGAAGTCCTTTCCTTCGCCATGCTCCACGCTCGTCAATGCTTTCGCCAGATAATAATTCTTGGCGTAAGTCTCCAGATTCGTCTTCTTCTCACGCGTTTCGGCACTCCCGAAGTCTGAACGGTAATCTTCGTCTACCTCGCCATGAGTGAGAGATGTCTCCGTAATGTGCGCCGGCCCATACTCGGCCATCACCACTTCTCGCACTTCAGTAAGCAAATCGTCTTCGGCCTTTGGGTTTGGAGTGGATGTCAGCGCGTCTGTTCCCTTGGCGATGATCAGCGCCATGCGCCCCTGGTCCATTGAGGGCAACACCCCAACCTGTGCGTGCTCCGCCGTTGCATCGATCCACAAAGGTTCGCTGTCTTTCCCGTCTGCTGGAACATAAACAATGGCGTGGTCGAACTGGTTCATCCCCGGTAACTCCGGCGTAACATCCGGTCCCGGTCCCGCATCCAGCAGCGCCATATCGGCATCGATGCCTGCAGCCCGCAACATCGATACCAGCATCGCTGCCTTGTCTTTGCAGTCGCCGTAGTGGCGCTTGATTACCTCGGTAGCCGTCTCCGGCTGCAGGCTGGCTTCCCCAAACTCAATTCCCGTATAACGAATGTCCTTGTTCAATCGCGAAACGATGCGCTGAATCCTTTCCATCCGGCTACCCGCGGGTTCACCTGGAAGAAGCCCCTTCACCTGGGCGGGATCGATTTGCTTTTCCGAGAGCTGACTATAGGTCGCAGCCACCGCGGCCCACGATTCTCCCGTCGAAAACTCGATCATCGGACTCGAGAAAATGTGTGTCGACAGATTGATGTCTGAGCCCTGGTGTGCCGCCAGATATCCCTGGACGAACTTCAGGTGCCGCACTCCCGCTTGCTCCCCGTCCGTCATCGCAACATTTGGCAGAGTGTGAACGCGATATTGCAGCTTCAGTTCCTTCGGCGCGTCCACAATCAATTCGCTTTGAATCACCGGCACATCGCGCCCGAAGAAATCACGGTAGACTTCACCGCCAGAGAAGTACGGAGACTTGTCCACCAGCAGCGTCTCCTCTTCCACAATCGCACCTACCGCCAGTCCAGGCAGCGGCGCCTTTCGTTTCCGGGCATCCGTATAGGTATCTTCGTCCTGTTCCTTCGCTGGGCCATCCGTAATTGTCTTCTGGTCCAACTGGCTTACCCTGCCATCTGGAAGGATGACACGCGCATGGATCTCAGGCTCCTTCTGGTGCCACGGCTCCCAACGCTCCGACGACTCCGACCAGTCCTCGACGCCTGCCTGCGTCTCTATGCGATAAATCATCGAATGGCGATAGGTTACTCGTCCCTCAAGGTCGATCGTGTAGCTGTCCCGCTCCAAAAGAACAGTCACTTCCATGAACTTTTCTGGAGGAGCTTTCGCCGCCGCTTTTTGAATGTCTTCGACAGACGCCGTGAAAGCTGGTCCATCCAACGGCCAGGTAGGGGCTTGAGCATGAACTTGAGTAGCCGCCAACACGACGAGTAGAACCATTGGTGCGAGCGTTGTCCGCACGCGTCGGCGGAACTGGAGAATATCCATTAGAAAGGTCCTTGAAATCCTAATTGTAAAGTTGAATCAATCTTAGTCCATCCAATACACCCATCGAATTCCACGGTGACGGTTTGAGCATTCAAGCGTTGCATCTCACCGGAAGCAGCCGCCAGCATAAATCCCAGGAACACAACCACCTTCTTCAGCATATTCACCTCTGAAAATCCGATTGCTTTGTAACAAGTGCACGGCTTTAGTCGGGCCGATAGAGCCATCAAATCAATGTCGGGCTTTAGCCCCTGCAAAACTATAGGGCGGATTCCGCTCCAAGCGCCCTTTTTCCGCAGCCTCTTTAGCCGGGCCGATAGAGCCATCAAATCAATGTCGGGCTTTACAGCTTGCGGAAAAACTCGCATAGGCTCAACTTTGAATGCTTTGTAACAAGGGCACGGCTTTAGCCGGGCCGATAAAAGTCAATAGAATGAGTTGGGCTTCAGCCCCTGCGACAGTTCGCCGAGCAACTAAGATCCAGGACTCAGGCCTTTTCCGCAACCTCTTTAGCCCCTGCAAAACTCTTGGCCGAGTCGAACTCCCAAGCACCCTTTCTCCGCAACCCGTTCAGCCCCGTGCCAGGTTCTGAAACAAACCCCCAAAATCTTTTCCCAAATTTGCAGATCATTTCCCCTCCGAAGCGCACAATACGAATAGAGAGCAATCCATGTCCCGCCCAAAGGTAAATTCCATGACGAAAGCAAGCCTCGAACCGCTCCAAACCCGCCGAATTAAATAATTAAAACAAAAAATCCGTGTTTTCCGTCCACGACGTCCCTTGTATATGTAACAAAATAAACATCTTAACAGATTTTCATGTTGCCTTAGTAGTAACTGGAAAGTCCGAAAAAAGCCCACTTTGTGCCTCGCCATCCGCAGTTTTTGCCAGTTTTGGGCCCCAAACGGGAAGCTTTTTGCCCTCCCTTGAACGAAGGCTCCTTCGCCCACGAAAACGGCCCAGCAGCCTTCCAGACAACGCCAACCCTCCGCCCTCTCCGTTTGAAAAGTCAACACCGCCGTGATATTCATTTGAGACCTATCGCAGTCGGATAATCGACCCGCATTCGATCGAGGAGCCGTATGAAAAGCAGCATGCAGTCCGAGTCCGGTGCCTATCAGCTTTACATCGATGGCCAGTGGGTCTGCAACAGTGACGGCAAGACCTTCGCCGTCGTCGATCCCTCCACTGAGGAAACCATGGCCCAGGTCATCGAAGCAGGCGCCGCCGAAGTTGACCTGGCCGTGAAAGCAGCCCGTCGCGCATTCGACAGCGGCCCTTGGGCAGCATCCACGCCCATGAGCCGTGCGCGCATCCTCTTCAACCTGGCCGCCAAAGTGCGCGCCGAGCTCGCCCCACTAGCCGAGGTCGAAGCCATCAATACCGGCAAGCCCATAGTCGAAGCCGAAGGCGACATCGACGCCGTAGCCGAAGTCTTCGAGTACTACGGAGGCCTCGCCACCAAGATTCCCGGTCTCGTCAATCCGATCTCCGCCAACGCCCTCAGTCTTTCGCTCAAGGAGCCCATCGGCGTAGCCGGCCTCATCGTGCCCTGGAATTACCCCCTTCTGATGGCTGCATGGAAGCTCGCACCTGCACTGGCAGCCGGATGTACTTGTGTCCTGAAGCCCGCCGAGCAGACGCCGTTGACCGCCCTCATGCTCGCCCAGTGGTTTGAAGAAGTCGGCTTGCCTCCCGGCGTCGTAAACATAGTCAATGGCTTTGGCGAGTCCTGCGGTGCGCCCATCGTCGAGCATCCGCTTGTGGACAAGATCGCCTTCACCGGCAGCACCGTCGTGGGCAAGACCATAGTCAAAAGCGCTGCGGATACGCTGAAGCGAGTCACGCTGGAACTGGGAGGCAAGTCTCCCAACATCTTCTTCGCCGATGCCGATTGGGAAGCATCCGTAGACGGCGCGCTCTTCGGCATCTTCATCAATCAAGGCGAAGTATGCTCAGCCGGCAGCCGCATCCTGGTCGAGAAAAAGATCTACAAGGACTTCGTCGAAGCCATAGCCGCAAAGGCCAAAACCATTCGGCTAGGCCCTCCCATGGATCGCGAAAGCAAGATGGGCCCGGTAGTCAGCAAGGAACAATATGACCGTGTGAGCAGCTACATTGAGATCGGCAAGACCGAAGCGAAAGTAGCCTCAGGCGGCGGCCGCGCGCTTGCATTCGACAAGGGCTACTACATTGAGCCAACCATTTTCTACGACGCCGACAACAACGCGCGCATCGCCCGCGAAGAGATCTTCGGCCCAGTCGCCACAGTAATTCCATTCGATGCGGAAGCCGATGCAATCCGCATCGCCAACGACACGCCCTACGGCCTTGCCGCCGCAGTCTGGTCGCGCGACATCTACAAAGCGTTTCGTGTAGTAAAGCAGTTGCGCGCTGGAATTGTGTGGGTGAACCACATGCAGCCAACCTGTGTTGAAGCTCCCTGGGGCGGCTACAAGCAATCGGGCGTAGGTCGCGAACTAGGCCCCTGGGGCATCGAAGAGTATCTCGAAACCAAGCAAGTCCACATCAACCTAAGCGAGAAACCCATCGGCTGGTATTAAGCAGTCTCTTGTGAATTCCGGGTGTCTCAGGTCTCGCACCTGAGACCTGCGATACCTCAAATCCAAATGTTTATGTTGGCAGTTAACAGGTTCTGTAACAGGGCATGACTTTAGTCATGCCGAGAGTTCGCAAAATGACTCCGGCTTTAGCCGCTGCCGAACACTTCCCCGCAGACCAATCATGTACCTTCAAATTCATTTTGAAAGGCGGAAAAAATGAAGCCCTGGGTTATGTATTCCGTATTCACGGTCCTGTGCTGGGGCCTGTGGGGAGTCTTCAGCAAGCTCGCTTCCAACTACTCCCGCCCACGCCAGACACTGCTCTTTCAGGCCGTCGGCGTAGTAGCTTTCGCGGTAATGGTGCTGCTCATGGAGCGGTTTCAGATTGAGCGCTCGCCCATCGGATTCGGATGGTCCGCCGCCGCCGGCTTTGTAAACTTCGCGGGATTTCTCTTCTTCTTTGCCGCCATCGAGAAGGGAAAAGTCTCCACAATCATCGCGCTCTCTTCGCTCTATCCGGTCGTCACCATCGCCCTGAGCATTCTGTTCCTGCACGAGAAGATCACCAAACGAGAAGGCCTGGGCATCGCCCTAGCCCTGGCCGCCGGCTGGCTCCTCGCAGGTTAACAGTCCGCGGAACATCTCGACCGAGCGGTAGGCCGGGGATTTATCCCCGGCATAAAGGCGATAGAATGCGTGGGCTTTAGCCCCTGAGGTTTTCCTCTGGCTTGCACCCTAAGCTACCAACGTAAATCCGCCCAGACACGCCAACACCAGGAGCCGCAACCCCATGACAACGCCCTACCAAAACTTCAGCTACTGGCTCGAAGACGCGGGCGATCCTCTCACCCCGCGCCCCGCGCTTCAGCGCTCAGCTGAAGTCGACGTAGCAATCTTGGGCGCAGGATACAGCGGCCTTTGGACGGCATACTATCTGTTGCAAGCCAACCCCAGCCTGCGCGTCGCAGTCGTCGAGAGCGAGATCGCCGGCTACGGCGCATCCGGCAGAAACGGCGGCTGGTGCTCTCCGCGGTTTCCAGTCTCAGCCGGTGCAATGACCAAGCGTTACGGCCCCGATGCAGCGCGCGCAGTGCTCATGGCTCTTCAATCGGCGGTAGATGAGATTCACGAAGTATGCCAGCGCGAAGCGATCGACGCCTGCTTTCGCGCCTGTGGCACGTTGACCGTCGCGCGTGGCGCGCATCAGGTGGGTGCTCTGAAATCGTCGCTGGCTGCCTACGAGCGCCTCGGGCTTGGCGATCGATACCGCTTCCTCAGCCCCGAAGAAGTTGCCGAACGCGTGCGCATCACCGACATTCATGGCGCCCTCTACACCACCGATGGAGCCAGCCTTCATCCAGGGCGGCTTGTACGTGGACTAGCCCGCGCAGTCGAAGCCCACGGCGGCACAATTTACGAGCAGACCAGAGTCACTGAGTTCCAGGGCGGCGCACATCCAAAGCTCGTCACCGAAGCGGGCGAGCTCATCGCAAAGAAAGCCATTGTCCTCGCCGGCGAAGCATACATAACCAGGCTCCCCAAGATGCACCGCGCTTTGCTTCCTGTCTATTCGCTTATCTGCCTCACCGAGCCTCTAACCGCCGCTCAATGGCAACAGATCGGCTGGGCACAGGGCGAGAACCTTTCCTCGACACGCAACACGGTCGTCTACCTCACAAAGACCCACGACGGCCGAATCCTCTTCGGCAGCCGCGGCGCGCCATATGCTTATGGATCGCGCATTTCCGACGCGCAGGACACGCACAATGAGACCATCTCGGCCATCCAGCGATCGGTCGTCGAATGGTTTCCATCGCTAGCCGGAATCCGCTTCACCCATGCGTGGGGAGGTCCCGTCGGTATGCCCATGGACTGGACCCCAGCCGTTCGTTTCGACCCTGCAACGCGCATCGGATTTGCGGGTGGCTATACCGGACAAGGCGTGTCTACAAGCAACCTGGCCGGGCAGATGTTAGCCGGCATGATCACGGGCCGTAAGACAGGTTACGAGGCGCTTCCTTTCGCTCAGCGCCGATCCCCAGGGTGGGTTCCCGAACCTCTCCGCTGGCTCGTCGTCCGATACATGCAGGGCGCACTCCAGCGCATCGACGAAGCCGCCGAAGCAGGCAAGCCCAGACCGCTTGATGCCTCCATCGCAGAGTATCTCGGCCGGCATTGAGATCCGCAGCGTTTGCGCCTCGGACGCTATTCAAGCCTTGACACGCGGCCCAATCTATAAGATAAATAAACAACAAGTAACCGCTGATCAGCATCTTGCTTTCGCGTCTTGTGCGTCCTGTTCCTACTTGGCCGCATGTTGGTTGCCTCCCCGCAATCCCAGTCTTGAACCTGTTGAAGTCTCCGTAGATTCCGGTTTCTGTTTATATCCTTTCCCCCTCGAGGACTAATTCCTCGATTGAAGATGTACATCCTGTCGGGCTGAGCCCACGGAGGTCTTGCGTGCCGTTCCGTAGTGCTGTCTCTGCTGTCATCCTCGCTTTTCTGTGTATCGCTCCAACCCTTGCGCTTCAACCTGTAGTACACCATCCCCTCGATGCGCTCACTCCGGATGAGTACTGGAAGATTTACAAGGTCCTATTCGATGCTGGCAAAATCGAAGAGAAAACCATCTTCGCCAGCGTGCTGCTCCGCGAGCCGCCAAAGTCTGAAGTGCTTGCGTGGAAGCCAGGTCGCCCCATTCAGCGCAAGGCCGATGCTGTCCTGCTCACCGAAGGCAAATCTTATGCGGCCGTCGTTGACATAGCCGCAGGCAAACTCGATTCCTACACGGAACTCAAGGGCCAGCAGGCTCCCGTCAGCGAAGGCGAAATGCACGGCTATGATGACGTCCTGAAGAAGGATGAGCGCGTGATTGAAGCGCTGAAGAAGCGCGGCATCGTCGATCTGCGCCTCGTCACCTGCTACGTTACACCCGCTGGATACGTGGGCCTGCCCGAACAAACCGAAGGCCGTCGCATCGGCTGGGGCGGCTGCACATACTCCGCCGGCGCAAAGTATTCGTGGGATCGCGAAATCCCCGGCATCTTCTTTGTCGTCGATATGAACGACAAAAAGATTATCCGCTTCTCTGACTACGGCGCAGTGCCCATGCCCGCCACCACCAGCATTTACGATTCCGACGGTGGTCCCGCGCTGCCCGGTACAAAACCCTTCCTGATCGCACAGCCTGAGGGTCCCAGCTTCACCATCAAAGACGGTGAAGTCAGCTGGCAGAACTGGCATTTCCGCTTCCGCCTCGACGCGCGCCTTGGGCCGGTCGTCAATCTCGTCTCTCTTCAGGATGGAGACAAGCGCCGATCCGTTCTCTATGAAGGTTCGCTCGCCGAAATGTACGTGCCCTACCAAGACCCAGAAGAGACTTGGAACTCGCACGTGTTTCTGGACGCCGGTGAATACTTCACCAACACCGGTTCAGGCGGCATCATCAAACCTCTTCTACCTGGCGTGGATTGTCCAACCTATGCCACCTACTTCAGCGGCACCTTCTTCCATGAAAATGGTGCGCCCTACATCCGGCCACAACTCGCCTGCATGTTCGAACGAGTTACAGGCGACCCAGCTTGGCGTCACTGGGACGAAGATACTTATGCAGTCGCCGGCCGTCCCTCACGCGAACTTGTCTTCCGCACCATCGCCACGGTTGGCAACTACGACTACCTCTTCGACTGGCGCTTCGAGCAGGATGATTCCATCGTCGTCGGAGTTGGCGCAACCGGCATTCTGGAAGTGAAAGCAGTCAGTGATCAAAAGGCGGATGGCAAGCTCTCTGCGGGACTCGCCGGTAAAGATCCGGAAGGCCATGAAGTGCAGTTCGGCCAGCTCGTTGCGCCCGGCATCGATGGCGTAGATCACGACCATTACTTCAGCTACCGCCTCGATCTCGATGTAGACGGCCAGAACAACACCCTCATGGTCGATAAGCTCGTCCCATATAAACTTCCCGACACTGCGCTAGGCCGCAAATACATTTGGGCCATGCAACCCGAGATGGTAAAAACTGAAGGCGATGCCAAATTCAACGTCTCGCTTGAGCACCCAGCCATGTGGCGATTCGTCAATGAGAACGTGAAGAATTCTCTCGGTCAATCCACCAGTTTTGAAATCATGCCCGGCCAGACAGGCATCAGCCTGTTGCCGCCGGATGAATGGCCGCAGAAGCGCGCCGGCTTCTCCGAGCACAGCCTATGGGTCACCCCATACGATCCAGATCAACGCTATGCATCCGGCGTCTACGTCATGGGCAGCAAAGGCGAGGACAGTCTCCCTGAGTGGACCAAGAAGAATCGCGGCATCATGAACACCGACATTGTGGCCTGGTACACGGTTGGATTCCATCACGTCCCCCGCCCTGAAGACTGGCCGCAGATGCCCATCATGTGGCACACTTTCACTCTCGCGCCATTCCAGTTCCTGCCCAAGAACCCCGGCATGGATTTACCCATGACGCCATAAGAGCGTCTTGCATGTGAGATTTTTTTCAGCCTTGATATGCCGCGAATTCATCCGCGCCATTGATTCGATCAAGAAACAGCGCGATAGTTGAAACCACTCGAAAGAAGCCTGAAATCTTGCTCTGAACATCATTTAGGAGTTGGCCTCATGCGCATTTTCTCTTTGAATTCCCACCCTCGCAGTTTCGCTTTGCGCCTCTTGTTTCTCTGCGTCGCGCTCACTGCGATATCGAATGCAGCATGGGCGCAATCAACTTTCGGGTCCATCGTAGGAACCGTGCATGATCCCACCGGCGCAGTTGTCCCTCAGGCTGAAGTGGAGCTCACCAATACTGGATCAACAGCCAAGCACACCATCAAGTGTGACGCCAACGGTAACTACGCCTTCAATAATATCGATGTGGGCAGTTACTCCCTGACCATCAAAGCGCAAGGCTTCGAAACTGAATCCGTTCCCGACATTGTCCTCACCGCACGCGAGACGCGCCGCGTAGATGCGACCCTCAAGGCCGGTGCCGAATCGCAGACAGTCGAGGTTGTCGAACAGCTTGAAAATGTGATCACAACAGACGTCTCCAACCTCGCCGTCACCAAAACCGGCGACGAACTCGTTGAGCTTCCCGTAGCCATCTACTCGCGCTCTACAGGCTCCACCAGCCCGATCTCCACCCTCACAACAGAGGCCGGCGTCCAGACTGACGATAGCGGCGATCTGGTCGTCATGGGCACCACTCCCGCTCTGCTCAGCGTTACCGTAGACGGCATCTCCAGCGTAGGCGTCGAATACTCCGGACCTGTCAATGAGATGTTTCCCTCATTCAATTCAATCGAAGAAATCCGCGTTAGCGAATCCAACAACAATGCCGAATTCAGCGGAGTCGCCGACATCACCACCGTCTCCAAAGCAGGCACAAACAAATATCACGGCGGCGTGTTTGAAAACAACGAGAACACCGTCTTCAACGCCAACGATCCTTTCGCGCTCTCCAAGCCCAAGATCATCATGAATGACTTCGGCGGAACCATGGGCGGCCCCATCTTCGTCCCCCATCTCTACAACGGAAAAGACAACACCTTCTTCTTCGCCAGCTATGAAGGCCTGCGCCTACCTCGTGAAACACCCATCGTGGCCAGCGTCCCTTCCGTTCAGATGCGCAATGGCAACCTCACCAGCTATCTCGCCGGCCAAGGTGTCGCCGCAATCTATCAACCGGATGGAGTTACGCCAATCGATTCCGGCAATGTTCCCATCTCCCCCATTGCCGCCAATCTTCTAAAGTATCTTTTCCCCGTGCCAAATATCGGACCAGCCGGCTCCTATTCCAATAACTATCAGGTCAACTTTCCCTCGCCAATCGCCACCAATCAGGGTGACTTCCGGATTGATCGAACCATCTCTTCCAAACAGACAATCTTTGGCCGCTTTTCCTATAAAAACCGCCAAGTCACCAGCGCTCCAAATACCACATGCACGTTTGCGTTCTGTCAGACTGCTGGCAGTCCCATGCAAGGCGCATACAACACGCCGGAAGTCGACGAGGGCATGACCGTCGCTTATAACTACATCTTCACCCCGCGCCTGCTCAATGAGTTTCGCGGAGGCTTCAACGCCCAGCATACTTCCGCCACGCAGAGCTACAGAACCACTCAACTTTTAGCGCAGACGGGCATCACTGCAATCTCCGAGCCTGACACCGCATGGGCCGAGGCCCCACAAGTTCTCATCAACGGATTTATGGCCACCGGCGCTGGCAATCCCACCGTGCAGCGCGGCCAGATTATTCAATTGCTCGACAACGTAACCTGGACCAAGCAAAACCATACCTTTAAATTTGGTGCGGACTTCAAGCGCCTCACCGATCATGACGACAACGTCTTCGGCAACTATCGCGACGGCTGGTATGTCTTCGATGGCTCCTCGGATGTAGGCGCCGCCATCGGCGATACATACACCTCATTCCTGCTCGGCTATCCCGACTACACCGAACTCGGCACAGTCAACAAGCCCTCCATGCAGGGGCTAGGCTACTCTTACGCGTTCTTTGGGCAGGACGATTGGAAAATCACTCCCAGGCTCACCTTGAACCTCGGTGTGCGATATGAACTGCATCCGCCATTGAAGGAAGTCAATTACAACACCGCATTCTTTCTTCCCGATTACAAAGCGCAAATCAGCGGCCAGTCTGTCTATGGCGCAGTCGTTGTTCCCAACTCCAAAGCCGAGTCCTTCGAATCCGGCGACTTCGTTAACGCCATCGCGCCAACACCCACTTTGACCGCGGCCCAGGCCGGCATCCCACAAACGCTTCGCTACACCGACCACACTGACTGGGGCCCGCGCCTTGGCTTTGCGTGGCGCCTTTACGGAACAGACAAAACAGTCCTTCGCGGCGGGTGGGGTCGCTTTATCGAGACTCCGCTGGGCTTCTCCCTCGTCTCCGGTTGGGCTGTCGACGCAAGCTACGTAGGCGTTTTCAGTCAGGATTATCAAGCCGACGGCGTGACCCCCATACTCAACTTCAACAAGCCGTTTCTTCCGCTCACACCTGGCAGCGCCACCGGCACAGCCGGTTTCTATTACGCGTTCCCCATCCATTACAAAGATCCATCAGTGCAGCAGTGGAACCTGACTCTTGAGCAGGACTTCGGACACGGCATCGGCATGCGCCTCTCTTACACAGGCAGCCACGGCAAAAATCTTGAGACCATGGAAGACCTGAACCAGGTGCCCGCCAACACCCAGGGCTACTACAACACAGCCGCCGCGCCGCCCGTGAACCCTGTCACCAATTCCTGTATTACAGATGACGGCAGCCAGGTGGCCGACCACCGGCCCTACCCTTGCTGGAGCGTAATCCAAAGCGTCCAGAATGCCGCAGAGAGCAACTACGGCAGCGCCACCGCTGAGATCTCACGCCACAGCGGCAAGGGCATCACGTTCGATGCGAGCTACACATGGACTCGCGATCTCTCCTATGCCGCCGGAGCGACACCCAGCGCCTTCGCGATCTCGGGCGGCAACTTCCTCACTGACCGATTCCACCCCGGTCTCGACTACGGCAACGTCGTATACGACCGCAAGCACCGCTTCCTCGTTACTTATCTTTATGACTTACCCTTCGGCCACGGACAGCGCTGGCTCAATACCGGTTCCTTCGTCAACAGCCTCGTCGGCGACTGGCAACTGGGCGGTGTCACCATCATGCAGAGCGGCCCGTTCCTCACTCCCTATGAGGCCACCAACGATCCCGCCGGTACCAACATCCTAACCACCGTTGGCGTCACGCGCGCCGATATCGTGCCCCATCAATCTCTCTACGCGCAGAACCGAAATGTTTCGCAATGGTTCAATCTCAATGCCTTTGCAATCCCCGCCGCCAACCGCGGCTATTTCGGCACAGCCGCTGTGGGCAGTGTTGTGGGACCTGGCACCGACAACTACTCCATGTCGCTGATGAAGAACTTCTCACTGCATGAACAAACCAAATTCCAATTCGGCGTTGAAGCCGCCAACATCTTCAACCACCGCAACTACGAGCCGCCCAATATGCAGGTGGACGCGCCTGGACAATTCGGCACCATCACAGCCCTCCAAACCGCAGAAGGAGCCGGCCCGCGCAGCCTCGAACTCACCGGCCGCATAACCTTCTAACCGCGAAGGGATAAATCTGGCTTAATTTATAAGCTCCGCCAACTTGCTAACTCGCTATTCCCGCGAAGCGGGGGCTAACTCGCCGCTAAAAGAATTCTCCCTCCACCAGTCTCCACCCTCATCCCTAAACCAAAGTTTCGCTTCTTATCGGAGAACCTCCACGGTCCCCAAAAAACGTAGCGCCGGTCTCCAGACCGGCTGTCCTGCGGGCCTCCAGGCCCGCACCGACTTCGCCATGCCCAAAATTCTGAGCCGTCAAAGCGCTTGCCTGCAATGCACTCTAATTCCTCCCGATCAATTCCCGATTTGGCAAACGCATTTCCCACCCAATCGCTTTTGGGAATTAGAAACTCGACTTCATCGCTTCCATGCTGCACCGCCCTCGTAGCAGCGCAATGATCGAGACCTGAGGCAATTAATATGCATCCGGCCAGAAGCCTTTGTAAGAGAAACTTTCCCGCCAACGCTCCCAAGCAATTCACAATCAGGGCCCTATTCATCTCCTGAAGCGGACAGGCCATTTCCGCTTGCGAACCTAAACCGCATGCAACAGTTCAACTCGATTTCGGAAGGAAACAGGCAATGGCACTCGTGAAAAGAATCGGCACGCCTACGGGCGCGGTCGCTGAAAGTAAGGTCTCCGCAATTAACGTTCGCGAAGCCGAAGCCCAACGCAAGAGAGCCCGCACGCTCG
>Ga0206847_10245_pt1 | contig 17225 bp, 12 predicted proteins | sample Alteio_BWOrgCont_17_FD_152880 | JGI IMG/M metagenome (GOLD analysis project Ga0206847, IMG submission 152880) | Enriched cells from forest soil in Barre Woods Harvard Forest LTER site, Petersham, Massachusetts, United States -... | ecosystem: Environmental > Terrestrial > Soil > Temperate forest >... | reverse complement strand
TCACACACCGGAAGCCCACGTCGTTGAACGAATTAAATGGTTTTTGGCTGACGCGATGAGCGCACCTTTCGGCGGCGGGAATGCCGCCCCACTGGCCGCCCCGGAATAGACGGTCAATCCCGGTTGCCGGCCCTCGCGGATCACTACCACCCGCCAAAGTCGGCGCGTACCAATCCCAGCACCACTCCAGGACGTTCCCCGCCATGTCATGCAAACCATATCCATTGGCGGCAAAATATCCCACCGGACTCGTATAGGGTTGCGCTCCGGTGTCGAAGTTGGCGTTGTAACCTTTCGGCCCCAAGTCGTAGGGAGGACCTTCCGTGCTCAGGTAATTCGCCTGGCTCTCGCTGATGGTGTCGCCCCACGGGAACCTTTGTCCACTGAGCCCGCCTCGCGCCGCTTTTTCCCACTCCGCCTCCGTCGGCAATCGGTATCCGGTCGCGCTCCAATTTACATTGGGATTGGTCACCTGTCCGGTGGTATAGATGCGCGTCAATTCCGGGTCCGTATAATAGACCGGCGTCAGACCCGACTGCTGTGACCGGGCATTGCACCACTTCACCGCATCATACCAATCTACCGTCTGCACCGGATGATTCGCCGCCACGCCCGACCCCGCATTGTCAAAACCATATCCGGCATTTGTGGCCCAATTATAGACCGCCTGCCATTGACCGTAGCTTACCAGATTCGTATCCATGTAGCAGGCCGACACATAAACATTTGTGGGGATGGCATTAGTGTCGCCATCCAGTGTGTCTCCCATCGTGAATGGTCCCGCCGAAACGAGCGCCATGCCATCAATCGTGGGAGGAACCAGTGACAGACGAAAGAATCTTGCTGGCGGAGAATTGGAGAGAATTACGGCGGTCTGCGCGCCATAACTAAACGGAATGGCATCCGTCGCCGGAATCCAGTTTGGCGAAATCAAATTGGTCGTGCTCTGCAACACGCCGTTCGTGCCGCCGTTGGAGGGAGGCCAAAAGAATACCACTTCATTATTCGTCCGCAGAACACTCAAGGTGGATTGCGCCGAGGCAACCTGAACGCCGGCCACCAACGCCAGGAAAACCGGCAAACGATGGAAAAAACCGTATCTCATAAATCAGATAGTCGCAATTGATTCAAAAAAGACGCGTTCAGAATAGGAACCGAATACCGCAAAGCAATGCTAAAAGCGGGAACTGTTTCTGAATCCCCCCTGTGAGGCCTGCGCGAAAAACGACCACAATCGCCAGGCAAAGGGGACCCGCATGATCCCATCTGCGGTTGACGTAACGTGGATTCGGGGTAGATTTCAGGCCATGGCGAGAAAGAGTCGCATCGTAGGTTCCGGTGCGGTTAACCTGTAGTGCTGCGAATTGATTTATGCGAATCCCGTTTTTGCTTGTCGTTGCCACGATCATGGCCGGGTTTGCCGCAAATGTTGGATCGTTGCAATTGGTTACAAATTCACCGGCGGCTGGCGGCACGGATTCCGGGCGCGTTCCGTCCGGAGTGACTCCCGGCGCCCAGGCAGCGGTTCGTGACGACCTGAAATGGCTGGTGGGGCGGTGGCGTTGTCTTACGCGGCAATTCCGGTCCGCTCCGGACGACCACCCGATTTCGGACGGGGATCTGTTGGAGTATTTCAATGTTTACCTGCCTTACGCGGACGACAATCTTTCCGTGAAGCTCACGGGCGACCCGATGGACCGCCAGATTGCCGCCGAGTTTCTGACCTCGTATACCGGTAATAACGTCAGAGGCGAGTTTACGCAGTCCCTCGCTCCGCCGAATGATTTTAGTCCGGTTTATATTAGCACCAACGCAATCCGGGCGGGATATCCCTTTTATACCGAATTTATATATCACCGGCAGACCAGCGACGTGTCACCAACCCTGTTGATTCTGGACACCAAGCAAATGCATTTTGTCTTCCGGCAGATGCCGCTATTCTCGGAGGCGGACATGGCCAGGCAGATTACGAATCTCAGCAGCAGTTTCGTGCCAGTGCGTTCTATGAGTGATTCGGAGCGGTTGGAGCTAAAACGGAAATACGATGACCTTTGCAAACAAACCGCGCAATAGCGCGGCGGTAAATATGCCCGGCGATATAAGTATTTGCGTATCCCGGCGTAGCGCGGGCGTCCTCGCCGGCCGGTTTTGGCAGCGTCTCGCTGCCAGGTCCAGCATCATTGACTGAAACTGATTCACGGCGGGGAGGGCCGTGGGCCACAACGTTAAGGTTTTATTTACAACGTGCTTTCTAAACCACCTGTTGCGCGATGCCGAAATGAAATGAAAATGTGCGCTTATGGGTGTCGCCGCCGGAAGGCGGTTTGCGGAATTTTCACCGCCCTGCTGGCATTGTTGCTGGCGTTACCCGCGCGGGGCGGGGATGCGTTTCCAGCCAAGCGGCTCGACATCGTTGCGGTCATCGATCAACGGACTGAGTTGCATGTCTCCCAGCGATCCGTGACCTGCCTGCATCAAAGCGGATCCGAGCCCACGCGGGTCGAGGTCAATGGGTTTCGGTGGAATCCGCGGCAATATCCGGTGCTAACGGCGGCGAATAACGGCTGGTTGCTCGACCCGGGCCTGGAGTTATGCGGGGCCGTGATGCACAAATTGAGCGGCCACGGGGCCGTGGATTTAAGCTGCGATGCGACCGGGCTGGTCCTCTCGTTTGATAACGCCGGAAGCGGCCCGGAAACGGTTGAAGTGGAAGTAAGTTTCGCCCAAGTCCTGGCCGGCAACACCAATCTTGCCACCAATGATCTCGAGCTGCGGCTTAAAGCCAGAATTACCGGTAATGAGGAAATCTGGCTGGACCGGGATAAGGCCAAGTGGGTGCATACGTGGTCCGACCCACCAACGGATGTCACGATCAACGGCCAGGTCTGGAACGTGGCGACGCACCCCGCATTAGACCTCAAGCCGGCGCTGTTGCCCGAGTTGATGGATTTGCAGCGGGCGACCCTGACGCGCGTGGTCGGACGGGGAATCGTGAACCTGGAGTACGAGGACGAACGGCTGTGCCTTGACCTCGAGGATCCCGAGCCGGGAGCGGACGAGTACGAGGCGGTGGTTCGCGTGCCGCGGATTGGCCGGCGACATTTGGTCCGGCTCACCGCGGCGGCACCGGACTTACTTACCGGCGCGCCCCTCAAGATTTACCGTTTTCCCGCGCCGGGGGAGAAGCGGCCCCAGTTTTCCCGGTGCGGATTCCCGACGGCGCTCAGCAGTTCGCGCCATCCGGCGGTGGGAGAGAATTCCCCAAATTATCCGCGCATTGAATCCCCGAACCAACGTGGAAATTCAAACCGAGCGGCCCTCGACTCCCTCGCCCCTTCGGAAGGGGAGAGGGCCGGGGTGAGGGGTTTTCATGGGGAGCCTTACGCGTTGCTGCCGGGCCAGCGTTGCTTGGATAGTCGCGGCCAGTGCCTGGTGGCCTTGGAACCGGGCCACTACCAATTTGAAGTCCTCTATCAACCGCGGACAAACCTGCTCGTGGCCCTCAAGAGCGAAGTGCTCGAAATTTCCAGCGCGACGAACGTGGATCTGAAAGTCCAGCGGATCGAACCGCAATTTTACGGCCCGGGCAATCGCCGCTTCCAGCTCGATGACTTGCGCGTGAACTCCGTCTGGCCTAATGGATCCCTCGCCTGGAAGGCTTCGGCCGATAGCAACGCGCCGCCGCCGTCGATGCTCATTTCCGCGGGCCAAAGCTACCAGGTTCACGCTTTCGGTCATGCCGGCGCCGACTACGCGGCGGCTTGGACAACTGCCGCCGCCGCCAGCTTGACCAACCTCGCGCTGGAGCCGGACCAATGGCGATCGTGCGCCATTCACTGGCTGCCGGGAACCCCCCGTGCGAACGACAAAGGCGTGAGCTTGCAATTTCCCGATGGGCAACTGGAAATTCCCGGTAACGGCCGATTTTTCTCGAACCGGAGATTCTTCAATGTGACCTACTGGCTGGCGTTCGACGCGGGGCACAAGGCGGTGTTTCAACCCCGCGATTTTGTCCTGCCCGCGAATGGCGATGGCGAGTTGGCGCTGGGAGGTCCGTTGCGTCCGCGGGCGTCCGCCCAAGTATTCGACGATCGAACCGTCCGCCCGGACGGCGCCAAACATCTTTGGTGGGAGCTCACGCTGGCCGACGCGCAAAATTATCTGCTCGATACCGCGGCCTCGACCATTGATTGGAAACCGGCGCTCACCAGCCCGGATGGCCGCCCGATCTCAACGGCGCCGCTGTTGCCGGAGGATGTGCGGCGGCTGGGAAATCTCCGGGATACACTTATCGCCAGCGCGTCCTATTCGCTGGACGGCCCACAACATATCGCCGTTCATCCCGAATCGTTCGCGACCTACCGGACGCCGCATTTCTTTACGCGTCTGCCGCCCTATCGTGACTGGAACACCCGCGCTTATCTGGCGAAAATGGAGCGGGAACTCGAAATGATCGCCCGCGCCCGCGAACAACCGCTGCGGCCCAATCTGCGCTTCGATCTCCGGTTCTGGTTGACGGAAGGCCTCTCGATCGGCGGTGGCAATTCGGTGCTCATGCCCTTTTCCGAGTATCTGGAATGCCGCGACTGGTTCAGCCATCCCTGGGCCCTCGCCCACGAGATGCTCCACAACTTCGGTTACGGACACTCGCGGGAAATGAACCGTCTGGACCACGACGTCCAGGAACAAATGGCCCGATTCGAGTGGTCGGTTGCCGCCCATCCGGAGTACGCGCCTGAACCATCCCCGATCACCATGGTGAAAGTCGAACTGGAGCTGGTCAAAGTGGACTGCGAGGAAACCGTCAACGAGGACGGTCACGGAGAAAACGCCGTGGATGGCAATCCCCGCACCTATTGGCACACCCGATGGCAAGGCGACAGTCCCGGCCTTCCCCACGAAATCGTCCTCAAACTCACGCCGCCCCGCGTCATCAAAGGATTCGGCTATCTGCCCCGCCAGGACGAATCCGACCACGGCACCATCAAGAATTATGAATTCTACGTCAGTAACAACGGGGAGAATTTTGGTGATCCGGTAAAGCAGGGGACATTCGCGTCCGGCAAAGGCGAAAAGATCGAAACCTTCGCACCAATCAAGTGCGGCTTCATCAAACTAAAGGCCCTCTCCGAAATTAACGGCCTGCCGTTGACCTCCGCCGCTGAAATCCGCGTTATTCAATAAAGTCTTACTTCCGCGTTGACCCGGTCGAAATAATGATTAGACTAGTCTCTAACCAGATTTATTATGGCCACAATATCCAATCGTTCCCGTCGCTCCCGCGCCTTTGTCGGCACGTTTCAGGCAAAGACCCACTTTTCCCAACTCCTTGAGCGGGTCGCCAAAGGGGAGGAAATCACCATCACGAAGCACGACCGTCCCGTCGCCCGGCTGGTCCCCGCTGACCGCCTCTCGCGGGAACACGTCGCGGCCATCTTTCGCCAGATGGACGCTTTGCGGCAGAGTCTCCCCCGGTCGAATGATAAAACCAGCCTTAAGGATCTGATTAACCACGGGAGGCGGTTCTAATGGCCTATGTGGTTGATCCATCCGTCGCCCTTGCGTGGCTCTTGCCGGATGAAACCAACGCCCGCGCCGACGCGGTTCGGGTTGCGGTCGAAAATGGCGCGGATGCGTGGATTCCCGTCCACTGGTGGTTGGAAATCGGCAATGGATTGCTGATGGCCGAACGACGCCGGAGAATCACGGCGGAACAGGTTGATCAGGCGTTGTCTTTGGTGAATGCCCTGCCATTGGAGGAGGACGGGGAAACCGCTGAACAGATTCCCGTGCGGACATTGACCCTGGCCCGCAAACATGGCCTGACGCTTTGCGATGCGGCCTATTTGGAATTGGCCCAGCGCCGCGGGGCGATACTGGCCACCTTTGACGAGCAGTTATTGACGGCGGCGGTGAAGGAAAAGATTTTGACGGAATTAAAGGGGCCGTAAAGGGGCCGCATAAGCACATACTTATTGACGATGCTCTTAATGGACCGATGCCGCGCGACGAAGAGATGAAATGAAAATATGCGACTATGTGGGACCCCTTTCCGACCAACAGAATTCATTTTTGATTCTTCTTCTGGTCAATGAGAGCTCCCATGATTAATGATTTCAAAATTGCGATTGGACTAGCTTGGATGGTAAAACAGGAAGTGATGGAGGCCGATAAAAAGAAGCTTTGGGAATATCAACTTCCCGAAGTCGCCGCAACAGAGCCGGAGATACTGGATGTAGAGCAATGCTTAGGCCATCCGTTGGATCCTCGCTATAAGGCGTTTCTGCTATGTGCAAGCGGCTGGAAGACGTTCTACCAGACGTTGGATTTGTTTGGCGTTCACGACCTCAGCCGGGGTAAGCGAAAAGAACTTGGGGATCACATGCTGAGCTATGTCGAAGACATCGTTCTCAAAAACAGCGGCGTCAATAGAGCAGATCTGCTACCTATTGCAGCAACGCCTTACGACCGCGACATCTTTGTAATCGTCCGCCCCAATTCTCTACTGGCCGGATATGTAATTTGGTTTGCGGGCGAGGAAATTGATCGTTTCCCTACATTTGACGACTATTTTTTATCAATGGTCGAATACAATCGCTTGGAGGCGGAAAGCTTAAAAAATCAAAAGTAAACTCCTCGACCGGGCATTCGATTTCGGACTCGAGGAAAAGAGTCAGTCCCGCATAATCGCATATCACCCCGACGCGCAAAGGGTTCTTTCAAGTGTCACTTGAAAGAACTTTTTATGTTTGTAGGTCGCGAGTGAGGCAAAAAGCGGCGGTCGGTTCGCGCGGGCGGCGGTTTTTTGCCGCGAGCCCGTTGAACCAGTTGAACCGCCGCAAACCCCAGCTTTTTGATTACTTCTCGGCTTTCGGGGATTCCAATTGCTGGAATTCCGCCAACCCGCGCAGGCTGCCGAAGCGGGGGTCGGTCTTCAGGCTTTCGGCGAGATTCGGCGCCTTGGGGTTCGCGGCCAGGCGTTTGGCGTTTTTGTCCAAAGCCACCCGCAGGGCTTTCATGGAGTCCGGGGCTTTACCAAGGATCGCCTTGATGCCGGCCAGATCATACCACGCCTCGGGGGAATCCGCCTCAACCACGGTCAGGCGCTCCAGCGAGTGCTCCAGACCATTGTAATTCGTGAACCGCGCGTAATTTTGGGCGGCAAACATAATGGTGTTGGCGTCCGCCTGGGGGCTGGCCATAAGCGTATCCAGGAGCTTGTTCGCCTTGTCATACTGCTGGAATTGGACATAAGCGCCGATGAGGTTGGCCACGGACTGCAGGCTGGTGGGGTGATCGTGGACGTCCTTTTCCATTTGCTGCAAGGCGCCCTGCATCTGGGCCGCCGTCATCGGTTGGGCCGGCGGGACCGCCCCACCCGCGTGCGAACTCTTGATACTGTTGAGATTGTTGAGGAGATCACTCACGGAGCCGTTGTTCGGATCCAATTTGTGGCACGTTTCCGCGACGAGGATGGCGTCATCCACGCGGCCGGAATTGACCAGCAGCGGCACGTAGCGGAACACCGCCTCCGGGCTGTACGGACAGAACGCGAACGACTGCCGGAACGCGAAATCCGCCTCCTTGATCATGCGTTGCTGCTCCGCCGGAGTCCGGGAATGCGAGACGCGGTAATTGTAAATTCCGCCGATCGAGCTGCGGAGTTTGGAAAACGCCTTTTGCGCGTCGTCATCGCGGACGAAGGCACGATCTCCCTTGAATCCGTTGAAATCGCGATGCAGATAGACCTTTTCCACGAAATCCGCGATCTCCTTCACGCTCGTGTTGTAATTAATCCAATTGCCGATGAACCGGTCGGAATAATTGCACCAAAATTCATGGTCGCGCCGGATGACGTCATCGCTCAACTCGTCCAATGGCTGGCGGTTGATCTTCATGATAACGCCGAAGGGCGTGAGGTACGGATACATCCAGTCCAGCGGAAAGCTTTCCTCCACGAAGAACTCATTCGACGGGCAGTGGTCGAATATCACCTTGGTCAGGAGCCCGTTGATGGCCATCACGGCCACCTGGCCCGAGACGGAGACGCGCCCGTTGTCGTTCCGTACCTCCTCGCCCGCGCGAATCTGGCGCGGCTCATTGGGAAATTGCTGGTCGTGGGAATAGCGTTGCTGGGCGTCCTGCATGTAGGAGTTAAAGCAGTTCTGCGAATCCTCCGGCGAGGGCGTGTAAATCTCCTTTGGCGGATAGACCCCCTCCGCGCGCCGGCGTTTTTCGATCTTTGCACCGAGGGTTAGGAAGGGTTTATCCAGAATGTTGTACGCGAGGCTGGCCAGGAAATTGGTGGTATAATTCTGCTCGACCTCCGTCTTGCTCCGCAACAAGTCCTGAAAAAACGGCGGGTCAATCTGCGTGCTGCGATCGTAATGCGCCCGGATGTATTCCAGGTAGGTGCCATCGGCCAGGGCGTTTTGGGTGATGATATAAACGTCTCGCCGGTCAAACTTCTGGTCCTGCACCGGCTGCTTGTCGTGGGGAATAAAACTCTCGCAAAAAATCATGTAGGTCGGGCAGAAACGGCCGGGGTCCGTGCCGCCGAACAACACCGCGTCGCGCGTCATTTCGGGATAGATAAGGCTGGCGTTGGTGCCCTTGAGGGCCTGGGCGCGCGCTTGGGGGTCATACGTGGCCTTGCCGTTCGCATCGAACACCGGCGGCGTAAACATATCGTGACCGAACCAATAGCCGAACCAGTGCCCGCGTTGCTCATTGTCCGACCAGTGGGACATGATGGAATTGGCCGGCAGCAACAGGAACAATGCCAGGATTATCGCGACCTGTCCGCGAGTGCGAAACACGATGTTTAGCAACAAGTACACCACCGTCACGGCCACCAGAAGCAAACCGGCCTGGATGGGCAGGGCGTACTGATTGGCCTCAAAAGATTTGCCGATGGCGTAAATCAAGGTCCCCGCCGCCCCCTTGGTATCGGCCAGATCGCCGAAGAGGATTTCCATGTTGGTATATAAAGTTCGTAGCGCCAGCACTACGATGAAAGCACCACCGTAAATCGCCCACGGCCGGAATTGCTGATACTTCATTCGCGTGTAAGCCGCGATCAGCGTCAGGCCGTAACCATTGAACATCGCGATGATCGTGAACGAGGCCGCGAAGAACACCTTGTTCAAACTCTGCGACGCCTTGTCGGCGGTCGGGTTCAACAGAATCAGCAGGATGACCGCGAGACAAAACCAGATGGATCCCAGGCCGGCCAGCCAGGCCCGCTCGCGCTTCGCCATCCGAATGAAGAAAATAATCGGGATGATGGCCAGGGCGAGATTGACCCAGTTGAATTCCTCCGTCGCCCAATTGACGTACATACCCAGTTGCGAGATAAAATGACCTGGATTGGTGAAGAAGTTGGATGGGTTGGCCTTTTCATACTGGCCGCGGGTCAGCGCGTGGATGAAACCCTCGACCGTGCGGGGATAGCCCCAGTTCATCGGCGGATTGGACATGGAGGTCAACGGCATGAACAAATAGAATGCCGCTCCCGCCGCCCACAGGCCGAACATCGCCAGAACGGGAAGAATATCCGTGCAGAGGCTGCTTTCGTCCTTGGTCTTGACCGTCAGCCAGGCGCAACCGAAGATTGAACCCAAGCCAACCATGTGGAACAGGTTGATCACCATGGGATTGGGTTGGAACGCGCCCATTTTGCCCGATTCGAGGACAAAAAGACCGATCACATAAATGACCGAATTGCCGAACAACAGGTCCCGTCCCAGCTTGGGCTGCCCGGCAATGATCGCGCCCTCAATGCCCATGGCCGCCAGGATGAGCGTCTGGTGGTTCGTGAAGCAGACGCCGAAAATAAACCAGGCGAAGTAAATATACCGCCTCTGGTGCGGCGCGTACATCCATCGCAGGATGCAGCACATCACCCCCATCAGGGACAACACGCTGAAGGGATACACCTCGACTATGACGCACTGGCTCCACATGTAACCGTTATAGGCCAGCAAAACACCCGAAACCAAACCCGAGATGAGGCAGATGACATTTTCCAATTTGAGGGGCAGGCCCTTCAAATCCTCAATCCCCTCAATGATCATGCTGCTGCCGCGGGACACAAGCAGCGCGATCATACCGGCCGCCAGTGAGCCCGAGACCGCCGATGCGATGGCCACCCGGTAGGCGACATTGGCCACCGGGACCAGCACCGTGAACAGCCAGGTAAAGATCGTCCAGAGCGGGTATCCCGGCGGGTGCGGCACGCCCGCGTAAAATGACCCGACCGACAATTCCCCGGAATCCTCCAGCGTCACCTCCGGCGCGAGCGTGAGAAAATAGCCGATGAAAACCAGCAGCGTGGTGAGCCCAAAGGCGAGCCAGTCGATCCTCCGGAACAGCGGCGGTAGCGGCGGCACGACCGGTTTCACGGCGGTGGCCGGCTTCACCGGTCCGGAAGGCTTGACCGTGCTCAGGGTGGTTGCGGTTGCGGGATCACCGGGCTTGACCACCCGCTGCGGTGTCACCGCCGGCAGGTTTTTTTCTGTTCCGGCTTTCGTATTATCGTAACTCATTAATCAAAGTTTCTGAATATTGGTCTTCCACGATGGAAAAGAGCCAGTAGTTGTCGGGGAAGGATTGGTGCTTGTCCATTCAAAAGTGGCGGGAGAGGAGGCGGCGGCCCAGACGTTCAAACGGGCGGAATCCATGTCCGCCGGACGCAGTTCGGGCAGCACGGCGTGGTTGGATGGCGCTACCGTATGGTACAGACCGGCCAGAATATTGGACCCGCCGCCGGGGACGACCGCCAGGCAGGTGAGCTTTTCCTGCCGGGTTCCCGCCACCATCAGCACGAACGCGCAAGCCGCGGCCGCTGGAACCAGCCAGGCCCAAACCGGCCACAGCGGCCCGGCTTGGGTGGCCGGGGCGGGTTCGATGGCGCGCGGAAAGAGCCGCTGTTTGATTTTATCCGAGGGGCGGCGCGGGATCCAGGACCGCAAGTCCGTCTCCAGTTGATTCAGATCGTTCATAACTTTGTTCGGTTTTTAAACATGCCCGCAGCTTTTGCAGGCCGTAACGGTAACGGCCGGCCGCGGTGTTTCCGGATATTTCAAGCAATTCCCCAATCTCCTCGAAAGTGTGGCCATGCCAGATTTTCAGCACGATCACCTCCCGCTGATCGGCGGGCAGGGTCGTCAGGCAGCGCATCGCTGCCCGTTCCTTCGCGGATTCCTCCGGCGCCCGCTCAAACCAGCGGTGGGATTCCAACTCGCGGGTCAGCCGCCGCCACAACCCCCGCCGGTAATTCAGGGCCCGGTTCCGGAAGGCCCGGAGGCAATAGTACTCCGGTTGTTCCGGCGGCTCGGTCTTTTGCATCAACGCCACAAACGTTTCCTGAAGCACATCCTCCGCCTCCCCGTGGCTCAATCCCAGCGCCCGGCCGTACAGCACCAAGCCCGCGGCTTTCGCCTCGTACAACCGTTCGCACCATGTGTTTTTCGTTTCGTTCACGTTATCCAGTCACCCAATAGACACCCGGTTCGTCAAATTTGTATCAAAATTATGCAAAAACTTGGAAGCCGGAAGCCGCGCCATCCCCGGTCCCGGGGAGCGCGTGGCGTCCCGCCCGCCGTTTTCGGCGTCCCGCCGAATACAAACGCCGCATCAGACGCTGAACGGGCGCAAACATCATCCAACGCGTCGGGATTTGGATGGCGTGACCAGAACGTTCGCGTTCCGCGGGAAAAACAGATCGGTGCGGGATTTATGTCCACTTCGTCCATCAATGTCCATTTCGTCCATCGGGAACCCTCTCAACCCATTCGCCCAAACCGAATCCCAACAAAAAGCGCCGCCCCTCAATTTAGACGGTGACTTGGACCTCGGAGGCATGATAACAAAAGGCCCCGATGGCGATAGCGAACCAAACCGACACCCGAACCCACCGATGACCAACGGAAAATACCGAACCACGCCCGAGCCCATCACCACCATGCCCTCCGGCGTGCCGTTCATCATCGGCAACGAGGCCGCCGAACGCTTCAGCTATTACGGAATGCGTTCAATTTTGGTGGTGTTCATGACCAAATTCCTGGTGGATGCCAACGGACACCCCGACCCGATGTCCAACGCGGTCGCCAACCAATGGACCCATCTTTTTTATGCCGCGGTTTATTGGTTTCCGCTGCTCGGCTCGATCCTCGCGGATGTCTTTATTGGCCGGTATCTGACGATCATGTCGCTTTCCGTGGTGTATTGCCTCGGCCATCTGGCGCTGGCCTTGAATGACACTCGCGCTGGTCTGCTCGTTGGCCTCACGTTAATTGCCATCGGGGCCGGGGGGATCAAGCCCTGCGTTTCCGCTAATGTCGGCGACCAGTTTGGTTCCACCAACAAGAACCTGTTGACTCGCGTTTATATTTGGTTTTATTTTTCCATTAACGTGGGTTCAGCCGTCGCGATGTACGCGATTCCGGCGATCCTGTACAGCCCCGCGATCCCGAAATACTTTCACATGGCCAATGCGCATCTTGCATTCGGCCTGCCCGGCGTATTGATGCTCATCGCCACGATCGTATTCTGGATGGGCCGCAAAAAGTACGTTCATGTGCCGCCGACCGGCCGGAATTTTTTCCCCGAAACGTTTGCGAATAACGGCTTTCGGGCTTTAGCCGGCTTGCTCCCCGTCTACGTGGTGATCTCGGTTTGGTGGTCCCTTTACGACCAGTGCAGTACGACCTGGGTCGAGCAGGCGGAAAAAATGGACCTCCATTTCCTCGGCAAGACCTGGACCCCGCCGGAAATCCAGATTTGGAACCCTATATTCGTCCTCGCTTACGTGCCGCTCTTTTCCTACGTGATATATCCGGTCGCCGGGAGGTTTTTCACGGTGACACCGTTGCGCAAAATGTCCGTCGGCCTGTTCTTTACGGTCGTGTGTTATCTGGTCGGGGCTTGGGTTGAGAAATTGATCGGTGCGGGTCAGCATCCCACGATGGCCTGGCAGGTTCTGGCCTACGCGTTTCTGATGGCCTCCGAAATTATGGTCTATGCGACCGGACTGGAATTCTCCTACACGCAGGCGCCGTCGAACATGAAATCCATGGTTATGGCCCTCTACTTGGCCACCAACAGCGCCGGTAATCTTTTTACCGCCCTTGTGAATCATTACATTCAAAATCCGGACGGAAAAACGGTGTGGTTGCAAGGCGTGCCTTACTACCTGTTCTTTTCGGGGCTGATGTTCGTCGCCTCAATCGCCTTTATTTTCATCGCGATGTTTTACAAGGGCAAATCCTACCTCCCGGACACGAAAGCGGTGGCGGCATAAAAGGTTGGCGTTTCGAATCGGCACGCAAAATATTCCGCCGCGTGGGGATGCGAATTTGCCATTGCAATATATAACAAAATTGTTATATACTTGCAGATCGTTATATGCCGAAAACGCAAATTGTCTTCTTCCGCGACAATGACGGCGGCGCGCCCGTGGTGCAATGGCTGGCGGAACTTCTGAGGGAGAACCGAAAGGCATGGGCCAATTGCCGCGCCAAAATTGAGCTTTTGGCCCAGCTCGGCCATGAACTTAGAAGACCCGCGGCGGATTTATTACGCGATGGAATTCACGAATTGAGGGTAAAACAAGGGCATGTCCAATATCGAATACTGTATTTCTTTCACGGTCGGAACGTTGCCATTCTTGCCCACAGCCTTACCAAGGAGGATGTCGTGCCGGCTGTTGATATTGAACGGGCGATCCGTCGTAAGAAACTTTTTGAAATGAACCCATCCAAGCACACTTATGAAAGCGAAGACTGAAAAAGGAAAAACGACCAGCGCATTGGAAATCCTTGACCGCATGGCTGGGGACGACGAAGAACTCAAGCGGCTTACCGATCAAGCCCGGATTAATGCCGCGGTTGCCCAGTTGATTTATGATGCGCGAACGAAATCCGGCCTTTCGCAGGCGGAGCTTGCGGACCGGATTGGTTCAAAGCAGGCGGTAATCTCCCGCCTTGAGGACGCGGATTACGATGGCCATTCGCTCGATATGTTGCAGCGCATTGCCGCCGCGCTCGGAAAGCGGATCACGATTCAGTTTCATGACATTTCAAGATCGCGACCCAAAGCTACGACCGCGCCACGCCGTTTGGCTGGCGTTCAAGCGGTGTCATGAGTCAGCGTGCCAGCGTTCGCTTCTCCGAGGCGGTTAGCGATCACAAGCGCTATTGCCGCTTCTGCTTCCGCCCGCCTGCCAAGCTCAATAGATGCAGCACGACCGCCACGGAAAATACAATCGCGCCATACCGGTGCGTCAAATAAAGCAAATGCTGCCCCTGCGTGCCGAAAATCGGCGTCATTGGCACCACGCCGGTCAGTACCACGAGCAATCCCCCAAGCAAAATCAGCCACAATAGCGTTTGCGACAAGCAGCTTGGCCCCGACCCGTTTGCCCGGCTACCGCCCGTCCAAGTCAGCGCCACCAACGCCAACCCGATGGCAAATAGCGGCGCGGCGGACACATGCGCCATTAAAACCCAGTGGGTCATCGGCGGCTGGCCGAACATAAACGTCCCGATCCCCGTCACCGCCATGGCGATGCCCGCGAGCAGCATCGCCGTGTAAGCCAGTTTCCCACCCAAACCCACGCCAGTCTTCCCGTTTGCCGCCGCAGTCGTAAATACCACCTCCGTCGCGCTATCGTCGCCAGCGGTCTTCCAGCGTGTAACGGACCCCAGACCGGCCAAGGCATAGCTCAACAAAACGCCCAAACTCAGCAGCGCCGAGCCAAAGCTGATAATTTTCAGCATCGTCCGGAACTTGAACGTAAACGCGAATTTCGAAGCCCATTGGATGTCATCACCACGGAATTCCCACATCGCCTTTTGCGTGGCGAGCGCGGCGGCCACCGGCCCGCGCGCGGTGACTTCGCTGAAATAAACCGGCGCGGTGAGCGAATGGCAGTCCGCGCAACCCGCCGCCCCCAGCGCCTGCCGCGCCGGCCGCACATCATGCGCCAATGCCCAGGAATACGGCTTGGCGGCCTCGTTTTCGGCGGAGGAAAGTTTTCCGCCCTCCAACCGGTAAAGTTTCCCCGCCGCGATAAACACCGCCTCGCCGGCGTCTTTTACGGCGGACAACGCCTCCAGCGTATGTTGAATCTCGTTCGTCGTTAACGGAGCCGTGTTATACGGATCGCGCGCCAAATTGGTGGAGGACAAGGAGGGCAGGGAACCTGTCTTCGCCACGATTTCCGGCAGAATCGGCGTGATCTTGCCGCCGGTCATCCGGCCCCAATAACTTGGCCAAACCATCTTGAACGGGCCAATCTTGCCATCCTCGCCGCGCAGAAACACCGGCTCGACAATCACCGGTGCGGTGTTCTCCCCCCGCACCTGCCCGGGCAGCCCGAGCTTGTGCGCCATGGCGGTATGGACAAACTCCGGCTGGGCTTCCGGCAACGGCCCGGAATGACACGCGGTGCAGGAAAGCTTTTCCAAATGAACCGGCGGCAGGCCCCGATGAACCGGCAATGGCGAGCCGAGCCGGCCGCCCAATTCCGCAAGGGCACTTCCCGATTTTTCCGTGCCCAGATGGCAACCCCGGCACGAAAGCGTCTCGATTTTTCCCAATTCGTTCTTCAATTGCGTCCCGGCCAGTTGTTTCGCGGTTTCGTCCGTCGCGCTGGGATTGTCGCGGAGAATCAACTTGGCGCGCAGATCAATCATGTCCGCCGTGATCGCGCGGTCTTTGATCTCTCCCTCGTATCCGCGCACGGTCATGTGGTCGATGCCGTTGCGATGGCAATCCACGCACTTCATGCCCGCGCGGATGTGAATATCCTGGTCGGAATGGTAGCGCGCGTCGCCGGCGTGGGTTTCGCTGGTGTGGCAAAAATAACACGCCTCATTCGGCGACTGGCGCGCGACCTCGAAGAACACATTGTTTTCCACGTCGAACCGCGACCGCTCGTATTTAATCGGCGGCAAATTGGTCGTCACCGGACGGCCCGGTTTCCAAGAATCCGCGAGCGCGGCCGCGGTCCGAAAACTGCCAAAGACACCCAAACCCGCGCCAATGGACGGCGCCCATTTGAAATCCTGCCCCTTGAGCGCCACCGCCTGCGCCTCGTGATTGTAACGGCCCTCGGATTGATGACAGATCAGACAGTCAATCTGCATCGTGCCGGTAATTTGCATCCGCCCGGCCTTCGGATCATCCACGTTGATTTTGGCCGGTTCCCCCACGCCGCCGCCCGGCAGGTGATGCGCGAAATTATTCAGAAAATCCGACTCGCTCATTCCGATGTCACCGGGCTTGAAAGTGCCTTTCCAGCCGCGATACGAAACCGGGATTTGAGTGTGTGTGGCGGGATCGGTCAGAATCCACGGCTCGCCGGGCCGCCCCGGCTTCACATCGCCCGTGCCCGCGTTGAAATGCCAGCCGCGCCCGATTGCCGCGTATTCATGGCAGCGACCACACGTTTCCGCCGGGGAATAAGGATTGGCGCGCGCCTCGACGAGTTTGCCATCCTCGCCCAATAGCGGCGGCATCGCGATCAACTGCCCCGCCACGTCGCGCAACGGAATGTGATGCAAATAAGGCGCACGGCTCTCAGTCTTCAACTCATCCGCGCGCACCGCCCGGGGAAAAAGGAGGCAAATTCCCGCCAGTATCGCGAGTCTCCCCAGTCCCGGGTATGGAGTTCCGCCTTCAGGCGGCGGCGCGCAGGCAAACCCGCCGATCTTGGGAACTTTCAGCCCGTCCGAGTATGCACTCGCTCTGCCGGCTGAAGCCGGGACTCCATACCGGGACGCAAAAGATTCCCTCCACGATGTTGGTTGTCGCAAGTCCCGCATGATCAAAGCTCCGCAAACGTCCGCTCCAAAAACTCGCGGTTTTTGCGCGCATTGGCCGTGACCTCGTCCGGCGTCTTCCCCCGCGCGCAACATTCCACCATCACCGGGCCGTCAAAACCGCCGCGCTTGAGTTCGCTGAAGACCGCGTGAAAATCAACCCGGCCCTTGCCAAACTCCAGGAACACCTCGCCCTTTTCCTTGTCGCAATCCTTCGCGCAAAAGCCCGTTACATATTGGATGATGGGCTTGAGCTGCTCCACCGGGTCCTTGCCCGTGTAATAAATGATATTACCCGCGTCGTACCAAATTTTGAAATTCGGATGTTTGACCTCGCCAATGCAGCGGATGATCTCCTCCGCCGCGCCGCTCCCGCCGCCATGCGGCTTGAGCACGAGC
>Ga0206847_10218_pt1 | contig 17239 bp, 12 predicted proteins | sample Alteio_BWOrgCont_17_FD_152880 | JGI IMG/M metagenome (GOLD analysis project Ga0206847, IMG submission 152880) | Enriched cells from forest soil in Barre Woods Harvard Forest LTER site, Petersham, Massachusetts, United States -... | ecosystem: Environmental > Terrestrial > Soil > Temperate forest >... | reverse complement strand
CGATTACTCAACCCACTCGCGAGAAGAGCTTCCGCCAGGAGCCGCTGGGAAGGAGTCAATTCCTTGAAGGGCAAACCTTTTCGGGCGCGGGGGATGTAGTGCCAGTTTTCGCGCTCCGCGTCTTTCACATCGAACGTGGCCTTGGCCTTCTGCTCTGGCGTGAGGTCCGCGAGGAAGTTATTGGCGGCGATGGCCATTTCGGCGGTGGCATCATGCGCGTGGAGAGAAGCGCAGCGCAGGGCGCTCGCGAAAACCAGGGGGAGGAGGAAGCGGGACAGTTTCATGGGTGGGAATGCTCGGGAGGACGGGAGGAATTGCTGACGGTCGTCAGAGAGAATCGCACACCTGTTTTTTCTACAATCCAATTTCGCGGCGTGAGAATCAGAGAGGAGCGCGCGCGGTTGGCGGCTGTGTGGTCTGAAGCGCCTTTTCGCCGGCGGATGGTTTGTGGTTCGTGGTGAGAACGGACATTTCTTCGTGGAGATCCACGCAGCGCTCCATCCGCGCGCTCATGATTTCCTGCATGGCTCCGCTCAAGCCGGGAAGGCATCCGAGCAGTTGTTGGAAAGCGCTGCGCGAAACGGCCACGGCATCGAGAGCGGACGCGGCGCGGATGGTGGCGTTGCGCGAGTGATGGGAGATGAGTGCGGCTTCTCCAAATACTTCGCCGGCGCGCAGCGTGGCAAGAGTCGCGCCATCGCGTTGGACTGCGACTTCGCCGCGGACGATGAAATACACTTTGTCCCCGAAATCGCCCTCCTCAAAAATGGATTCGCCCGGTTCAAAATGTTCGCGATGGACGCCGTCCTTGTGGAAGAGCCGCAGTTGCGTGATATCGCGCGGAAGAAACACGTCCAGGATCCAATCGGCCAACAGACGAATTTGACCGCCGAGCCCGGGGAATTTCGTCACATAGACGCCGCGCCAGAGCACCCAGGCGACCAACCCTTTGAGGTGGATGCCGAAAATCTCGGCCACGGCGGACCGTCTGCCCAATGACCCGAGTTTTCCCAGGCCGGTGAATCCAAAGATCTTTTTCTGCGTGCCGCGATAGGAGGCCACAATATTCTCCGCGCACGTCTTTCCCTGGCGGAGCGCATGCTGGGCGGTGGGTGGCGAGGTTTGCCCGTCCACCTGCTGAATGGCCGCGCAATCACCGAGCGCCCACACTCCCGACCAGCCGGGGACTTCGGTATGCTGATCGACGACGATCCGGCCTTTATCCTGCGGCAGCGGAAGGGCAGACAACAGGCGGTGCGGTCCCGCGGGAACGGTGGCCACGGTCGTGGCCGCGGGGATGGTCTCGAGCGCGCGTGTGGCTTTGTCTTCCACCACGACCGCCATGGCGCTCACGGCTTTCAGGCTGGCGCCGAGACGGATCTCGACTCCGCGATTGACCAGCAAACGATGAGCAAACTCGGCGAGGCTTTCCGTCAATTCCGGCAGGATTCGCTCGCCCCGCTGGAGGAGGATCAGCTTGAGGTCGCGCTCGCTAATATTGTGATATGCGCCGACCGCTTCCCGCAAAAAGTCGTTCATTTCCGCGATGCACTCGACGCCGGAGAAACCGCCTCCGGCAACGACGAAGGTGAGCAGGCGCCGGCGGACTTCCGGATCGGGTTCCGTTTCGGCTTCCTCGAGGGCGCGAACGATTTGGTTTCTGATGTAGAGGGCATCGCCGAGATATTTGAACGGACTCGCGTGCTCGCGCATCCCCGGGATCTTGGAATCGTCCAGGCACGTGCCCAAGGCGATCACCAGATGGTCGTATGAAAGGGTCAGCGGCACTGGGCGATTTCCCGGGCTCAGGGTGACGGTGCGCGCCACGGGATCGATGGACTCGACGTCGCGGGTGTAAAGAAGGGCCTTGGGCGCCATGCGACGGATGGGCGCGATGACGTGATTTAATTCGACCGATCCGGAAATGACCTCGGGCAGCAACGGCTGAAAAACGATGTAGTTCTCGCGATTGACCAGGACGATCTCGGTCTCTGCCAATTCTTTTTTGGTGAAGAGTTTTCCGAGATGCACGGCCACATAAACTCCACCGAATCCGCCGCCAAGGATCACGACACGCTTTTTAATATTCGGCATAAGAGGCTGGTGTTTTGACGATCGAGCGACTCGGATGATTGCAGGCATTTACTTGGATTTGGCGATAAAAATTCCCTTCCAATCGTCTCCGGGTGGTTCGCGCAGATAGTCGCGGCAGCGTTCGATCAAGACCGCGCATGGAGCATCCGAAACATGCTTCTCAAGGAGATTAATGGCGGAAGTGAAGTCGCGAGAGAGGTAATATGCGAACGCTTCTTCATAGTCGGTGATCGTGGCATCCGGCGCGGAAGCCCCGTCTTTTGTCCCCAGCAGTTCGTAGATCCTGACCGCGTTGTTTTTGCCTTTCACCGCCACCAGGTCGAGAAGCCGGAATCGGAAATGGCTTCCCGCGGCGTCCACGATCCGTTCGCTCGCGATAATCGTTGTTCCGTATAGTTTGTTCAATCCTTCCAGGCGCGCGCCCAGATTGATGGCATCGCCGATGGCGGTGTAGTTCATCCGATCGTGCGCCCCAAAATGTCCGACCAGCGCGGTATCGAGATGGAGCCCGAAGCGCGTTTCGAATCCGGGCCGGCCACCCCATTCCGGGGAATGCGCCAGGGCGAGTCCGGCATCGCGGCAGCGCAAAGCAGCGAGGCAGGCCATGCGGGCATGATCGGGCAGCGGTTCGGGAGCGTTCCAGAAAGCCATGATGGCGTCCCCGATGTATTTGTCGATGGCGCCATGCGTTTCCCCCTGGATGATGCGGGCCATGATGTCCAGATAGCGCCCGAGCGCGTCCGCGAGATCGTTGGCGGAGAGTTGCTCGGAGAAGGTGGTGAATCCCTTGATATCGGTGAACATGATGGAGATCTCCATCGGTTGGCCTCCGAGGGTGGGCTCGCTGTTTTCCCGATAGAGGCGGCGCACGAGATCGATGGGGGCGTATTTGCTCATGGCTCGCATGGCAGTCTTCGCCTTCTCGAGACTTTCGAGCACCTGGGTGACATCGCGAAACGTGGAGTCGGTGGGCGCCGGGGAAAAATCGAAGGAGTTCATCTTCAAGCTCTCATCCGAGATCTGCGCCTGGGCGCGTTTCACGCCGCGGAGAATGAAGATGCCGCCGCCAATCACGAGGAGGATGATGCCGAACGAAACGGTGAGCAATTGCCGGCGCATTTTGGCGAGCTTTCCGAGATAATAGGACTCGGGCACAACGATCCCGACGATCCACTCCTGCGTGCGCGTGAGCGGAAAGAAAGTGGTCAGGAACTCTTCGCCGTCGCTGCGCAAGCGGCCGGAGGACGGAGGATCGTTCTGCGCCAATCCTCGAAGCCTTGGTTCCGCGAGTGCGGCGGCGATTTCCTTGGGTAAGCCGGTCGGCGCAACTCGCAAGTCGATGCCAACTTCCTCGATGTGTTCGCCGTGAGCCACCTTGGTGATAAGCCGTCCCTGATTGTCGCAAAGAAATATCCGGTGCGGATCGCCCTGTCCCGGAGGCGCGAGATCGAGCTTCATGGCGGCGTCCAATTGCTCGGCGAGCACTCCCACGCGAAGAACTCCGAGAAACGCGCCGGCGCTATCGGTGATGGCCTGCTGGACGCTGACCTCGACGCGAGGCTGGCTTTCCGGCATCGCGGCGTCGAGCTGTGACCAGTGCAAATCGCTGGGAATCGGCATCCCGTAAAAGTCTTGGGCGGCGGGTGTGACAAATGTGAGATCGGTGGTCGGATCAGCGAGAGTCCCTGGCTCCCGCTTCATGGGCAGCGCGCCAAATTTCAGGGCGGGAATGAGTTCGCGCCGATCCGCGATGAATTTGCCATTTTCCTGATGGACATGGCGGCTCCAGATCCGGTCCGCGCCGTCTGCTCCCTGCGCGCGGAAGACGCTCCACTGCTCGCGGGGCGATTCCTCGAGCTGGATCTCTCCATTTTCGTCAAAACCTTTCCGGACGCCGGACGTGAGAGTGACTTCGCCCAGATTTCGATTGAACAAGAGGAGCGCGGCCAGGGCGGGCTCAATCTCGCGCGGGTCGCGTGGATCGAGGAGGCCGTGCGCCATTTCATATTGGAACTGGAGCGCGATCGCCGGCGGCAAGGCGAGAATCTGGGCGACGCGGTCGGCGATTTCCCGGCTGGCGGTTTCGCGAATGCGCTCTGAGCTCTCTTCGATCTCAGTCCGCGAGGTTTGGGAGACGATGAGAAAGAGAAGCGTGAGAATCGCGCTCAAGCCGAACAGGCTGATGACGAAGACTTGCTGAAGCGTCGGCTTGGTTTTGAAAGGCATGCGCTGGGGTTCGGATAAAAGAGTGTAGCAGATGCGGCGGAGATCACTTCAAGCGGGGAGCGGCATTCATATCCCCTTGACGTGCGTGGGAGTTCCAGCATCCAAAGTGTGGCGCTGAATCGATGCACTGCCGCGAGGCGCGCTCGGTTTCAACGATTCCTCACTTTGGACAGCATCACCCATCAGATCGCTCTGCATCCCGATCTCAAACGCGCCTTCCGAGCAAGCGTGGCGTTTGGGATTCCACTGGTGATCTGTCATGGGTTGGGGCGGCCTTCGGAAGCTGCGTTTCTGGCGTTTACCGCGCAGACGATCGCGCTGCCGGATTTGCGCGGCGCTTATGGCATGCGGTTGGTGATCCTGGCGACGATGACGCTCGTGTCGGCGGGGTCGGCATTCCTCGGAGTTTGCGCGGGAGGGAGCATTCTAGCGGCGACGCTGGCGATGGGCGTTATAGCATTGTTGGGCAGTCTCTGGCGGCATCTCAGCGCCGATTACGGACCATCGTTGAGCGTCTCGTCGGCATTGCTTTTCCTGCTGGGTCTCGCGCAGCCGGGTCCGTGGCAGGATGGAGACCAGCTTGCAGGGATGATTATTCTCGCGGGAGCAGGGGCGTCACTTTTGCAAATCGTGTTTTGGCCTTTCCGGCCCCAGCATCCATTGCGAATGGCCGTCGCGGAAAGTTGGGTCGCATTGTCCGATCTCGCGGCGGCGATGAGACCGAATCTCCCGGGTGGTGTTCCCGGCGGTGGGGGAGCAATTCCGGATGCAGAGCGGGCGTTTCGCGGAGCCCTCGACCGGACGTTTGTGATTCTGAAGGCGGCCGAAAACACGCAAGCGCCAGAGTTTCTCGAGCATCTCGAAGAAATGCGGCGCGAGGCGGTGCATTTTGCGATGCGGCTCATTGCATTTCACACGGTCTTGGAATCGCTGGCGGGCCGGCGCGAATTTGCCCGGCATCTTCCCACGGCGGACTCCATGCTGAAAGCGTTGAGCGATGCCGCGCGCTCGGTGGCAATCACTTTGATTTCGCATCGGGCGCTCAATTTTTCGGCCGCGGAGTTGCGCTTGAAGCGGTGCCGCCATCTTGGTCTCGTGCTCGATGATCGTCTGGCTGCAGAGACGGGCGACATGGACGCGGCGAACGCGCGCGCCGCGCTGGAGCATATTTTGGAGGTGCTTCCTCGCATTTCGAAGGCACTCGCAGGGACGATCGATATCGGTGAGACGCGCTCCGTTTTTCCCGCGAGACTGCCGGATCTGAGCAAACGATCCATTCATTCGCTAGCGGCGTGGATCAATCCGTCGCCCCATCCGGACCCGGTGCTGGTGCGATATGCGTTGCGCATGGCGGTGCTGACGATGGCCGCGGTGGCGGTCTATAAGGGATTCGCCATCAACCGCGGATACTGGATCGCGTTTACCATCGTGGTGGTTCTCCAGCCGGACTATGGCTCCACGCGCCAGCGCGCGGGAGAACGCATGGGCGGGAGCATCGCGGGCAGTCTGCTGGGCAGCGCGTTGCTTTGGATCCAGATGCCGATCTTTCTCCTCGATGGTTGCGCCACACTTCTGGCCTTTTGTTTTGCCTACTTCCTGAAGCGCCGCTACGGGATCGCCGTTTTATTTGTCACGCTGATGGTGGTGATCGTGACGGGAGCCTCGGGAAAACTACATTTTGATTTCGTACTGACCCGCATGGCATCGAACGTGGCGGGGGGCGTGGTGGCGCTCATCTCCGCGTTGGTCTTCTGGCCGGTGTGGGAGGGCGAGAAATTCAATGGGCTGCTGACCGCCGCGATTCGCGCCAACAGGGCTTACCTGGATTCCATCACCGCGTTCTTGAAGGGAACGAATCGCAGTTCCCATGATCTGCTCATGGCGAAGCGGCGCGCTGAGAATGGCGACCGATTCGCGGCGGAGTCGCTTCTGCGCATGCTCGCCGAGCCGCGCGGCTATTCGGAAGGCGCTGAGTCCGGGGATGCCCTGGTCACCTACAATCAGCGAATTACGCGTGCGCTCACTGCGATCACGGTGTGGCTGCAAGGCGCGGCCGTCCCGGACGATCCCGAAATCTTCGAGGCGATTCGCGAAATCGGGCTGGCGCTGGAAACGCTCGCCGGAGCGGTGGAGGAACAAAGCAGAATTGCGGATCGCGGATCGCGGATCGCGGATTGCCCTGAACTGGGCGCGCGTCTCTCGGAGTTGGAGGCGGTTTTATCGAAGGTTCCGTTCGCGACAACGAGCGGCGAGGGCTCTTTGATCTGGACGCATCTAGCGAAAGTCGTCACTGAGATTCGAGCGATGGCGCTGGCGATGTGTGGTTCGAACGGAAGCGAAACGAAGAATAAAGACCAGAAATGAAAATGTTTACGGATTGTGGGTTGACGAAGGCGAGTTAGGCTTGTGGCTCGACGCGAACCTGGCGGTGTGAGTAGGCTGGAGGCAGAATGCTCTCAGACACCAAGGATCTCCCCGCAAGGCCTGCCGTTCCGGCGGATCTTGAAATTAAAGATGCCCAACTGATTTTCAGCCGGGTCTGGAAGCAGCTCGAAATCGACTACGGGCGCGAGCGTCTCCGCTTCCCGAAGGAGTTAATCCTTTTGGGGGGCGCGCCGGGAGCCGGGAAGGGGACGAATACGGACTTCATCCAAAAATTGCGCGATATCACCGCGCCGCCGATCGTGGTCAGCCAGCTTCTCGACAGCCCGGAGGCAAGGAAAGTGAAAGCACAGGGCGGAATGGTGGGCGATCGGGAAGTGGTCAGCATTCTCCTACGAAAACTCCTCGAACCCGAGCGGCAGAACGGCGCCGTGCTCGATGGATTTCCTCGCACGAAAGTACAAGTGGAGTGCTTGAAGATGCTCTTCGACGAGATGATCGCGCTGCGGCGCGATTTCTCCGAAACGCCGGATGCGGCGCACTTCAAGCAGCCGATCTTTCACATCATGGTCCTCTTTGTGGACGAACCGGAGAGCATCGCCCGGCAGATGTCACGGGGGCAGGCCGTAATGGCGCACAATGAAGAAGTGAGACGCTCGGGCGTCGGAGAACTTTGGGAGGAAAGGCCCACGGATTTCAGCGAGGAGTTGGCGCGCAATCGCTATCGGGTCTTCAAGGAGCAGACTTACGACGCGCTCGTTTCGCTGAAGAAGATCTTTCACTACCATTTCATCAACGCCCAGGCGCCACTGGAGCGCGTGCAGGAAAACATCGTCCGCGAACTCCAATATCAGAGCTCGCTGGAGCTCGATCCGCGCACTTTCGATCAACTCCGGATGCTTCCTCTGGCCGGGGAAATCGTTCGCCATGCGAGGCAGGACCTCGTCCGGCGGTTGGACGCTTACCAGGTGGAGAAGCCCGAGTTGTTTGGGCGCGTGATCGAGTTCATCGAAGAAAAGATGATGCCGATCGTCATCCGACACGCGATTCCCGGAAGGGCGGGGATCAACTCCGAAGACCCGCTCTTCGACGATCCCGCGGCGTTGACCATGCTGATCGATATCTTTTCCGAACGCGGCTACCACGCGTCGGTGGACCTGCATCGGGTGGAAATTCCGAGCCGGGTCGATCTCCAGACCGGCGAAATCCATTGCCGGCAGAAGAAGGTGTTTCGATTCGGCGTCCGGTTCAAAGGGTCCCAGATCCGGCGCGGGTAGTGGCGCCCATGTCCGATGCCGTATCCGCAGCTTCCCGGCTTTGCGCCGGTTGCGGCATGTGCTGCGATGGGACGATCTTTCACTATGTGCGTCTGCAGCCCAGGGATTCAGCGAAGGCGCTGATTGCGTTGGGACTGAAGCTGAAACGGAAGCGGAAGCGAGATCATCTTCTCCAACCGTGCCCGGCGCATCGAGACTGCCAATGCTCGATTTATCATGACCGGCCGGAGCGATGCCGGCTCTTCGAATGCAAGCAACTGCAGAAAGTCTCGGCTGGCGAGATCACTGAGAGCGAGGCCTCGGAGAAGATTCAAGAAGCGCGGGAGCGGGTGAACAAGATCCTCGCCTTATTTGAGCTGGCCGGGGAAACGAATTCCAAGGGTCCGCTGACGATTCGCTTCGAGAAGATTCTGGCCATGCCGCTGGATTCCGCCGCGGGAGGAGAAGCGGATCTGAGGGCGCGGTTGATTCTGGAGATGGGGGAATTTGAAGCGCTCATCGAGAGCGATTTTCGACCAGCGAAGGTTGAGTCGGAAGAAGAGCCCAGTGACCCGTCGGATGATACGTCGCCGCGACACTGAAGGTCCGCCCGCTGACACCTCCGCCTGGGAAGTGCAAGTTGAGGCTCCAGCCTCCATTCGGTTACCGCTCCGCGACGCCTTGTTTGCGCTGCCGCGCAGTGCATTCCCTCCCAAGTGCGTTCCCAAGCCAAGCCTGGGAACGAGGGAGCGGTCGACGCGCTCCCGTCAGGCGATTCCACTCGCGTGGATCAACGGAAGGTCCACCTCATCGGATCCAGCTTCGGATTATTCTTGTTCAGTGTGGTGAGGTCCGCGGCGATGCGTTCGCGATCCGTTGCCGACTCGACTCCCGTAATGACGACGTGCGCGACGCCCGGACCCGGTGTGACCGTCACTTGTTCCGGCGCAATCCCCAGATGGGCGGCAAGGCCCATTTGGTAGTTGTTGGCCTCCTTGATGTCCTTGGTGGAAACGGCGCATCCTGAGAGGACGAGCGATGCGAAAGAAATCAAGAGGAGGCTTCGGATGGTGTTCATGGGCGCAGTCCGAATGCCATGGCGCAAGGAGAAATTCAATCTCCGAATCTTCATTATGCGTCCAACGGGAATACGGGACGGCGGATTCGTTTGTAACCGACCATGCGGAGATCGCCCCGACACGGGCCTGGCGTGTCCACCAGATGGTTGGCGCGCGCAATGGGATCGTAGGCGCGCCGATGAGCGACCGCCGCTTTGACGCCGATCACTTTGAGGCCGGCGGGGTCCACTCCCACGCTCAGCCACTGCCCGAGATCCAACGGAGGCGTCGGTTTGGAAGTCAGCAAGATCAGGATGCCACGATGCTCCACGAGGACGCTTGGCCCCATGTCGTAAAAGTCGCCGCACAGCGAGGCGAGATGGCTTTGTTTGTCTTGCAGCTCAAAACGGCCATCCGTGCGGCGCTGCATTTTGACTTCGAGAGTGAGGGGGCCGGCGTCAAAGCGGCTGCCGCGTCCGCCGAGCGGCAGAGTGGCGTTTTGGCCCACGGGCAGGTCCCATAATTCACGCACCGCCGCGGGGTCCGCGAGGCAGACGGCAGCTTCCTTCACGTCGTGCGCGATGAGGGCGCGCAGCAAGCCGGTGCAATCCCCGGGCGCGCCGCCGCCGATGTTATCCGCTTCCTCCACGAGCACCACCAAGCCGTCGGATTCTCCCCGAATGGATTCGAGCACTTGATCGACGGGTTTTCCGTGGACATTGCCGGCTTCGCGACGCTCCCAAGCCGCCGCGGAAAGGCGGGCGAGAAGAGGCTCCGGATCACACTCCGGCGTGTGGACGAGACAGAAGCTCACGCCCGCTTCCGGCATGTCCGCGAAGGAGAAGCCTGCGCACACGCTGACATCGAGAACGCCCGGCGCCTCGCGCTCCAATTGGCGCGCGATGGCTTCCAGGTCCGCCATGGGCGCAGTAGCCGTGCCGGTCCCCGCCGGCGGCCAGACGATAGGGGTTCCGCGCCAGGCCGTGCGCATCGGAGGGCCTCCGGCCATCTGGCGATCGAGGAGGCGCGCGGCGCGCACTGCGGTCTCGCGCGCATCGGTATGCGGATTCTCACGGTAGGCCAGCAAGGCGGATGCGTGGCGCGCCATCTCCGGCGTCACGTTGGCGTGCAGATCCAGAACGGCCGCGAGCGGCGCCGCCTTCAGGGCGGGAATTTCCCGGACGCGGCGGAGAAACTCGCCCTCGAGATCGGGATACGAAGGTGTGACCATCGCCCCATGGAGAACGAAAAAGATGCCATCGATTTCGCCTTCCTTCCAGTGCGCGGACCGTTCGCGAAATTCGCTCCAGAATTCCTCGAAGACGGCGTCCTCGACGATGCCGCCCGGCAGCGCGCGGGCATCGAGCACCGGCTCGACCTGCCAGCGAAGGTCCCGCGCCGTTTCCAGCGCGCCGCCCCATGGCGAAGCGTCTCCCAGGCAATTGAGCAACTGGTCGCCGAGGCGAAATTCGAAGTTCGCGCGCGGGGTGGCGTCATCCACAAAGGTATGGGTCTCGTGAAAGATCCCGGCGCAGATCACCCGCGGCGGCCGGTTCATGGCTTCCACTCCTGTGCGTGACGGGCGAAGGCCGCGGCCGCGCGGGCGAGCGCTTCGTCGATATCGGCTTCACGGTGCGCGAGGCTGAGGAACCAGAGTCCGCGTTCGATGGCCCGAACTCCTTCCTCGAGCAGGCAGCGGCGAAGATGCGCCCAGCGTGGAGCATCGTGACGGCGAACGTAATCCCGGTAATCGCGGATCGGACCCGGTTCGGCGCCCGCGCGAAGAATCGTGGCGTGAAAGACGAATCCCGGACCCTGTGGCTGAAGAGGCACGCCGTGTTCGCGTCCGAGTTTTTCCAGTCCCGCGATCAGCCGATGGCCCAAGGTTTGGATGCCCGCCGGATGACTCGAGCCCAGCGCGCGGAGTTCATCGAGGCACCAGCGGCTGGCCGCCAGGCAGAGCGGGTTGGCGTTGAGAGTGCCAGCATGGACGACCTCGCCGCGGAGAATCGGCTCGAATACCGAGGCGCGACCGGCCAGCGCGGCGAAGGGCACGCCCCCGCCGATGGCTTTCCCGAGAATCGTGAGATCCGGCGCGAAGCCGTAGTAGCCTTGCGCTCCGCCTGCCCCGAAGCGAAAACCGGTGATCGTTTCGTCGGCAATCATGAGCGCGCCCTCGCGATCGCACAGTTCGCGGATCGTGGCGATTTGTCCTTCGGCGGGCTCCAGGCAACCCGTGTTGCAGAGCGCGGGTTCGAAGATGATCGCGGCGATCTGCCCCCGATGCTGCTCCACGCGGCGGCGCAGATGCTCCGGGTCATTCCATCGGGCGACGACGAATTGTTCGAGCACCTCGGGGATGACGCCCTGGCTCGGATGCAAGCGCGTGGGGTCTTCGTCCGACCCCCAGCGGTCCGGAGGCGGCGCAAAACCGACGAGGCCCTCGTCGCTCCAGCCGTGATAATGGCCTTCGAATTTCAAAATGAGACGGCGTCCCGTCAGGCCCCTCGCGAGCCGGAGCGCATTGAGAACCACCTCGGTGGCGGAGTTGTTGAAGCGGACGCGTTCGGCGCCGGGAATCATCTCCTGGAGCCGCTCCGCGACTTCGATTTCGAGCTCGGACTGCGCCGCCCAATGCGTGCCCCGGCGCGCCTGCGCGGCGATGGCGTCGGCGAGCCCTTCGGGAGCGTGTCCGAAGAGCAGGGCGCCCTGGCCCGTCTGAAAGTCGATTGACTCGTTTCCATCCACGTCCCAGAGGCGTGGGCCTTTGCCGTGGTCGAAGTAGAGCGGCACCGGTTGTTCGAGCTTGCGGATGCTGCTATTGACACCGCCGGCGATGCTCCGCTGGGCGCGTTCGAAAAGTTGGCGTGAGAGGGAGAATCGGTCGGTCATGGGAATTTGTCGCCGGGCTTGATGGGCGCGGAAGCGCGGGGTTGGTTATTGCGTAAAGAAACCTTTTACGCCTGAAAAGGTTAGATAGCGCGCGTCCGCGGAAAACTTGGATTCGTCACGTGTTCTCCATTTTCCACTTCCCCTTTTCGCCTCGGCTTTTCAGTCTGGGAATCCCCGCATGGACCTGAAAAACTATCTCACTGCCCGGTGCGCGCTCGTTGACCGGGCGCTCCACACCCATCTTCCGCGCCCTTCGGTCAAGCCTCCCACCATTCACAAGGCGATGCGCTACAGCATCTTTGCCGGTGGAAAGCGGCTCCGGCCCGTGCTCACTCTAGCTGCGGCCGAAGCTTGCGGTGGGTCCGTGGAGCGCGCATTGCCGGCGGCCTGCGCGGTCGAATGCATTCACACCTATTCCCTCATCCACGACGATCTCCCGTGCATGGACGACGACGATTTGCGCCGCGGCCGTCCCACCTCGCACAAGGTCTATGGTGAAGGCATCGCCGTTCTGGCCGGCGACGCGCTGCTCACCGTGGCCTTTGAGATTCTCGCCAAAGCCGAATCGACCTCGCGTTACAAGACGCACGCCCTCATCTCCGAACTCGCCCACGCTTCCGGCAGCCAATGGCTCATCGGCGGCCAGGTCGCCGATCTGGAGGGCGAGGGGAAGAAGATTAGCGGCGCCGAGCTGAAATACATCCATCGGTGCAAAACGGCCGCATTGCTTACCACCAGCATCCGCCTCGGGGCGATGAGCGCCAACGCCACCCCAGCCCGGCTGAGCGCGCTCACGGATTTCGGACAAGCCCTTGGCCTCGCCTTCCAGGTTATCGACGACATCCTCGACGTCACCCAGACCACCGAAAAACTCGGCAAAACCGCCGGCAAAGACGTGGAAGCTACGAAAGCAACCTATCCGGCGATCTTCGGCCTCGAGCGCTCGCGCAAAGAGGCGCATCGGCTCACCGCAGCCGCCCGCGCCGCCTTGGCGCCCTTCGGCGCGAAAGGGGAGACGCTGCAGGCCCTCGCCGGCTACCTCTTGAATCGCGATTATTGAACAACGAATCGACCGCTCATTGGTGTGCCCGCGAGGCGCCGTGAGCGGCAACGCGCTGGCATCCAGGCATCTGTGCGTTTTCCAAGGTCCAAATATTCAAGATTTCTGAAAGTGAGAAATCCGCAGAAAGTCGCTTGCCATTCCCGGCGCGCGGGATAATTTCATGCCCCTCGATTCCGAGCACGCGCGGTTAGCTCAGTGGTAGAGCACTACCTTGACACGGTATCATTTTACTCTGGATTGTGCTCACGATTTTGTGCTCGCCGAGCACAATCTGTGGATTCCGACCACTTTGTTAGGAATGGCGAAGATTAGCGGTCGGCGATGTTTCCCATGGACGGGTATTCGTTTCTTGCGTGATGGACGAAGCCTCGGAGGAACGGTCTATTGCGCACGAACCTGATTTGCAGAAAGAGCGTGAACACCACCGCCAACGACGCGCCGAATTCACCGCGGGATTATTCGAAAAGGCGGAACCTTTCTTCGTCATGAAATCCACCGGCGCGGAAATAATTGTGACGATCTTCCAATCACCGGCGGAGCGTGTGGCGGTAGCGGCTTAGAGGCGGCAGAAGACCGCTACGATCTCCATCATTCGACGCATCCCGAAACAGGCGCTTCGACGTTCAGGTTTTCATCATTTTCTTAATCCCGATAAACACCAAGCGGGCAGCGAAAAGAGCCGCAAGGCCGAAAGGCATTCCGATGCCCGTGCAGAGGAGAGCGATTCCGCCGATCACGAGAGCGATAACCAGCAACGTCCCCAGAACTTGCAACCACGGACCAACCGATTTCCAATCGTCGGTCGGCGCAGGTGCATTGGCCTCAGGTCTTGATTCGCTTTGCGCGCGTGAGCTGGGTCCGACTGGATCTCGACGTCGTTCCTGATCGGGCGTGTTCGGTTCAAGCGATGGAACATTGAACTGCAGGGTGCACGTTGGACACATTGCGCGAGTCCCGATTTGATCGGTGGAGGCGGCGATATGCTGGCCGCATTTTGGGCAATAAAACTTGAACTCCATAGGAGTTTTTTCTGAGGATTGAGATCGGAAATTGAGCCAGTCGAATAATGCCCATATTGCGCACGAGGTAAAGCCTCGTGTTTGGCTTCATCGCTTTTCGCCACGATGAGCCCGTGCCCAGCCGAAAACCGACGCCCTGCAAATTGCGATCGCAATTCGGCGACAACATCGCGTCGCTGCGGAAAAAGCTGAATTTTACGCAGGAAATGCTGGCCGAGAGATGTGGGCTCAGCGTGCGCTACGTACAGAGCCTGGAAGCGGGAGAATATTTTCCCGCACTTCCCACACTCATCGCACTACGAAAAGCGTTGGGTGCCACTTGGGATCAGATTTTCAAAAGCTGCGACTGAAGGGTATCGTGGACGGCTAGTTGTGAACGGCGCTTGCGCGCGAACGACCGCCAAGAGCATATCTCACTTTTCAGAGAGGACGCCGGTGCACTTTAAACTGTCTTTGCGCTTCCCGCATCCAACGCCTGGCGCGTTTTTCGTGAGAGCAAGGCGGGCGTGTAGGGTTTGTGTAGAAAGTCGATGCCAGGATCCAGGATGCCGTGGTGAGTAATGGCGTCTTCGGTGTAAGCCGAGGTGAAGAGTACCTTCATGGACGGCTGCGATGAGCAGAGTCGGTCGGCGAGTTCCTTCCCACTCATCTGCGGCATCACTACGTCGGTCAACAAAAGAGCAATCTCTGTGTAGTCTTCGGCGATACGCATAGCTTCGATTCCATTGGCGGCCGAATGCACGGTGTAGCCGAGCTTCTGTAGAACGATGCCGGCGAGATCGCGGAGGCCGTCGTCATCTTCGACGAGAAGAATGGATTCTGTCCCTCGCGTGGGAAGCTCCTTCAGGATCGGCGCGAGAACCGAAGCCGGTTCACGCGGAGAAGCAGAAACGCAGGGTAGGAATATTTTGAACGTAGTCCCGCGCCCCAACTCGCTGTACACGCTGATGTGGCCACCGACTTGTTTGGCAATACCGTAGCACATCGCCAGCCCGAGACCGGTGCCTTCGCCCTGTTTTTTTGTCGTGAAAAATGGCTCGAACAGATGCGGCCTGACCTCGTCGGTGATCCCAGCGCCGGTGTCGCTGATCGCGATCATCACGAAATCGCCCGGGACGACATCCGAGCGGGTTGATGCATAGGTTTCATCCAGCGTAATGTCTCCCGTTTCCAGCGTGAGCCTGCCGCCAGACGGCATCGCGTCCTGGGCGTTCAAGGCCAGTTGCACGAGCATCTGCTGGATCTGCCCGGCGTCCGCTTTCGCCCATGGGCGCTTCGCATTGATCGCCACGCGCACGTCGATGCTGTCGCCTAGCAGACGGCGGAGCATCAGTTCGGCCTCTGTGACGGTGGCGTTCAAATCGAGGGTCTCGGGCTGAAGCATTTGTTTGCGGCTGAAGGCGAGAAGTTGTTGCGTGAGCTGGGCGGCGCGCGCTGCGGATTTGCCAATCTGGTCGGCGCTATGAAACTCTGGGCCGCTCTTCGGGACGGACTGCCCGATCAACTCCGCATGTCCGATGATGGCCGTAAGGATTGTATTGAAATCGTGCGCGATTCCGCCAGCGAGACGCCCCACGGTCTCCAGCTTGCCGGCTTCCATTAATTTCGCCTCCATCTGCTTCCGCCCGGTGACGTCCGTTGACAAGCCCACCACACTTTGAAGCGTCCCTGCTTCATCGTAAACGGGAAAGCCGCGGCTGAAAATCGAGCGCACCATGCCCTCCGGTCGCGTGATGCGAAATTCCATCTCAAATGCCTCACCCCGCCCCCCCTTCTCAAAGCCCGTGATGACGCTGGCGCGGTCCTCAGGAACAATCGTGTCGAACCATGTCTCCGGCTGTTCGTAGGCACTCGCGCAAGTGCGCCCCCAGATTTGTTCATAACCGGGGCTGAGATAGAGCGCTTTACGGCAGTCGGGCGAGGTCATCCAAAACACATCCTGGATCGTTTCCGCAAGCTGGCGGAAGCGCAGCTCACTGCTTTTGAGCGACTCCTCCGCCAACCGGCGCACTTCGATTTCACTGGTAAGCTCGGCGGTGCGTTCGGCCACGGTCTGTTCGATGCGGGTGTTCGACGATTCGAGCGCTGTCTGGCGATCGGCGATCCGGCGCATTTCGCGGACGCTCTGTTGGATGGAGAGAATCAAAAATACGTCTTCGAACACGACCCAGCCGGCGTGCTCAAACGCGCGCCACGCCGGGGCGGAGAGCACGCCATACACCGACTCCGGCCACAGCATGCCGCGCGCAAAGTGATCAGCCGCCACCACGAGCGATGCCGTGATGAGGACCCGCCAATCCCGGTAGAAGGAAAGAAAGGCGAGCGACCCAAAGATATGGAAATGCGTTTCGATGCGACCACCGCTCACATGAATAAGCAGCGCTGACATCAGCATCTGCCCCACCGCCAGGGTATGCCGGGTGATCGTCCGACCAGGCCAGATGCCGGCGAGCGCGATCGGAAGCGAGGAAATGATGCCGCCGAGAAAAATTGCCGCCCAGACATGGGGATGGACCTGGCTGTTCAGGCCTTCCCAAGCCGCGGGTGAAATCCAGAGGGCCGCGGCGGCGCCGGCGAACCACTGGAACACCATTAGCGCCATCAACAGCCGATCCGTCCGGCGGAAAATCGCCTGGTAGTCTTGCTGAAATATTTCGGCGGCGCGCATGCGATCCCCGGTTTCCAAAGTTGGGCTATTCGCGTCGTTCATGGAGTGCGCCTCTCACAACTCATGGATTTCTCCGGCAGTGCGCAGCCATAAACCGCGGTGCGCGCGCCGCTGGTGGTTTGACCCCCGGCCAGCGCCGTAATTGCATCCCGTCCTGGATTGTCGCCTGCATGCCCGCGCCCCGCGGTAATCCCTCCGGTGAACAGCAGTTTGTTCTCACCATAAAGCATCGTTTGTCCGGAGGTGATCGCGTTGAATCTTCGCGCCTCCACGCCATTCGAATCGGCATGAACGGTCACGCCCGGAATGGCCTCTGCCAAGCGCCACAAACCGCCTTTCACCCAATCAAGATCTTCGCCTGCGGGTTGCACGAAGAGAACCTGGGCCGTGACCATTCCCCGGAACCGCGCCATCACTTGCGCGAGCTCCCCGATGCTCGCTCGGGTGCATGGACAGCGCGGGTGGACAAACATGACGAGCGTCAGGCCGCGATGCGGGATGGCGCTCTGGAGCGGCCACTCGCGGGGAGGATTGCCCGAAATGCCCGCCAGCTTTTCGTGATGGAGCATGACGACCAAGCC
>Ga0206847_10206_pt3 | contig 17246 bp, 9 predicted proteins | sample Alteio_BWOrgCont_17_FD_152880 | JGI IMG/M metagenome (GOLD analysis project Ga0206847, IMG submission 152880) | Enriched cells from forest soil in Barre Woods Harvard Forest LTER site, Petersham, Massachusetts, United States -... | ecosystem: Environmental > Terrestrial > Soil > Temperate forest >... | reverse complement strand
GGGGACATTGATGATGGATACTGGCAGGGGGCTCCGGTGGGTGGTCTCGGAGCCGGTACTTTCTCGAGAACCTACCGAGGTGATTTTGCTCGATGGCACATCAAAGCTGGCGTTCATAAATACGAGTCTGTGCCGGCCAATCAGTTCGCGATGTTTCAACAGTCGGAAGGCGACGCGCACGGCACAGCGCAGGCCCTGATGACAGGTCATCCGAAAGGATCAGCTCTTTCAAGCTGGCGATGGGACTATCCGGTTGGTGCTGGCGAATATGCTGCGCTGTTTCCGAAATCCTGGTACGACTATAAGTCGGAAGAGTTTCCGGCCCATGTAACTCTGGAACAGTTTTCTCCAATTTTGCCCCATAACTATCGCGAATCAAGCTATCCCGTCGCCGTGTACCGCTGGCACGCCAAAAATCCTACAAACAAAACTGTAACAATCTCCGTTCTTTTCTCTTGGACGAACATGTCCGGCTGGTTCCGAACATTTGGCCGGGACTTTTCGGGATCGCCGAATCAAGGAAATCATAACGACTTTGCACACGAGTCTCGTTCGAGCAGCCAGTCAATGAAGGGCATTGTATTTGACCGTAATCGCGCCGGAAGTACACCGAATGACTGGGACGGACAATTCGCGATTGCGGCGATGGAGTCGCCTGGAGTGGAAGTCACTTATCACACGACTTATCAGGCCACCGGAGATGGGAAAGTAATTTGGGATACCTTCCAAAAAGATGGCCGGCTCGACAATGAGGCGACCTCATGGGTGAGCGACAAGGAACAGCTTGCAGGCGCCATTGCCGTTCGGTTCACATTGAAGCCAGGCGAAAGCAAGACCGTACCGATGGTGATCGCTTGGGACTTTCCCGTCGTTGAATTCGGGCAAGGACGGAGATGGAACCGCCGCTACACGGATTTCTACGGCACCTCGGGACGTAACGCGTGGAACATCGCTCGCGATGGCCTGAAGAATGCCCAATCGTGGAGCGATGCTATCGATAAGTGGCAAGCGCCATATATCAATGATGAACGCAAGCCACTGTGGTTTCGAGGCATGCTGTTTAACGAGTTATACGTTATGACGGACGGGGGCACGTTCTGGGGTAGGCAAGAGGGCACAAGTCGCGACAGGCCTGCAACATTTGCAATGCTGGAGTGCTTCGATTACGCATATTACGGGACTCTCGACGTTGGATTCTATGGTTCGATGCCTCTGCTGAAATTCTGGCCTGATATCGACAAACAGGTGCTTCGAGAATTCGCCGAAACTGTTCCACGAGAGCTCCCAGAAAAAGGGATGTGGGTGTGGAAGACTCAGCAGACCGGCGTGGTCAGCCTGCACAAGCGCAAGAAGCCTGGCGCAGTCCCACACGATCTGGGAGTGCCAGAGGGCGACCCATTCATTGCGGTCAACGAACCTGGCTGGCAAGATACGAACGACTGGAAGGATCTCAATTCGAAGTTTGTCCTGATGGTCTATCGCGACTATGTGATAACTGGCAGAAACGACGTTGGGTTCCTGCACAGCACATGGCCGGCTGTTAAGGAAGCTATCGCATACTTGCGTCAATTCGACGGTGGCGGAGGCATTCCGGAGAACAGCGGCTATCCAGATCAGACTTATGATTCCTGGGTGGTCCGTGGTGTAAGTGCTTACTCCGGCGGACTGTGGCTTGCGGCTCTGCGGGCCGGCGAAGAAATGGCGCGAATTCAAAATGACAGCGCAACGTCGTCCGAATATCATGCGCTGTTTCTTCAAGCACAAAAGACATATATCGCAGATCTATGGAATGGCGAATACTTTCGCTATGACGTGGCAAGCCCATATCGAGAGGCTATTCAGGCAGACCAACTTGCGGGGCAGTGGTATGCAAATCTCACGGGACTTGGAGACCTGACGCCGCGTGAGATGCAGGAATCGGCTTTAAGAAAGATTTATGACTATAACGTGATGCGATTCGCGAATGGCGAAATGGGCGCTGCAAACGGCATGTTACCGGACGGTTCAGTCCTTGACAGCAATGAACAGGCAAGAGAGGTTTGGGCCGGCACGACGTATGGAGTTGCCTCACTGATGGCAAGCGAGGGGATGACAGATGAGGCTTACAAAACTGCATGGGGGCTGTACCACGTTATCTATGAAAGTAGAGCCTACTGGTTTCGAACGCCGGAGGCCTGGGATGTCAGCGGCAATTATCGGGCGTCGATGTATATGAGGCCAGCCGCAATCTGGGGACTCGAAATGACTCCTTCAGTGGTGAGCAATAATCCGGTTCATTGAGCAGAGCGCGATCTACCTCTCTCGACGCCCGCTCTTCGATAAGTCATCAACGACCTCTCGCGCATCAGGAGTCTGTCCGTTCCTGCTCCCATTCGTCTATTGGCTGGCGGTCAACGCGGTCTTCGCGATTCTCGCGCTCTTCCTGCTCCCGTCGCTTCTCCCGTTCTTCGCGCTCCTCGCGCCCATCGCTCATACGATCCTCCTCTGGATAGAGTAAGAAATGAAAGCGGTCCTAACTATCTTGCTTTTTCTGCGACTAGTGTTTCATGAGTTACTGTTTTATGGCGAACGTAGTTATAGGGAGATACGACGTGGCCGCGAAGTATTGCAATTCCAAGTTGAATTAATCGCGGCCCATAGGTTTCGACCTCGTGTGAGATAGAACCGATTAGCGCGCTGGAGCCATTGCGCATTTCGGAGAGCGCTTCGGGAATGCAATCCTGACCGGCGATGGCAATGTCCGACTCACGTCCAGCTTCGCGTGCCGCGTCAAGAACTCCGAGGGCACTTGAATCGGTGGAAGCGGCCACCAGAATGTGTTCACCCTTGCGTCTCTTGTGAAGGAATTCCGCTGCCGCCAATTTGCTTTGCTGCCGCATGCCCCGGCCTTCAATTTGGATATAGCGGTCGGCGGGAATGTCTGCGAGGCGCTCGCGAATCCCCTCGAATGCACCAGTGATCCGGCTCTGAACGAAGCTGCCTGCCTCGGCAAATCCGACGCCCAACACCCAGTCAACTTTGCTCTTCCATTTGCGCTGCGCGTGTTGCGCCAATAGAGTGCCTGCTTCATAGCCCACCTCAAAATTGTCGACGCCGAAATATGTCGCATTGGGATGGGGCACATCGATGGCAATCAAAGGTATGTCTGCCTTTTTGAATATATGCGCGACACGGGGCGCAACATGCTCTTCAACCTGGAACTCCAGTACCAGGTCCACACGCTTGGCGACGAATTCTTCCGCGTTCTGAATGGCCATGTCGGGATCGTAGCGATTATCGAGCATCAACAATTCAACACCGGTGGCTGCGGCAGCAGCGGTGACACTCTGCGCAACGGCAACGGAGAAAGGCATCTCAGCACTCTGAGCAGCAAAACCAAATCGTAACCGCCGGGGGCGGGAGACCAGCCTATAGAGCCCGTTTTGGCCCTGAGCCACATACCCACGATGCACCAGCGTCTTGAGAATGCGATAGACGCTGGTCTTCGAGATTTGTGTTTTCTGGTACACATCTTCGAGTGCCACGGGAGCGTGACTCTCCTCAAGAAGTTCGATTACATCGAGCGCCTTTGACAGGATCGGAATGAGGTAGAGGCGTTTGATCTTCGTCTTGGGCATTCACTGATCTCCGCGCTGAGTTTCAATAGCGAAACCTAACTATGACCTAGCATAGCTCATTTCTCAGATGGCGATTTGGCGCTGCGCGATGGCTCGCTTCAGTTGCGAAAGCAGGAAAAACGCAAGGAGGGGCAATCTCTCAGAGATTGCCCCTCGGCCTTGCGCTTTTGGCTAAATGGAAGGCTACTTGAGACTCACCATGGCCTTGAGTGGGAGTTTGTCCGACGACCCTCCAACGAGGATGGTGTAGTCGCCCGGAACAAGACTCCACGCATCTTTCGCCTCGTCGAATATGGACAGATACTTCCGGTCGATTTCGACTTCCACAGTCTTCTTTTCGCCGGGCTTGAGCTGCACCTTGCTAAAGCCAACCAGCCGCTTGGGAGGCTCCTGCGCGCTGTCCGGCAGAGTCGCGTACACTTCCGCGATCTCGGCTCCCGCGCGCGCGCCTGCATTAGTCAGAGTGAATGTTACTTTTACCTTATCGCCTGGAGTTACATTGAGCCCTGCGTAGCTGTAAGTGGTATAGGAGAGGCCATAACCAAAGGGAAAGAGGACAGGCTTCTTTTCGGCGTCGTACCACTTATAGCCAACCTTGAGGCCTTCATCGTATGCCACCTGGAAAGCAGGCAGCCCTTTGGCCCACATTTCGGGCGTTGCCGCGCCGTCAAAGTGGCGCGACTCGGGCGGCGGTTGAGTAACTGTTGTGTGAGGCAGATCTGCATCGCTCTTCGGAAAAGTGTTGGGCAGCTTGCCGGAAGGATTCACAGAGCCAAAGAGGATATTGCCGAGAGCATTTGCGCCGTCGCTGCCTGCATACCAGGCTTCAACGATCGCTGCAGCGCTGTCGACCCAGGGCATCGTGACGGGTGAGCCGGACTCGATCACCACAACAGTGTGCGGATTGGCCGCGGTGACCTTGGCGATGAGCGCGTCCTGATTATGCGCCAGAGTTAGAGTCGGCAGATCCATGCCTTCGCTCTCCCACTGGTAAGCGAAGACGATTGCAACATCAGCTGTCTTCGCGATCGCAGCCGCGGACTCGAGATCGTTTCCGGAATCGTACTTGATGGTCGCCTTGGGTGCACGAGCCTGAATGGCTTTCAAAGGTGACGTTGGGAACCAGATTTCCTGCTGCCAATGTGTGGCGCCCTCACCTGGCTTGGAGGTCGCATTGCCTCCCGGAGGATCGACTTGCGCCGAGCCGCCCCCGGAAATCATGCCAACGTCGGAATGTGAACCGATGATAGCGATGGTGTGCAAGCGCAGGGGAACAAGCGGGAGCGTCGCTGCCTTGTTCTTGAGCAGCACGATGCCGCCTTCTTCGATTTTGCGCGCGACCTCCAGGCCAGCAAAGGGATCGACAACACCGCGCTGGCGTGGGTAATCGATCACACCGGCAGCAAACATTGAGCGCAGAATGCGGTGGACGTGCTCGTCGAGTTCGGCTTGCGAAATGGTTCCAGCTTCAACCGCGGCCTTGTATTTGGCCTCATAGAAAAAGCGGCCAGGCTCTTCATTGTCGAGGCCGGCCCCCGAGGCCTTTTCCGTCGAATGCGTTCCGCCCCAGTCGGACAGAACGAAACCTGGAAACTGCCAATCTTTCTTGAGCAGATCAGTGAGCAACCATTTGTTTTCGCAAGCGAAATCGCCGAGGACGCGATTGTACGAGCACATAACCGCCGCGGGATGGCCCTGTTCGATTCCGATCTCGAACGCCAGCAGGTCGCTCTCGCGTGCGGCGCGCTTCGAGATAGTGATGTTGACCGAGTTGCGTCCACTCTCCTGGTCATTGAAGGCGTAATGTTTGATGTCGCCGATGACGTGCTGCGACTGGGTTCCTTCAATGAGTTTCGCCACGAGTGTTCCGGCCAATATGGGGTCCTCGCCAAGGTACTCAAATGTGCGTCCGTTGCGCGGTTCACGTGTGATGTCCATGCCGCCGCCCAGGGACATGTTGTAGCCCTGAGCTCGCAGTTCGGTGCCAATGAGCTTGCCGTATTCGTACGCCGCATCGGGGTCCCAGCTTGCGGCTGCCGCCACGTTGGCGGGCAGGGCGGTGGAGTAGCGGCCATTGGCGCCGCTGGAACGAACTCCATAAGCTGCGTCGCTCATATCGATGCCGGGGATGCCGAGACGAGGAACGCCAACCTCATAGCCGACACCGCGATTGGAGGGCATATTCTCCGCGGTGAGTGGGTCGTCGGTGGGCATGCCAACGCCATGCAGAGTGGCGATCTTCTCGTCGAGAGTCATTTCTTTGATGACTAGATCGGCGCGCTGGTCAGGGGAAAGGCTGGTGTCCATCCACGGACCGGCAGGTTTGGACTGCTGCGGCCGTTGCGCAAGGCCGGGAACAACCAACATGGCAAGAGACAGGAGCGGAATCGTCGAGACAAGAAACCGTTTGCGAATTGGTGCTTGCTTTTTCATGGAGACCCTCGATAAAGCGTTTATTCACTGGCGAAACAATCCTATCAGCCAACCGCGGCGGTTGTAAGTGTGAGAGCTGCGCATGGCTGAATTCGAATGTCCGAGTTGATCAGAGGCCCAGACCGGGCACCCTGCGCTCCGGCCTGGGAGCAGCAGGACTGAAGCAATCAAGCCGCACGTCGCACACATTGCCTGCCACTTTGCTTAACTGTTCTTCAACGATCTCTCGCACCTGGCCAGGGTCGCCTTTTGCGCGCAGATTCACCAACAACTCATGGCGGTTTGTTGGCGACGCATCGAGATTCCCTTCCACACGCGGTTCCTTGCCATTGGCGCACAACGCCGCCTTCAGCCAACCGGTGGGTGAGCTATCGAATATCTTCAGATGCACGATAGAAATCCCTGCCGCAGTCAATGCTTCATCCAGCCCGTCAAGGAATGGCCCTACCGCCTGCGCAGGTGAAATGGGAACGGTGGCCTCTATCGTGAAGCTCAGATTTAGCCATGCCAGCGCTGCTTCCGCACGTGCATAGCGTGCGTAGTCGATCTCAAGTGTCGTCCGTCCCGTTTCAAGCGATCCGAATAGAATTTCATCGAGCCATTCATGAACGCCCTGGTCTGTTATTGCGCTCAGGCGACGCGTTTCAATACTTGCAATGTTTGGAGCGTCAGGGTAAAGATCGGACTTGCTGAGGCAGACGAGATCGGCCTCCTCCAGTTGCTTTCGAAACAGAAAAGCAAGATCGGAATCTGCCTCTTCGCGCAGCAAGTCCGAGGCGCGAGCCGGATCGACAAGAACGGTAAATGGCGCGACTCGGTAGCTGGTGAATTCCTCCCGTAACGGACCGAGCACGGTCGCCGAAATGTCAGTGCAGCTTCCAACCGGCTCCGCAAAAATAACATCGACGGGCCGCGTCTGGATTTCCTCGATGGCCGACATTAACGCGGAAAAATTGCAACAGAAGCATCCGCCGGTCACTTCGCCCGCGAAGATGCCATGCGTCTCGGCATGACGCGTGTCTACAAGTTCATCGCCCTGATCGTTCAGAATCACAGCGCAGCGAAGTCCGCGCTGCTCCAGCAAACGCGCCGCCGCAAAAATCAAGCTGGTCTTTCCCGAGCCCAGAAAGCCACCGACAATTACGATCAACGGCTTTCGCCGCATTGCTTCTGCGATCATCCATGCACCTTGATCCGGATCTCATCGTTCGCATTCAGGCGCAGGGTTTCGTCCAGAATTATGAGTTTCCGATCTGCCTTCCGGTCGAGCCTATTCGCAATCGTTCTTCCACCGATTTCGGCCGATGCAATCTTGCCCTCCGCGACAATCTCACACGATCGGCAGGCCAGCGTACCCTTTAGCACCGTGATCGCAAACAGTGTGGTGTCGTTTTGGCGACGAAGTGAAAATGTTCCCCAGCCCGTTCCAGTCGACCAAAAGCATTTGAAATTATCGCGCGGAATTTTTGGTACTGCCACAATGGCCGCCTCGGTTCCGTCATAGAGGAAGCCACTCAGCGCAACAATGGTGGACCACGACGACATGGCGCGAGCATAGTGATGGCCGCACTCGGGCTCATCCCACGGATTGCGCTTCTCACCGTCAAAGCGCGCGCGGATATTCTTTACGCATTCCACGCCTTCCTTCGCCATCCCCCAATTCATCATCAGAGCCGCGACCAGATACTCCTGGCCCGTCCAAGCCTCAGCATAATACGGAAAAGGAATATGAGGCCGTTCGGCCTTGCCGTAGTCGCACACGACAACCGCCCCTTCGTTATTCAGTGCATAAGTCCGCTCCACATTATCGTGAGCGGCAAGCGTGGGCTTGTAGTTGTATTTGTAAATCGACCGCAGCGTCTTGCGAATATTTTCCGCCGATACAAGCGGTCCCATTCCTCCAATGTCCACCAGGTATTGGCCAATTAATTGATCCGCCAAACAGCCACCGCCCACCTGGTACTCCGGTGTCTCCGTATTCTCTGAACCCATCTCGCTGCGCAGGTTTGCTGCAATCTCGTCTTTGCGAAAGCCGCGAACTTTCTGGATATAAAATTCACCATTAAAAAGGTTCGAATCGATCCATCGACTTCCCTGCTCAAAGAGCTTCCTGTAGATATCAGCGCTAGCCGCATCGCCAGTTGCTCGCGCCATCTCTTCGCCCGCCCGCAACGCGCCCAGGTAATAAATTCCGCACATCGGGTTGGGGCCGTAAAACTCCACATCGTAGGTGTTATGCTGCACACCTTCCATCACACCATCGCGATTGCCATCCCATCCACCTTCAACCCACGCAAACTCGAGAGCCCTTTTCGCACGCGACCATGTCGAACGCAGCAGAGCTTCGTCGCCGGAAATTTTCCAGTCTAGCCAGGCATGAATAATCTGCCCCATCTGCCCGTCCGCCGCTGCGAATCCAGAACGACCTTTGCCCTCAGGCAACAGTTGGCGAAAATGAATTGCACCGGCATCGTCCATCGAGTAACCAAATGCGCTTCGTCGCAACGACCTGGCAAACGATGGAAATAGAAACGTAGTCGCCGTCTCGTAATTCCAAACGTGAGTACAGTTGCCAAAGCAGCAACCCCCTTCGTCGTCGCTGCCTTCAAACGCATGAAATTCGCCATCAGCGGTGCGGAAGCATGTTGTCGTCGCCAAGGTGGAAAGGTTAGCGCTGGCCGCCTCCTTCACGGATGCCGACAGCGTGCTTTCACGTATGGCATTGGTGAACATCCGCGTGTTCGCTTCCAACTCCGGCAGATGTCCTGCGGTATAACTCACCGCTTCCCATGCGCTTTTGAAGCGGGCCGCATAAGCGTTTCCAATGACGGTCTTGCCCTCACCTTTCGGCGCCTCCCACCCGATCCAATCCGGTGTGCGATTAGCGAACCGCCATCCAAGAAAAAATTCAAAGCTCACGGTTTGGCGCGGAGGAATAACTCTCTTCAAGCAAAGAACGCCCACCGAGTTGTGCAGATCTGGTAGCGCGCCCAGATCGCCCGTCTTTGAAAACCGATCCCAGAAATGGAGCGGCGCATTCCACCAGCGGCCTGCGGGCCATCCTTGCCAATGGGAAACCTCCGCGCCGCCATCAACCTTAGCAGCGAGCACAAACTCACCAGTCATGGGATCATCCGCCGCCAACGCGTGATTGCTCATGATCAGCCCAGCTATTCCATTCTCTGCGCGATATTCGTTGCGGCGGCCTTCATCCGACTTCTGACGCGCGGCGTCACCATCGTCTCTCGTCGTGTTCACAGGATTTTCGATGGAAAATGCAATGCCCACGCTGGCCGCTGTCGATCCTGGGTTAGTGACGCGATAGCGAAGAATCGCCACAGGCAATCCAGACTCGTCCGGCTCATGCGGAATGAACGGAGAAAATGCATCCAGTTCAACTTTAACGGGCAGCGAACGATCTTCGAAATCGATATGCGCCAGCGGATACTCCCCGGTAAAAATCGCCGACTCCAACCTGCTCAGGCCGGGTACATTACTCGATCCCAGGCCGTCCTGCCCTTCGTATGGAGGCAGCATGCGCGACTCAAGCACTCGCGCAACAGGCTTCTCACTGCCAGCCTGCGCCCAGATAGCCGGAAACGCATAGGCCGGGCGGTACCCCTTGTTGGGCTTGTTGAATATCTCCCAGTTCACCAGTTGCCCGCGCCCGCCCAGGTCAAGGCTTCCAGCCGCCACTCCGCCAAGCGGAAACGAAATCATGCGCAGTTGGCGCCCTTGAAACTTGCGCGGATAACTCAGATCTGCATGCTCCGAATTGCTCTCAAGCTCTTCGTGAGAAGGCTGCCCATGAGCGAGAGCGGTCCAATTCTCGGCTTGCGTCGCCGCGCCAACTGCACCGGCCGCCTGCTTGAGAAAATTTCGGCGATCGAATCTAAGCTTCTCTGTCATAGCGCTTCACTTTCTCTTCGACTTATTCGCTCAGATTGTATCGCTCGCTGCCAAGTTTCGTTCAAATGGCCTTGCTCAGCTATGGATTCGCTAACTTCCGGGAACGAAAGCCGTCTATTTTGCGTTACCATTCCATCTATCTGCGTTTCCCCGTCTTCGCAGCGAAATAATCCCCAAAAAAGGAGAGACTCCTTGAGCCTTGAAATACGTGGACTGTCTAAACGCTATCCGAATGGCGTGCAAGCGCTGAATAACCTGAGCCTGACAATTGGGAATAACATGTTCGGTTTGCTGGGACCGAATGGGGCCGGGAAATCCACTCTGATGCGTACCATTGCAACGCTGCAGGAACCGGACTCGGGGACGATTTTTCTGAATGGCCTGGATGTGGTGGCAAACAAGGATGCGGTGCGCAGACAGCTCGGTTACTTGCCGCAGGAGTTTGGAGTTTACCCACGCATTTCGGCGGTGGATATGCTCCATCACCTGGCTGTCATGAAGGGCATTCACAAGTCCAGCGAGCGCAAAGAGATTGTGGACGCCCTGCTCAAGCAGACCAACCTATGGGATGCGCGCAAAAAAGCGCTGAGCACTTATTCCGGCGGCATGAAGCAGCGATTCGGCATCGCTCAAGCGCTGCTTGCAAACCCCAAGCTGATTATTGTCGATGAGCCCACTGCAGGACTCGATCCTGCTGAACGAAATCGCTTTCTGAATCTGCTAAGTTCTCTGGCGCAGGATGTCATCGTGATTCTGTCCACGCACATAGTCGACGACGTCCGCGAGTTATGCCCACGAATGGCAATCATCAGCAACGGGCAATTGGTGTTGGAAGGCGCGCCGGAAGAGACACTGGAGCGCTTGCGTGGCGGCATCTGGAGCACGCTGGTAAAGACCGAGGAAGAGTTTACGGCGGTGTCCACGCAGTTCAAAGTGGTCTCGACCAAGTTGCTGGGCGGCGCGCACGAGATTCGCATTCATTCCGAGTCAGCGCCAGGCGAAGGCTTCCGCCAGGTCGATCCGGCTCTGGAAGATGTGTACTTCCTGACCTTGAATTCACAGAGCGTCAACTAAGACTCGCCGCCAGGAGATACCGCGCATGTTTCTGGACTTCTTGTTATTCGAGATCAAGCTTCGCCTGAAGAGCATCTCCACTCATTGCTACTTCGGGCTGTGGGTGCTATTGACCTTTCTGTGCGTGGCAGCCGAGGACTTTGGACCGCTTGGGCCTGGCAAGGTTTTGCTGAATGGTCCATTTGCAACCCAGCAAATGGACTTTCAATTCAGCTTCTTTGGCGCAATAGTAATGGCCGCAATTTTTGGAACATCGATCTTGCGTGATTTTCAGCGTGACACCTACCAGATGATCTTCACCAAGCCCGTCAGCAAGTTTGCCTATCTTGGTGGGCGATGGGCAGGGTCGCTGGTAACAACGCTGCTGGTGTTTTTGGGCCTTCCGCTTGGCGAGTTACTAGGCAGTTTTGCACCTTGGGCCGACCACACGCGCATTGCGCCCGTAGATGTGCCGATGCTGGCCTATCACTATGGGGTGATCGTTGCGCCCCAAGTATTTTTCCTTGGCTCATTGTTCTTTCTGGTTGCAGCTCTCACACGCCGGGTGATCGTCGTGTATCTGCAGGGAGCAGCACTTTACGCGGTATATTTCATGGGACTCGTGGCCGTGCAGCAGCGGCGGAGCCTGAAGCCGTTCTGGCCAGCTGTCTTTGACCCAATCGGCCTTCTGCTCGGTAATAGCGTCGCACGCTACTGGACGGTGTCCGAGCGAAACACTTTATGGATTCCGCTGAAGGATATGTTTCTGTGGAATCGCGTGGTGTGGGGATCTGCAGGCCTGATTTGCCTGGTCGCAGTCTTTATCTTTTTCCCCATGTCGGCGGAGGCACTGACTGCGCGCCGCAGCCGCAAGTTGAAAAAGACTGAGCAGGAGTCGACCGCTCCACCTGTGCCGCGCTTCCATCACTTGCTCCCGGAGGTTTCAACTCTATTCGGGTTTGCTACCGGGCTTCAACAGCTTCTCTCACTGACACGCATCTATTTTCGCAATATCTTTCGCGAGATACCCTTCTGGGCGATCACCTTGGTAATGGCTGCGATTTGCATGCTCAATGGCCACTTTGCCGGCAGCCTCGACGGCGCCGAAGTCTGGCCTGTGACCTATTACATGTTGCAGTCGATCGAGGGTGGCGGCCTGTTGTTTCTGTTCATTGTGGCCACCATGTACGCCGGTGAATTGGTTTGGCGCGAGCGCGACACCCACTTCGAACAGATTCACGATGCTCTGCCCTATCGTGGCTGGATCGATACGCTCGGCAAGCTTCTTGCTCTCTCAGCGGCTGAGCTATTTCTGCTGACCGTCGTGATGATTTGCGGAATCATCTCCCAGGCCATCAGCGGCTATTACAACTTCGAAATTCTTCAGTACGCCAAAGAACTCTACGTCGTCACATTCCCCGCCGTGCTGATCTTCGCGCTCCTTGCGTTCTTTCTTCAAACAGTGGTCGGCAACAAATTTGTGGCCCACGGTATCGCCATCGGCGCCTTCATTATTCCTAACATCCTTGAGCGCACCGGCTTTGCCGATCGGCTTTATCTCTTCGACGACATTGTCCCGTATACCTACTCGGATATGAACGGCTACGGGCATTTCGTCAAGCCGGTTTTCTGGTCAACCGCATACTGGCTTGCGTGGACGATCTTCCTGGGCGTACTCGCAAGTCTGCTGGCGCGGCGTGGCGCTGAAACTGGCCTGCGCGCGCGCATGCGGGGCGCAAAGCACTCGCTTCCGGCTTATTCAGTTCTGCTTGCAGTGCCGCTTCTGGCGGCGCTCGGCAGCGGTTGGTGGTACTACTACAACACGCATGTCCTGAATCCGTTCCTCACCGATCAGGACAATCGAAAGCTGCAAGCCGATTACGAAAAGCTCTACAAGAAGTATGAGCGTGTTCCGATTCCGAAGGTTACTGCAGTAGATACCGCGGTAAACATCTATCCCGAGAATCGCAGCTTCAATGCCATCGGCACTTATACCGCGGTGAACGAGACCGACAAGCCAATCCAGGACATCTATGTGACGAACGGTCGCAAGTCACTTAGGTCTGTCACCTTCGATCGGCCATCCACGACAACACTTGCGGACACCAATCACGGGTTCTGGATCTACCATCTTGCCACGCCACTTAATCCAGGTGAGGCACTGCAGATTCATTTCCAATGCGGATATGAGAATCCCGGTTTCCGCAATGCGAACGAGCAGCCGGAGTTTGCTTACAATGGAACATTCTTCGATCGCGATTATTTTCCGTCGCTGGGCTATGACCAGGGACGCGAACTGAACAACCCGGTCCGGCGTCGCGAGGAAAAGCTCGGCCCGCTTGAGGAACTCCCCGACCGCGGTGACCCTTATGGGATGAACACGGATTTGTTCGGCGCAGACTCAAACTTTGTTACTTATCATTCCATAGTCAGCACAACGCCCAGTCAGATTGCTATTTCACCCGGGGATTTGAAGCGTGAATGGCAGCAAGATGGTCGTCACTACTTCGAATATTCGATGGGGTCTACCAGGATTCAGGACTTCTTCAGTTATATCTCGGGCGACTTTGCTGTGAAGCGGGATAACTGGAATGGAGTCAAGCTGGAGATTTATTATCTCCCTTCCCACACCTACGATCTGGACAAAATGATTGGCTCTTCGAAAGAAGGTCTGGACTATTACACAAAGAATTATGGGCCATATCAATTCGACCAATTCCGCATAATCGAATTCCCGCGATACCGCGGCTTTGCGCAGTCGTTCCCCAACACGGTTCCTTATTCCGAAGGAATTGGATTTATCGGACGCCTGCAACGGCCGGATGACATCGATTTTACGTGGTTCGTAACGGCGCATGAGTTAGCCCATCAATGGTGGGGCCATCAACTTGTAGGCGGATATGAAAAAGGCTCCAACATGATGTCAGAGAGCCTGGCTGAGTACTCAGCGCTGCGCGTGATGGAGCACAAGTATGGCGACGAGCACATGCGGCGCTTCCTGAAGCATGAGCTCGACGGCTATCTGCGCGGGCGTGCCGGCGAGGTGCGTCATGAGCCGCCGCTAGTGCTGGTGCAGAACGAGCCGTATGTGTGGTACCAGAAGGGGTCCATGGCTTTCTACGCGCTCTCCGATGCTATTGGCGAAGACAAACTGAACGCCGCGCTGAAGGAGTTCCTGGATAAGTGGAAGATGAATGGACCTCCGTATCCCGACACGCGCGGGCTTATGGATTCGCTGCGCAAACAAACGCCGCCCGACCTGCAATACATGATCACGGACATGTTTGAGACCATCACGCTCTACGATAACAAGGCAGTGTCCGCGAAGGTGGAGCCCACACCAGATCACAAATACAAAGTGACGCTGGTGGTAGATGCGCGCAAGATGCGCGCCAATGGCGAGGGTGCGGAGACTGAGATTCCAATTCACGATCTGATTGAAGTGGGCGTCTTCAAGGGCAAGAAGGATAGCGAGGAACCGCTTCATACAGAGAAGGTGTGGATCACGCAGCCGCGGACCACGCTCACATTCGTCGTGAATGAACCCCCAACTCGGGCAGGCATCGACCCGTACAGCAAACTCATTGATCGCAATCCTGAGGATAACTGGGCGGATGTGGAGTAAGTGAGAGAAGTTGTTAGTGATTAGTTGTGAGTGATCGTGGCCGATGGACAGCTATCAGCTTTCTTTCATCAGCGTCGCCATGAGCGCGTCTCGGCGTCCATTGGCCATAGCATCGGACGCATCGAGTCCGCGCCTCCAGCCATAAACCGCACCAAGTGCCAGGACAAAGAAAATCGGCACTGCGAGCCACAACCGGTCGAGGAACCAGCTTAGCGCGAAAACCGATGCGCCCACGGCAAGCACCGCAAGTTGAACCAGTAGGCTGAGAAATGCATTGGCCTGCGAACCACGCTGTCGCGATATCCGTCCCGGATTCACGCGATAGGGCATTCTGATCGAAAAGATATTACCCGCGATGAGGTTGCATGGCAGCGAAAACAACAGCCACGCAACTGTTGCAGCCACCACCGCGGAGTCAGGTGCACCGAGCCGCAGAAACGCCAGCGAGCCAGCCACAAGGGCGACCACTCCAAACAGCAACGAATGCAGAATGTTTTTGGCCAGCAGCACCGTTCGAAACGGCGTTGGAGAAAGAAAGTAAAGCTGAATCCCTGGGCCTTCGGTTCCCAGGTTGTTATAGAAAACCTGCGTAAATCCAAGCTGGGCATACACCATGCAAATCGGCAGCGCCAGTGGAAAGACAGGCGTCTGCACGGGCCCATTCTTGATAAAGACTCCAGAGAAAACCAGCACCAGCAGCAATGGTGCGCCGATGGCATAGAGCAGCGGTAAGGTGCGCATCAGAGACCGTACATCCTTCTCAATCACCGCGGCGATTGGCCCGGATCCACGATTCGGACCGGCCACCATCCCGCTGCCACGATAGTCCGCAGTGGGCCTAACCATGGCTCCCAGAGAGGCAGCTGCCTTGCTTCTCTTCGCGCTCGCCTTCTCTCTGACTGGAGCGACGCTGAGATTCTCTCCGCGATATTCCGCCTTGAGCCGGATCGACAACAAGCCCCCGACCGCCAGAACATAAATCGCCAACACGCTCAGCGATTCAAGTGCGGAGCCAGGTTGCTGCTCCACAGTCAATCGCAGCCCCTGAGCGGCCAGGCCTGGTGGCAGCCACTTCTGCACTGCGTTGGCCTGCTTCAAAAACGGCTTGTAGCGCGCCTTCGCCGCTTGGAACTGCTCCTCCTGATTCTGAGAGCCGTTACGCCCACTATGCTTCCTCTGATACATCGCCGGATTCAGCAGTTGCAGGCTCAACATCCCTACCATGAAGACCGCTCCCAATATCTCGCGCGTCTTGCGCTGACGCAGCCACCGCTCAATCCATGCAAAAATGGCTCGCACCAACAGAATATTGAATGCCGCAAACACTCCCAGCACGAGCGTCGTCCATGGCAGCAGACCCGGCCGCGCAATCGCCACGCCGACCCAGGTTCCGGCACAGCATAACCCGCCCAGAATTGTGGACACATCAACCAATCCGAATATGAGATAGAGAAGAAAATACGATCCGAATCGCACCGGAAAGCGCAGCAGAATGCCCAGGTCGAATTGCTCCTGGAAGGAAGCCAGCATCACCGGAATCATCTGCCATAAAAAGGCCAGCACCCAGAACAAAATCGGAAGAAACCGCCATTGGCCCTCGGAGACAAGGAAGTATGTTGCCACACTCGCGCCGCTGCCAAGCGCCAATCCAAGAACCGCGTATACGACCCACCCAAACGTCCGCGCTCCCAGTTCCAGGATGCCTTTATTGGTGCGGAGACCGTTGGCGAACATGCGCCAGCGCAATCGCGCCAACGCTCCATACTGCGCTCTCGCTAGGGAGCCCAGCACGCCGCCGTCTACGTCAGCCATGTCAACTCCTGTGCCTGCTCCTGTTGGCCGCCTGCGCCGACAATGGCCAGGAAAATCTCTTCCAGCGTCAGCCGCTGCTCCTGTTCGGCGCCCGGCAACGTTGATGCGACACCTGCCCGCAGTTCCTCGAGCGAGCCGTTCGCGACAAGTTTCCCCTGGCTGATAATCGCAACGTGACTGCACAGGCGTTCCACGATCTCAAGCACATGCGTGGTGAGGAAGATGGTTGCTCCGCGATTGATCATCCCCGTGAGCATGGTCTTCAACATGCCCGCAGCAATCGCGTCCACGCCTTCGAACGGCTCATCAAGGAACAACACCTTTGGTCCATGGATCACCGCAGCTGCCAGCGCCAGCTTTTTCTGCATTCCATGCGAAAAGTCCGTGACCAGCTTTTTGTTTTCATTGGCCAATTGCATGAATTCAAGCAATTCCTGCGTGCGGCGCTTGGTTGTATCACGGTCCAGACCGTACATGCGCCCCACAAAATGTAGATACTCCGTCGCCGTTAGCCGGCCCATCAAAGCCATGCCTTCCGGAACGACGCCGATCTCCCGTTTCAAATCGAGTGCGCCTGCTCCAAACGGTCGCCCCAGTATCTCGACAGTGCCTGCGCTTGGCTCCAGCAGGCCAGTCAGCATTTTGATGGTGGTGGACTTGCCCGCACCATTCGGCCCAAGAAAACCGAAGAATTGTCCAGGAGCCACGCTCAGCGTGACATCCTCAACAGCGGTCAATGCGCCGAAGCGCCGCGTCAGTCCCTGGGTTTGAATCGCAGGAGTAACCATGTGCCGCAA
>Ga0206847_10244_pt1 | contig 17261 bp, 15 predicted proteins | sample Alteio_BWOrgCont_17_FD_152880 | JGI IMG/M metagenome (GOLD analysis project Ga0206847, IMG submission 152880) | Enriched cells from forest soil in Barre Woods Harvard Forest LTER site, Petersham, Massachusetts, United States -... | ecosystem: Environmental > Terrestrial > Soil > Temperate forest >... | reverse complement strand
AGAAGGGGGAATCAACCGCAGCGCCACGCGGGAAGAGGAAATGGCGTCGCGTGAACAGCACGTGGCGCCGGTAAGGGCTCAAATGCAACATGAGCAAGCGGCGCGCAAGGACCCCCAGCAACGGGCTTCGGTGAACCAGGGCAGGCCGGCGGTAGCAGCCACTCCCAAACCTGGGGACTTCCACAGCCGCGCAGTCGTGCCGGCCAAAGAGGCCGGGGCGCCCTACCATCCTGAAACCGCTCACGGCGGGACTGCGCGTCCGGAAAATAACGTTCCTCGCCCGCCGAATGCATCCCACGTCAAGGATCTTCCGCCTGTACCGCGTCCATCGGCTCCCAACACCGGGAACCCGAAACTGGACCAGAAATACCAGCAACAGCAGGAAAAGCTGTTTGCAAAACAAGACCAGGAACGGCAGAAGCTCGCGCAGAAGCAGGAGCAGGACCACCAACGGTTGGCCCAGCAGAAAGCCAACGACGCCAGACAACAGCAGATAGAGCAACGGCACCAGCAACAGACCCAGCAATTACAGCAAAGGCACACCGAGCAGCAGCAGCACTTGCAGCAGCGGCAGCAACCACCCCGGCCGCCGCAGGGAAGGCGCTAAGCGATTGGCCAGCGGGCTACTTTGAATCTGCGTGAATGGATCTGGAGTGGCCCGCTGCCGACTGTTTCCCGCGCTGATGATTCAGGCTCGACGATGGATCGCGGCTGGCTCAAGCCAGCGGAAAGCGAGCTGGACGTTCTTGTGACTTCCGGTCATTGACGCCTTGCGGCGGCTTTCCGTACTCTGATTCGTGCAGAAGATGACTGAACGGACCCACCCGCAGGTCGCCGACGACATTACCCAGCTGGTCGGCGATACGCCAATCCTGAAGCTGAAACGCCTGGTTCCACGTGGTTCGGCCGAAGTGTATGCCAAGCTGGAATATCTGAATCCGGGCGGCAGCCTTAAGGACCGCGCGGCAATCGGCATCATTCGCCGGGCTGAGCAAGATGGAAACCTCAAGTCTGGCGGGATGATCGTAGAAGCCACGGCCGGAAACACCGGGATCGGTCTGGCGTTGATCGGAGTGAGTCGGGGCTACAGGGTCGCGCTGTTTGTACCGGAGAAGTTTTCCGAGGAGAAAGTGATTATCATGCGCGCCCTCGGAGCGGAGGTCACGCGCACTCCCGAGTCCGAGGGCATGGAAGGCGCCATCCGCCGGGCCAAGGATCTCGCCGGAGGCCACCCCGGAGCGTTCATGGCCGGGCAGTTCGAGAATCCCGCGAATCCTGACTACCACTACGCCACCACCGCCGTTGAAATCTTCGAGCAAATGGGAGGCGATCTTGACGCCATTGTCATCGGCGCTGGAACGGCGGGAACTTTCACCGGCGTGGCGCGCTATATGAAGAATCACCTGCCGAAGGTCCTCAAGATTGCGGTGACCACTCAGGGATCAGTTCTGGGAGGCGGTAAGGCAGGGCCGCACAAGGTGGAAGGCATCGGGAACAGTTTTATCCCGAAGACTTTTGACGCTTCGGTGTGTGATGAAGTCATTGCGGTAACTGATTCCGACGCTTTTGCCATGGTGAAACAGTTGGCAGCCCACGAAGGCGTTTTGGGAGGGTCGAGTGCCGGAGCCAATGTCTTCGCCTCGCTTGAGGTAGCCCGGCGTCTGGGGGCTGGGAAGAAGGTTGTGACGCTCATTCCCGACTCGGCCGAGCGCTATCTCTCCAAGAAGATCTTCGAAGGTGGCGTCTGAAATAGCACTCAGCACCCAGCCATTCAGCTCGTGGCTGAATGCCGGATTTTCCGCCGGCAAGCGATGAATACGCAAGTTCGCCGCGGTCCAGGAAGCCGCCGACCGAATCGATCGGTTTGCGGCTGGCAACGCCTGAACTGCTGGCAAGCGGCTCTAAAACTAACTCTTTTCCTATCGCGAAAAGTTCTGTATCCTTGCAGAGCGAAAGAGTTCCTCGATTCGCCTCCATTCCGGCTCCTGGCAGGGGCGGGCAGATGACGGGTAATTCACTCTTAAGTGCTTCAATCGTACCTTCCTCAGAAAAGGTGGCATCTTGCGAAACCGAATCTCTCTAGCGGTAACGATCTTTCTTCTGGCAGCGTGTACTGTCTCATTCGCTCAGACATTGACGAGCTTGACCAACCAACCGCCGGACGGCGCCTCGATCGGCTTCGTGCTGACCGATGGAACCGTGCTGTACCAAGGCAACAACATGTCGGACTGGTGGAAGCTCACCCCGGACAAAAAAGGCAGCTATCTGAACGGAACCTGGAAGCAGATGGCCAGCCTCCCTTCCGGATATGTGCCGCTTTATTTCGCCTCTGCCGTGCTGGCCGATGGCCGGGTGATCATTGAAGGCGGCGAGTACAACAACCTCAATTTCGTGCTCACCAACCTGGGAGCGATCTACGATCCGAAATCCAATAAATGGACCCCGGTGAATCCGCCGAAGGGCTGGAACTATATCGGAGACTCGCCGTGTGTGGTGCTCCCTGACGGCCGGTTCGTCGTGGGCGACAAGCTTACCAAGCAAATGGCGGCGCTGGACCCTTCCACCTTGAAGTGGACTGCGCTCAGTTCAAAAGGGAAGAGCGACTTTGATGCTGAGGAAGGCTGGAGCCTGCTGGCGGATGGATCGGTCCTGACCTACGATGTCAAGAACGCGCCCCACTCGGAAAGGTATATTCCAAAGCAAGGGAAATGGGTCAGTGCGGGCAGCACGATTGTGGATTTGCACGTTCCCCACACGGGAGGCTGTATTTCCTACCCTGGCGGTTGCTATAACCCTCCCGGCGAGGTAGGCCCGGGCATCCTCCGGCCCGATGGCACACTGCTGGCTACGGGCGCGGCGTCCAATGGTGGCAACGGGCCCGGACACACCGCGGTTTATAACACCTCCACCGGAAAATGGGCGGTTGGCCCTGATTTTCCTAACGGGGACAATGCCGGAGACTCGTATGCTGCCCTGTTGACGAACGGTAATGTGCTGGTGCTGGGCGAATCCGGAACGCTATATGAATTCAACGGAACCACAATGAAAGCTGGGCCAAACGTCGGCGCCGGCTACAGCAGCCTGATTGTACTTCCGACCGGCGAAGTAATTGTTGCCGGCTCCGCCCTGTACACTTCCAAGGGTACGTATTCGTCGACGTGGGCTCCGGTAATTACCAGCGTTCCATCGAGCGTGACCCGTGGGTCTACTTACAAGATCTCCGGACAGCAGTTCAATGGGCTGTCTCAGGCAGCCGCTTTTGGCGATGAACTCGAGACCGCGACCAACTACCCCCTGGTGCGGATCACGAACAACGCCACGGGGCACGTTTTCTATGCCAAGACTCATGATCACAGCACCATGGGCGTTGCAACCGGAACTGCTACCGTGTTTACCAACTTCGATGTCCCCGCCAAGATGGAGACCGGAGCGAGCAAGCTGGTAGTGGTTGCCAACGGCATTCCGTCCAAGGCGGTCAGTATTACCGTGAACTGAGCATCTTCGTTACTCGATCCTTTATCCGCGCTCCTTTCGAAGCTGGAAGGAGCGCGGTTTCGTTTGCCCGCGAACCGGCTCGAATGAGATCATCAAGAGGTCCTCAACTTTTATGGCAAAAACCAAGCAGTTCGGATTTTCCACTCGCGCCATCCACGTAGGCCAGGAACCCGATGCCGAAACCGGCGCGGTGACCGTTCCCATCTATGCGACCTCGACTTATGTGCAGCAGGAAATCGGCAAACATAAAGGATACGAGTACGCGCGGGTTTCGAATCCGACGCGTACTCGCCTCGAGGAAAATCTGGCATCGCTAGAAGGCGGAGTCGCCTCGCGGGTATTCGCCAGCGGGATGGCAGCCATCAATGCCATCTGCACCATGTTCAAGACGGGTGACCACGTAGTGTGCGGAAATAATCTCTATGGCGGCACGCCGCGCCTGTTCAATCAGGTGCTGACCGGCTACGGCATGGAATTCAGCTATGTCGATACCGCCAAGGTTGAGAACGTCGAGCGCGCCATCCGCAAAAAAACGCGCATGGTCTATGTGGAGACTCCGACGAATCCGCTGATGGGGTTGAGCGATCTCCGCGCCATCAGCGAAGTGTGCCGCCGCAAGAAAGTCGATCTGGTGGTTGATAACACGTTCATGTCGCCATATTTTCAGCAACCGATCGCGCTGGGCGCGGACATGGTTGTGCACTCCACCACAAAGTATTTGAATGGCCACAGCGACGGTTTGGGCGGCGTGGTGGTCTGCACCAAGCCAGAACAGGCCGAGCAGTTGGGTTTTGTGCAGAAAGCTGCGGGCGCGATTATGTCGCCCTTTGAATGCTGGCTGGTGTTGCGTGGGGTCAAGACCCTGGCAATTCGTATGGAACAACACGACCGCGGCGGCCGCCAGGTGGCCGAATTTCTGTCGAAACATAAGAAAGTCAAGGAAGTGTTCTATCCGGGATTGGCCGACCACCCGCAATATGAGCTGGCAAAGCGCCAGATGAGCGGGTTCGGCGGAATGATTACGTTCGAGACCGGCTCCCTGTCCAACGCCAACAAGATGCTCCGCAAGGTTCGCGTCTGCTCCTTGGGAGAATCGCTGGGTGGAGTGGAAACGCTGATTTCGCATCCTGCCACCATGACCCACGCCGCGCTTGGAGAAAAGGGAAGAAAAGAGATCGGTATCACCGACGGCATGGTGCGAATCTCCGTGGGTGTTGAAGACGTGGAAGATATCCTCACCGACCTGGACCAGGCATTGGCCGCGATCTAGGCGCTGACCCGGCGTTGCCCCGCATCTGCCCAGGGATTCTCCTTGCAGGGGACGTCGCGACAATTGCGGTTGACACCGCTTCAGGACAAGAGTAGAGTTCGCCCCGTCAAGCCAATCTACATTTTCTCGAAACCAAGGAGGCGGTTATGTTGCGGAAAGCTCTCTGTACCGTGGTAGTCGCTTTATGTTTCGTTGCACCCCTGCTCGTGCAAGCCCAGGAACAATATCTCGATGTGACCATCGTTCGCGTGAAACCCGAAAAGAACGCGGACTTCGCGGTCCTCGCCAAAAAAATCGCTGCGGCTAATCGCAAAAACAACGGTGATCAGTGGCTGGCGCAGGAAGTACTCTATGGCGAGGCCTATACCTACGCGTTTGTCAGCACCCGCGCGGATTACGCCAGCATCGACAAGGGTAATGATGCCTTCGTGGGCGCGCTGAACAAGGCATATGGCAAAGAAGCGGCGGAGAAAATGCTGCACGATCTGGACAATGATCTGGTGTGGTCGCGCACGGAACTACGCAAGCGTCGATTCGATTTATCACGGAAGGTTCCCGGCAGCGCGGCGGACTATGCAAAACTCATCGGCACTTCGCGCGTGCTGCGCACTACAGCAGTGCATGTGCGTCCGGGGCACGTCGCTGACTTCGAAGCTTTGCTGAAGGATACCAAGGCGGCGGGCGAAAGCAATCCCAATACCCAGCCCATGTTGGTTTCCCAGGTGGTTGAGGGAACAAACGGCACCGTTTTCTATATCACCGGTTTGCGCAGTTCGCTGGGCGGCTTCGACAACAATCCCACCACAAAGGAGATTCTGGGCGAGGAAGGCTACAAGAAGTTCCTGCAGGCGAATGCCGATAACGTCGAGAAAACAGAGTCGATGATTCTGCGGTTCTCGCCCGAACTCAGCAATCCTCCGGAAACGATCATGGCAGCGGCGCCCGATTATTGGCAGCCGAAAGCGGCCGTGGCCACCAAGCCCAAAGCGAAGGGCGTTCAACCTGCTTCCCAGAAACAGCCGACCCAGTGATGCCGGGCGCGGTCTAGCTCAATGTGAAGCTATGGGGCACGCCAAAAGCGTGCCCTGTGTTTTGTCAATAATGATCAGGTCGTCTCCGGCGCAATATCCATTGCAGCCATCACTCTACTGACTCCTGAATCCATTGCAGATATTCCTCGCTTCCGTCCTCAATCGCCAGGCACATGCACTCCGGCAGTTCGTACGAATGCACTTCCTGGATGGTGTCCCGCACCCGTTCGTAAGCGGCCACAGTCGTCTTGATCCATAGTTGCCACTCCTCGGACTCCTCGGTTTTGCCCTTCCAACGGTAGATCGAGACAACGTTCGGAACAATATTGACGCACGCCGCGAGCTTTCGCTCCAGCAGCGCTTCGGCGATGCGGCGGGCTTCGTCGGCCGAGCCAGCCGTGGTGAGGACGAGTCGCTTGTCAGTCATATTGAAATCCTTGTCACAGCCTTACGCCGGGACTGGCGCGCTTACCACCGGAACCATCCACACCGTGTAGCCGCGAGGGTCACGGACATTCGACTTTCTGTGGCCAAATGGCGCGGGCTTGCGCGTCCAAACCTCGCACCATCGACTCGTCGGCTACCTGCTTGGCCTGCGGGTTAAGATCGGTCATGTAACTCCCCGGCAACCGCCATAACTGAGGCAGTCCACTAAGATAGAATCAGCGTTTGCTTCAGCCATTTTATTTTACGCAACCAGTTGGCGGGAGATTCAAGAAATGCCCACGCAAATCAAGTTCGGAACCTCAGGATGGCGCGCCGTCATGGCTGAGGAGTTTACCTACGCCAATGTGCGCCGGGCAATTCATGGGATCTCGCGGTACGTCGCTTCCCAGAAGCCTGCGGCGCGAGTTATCGTCGGGCGCGACCCGCGCTTTCTGGGCGAGACCTTTTGCGCGCTCGCTGCGGAAGTTCTGGGAAGTTATGGCATCACTCCTTTAGTGATTGCGGACGCTGCACCGACTCCGGCAATTTCCTACGCCGTGATTCGGGAGCGGGCAGATGGCGCAATTAACTTCACCGCGTCGCACAATCCGCCGGAATACAACGGAATCAAGTTTTCAACGGCGGACGGCGCACCGGCGCTGCCGGAAGTCACCAAGGCGATTGAAGCGGAGGTTCTGGCGTACGACCTAGCCGGGGAGAAGCGAACGGATGAACTTCCTCGCGCAACCGCGCAGGCGCTGGATCCTCGTGGCACATATTTGGCCTGCCTGAAGGAAACGATCGATTTCGGCGTAATCAAGAAGGCCGGACTGCGGGTGGTTTTTGATCCTTTCTGGGGGGCAGGACGTGGCTATCCAGACGCTGCTTTACGCGAGGCCGGAGTCGAGGTTTCCACTGTCCATGATTGCCGGGACGTGCTTTTTGGCGGGCACGCCCCTGAACCGGACGGGCATCTGCTCAACGATCTTTGCCTCAGAATGCGGGAAACACGCGCTCACATCGGTATCGCGACCGACGGGGACGCGGACCGGTTTGGCATTGTCGACGAGGATGGCACCTTCTTTCAGCCGAATTACATCATCGCCCTGCTGTTCGATTACCTGGTGGAGAGCCGCGGTTGGAAGAACGGAGTAGGGAAATCGGTGGCGACGACCAACCTCATTAACGCGCTAGCCCGGCACCATCATGTGGAACTGCATGAGACGCCCGTAGGGTTCAAGTACATCGGCGAATTGATCAAGCAGGACAAGATCGCGATCGGAGGGGAAGAAAGCGCCGGGCTTTCCATCCGGAATCACGTCCCGGAAAAAGACGGGATTCTCGCCGGGTTGCTGTGCTGTGAGATGGTGGCCCGCCGGGGAAAGCCGTTGGGACGTCAGTTGCACGATCTATTTGTCAAAGTTGGTTCCTTCTATCCTCAACGGGAGAATTTTCGCTTGACGGCGGAAGTCAAACGGAATTTCACTGAGAAACTGGGGGAGAATCCCAGCGACTTCTTTGGTCGGAAAGTGCAAGAAGTGGTTCGAAGCGACGGCCTAAAACTGGTCTTCCAGGACGGTTCCTGGGTCTGTTACCGGCTTTCGGGCACCGAGCCAGTGGTTCGGGTCTACTCAGAGGCGGGCAGTGAGGAAGAGTTGAACAAGTTGAGTGCCGCGGCCAAGCAATGGATTTTCGAGTAAAACGCGCCAAGTTGCAGGTTCTTTCAGACCCGGAAGAAGGTTTGCGCACGCTCGTCGAGCGGGCTCCGCAAGCCGAAGCCTGGGCCGAGCAGATACTGGAGAAATTCCGGCCTACGCTGGCCATGCTGCACAGTGTTCGGCGCCGCGTGGCCACCGGTGCCGTGGCCGTGCTCACCATGTGGCTGTTTCTGCACGTCATGTTCGGCGCCAACGGCATGGTGGTTTATCGCCAGAAGAAAGTGGAATATCAGAGCCTGCAAAACGACATCGGCAGCTTGGCGAAGGAGAACCAGCAGTATACGCAACGGATAAACTCTTTGCAGACCGACCCGAAAATGATCGAAAAGGAAGCGCGGGAGCAGTTGCATTACACCCGTCCTGGCGAAGTCGTCTATGTTTCCCCGCCGCCCCCGGCGCCACCTCCGCCCCCGGAAAGGAACTCGGCGCGCAAATGAATTTAGATGGGTATGGTAGACGGCTTTCGATCAAGAATTGGTAGTGACGTTTGCCAATCTGCCCTGATTGATGACGCATTGCGTTATTTTGCTGTGTTATAGTTCAAGAAATTCCTGTGTTGTGTTGAAAATTTGCGGACATTTCCGCTAAAGTGAGGCTGCTATGAAGAAGATGCTGCTTGTGGGCGTAGGGATTTGTGTTCTTTTCCTGATGACCGGACTGGGGTCGGCTGCGGACTCGAGCGTGATAAATGGATACGTCAGTGACAACATGTGTGGCGCGAAGGGTTCCAACACCGCCCATGCAGACTGCATGAAGAAATGTCTCGCTAAGGGCGCGAAGGCGGTCATCGTGACCGACGGCGATCAGAAGGTACTGGCTGTTGACAACCCCGACGCTTTAAAGGGACATGAGGGCCATCACATCGCGGCAACCGGCGAGGTGAAAGGCGACTCGATTCACGTCGACAGCGTCAAGATGCTGTAGAGATAAGCGAGGCCAATAGGCCGGAGCAACATCTACCGCACCACGCCTTCCAGCGGGGAACTGGCGGTGGCGTACAACTTTTTTGTCATGCGTCCGGCCAGATAAGCTTCGCGTCCGGCAACGACCGCGTGCTTCATGGCTTCGGCCATCAGGACTGGATCTTGCGCGGCGGCGATGCCGGTGTTCATCAGGACCGCATCCGCGCCCAATTCCAGGGCAATCACGGCGTCGGAAGCAGTGCCGACTCCTGCATCCAGGATCAACGGAACGCTGGTGATCATCTCGCGCAGAATCCGGATGTTGGCGGCGTTCTGAATGCCGAGCCCACTGCCGATCGGGGCTCCCAGCGGCATGATGGCGCTGGCTCCAGCATCGAGCAGGCGCTTGGCGAAAACGATGTCGTCCGAGGTGTAGGGAAGCACGGTGAAACCTTCTTTCACCAGTACCCGCGTGGCTTCGACCGTGGCGTGAACATCGGGATAGAGCGTTGCCTGGTCACCGATCACTTCGATTTTGACCCAATCCGAGAGGCCAACCTCGCGCCCCAGGCGAGCCGCGCGAATCGCTTCGTCCGCCGTGTAGCAGCCCGCGGTGTTGGGCAACAAGAAATATTTCTTGGGATCGATGTAGTCGAGCAGCGACTCTTTGCTGCGATCAAGGTTCACGCGACGCACCGCAACCGTGACCATCTCCGCGCCACTGGCTTCCAACGCCCGCGCAGTTTCCTGGAAAGACTTGTACTTGCCCGTCCCCACGATGAGGCGGGAACGGAACTCACGTCCGGCAATGATGAAGGAATCCGTCATGCCTCCATTGTAATGAAAGCGGCGGCAAGCGGCGGGAATTCCTGACCGTATCCGAATGCCTCGACGCTGTGATGACGCGTCTAACGTCCTCCTCTGCGCCGTCGCGGAGTGTGGTACTTTGTTCGGGACTCGGCGTAACCTCGGCGACCTGGGCATCAAGGACGATCCCGGCAAGGCCGCACCACCTCACTTCGCTCGCGGGTGTGTCGCGTCGTACACCTGAAGCACATGTTTCATGGAGAGCTGGGTGTAACGCTGCGTAGTTGAAAGGCGCTCATGCCCCAGCATCTCCTGAATGGCTCGCAAGTCCGCGCCCTCTTCCAGCAAATGTGTTCCAAACGCATGGCGCAGAGTATGAGGATGCACGTCGGGTGACAATCCCTTAGCCACGGCAATCTTCTTAATGATTCGCCCAACGCTGCGAGTCGTAAGCCGCCCGCCACGCTGGTTGATCAGCAATGCTCCAGTGTGTTTCTTGCGCTTTGCCAGCATCCTCTGTCGGACTGGCAAATACGCGGCCAGCGCCACTTTCACCAACTCTCCGAAGGGAACATAGCGCTCCTTCTTGCCTTTCCCGCGAATCAGAATAGCTTCATTACTCAAACTGATGCTGCTCAAATCGATCCCAATCAATTCCGAATTCCGGATCCCGCAGCCGTAGAGCAGCTCGAACATCAAGCGGTCGCGCTCGGGAAACGACGCCACCTCCGGCATCTGGCTGTCGAGCACGGAGTTCATCTCTTCGATCGTCGGAACGCGCGGCAGCTTTTTCGGCAACCTGGGAGTGGATACCAAGGCCGCCGGATTCTGCTCAACCACTCCTTCCTGTGCCAGCCAGCGGTAAAGCGAGCGAACCGCGGCAAGCGAGCGCGCAACCGAAGTTTTGCCGAGCCCCTTCTCATACAGATGCGAAAGAAATCCGCGAATAATGACGTGATCAATCTTCCTCAAGTCGCGCCAGCCGACGTACGCGGTAAAGGTCTCCAAATCTCCGGTATACGCCTTGATGGTGTGCGGCGACGCATTGCGCTCCCGCAGTGCGCGGAGAAACTGATCGACCGCTTTTTCAGCGGTGGTTCGCTTCGAGCTAGCAGTTGCTGTTGCGCCCATAGCTTTTTCACCACAGAGCCACAGAGAGACCAAATCCGATTCGTCTTCCCCCTCGGCATAGCCTTAGACAAAGGCTAGGGGCTACAGGCCAAAGGCCAAGAGCTACTTCACCTTCGCCCGCGGATGATGCTTCTGATAAACATTCTTCAGCCGATCCAGCGCCAAATGCGTGTAAACCTGGGTCGTAGAAATGTCGGAGTGGCCCAGGATGGTCTGAACCGTGCGCAAGTCCGCGCCATTCTCGACCATGTGCGTAGCGCAGCTATGCCGCAGCATATGCGGACTGGCATGGCGCCCGGTGGCAGCCGAAGCCGATCCCACGATCTGCCACAGCCGTTGCCGTGTGAGCGCGCGTGCGCCCCGGCCCAGAAAAAGCCAGGGAGAACTTTTCTCGCATGCCAACACCGGCCGAGCAGATTTCAAATATTCACTCAGGGCCGCCTGTGCCGATCTCCCCAACGGAACAATCCGTTCTTTGTCGCCCTTTCCGCGAACCAACATGTAGCCGAGATCAAGTTTCAGGTCTTCGAGCTTCACCCCCACGATTTCGGAAACCCGTAACGCCGCCGCGTAGAAAACCTCCAGCATGGTGCGGTCGCGCGTGGCAATTGCCTGGCTTAGTTTGTGATCGGATGAGACCCGCGGACTCCGCAGCATGGTCTCCATTTCGTCGCGAGCCAGCGCCTTTGGCAACACCTTCCATTGCCTGGGCGAGTCGATGTTCAGTGTGGGATCGTGCTCGATCATCTTGTCGAGCAGCATGTACCGGTAGAGGTGGCGCAGAGCGGAAAGTTTCCGTCCCACGGAGCGTCCATCGACAGAATTGGCGAAAAGTTCCTGGATGAAATTCCGAACGTCGTCGCGGCGGGCAGATTGTAGAGACGTTGCTCGCAACGTCTTTGCGGGGAGCGACGTGGCAGGCTTTCGTTTCTCCAGAAACCCGGTGAATTGGCCAATGTCGGTGGCATAGGCGGCCACGGTAAGCGGGGCCAATCCTTTTTCGATCTTCAGGTAGTCGAGAAATCCGGAAACCAGCCGGGAATTGACGTCGGAAGCCACAAGGGAAGTATGCGCGTTATCGGACGCTCCGTGGAAGTGCTTATAGGGATTCGGAGAAGTTTGTGAAATTACTGAAATTCCTTGAGGATTTCCACCGCATACATCGCCCCCTCCGGTGTTTCCTCGTGCTTGAAATATGCGAAGACATTTCGGCTCGCGGCCAAATGTTCCCTGATCCGGCTTGTCATCGCCCGTCGCTCTTCTGGCGAATAACTCGGCTTGCGGTAGCGGTAGTAACAGAAGTCCGCGGTGACGACATCGGGCGTTACGCGTTCTTCCGTCTCCGCAATGCATAAGGCCCGGTTGCCAGCCCTCAGTAAATCAAAGATCTCATCCGCAAACCACGATTCGTGCCGAAATTCAAACGCCGCCAGAACTCCCCGCGGCAATACTGCCAGGAATTCCTCCAGCACTACCCGATCCACCTTCATGTTTGGCGGCAACTGGAACAGGATAGGCCCGATTTTTCCGGCTCGTGCCAGCGGTTCGATTGTGCCCAGAAATCGCGGAAGAAACTCTTCCGTGTTCTTCAGCCGTTTGATGTGGGTGATGACTTGATGCGCCTTTATGCCAAACAGGAAGGTGGACGGAGTCTGCGCGATCCATTTTTGAGCGGTCGTGTCTTTCAGCAGCTGACGGAAAGTAAAATTCACCTCGACCGTGTTGAGTTGTGATGCGTAGTGCGGCAGGAACTTTGTCTGAGCCAGTTTTGCCGGATAGAAGTCCGGCTTCCAACTCGGGTAAGCCCATCCAGAAGTGCCAGCATAAAGTTGTGCCATGAGGCCTGAGAGAAACTGGCGGTATTATACCTTTCGCCTCTTTTTCCGTGCGGGAGACTTGGCCGCAACCTTCTTGGTTCTCCGCGCCGCGCTGCGCGAACGATTTTCTGACTCTGTCTCCACCGGTTCCCCGCTCGCCCCGGATCGCGGTTCTACAACCCCCGCCAGGTTTGGCAGCTTTTGTTTCAGCGTGAGCACTCCTTCGAACAGATCGCCCATTTTGTCAACCCGCGCCAAAACGTCGCCGGCTTCAAACACCAGCGGGCCGGCAGCTTTCTTCTTGAGCGCCTGCTCGACCTCCTCCCACTTCACCGGAGTCGAAACCGTGGGCCGCTCCCGCGCTCGCAGTGAATAAACGCTGATCGTGGTCTTGTGCTCGTCGTTCTGGCTCCAGTCGACAAACACCTTGCCCACCCGCAACTGCTTCTTCATGTCTGAGACGACGAGTTCCTTGTGATCGTTTTCCAGCAGCCGAGCCAGCGCATTGGCAAACGCCTTGGTCACGTCGTAGCTGGTAGGTGTGTTCAACGGGACATAAATCTGCAAGCCTTTCGATCCGGACGTTTTGGGAAAGCTCCTGAGGCCAAAGTGTTCAAACACTTGGCGCAGCCACATTCCGACCTGGCAGCATTCGACAATATTCGCCGGAGGCCCGGGATCGAGATCAAACACCATCATGGTCGGGCAAGCCAGACTCTTGGCCAATGACAGGGATGGATGCAACTCAATCGACGCCAGATTCGCCACCCAAATCAACGTAGGCAGATCGTTCGCCAGGATGTAATTGACGTTGCGGTGATTGTGTTCACTCCATACCGGTGCCGTCTTCACCCACTCAGGCCGGTACTGGGTTGCATTCTTTTCAAAAAAATACTGGTGGTCGACGCCCTCGGGATACCGTTTCAGGGTCAGCGGACGCCCAGACAGATGCGGCACCAGCACGGGCGCGATCCGCGCGCAGTAGTCGATCACTTGGCCCTTGGTGAAACCAGCCGCGGGGTAAAGAACCTTGTCCAGATTCGTCAGCTTGAGATGTTGGCCGTTAACTTCAATGCTTTGCGAAGCGCTCATTCGATCTTCCCGCGTCAGAGTACCGCATTGCGGCCCTATTTGTCATACGGTCGGGCCGTCCTCGGTTTGACAATCTCCTATTCCGCCACTTACCTTCAAACTTCTGCCCAGCCAACGCGTCCAACCTGATGGAGGTTCAATGAAATCCCGCTCGCTCCGATTATTTGCCGTTGCCGCCCTGCTCAGTGCCTTTGCTGCCGCTCAGGACATAGCGTCGTTCGAAAAGCGCATTACCGTGAAGAAACTACCGAACGGTCTCACGGTGCTCATCTGCGAACGCCCGGAAGCCCCGGTGTTTTCTTTCTACACCCACGTGGACGCTGGCTCCGCGCAGGATCCCCAGAATAAAACCGGATTGGCCCACATGTTCGAGCATATGGCGTTCAAAGGCACCGACACGATCGGGACCAGGGATTATGCCGCAGAGAAGGCCGCGCTGGCCAAGGTGGAACAGGCCTATGCCGCCTACATCCGGGAGCGCGATAATCCATCCGGCCGCGATGAGACCAAGCTGAAAGCTCTGGAAAAGTCCTGGAAGGATGATGTCAAGGCAGCGGACCAGTACGTCAAGTTGAACGAGTTTACCGAAATTGTGGAACGCAACGGCGGCGAAGACCTGAACGCCTCCACCAATGTTGATGAAACCAACTACTTCTACTCGCTGCCCGCCAACCGCCTGGAACTCTGGGCGTACCTGGAATCCGCGCGCTTCACACATCCGGTCATGCGCCAATTTTATGACGAACGCAATGTAGTCATTGAAGAGCGGCGCATGAGTGTGGATAGCAACCCGATCGGGAGGTTGATCGAGCAATTCACCACCGCCGCATTTCAGGCCCACGAATACCATCGCCCAACCATTGGCTGGATGTCCGATCTGAACTCGTTTTCCGCGACCGATGCCATCAATTTCTTTAACCAGTACTACATCCCGTCCAACATGGTGGTGACGGTGGTCGGTGATATCAAGGCTTCGGAGGCGATGCCGATCATCGAGAAATATTTCGGGCGCATCCCTTCGCACGAGAAGCCGGACGAGCGCACCACCACCGAACCCTTGCAGAACGCCGAACGGCGTGTTGTCCTCCACGAAATGGCCCAGCCCATCTATGTCGAAGGCTATCACCGGCCGGATTACCGCAGCCCTGACGATGCGGTCTATGATGCGATTGCCGATCTCATGTCGGAGGGCCGCACCTCGCGGCTCTACCGCGCTCTGGTTCGCGACCAGAAAATTGCTTCTAATTCCGCCGGCTTCACCGGTCTGCCCGGCAACAAATACCCTCACTTGTTTGCTTTCTATGCGGTCCCGCTTCCGGGACACAAGACCGGGGAGATGGAGCAGGCAATTCAGGCGGAGATCGCCCGCATCAAGAATGAAGACATAACCGACGACGAACTCAAGATGATCAAGACACGATCGAAGGCGAATCTGATTCGCAGCCTGGGTAACAATTCCGGCCTGGCTTTCGAACTGGGGTTATATCAGGCACGATACGACGATTGGCGCGAGTTGTTCCGCCAGGTGGATCGCATCGACAAGATCACAAAAACCGATATTCGCCGGGTTGCCAACGGGACTTTCGTTGCAAGTAACCGTACCGTTGGCATTATCGAAACGGCCGCGCCGGAACCGGCGCAGGCAGGGAAGTCTAGCCCGGGAGGCGCGCAATGAAACGGCAAAGCAAAACGATCAACGGTGCTTTTTTGTCGGTGCTCTGTCTCTTGCTGGCCGGTTGGGCAGCCGCCGTGAACGCGCAGACCGGCGCTGCTCCCGCGGCATCGAGCAAGAATGCAGTTGCAAGCTGGCAGAAAATTCCAATTCCAACGCTGCCGCCGTTTCATCCTCAGCAGCCAAAACGCATTGAGTTGCCTAACGGCATGATCATTTTTCTGCAGGAGGACCATGAACTGCCGCTGATCAGCGGAACCGCCCGGATTCGCGGAGGATCGCGCTCCGAGCCGGCGAGCAAAACCGGCATGCTCGACATCTATGGAGAAGTCTGGCGCACCGGTGGCACTAAGTCGCAAACCGGCGACCAGCTTGACGATTATCTTGAAATCCGTGCCGCCAAGGTCGAAAGCGGCAGCAACGCCGATTCCACCACACTCTCCTGGTCCTGCCTGAAGGGTGATTTTGACGACGTATTCCGCATTTTCGCCGATCTCCTGCGCACCCCCGAATTCCGCGCGGACAAGATCGAACTGGCGCAGAAAGAAATGGACGACTCAATCTCCCGCCGCAACGATGAAGTCGGCGAGATCGCCGGCCGCGAGTCCGTTAAGCTGGCCTATGGCAAAGACAATCCCTACGCACGGGAACCGGAATACGCCACGGTGGCGGCGGTCGCCCGCCAGGATCTGCTCGATTGGCACCATAACCTTGTCACTCCCAATAACATCATTCTCGGGGTAAGTGGGGATTTCGATTCTGCGACCCTGGAAGCCAAGCTGCGCCAGGCATTTGGTGACTGGGCGAAAGGTGTGCTCGACAAGGCGCCCGACGTTGAATTCACCCCGGCCAAGCCGGGGTTTTATCTGGTTCCAAAGCCCGACGTGACCCAGAGTTCCATTCGCATGGTCGAACCGGGCATCCGGCGAGACAATCCAGACTACTTCGCCACCCAGGTTTTTAACGAGGCCTTTGGCGGAGGATTCTCCTCCCGGCTGTTCCGCAATCTGCGCACGACGCGAGGGCTTGCGTACGAAGTCGGAGGTGGAATTGGAAGCTCTTTCGATCATCCCGGTATCGTGCGCATCACCATGGGCACCAAGAGCGCCAGCACCGTGGAAGCGATCGAGGGAATCTACGGCGAGATCGATCAGCTCAAGTCCAACCCGATCTCCGAAGAGGAGATCAATCGCGCCAAGGATTCCATCCTGAATTCTTTCGTTTTCAATTTCGATTCGCCCGAGAAAGTCTTGCACGAACGGATGGCCTATGAATTTTATGGTTACCCGCCGGATTTTCTGGAGCGCTTCCGCAGCGGAATTGAAAAAGTACAGGCTGCGGATGTCGCCCGCGTGGCAGCCAAGTACCTTCATCGCGATCAGCTTGCAGTGCTGGTAATCGGCAATACTTCAGAGTTCGACAGGCCACTGACCTCGATCGGGCCGGTAACCGACGTCGATATCACCATTCCGCCGCCTCCCGGCCAGGCGCAGGAAATTCCCGCCGCCAAGCCGACGGCCTCAAACCCCGACGGCAAAGCCCTTGCTGCCAAGGTCGTCGAAGCCCTGGGCGGCCTCGACAAACTGAAGGCCGTCAGGGCGGTCCACGTCGATTTGAGTGAGCAGGAATCCGAGGATAGTCCAACCAACTCCGTGTACGTCACCATCGCATTCCCCGACAGCATGCACGTCGACCTGCAGACCCCGCAGGGTCCGCTGGGGATCGGGGTTTCGCCGACTTCTGGATTCATGTCGATACCGGGCAGGGGGACCCGCGACATGGCCCCGGCGCAGAAGTCCGAATCCATGCAGCAGATTCATCGCGACATGATCTTTATCGGCCAGCACTTGAACGATCCCTTGTTTGTGTTCTTCGCGGGCGGAACGGAAAAAGTGGGCGA
>Ga0206847_10112_pt2 | contig 17304 bp, 10 predicted proteins | sample Alteio_BWOrgCont_17_FD_152880 | JGI IMG/M metagenome (GOLD analysis project Ga0206847, IMG submission 152880) | Enriched cells from forest soil in Barre Woods Harvard Forest LTER site, Petersham, Massachusetts, United States -... | ecosystem: Environmental > Terrestrial > Soil > Temperate forest >... | reverse complement strand
CGCAAACTATACGCTTTACGGAGCAAACATTCCGCTCTCGGAGATTGGTCAGAGCGAGACATTGGCCGTTACGGCGTTGGCGGGGCCTAATAGTCCGGACTATTTTGATTCATTCCTATTTTCATCCTCGACGGTACCCGAGCCGGGCACATCGATGCTGCTATTAGTGGGCGCGGGTCTATTAGGCGTCCGGAGCAAACCGCGGAAGCAGTGAATGAAGTTGACTCGCAAGATATACGTCGGGTTGGGCCTGGCGCTCCTGGCGAGCGGTGCGGAACTTTTTGCACAAGGCACATTTCAAAATCTGGATTTTGAATCGGCCAATATTCCGCCTGGGACGCCCTCCGGGGCAATTGTTCCGACCAGCGCTGCTTTGCCCGGATGGAATGTTGGCGCACAGACATTATATTACGACGACGCAAGCTTGGGTGGGCCGCTCATTTCCATTGACGATGCGAAGAATATTCCGCCCCTACAGGGCAACTATAGCATGCTTCTTTTTGGTGGGTACAATGGACCTTCGGCGATAAGCCAAACCGGTTTGGTTCCGGCAAATGCGCAATCCATCCTTATGGATGTTGCGTTTAGTCCCTCAGCCTTGTTTACGGTGACCTTGGGGGCGCAGACAATCAGCATGTCACCCGTGCTGGTCCTCCCCAATTATACCGTGTATGCTGGGAATGTTTCCGCAGAGGCTGGCCAGGTCGAGGCCTTGACCATAAGCCAATTCGACGTTCCCCCTCCCGAGGTGCCTCCGCCCGAGTTGGAATTGGATAATATCATCTTTTCCCCAAACCCGATTCCCGAACCGGAAACGTGGTCCTTGCTCCTATGCGGCGCTGGTCTGTTGGTCGTCATTCAACAGTTCCGCAAGCCGTGAATGAAATCGGCAAGGGGTCAGCCCCGCATTATAACATATCTATTGACCATTTACCGTCGGGAGTTTACGTGCCACTCAAAGAATGAAAGATTATATTGGATTAGGTGGGATGCGTTTCTGGGCGATTCAATCGCGCGATTCGATTGCCGCTTACCGCCAAGCCTCCGGGATAGACGACAGTTCTGGATCGGGCGTAGCGCAGGTTTCCCGACCTGCTGTGTCGCCGGCCACATGGAACGTGGTAAAGTTTTCCAATCGGCGTGCTGTAAAAGCACCTGACGCGCCGGCGTGACCAACGGCACGCGGGTTGGAAACCCGCGACACAGCAGACTGGGAAGTCTGCGCTACGGTTCAAGGCGGTGGCTCCGTACTTTGGTATCGTCTATCTCACGCACCAATCAGTATATCGCCTCTTTCAGGGCTCGGGGAATTAATTTTTTATGTTTTACCCAGGGCGGCGCCGCGCTGCGCCCCGGGCTAAGTTATTATTGGCCCTTCAGGCCTCCCGAATTATTCTCCAAAGCCTCCTCCGGCAGCGCCTTGATGATGGCTTGGCGGAAGGGTTGGTGGTTTTCGTATAGTTGCAATCGCCGGCGAATGACGGGCACTTGATTGGTCAGGTTTTGGGCCGTGACGAGGTTCAGGACGTCTTGTTCGGTGGCTTGGGCTTCGTCGAAACGGCCCAGTTCGGCGAAGGCCATGGACAATACGTCGAGCGGGGTTGGATCGGCGGCGTCGGACAGGGCGATTGCTTTTTGCGCGAGGGTCAGGGCCTCCCGGCCATCACGAACCGCGGGATTCTCGTCCGACGCGAGTACGCGGGACAGGTAAACCAGGGCAACGACACTGTCGGGCTCCAGCCGCAGAGCCTGGCGAAAATAGGGAACGGCCGCGAGGCCGCCGCCCCGCCGAAGGAGCGCCACGCCCGTCATGTATGGAGGACGCCAGTCATTGGGGTCCAATTGCGCGGCCGCGGCGCATTGTTTGAGCGCCTCATCGATTTGGCCGGTGGTTACGAACAGAACGCCGAGACTGTAATGCAGTGAGGGGAGGACCGGATTTAACCGGAGCGCCTGCTGGTATTCCACCAAAGCTTCATCGGCGTGGCCGGCCTCGGCGAGCAGGTCGGCGGCGTCTTTGCGGGTTCCGGCGTCATTGGGTTCCAGTTCCACGGCGCGATGGCACTCGGCCACCACCTCCGTTTTTCTGCCGGCGGTTTCCAGGGCGTATCCCAAACGGAGATGCAGCCATCCCAGATACCGGTAACGCACCCAGCGGGTATTTTTGGAGACTTCTAACACATGGGAGAACAAAGATACGTTGTCGCGCCAGTAACGCAGTTGGTTTTCCAGCAACGCCAGACAAACCACCAGCGACACGCCCGCCGCGGCCATCAAAGTCCGGGTCGAAAATCGAAGCCGCGCCGCGCCATCCCGAACGCCCAAGGCCACCGCGAAAAAAATACCGACGGAAGGAAAGTAGCTGTAGCGATCCGCCATCGACACCCCGCCAATCGAGACCAAGCCGATCACCGGCGTCAGGGTCCCCAGGAACCATAACCAGCCAACCAGCCAATATGGACTTTGTTTGCGTTGCAACCAAACGGCCGCGGATATGAGTATCAATATCCCCACCGCGGCGATGATCAGGAGCGGGGAGATTTCGGCGGGCATTGGATAAAAGGCCGCGAGATTTGCCGGCCAGATCATTTTCAACAAGTAACGCACGTACGCCAGGGGGACGTTTTCCAAGCGGACACCCAGCGGAACCGCCGCCAGCGACAAGACGAGGCCGCCGGAGTGTTGCGCGAATAACGTCAGGGCGCAGGTGGCCGCCGAGAGGGCAAAGAAGAGCCATTTTTCCAACACCAGCCAGGGAAGAGCCCCACCGGCAACGGTCTTCGGGCCGGGCAGCCGCCGCAACGGCCAGTAGTCCAGCAAGAGCATCACGAACGGAAGCGTCACAAACATCGGCTTGGCCAGCAGGCTCAAGACGAAAAAAAGTCCGACGCGCGAATAATTTACCGCCGAGGAACGCCGGGGGCGAATGGCCGCGGCTTTTGCCCCCCGGCTTTCCCCCGGAGGCCGGTCCCGCGCGTAGCGGGTATAGGCCAGCAGCGCGAGCAGCGCAAAAAATGTGCTTAACAAGTCCTTCCGCTCGGAAATCCAGGCGACGGACTCGACGTGAAGCGGATGCCAGGCGAACAGCGCGGCGGCAAAGGCGCCCGGCCAAACGGCCTCCGTCAGCCGCAGAAGCAGCGCGAAAACCAGGGCCGCGTTGGCCGCATGAAAGAGGAGATTAACGCAATGATGACCCCGGGCGTTCGGGCCAAACAGGTCGCAATCGATCATGTGCGAAATCCAAGTGAGGGGATGCCAGTTGCCCGCGTGCCAGGTGGTGAAAGCCCATTTGATTCCAGCCCAGGTGAGGCCTTGCTGGACGATCCGGTTGTTCGTTACGTAATCTTTGTCGTCGAAAAGGCTGAAGCCGTCACTGACCGCCGGGTAGTATGCCGCCAGAGTGACGAGCACCAGAAACAAGGCGATAAGGCGCGGACGGGACATCCGCGGTTTTCCTAACAGCCAGACGGGTAGCGCGCAACCAGTTTCGCCGAAACGTTTCGCCAAACGGTAGGGTCTTAATTTGGTTGGGACCACGTGGAATGTGGTAAACATCGCGCCACATCATTTATCACGTTTTATGTGTTCTCACCCGCGTTCAGTAGAAGCGGGCGTAAAGGGAGGTCCCAACGCGTTAGCAGCGTCTCCGATTGCGCCGCAACCCGGCGCGGACGGCGCGGCGCGCCTTTCCTACCCAAACCGGACGCTACTGCCGAAGCGTTTTACCCGGACGTATCAATTGAGGGGACCCGGGCGGCTAACCGTCCTTGGCCAGGCTCTTGCGATAATTGACACCCATGAGGTCGAGGCGGTGCAGGTGGATGGTCATGCGGCGCACGAAATCTTCCCAATTACGGGATTCCTTGAGCGACCAGTTAACCTCGGCCAGCGCGCAGAGGCGCGGATAGGCCATGTATTCGACGTGCTTTAGATTCGGCATGTATTCGGTCCATTCGTTACACTGCGCGCCGAGGATATGCGGGTAGAAAACGGGCGGAAGATTAGTGGGAATCGGTTCGTAGGCATAGACCCGGCCGAGCGGCAGATAGCCGCCGATGGCGTGCGGCTCTTTGGCTTGGTTGGTGGATTGGTAATAATCCAGATAACAATCCGCCGTGGGGGACATCACCACATCGTGCCCGGCGGTCGCGGCCTCGGTGGCGCCGCCGACCCAATCCATGATCGCGGCGTTTTGGGCCAGCCCGCCCTCGCGAATTTCGCTCCAGCCAATCAGCGTTTTCCCCCGACTGTTGATGAATTTCTCGAGGCGACGGATGAAATAGCTCTCCAAATCGCCCTCCTTTTTCAACCCCTGAGCCGTCATTACAGCCTGGCACTTGGGGCAATTCTTCCAGTTGTCCGTGGTGACCTCATCGCCGCCCACGTGAATGTATTTTCCGGGAAACAGGACGAAAATTTCGGAAAGAATGTCATCGATGAAGGTATAAGTCGCCTCATTGCCCACGCAATAAATGCCGTTAAAAATGCCGCCCGGCAAATCCGTGGTGAACGGTCCGCCGGTGCAGCTATATTGCGGATAGGCCATGAGCGCGGCGGTCGCGTGCCCGGGCGTTTCGATTTCCGGCACGATCGTGATGTGGCGCGCGGCCGCGTACGCGACGACCTCGCGGATATCGTTTTGGGTGTAGAATCCGCCGTAACGTCCGTCGGGGCCGTAGGCGGTGCTGGCTTTGGGATCGAGATTAAAACCGATGTTCGTACGCCAGGCGCCAACGGTGGTGAGCAACGGATATTTTTTGATTTCGATGCGCCACGCCTGATCGTCCGTCAGATGCCAGTGAAAGGTATTGAGCTTCTGCATTGCCATCGCGTCCAACAACCGCATGACCTCTTGTTTGGTGGAAAAATGCCGGGCCACATCGAGCATCCAGCCGCGCCATTTGAAGCGGGGTACGTCCTCGATTTCGCAGGCCTGCGCGGTCCATGCGATGTCCGTCACGCGGTTCGTACTGAAAATTTCCACCGGCAGCAATTGCAGAAAGGTCTGCGCGCCGTAAAACAAACCCGCCTCGGTGCGCGCGTGAATTTCAACCCGATCCGGCGTGACCGAGAGTTCGTATCCCTCCTCACCCAACTTGGGATTGGCGTCCTTGGTGGTCAACGTGATCGTCGTTTTGCCGGGGTGGGACCGGGTATCAATCGGCAGCGGGAAGCCGGTGGGCCGGGCCAGTTGTTCGCCGAGGTAACGCCCGGTTTCCCGCGCGTCGCGCGCGGCGATGATTACGGTGTCACGGGAAATTTGGAACTGACCGTCGTGCAGGGTCAGGCTCTGCGGTTGGGGAATCACCGCCGGGATAACCGGGGCCGCGGCGCGAGCCGTGGCGGTGCAGAGAACGACAACGAGTCCCAAGATCAGGCTATTTATTTTCATGATTAATTGGCGGCCTTTTTTCCGCCCTCAAAGTGCTCCTCGATTTCCTCCAGGGTCTTGCCCTTCGTTTCCGGCAGGAAGAACGCGGCGGTGCAGAAGTAAATCACCGTGCTGCCGGCAAAGAAAAAGAACATGGTGGAATACCCATACTTGCCCACCATCGGCAGGAAGACCCCCGCGATGGTGGTGGACACCACTTGATTCAGCAGCAGCGCAATGCTCATGCCGTTCGAGCGGATACGCGTGGGCATTAGCTCCGACAAGGCCAGCCAGACACAAACCCCCGGCCCAATGGCGTAGGTACCCATGAATAGAAAGAGACATACGGCGAGCAACCAGCCGTGGCTTTCGTCCGGGACCGGCGTAATCAGCGCCTTCTGGATTTTCAGCGGCGCGGTTTGGGCGGCTTTTAAATCCGCGAAGGGATTGGAAAAGAAAGAAATGACCCGGTTGGCGGGGATACTGCCGTCGCGCTGGATCGTGAGCGGTTTGGCGACCTTGTCATCCGAACGGACGGCGGCCGTGGCCTGGGAGTAGTCGCCGTAGGAATAGATCATGAACATGGTCGTGGGGCCGGCGGGTTTGGATTTGCCGAGCAATTTTCCCGCCGTATCATCATTGTAAGCCAGCGAAAGACCGTCCTTATCGACCATGGCTTGAACCGCCTCGTGGCAATCGATGCCGAGTTTCTCAACGCCGTGGAAAATGACCCCAACGCAGGCCAGGGAAACAATGATTCCGCCAGTACCCAGGCAGAGAAGAAATTTGCGGCCTTTGCGGTCCACCAACACGACACCCCCGATGGTTAGCAAGAAATTAACCACGGTCAGGATCAGGTTTCCGCGGTGCGCCTGGACATCGGACAAGCCGCCCTGCAACATGATTTGCACGCAGTAGCCGAGAATGGAATTAACGCCGGTGGCCTGGTTGCAGGCGAGGATCACGCAGGCGAGAAAAAATGGAATCAGGTATTTCCGCCGCAGCAGCGACTCGCCGTGCGTGGATCCGGGCTTGGATTGCGACACACTTATCTGCTCCATTTCGTCCATTTCGACGGCAACTTGCTCTTCGGTCCGGGAGCGGGACAGGGCCGTGCGCGCCCGGTCTTTTAGTCCGCGGCTGAAAAGCCAGCGTGGTGATTCGGCCACCATAAAGCTGCCAATGATGAAGAGTATCCCGGGCGGCAATGAAACCCAAAATATGCTGCGCCAGGCCAAATCCTTGGCCGCGAGTAGTTTGGCGGCATCGCCCAGTTTCTCGACTTCCGCCACTTTCCCACTGGCGATCATCCCGATGACGGCGGCCGATACGATGCCAAGCGTCAGGAGCCATTGAAAAATTCCGGTGCCTTTGCCGCGGTCCCTGGCGCTCAAACACTCCGCCAAATATAGTGGAACCACCACGCCAATGAGACCGCCGCTGACTCCCTGCAAGAGGCGGCCGGATACGAGCGGCCAGAAGCCATGGGAAAGCGCAATGATCGGAATACTGATGACGAACAAGAAACCGCTGATCGCCATCATTGGTTTCCGACCGAGCCGATCCGCCAGCATACCCGCAAACATTGTGGAGATGGCGCTTCCCAACAGGACGGCCGCAACGATGAAGGACAGGTCGCCGGGCGTGAATCCCGAAGTGGCCTCCAAATAAGGCAACGCCCCGGCGATGATGCCGACGTCCACTCCGTAAAGCAGACCGCCCAATCCCGCGACGAGCAGGAGGAAGCGATTGTAGCCGGTTTTGGACGCTTGTTTGCCTGGGTTGTCGCTGGCGGTATTCATGGGATTCGTATCGATACGCGGCTCCGAACCGATACAATTATTAACCGGCCGGAAGCGCGCCGATGCTGGCAGAGGCGAAAGGTGAAGTCAACCGGCGTTCACTGATTGGCGGGGCAGGCCGCGCCTTGCGATACCCAAATCCAATCCGGATTGAGAGTGCCGCCGGAAACGAATGGATCATGTCCTTTGCAGGCTGGCAGCGCGGACGTCTTCCACGACTGAACCACCGCATGACCGTCGGCGAAGGAGAAGCCACAGCCATTCGCGAGGTACGCGGCCGGGGCGTCCGGGAACGAGCCCCCGTGCGTGTCCACTTCCAAGTACCCGTCATTAATGGTGTAGGGGGATTCGTCGGCGAAAACCCAGGCGAGGGAGGGAGTCGGGCAGGTCAGGTCGGATTCGCGCACATATTGGCGGGCGCCGGTATCAAGATTAAAATCCTGGATGTAAATGGCGCCCATCTGGCCGTTCATGGAATAACTGCGGATTCGCTGGCCGTTGGGCGAGGGCGTTTGGTCGGCGGGGCATTTGTAAACGCCGACCTGGCCGCCCAAATAAGGCGCCAAAAGTCCGGATGTATAAAGCACGGTATTCGTATTTCCCTGCGCGGCGCTCAATAAATCCTCCGCGCCGGTCTCGCTATCCACCCAGGCCCGGCCCGCCGTGCTGTTCGCACCCTGGCCGGGCGAGTTGGGAAGCAAAACCCCGGCAAAATCATCCTTGTACATAAATGCGCCGGTCTGAAGCTGCTTGAGATTGCTGATGCACTTGGCTTTGAAGGCCTGCATCTTGGCCCGCGCCAGGGCGGGCAGCAGCAGCGCGGCGAGAATGGCGATAATCGCGATGACCACCAGAAGTTCGATCAGCGTAAAGCCGGATTTTGCACGGGATCGAAAGGATCGCGGGGCGGACATGGAGCGGCGGGTTCTCATAAGTTTATTAACTCGGACGCGGGAGGTTAGCTCATTCGTGTGAGGTGGTCAATATTTTTGTAATATTTTATATTGCAAAGATTTTCAATTGTAGTAACACTTGACGCCGTGACGGTGAAATCCGTCGTTTCGGTCAAACTAATCAAAGCAACCCAACAGCAACCATGCGTACGCAACCAATAAGTCGATATTTATTCGCCTCAATACTTTTGCCCTGTGCCGCGGCGGTATCCGTGACCACCGCCCTGGCGGATTATCCCAGCACCATACTTGCGGATAACCCGGTGGCCTACTTTCGGCTGGAGGAAACCACCGGCGCGGACGTGTATGACTCGAGTACGAATGGCTTCATCGGCGTCATTGATTTCAATTCGATAAATTCGCCCACCCTGGGCCTGCCCGGCATCGACACCAATTCCTTTTCGTTCGCCTACGGCCCCGGTGGCGCCGGCGATTACGGGCAGATTGACGTGCCATTTAACGTGCTGCTGGCCCCGCCGGCCGCGGACGCGGTCCATGGAGCCGCGTTCTCCGCCGAAGTCTGGTTGCAACCCACGACCCAGCCGGCCAGCGGCAGCTATTGCGTGCCGCTCGCCGATAACGGTCCCTACGGCAGCGGGTCATATTCAGGCTCCTCGGGTTGGAATATCTATCAAAGCCCGGGGCCGGCGAGTTTCTGGATTTTTGACATGCGCCCCAATTCCTTCCAGCAATTCACGACACCGATCGTTTTGTTGGAGTGGTATCATCTGGCGGTCACCTACAGCGGAAGCGTTTTCACCTATTATATCAACGGCGTATCCCAGGGCGCGTTCGCGGACGCCACTTATATCGCCAACCCCGGTTACGATCTTTACGTTGGCAGCGGCCCGAACACGGGTTGGCAGCCGTTCCAAGGCGGAGTGGATGAAGTGGCGCTGTACGATTACGAGTTGACCGCCGCGCAAATCGCGAACCACTACCAAGTGGGCACCAACTCGTTCCGCGCGGTACCCACGCCGGCCAGTATTGTTTCGGAACCCGCCTCCATTACCAATTATTCGGGAACCACCGCGACGTTCTCCGCCACTGGAAACGGCACCACGCCGCTGTATTATCAATGGTATCGCGGGACCTCGGCAATCGCCGGCGCCACCGGGACGTCCTACTCCTTTACGTCCCAATACGCGGCGGATAACGGAGCGACATTCACGGTCGTGATCACGAATGCTTATGGCGCCGTGACCAGCAGTGTGGCCACGCTGACGGTGTTGACTAATGTCAATCTCGTCGCCGCCCCCGGATCCATTACCCGCGAGGTGGGCAGCCATGCCGCGTTCCGGGTGGTGGCCAATGGCGCCTTGCCAGTTAGCTATGCCTGGAGCGTGAGCACCGACAGTGGCGCGACGTTCACGGCCATTCCCGGCCAGACCGCGGACACGCTCTGGTTGACCAACGTCCAACTCTCCCAAAATGGCTATGAATATGCGGTGGCTGTCAGCAATCCATTCACGGCAACCACCAATTCCGCGACCCTTAGTGTCGAACCCCGGCTGGTCACGGTGCCGTTGACGGGATACGCGGCAATTGTCGCCGCCGACCAACCCGTCGCCTATTGGCGCTTGGACGAAACGAATTCCACCACGGCCACCGATGCCGTCGGCAGCTTCGACGGCACTTACACCAACGGAACTTCCGGCAGCTTTATCTTTGGCGCCGCGTCCGGAATTCCGAATACGACCGATGCCGCCGTCGGGATGACCAATGGCGCCACGATCCAGATTCCCTACGCGCCCGAATTGAACTCGGATACGGCGTGGTCCATCGAGACCTGGCTGAATCCCGCCATTATCGACACTTATCGCGTCGTGCTTTCCTCGGAATACAATCTGTATCCGAATCCTTACAACGGCTGGTATTGCTACCTGCAACCGTCGGCCAATTTCGCCTTCGTGCCGCAGCCCGGCAACGCGTTCATCACCGCCAATCCCGTTGACCCGGCGAATAACAACCTGCTCGTGGTCGGCAAATGGTACCATCTCGCGATCACCGATGATGGCACCACGTTCACGGTTTATATCAATGGCGTGGCGATCTCCGGTTACCCCGTGGCCTCATCGGATTTCATCCCCAACGGCACGGGCATCAATCTCGATGGCACCGCGGGCATCACCGCCGGCCTGGGCAATACGGTTCTTGGCGCGCGGACGGACGGAGCGTTCGGCACCTTCGAGGGCACGATGGATGACACGGCGGTGTATAATTACGCGCTGTCGGCCGCCCAAGTGCAAACCCACTTCCTGAACCAGGTGAAGCTGACGATCACGGCCTCCGGCACGAGCGTGATCTTGAGCTGGCCGTATGGAACGCTCCAGTCGTCCACGAGCCTGTCCGGGCCATGGGCGGCGGTGAGTGGCGCGACGGCCCCCTACACCACCAGCGCGACGGGCGCGCAGGTGTTCTACCGCGTGCAAACGCAATAAATTGACTTCAGTGTTGGGATGCGGGCCGGAGCGGTTTTGCCGCTCCGGCCTTTTTGTTTTCGGCGGGGAGAGAATTCCCGGAAGGCGTTCGCGCATTAAATTCCTAAAACAGAGTGACACGGTCAAGGCGGCTCGGGGTGTGGAGTTCCGCCTTCAGGCGGCGGGACGCGAGCCGGCTCCATGGTCGGAAGAATTTTCAACTTGCCCGACCATGCCACCGCCCAGCCGGCTAAAGCCGGAACTCCATGCCCGGATGCGAATGGCCGCGTTAAGCTGAAAAAGTCGGGTCTGTTTTCATGCCGGGGTTCCCGGAAAGTGATTTTGGAAGGGCTGTAAGCCGAATTATGTCTGCCCGGCACCCGAAAGCGCCGGGGAGAGAATCATTTGTCTGAGCAGCCAGTACCCGAAACCGGTTCCGCAAGCGGAACTAGGGACGGGCAGCCCCGCGGTTTCCTATTTGGCCTTGCACCCGATGGGGTTTTCCGTGCCTCCGCGATTGCTCTTGGAGCGGTGGGCTCTTACCCCACCTTTTCACCCTTGCCGCCAGCCGGGGCCGGCGGCGGTCTAAGTTTCTGTGGCACTTTCCGTCGGCGGGCATTTCGACCCGCCTCCCGCGTGTATCCCCCGCCCGGAGGCCGGGGTTACGCGGCATCGCGCCCTGTGGAGTTCGGACTTTCCTCCCCCGGCTTGCGCCGGGAGCGATTCTCCGCCCTTCCAAAATCAATGTCACCTTAATCCCGAAAAACGGCGATGGCAAGGCGTGTTTCGGAATCGCCAAAAACGGATCGCCCCAATTGGGACGGCTCCGGAATCAATTAGACGAAATGAAGGATTCGAACAAGCCGGACAAAACGAATCCCAGGCAGTACCGAAAAAACCCAGAAATGAAAAAATGGGAACAAAAACTTTTTACCTGTTGACATTCGCCCTAATGGGTGACCCCTTTCCAAGCCGTCAACCAAATATGCGAATATGCGGGACTGACCCCTTTCTGGGTGACCCCTTTATGCGGGACCACTTTCCATTACGGCGCATCGAATCTAAGCTCTAAATCCTCATCTAATCCCCCACCACCCAACTTCCCGTCCCTACCTAAACTCTTAATAGATCCGTAACCTACATTCCCGTTAAATGGCGAGTATATCAGCCGACGTCCCCACCCATCTCTTATCCGAGATGCGTCAATCTGATAATAAAGTCTCTTACCTTGTCCATTAAAAGTAATTTTATCCAAATCTGCTGGCCATTGTCTATATCTAAAAAAATACTCCGTAGAAGCCCTCGCGATCGCCCTGAGTCGCATTTCCGTTCTCCAAGCTCGAAACATAGGATCTTCTACGTATTTTCTAGCGACAATTAGCGCTATTATTACAAACAAGCATGCAATCACCCATTTTGGGACCTTTTTTTTCATAAAAGGTAATTCTTATACACGTCACGCTAACAATCTCATATTTGGCAAGGGGGGGGCCAACCATCTAGAAATTGATTGACCCTGACCCTATTCCTACCTTTCTGCACTTCGGCGTGGGATAAAAATCATAGCACCCAGCTAAAGTAGATCTTATTTCCACGGTGTACGAAAATATCTTCATGCCGACATAATATCGTTTAGGGCACGTACTGCCACTTATTTTTGTGATTCGGCAGATATAACTGCAGTCCCTATAAACGTATGCGGTAGCCCAATCGATCCCGCAACAAGTGTGGATTGGATTAGCGTGCCAAGCAGCCGTTCCTTGTGCGACCAAATCGCACGTTATAGTAAGCTTGCAGGTTAACCCAAGCCCATCAAATCCCTCCACGGGGTTATTAATTACGAATACATAATTGTTTGGATCTGACACAATCATTGACGAACTTGCGGGCAACACGGCAAGTTTGAACCCCAACTCATCAACCGGATCTCTGTTTATCCACCTACCAAAATCTGATGAATAGAAGCGATAGCCATAATAGAGTAAATCACTCTCATCGTCCTGAAATTTCGTTGAGAAACGGAAAGGATTCATATCGGCGACAGACCCTGTAGCTCGAATGATATTGCCAAATGGCGCATACTCATAGTTTCCCGCCACCGTGCCGGCTGTGGCACCGATCAACGCGGTTACGTTGCCATTCCCATCGAAGGTGGGAAAGTCAACGCCGGCTCCAACAATGTTTAACGCAACCAGCCCCCCAACTCCTCCGGCCCCCGCTACGGAGACTGAAAGGTCCAGGCCCCACTGATAGGACTGAGTCAACGTGCTATTCGCGGCATTCAGTTGGGCGATAACGTTCCAACCGTCGTAAATGAATATGTTTGTGGAAACGTTGGTCCATGTCCCCGCATTATTCGTTGCAACAATTTTTTGAATGCGGCGGCCAATATAGTCATAAGCGAATTGCAGCCTCTTTTGGGACGCCGCCGCGAGGGCCGAGACGTTGGTCATTGAAACCAAGCGGTTCTCCCCGTCCCAACCGTAATTCCAAACGCCGTCGGCCAGCAAATTACCATCGGCGTCGTATGAGAATGTTTGGTTGGCAGGTGGCACAAGAATATTGCCCGTGATGTTCGTTTGAAGGTTATAATTTGTGCCCTCAACGAGAACCGCGAGATTGGTCACCGATTGATATACCGGCCCGGCGGAATTCGTTATTGGCAATTGGGTCCTATAATAATTACCCTTTCGATAGGAAGCCAGATAGTTGACGGTCACAGTGGCGGTGTTCGTCGCGACGCCGATGATATCCACGGCGCCCGGAACCGTTCGCGCGGTGTACTGGTTCAAATTGTTGGCCGTGTAATTCTCATAACGCAGATTCGCGCCAAATTGATCGCCGCCGGCGGAAGAGGTCGTGCGGTTGCCGATGTTGTCGAAGGCGTAGCCGAATTGCTGGCCAGCCACCACGGAACCGTCGGACCAATATTTGATTCCCGAGGTCACCTGACCGAGACTGTCGTATTGGTAAATCCAATATGTGCCATCGGCGTTGGTCATGCTGGTCCGCTGATTGGCGGAATTGTACGTGTATCCATGAGAATCGAGAACAACGGAAGAGGAATTCGCGCTGCTGATTGAGGTCAACCGGTCCAGATAATCATACGTCTTGGTGGTCGTCATGCGCAATGATCCACCATTCGTAAACGCAATCTGGCTCACCAATGGCGAATTGGCAAGGTACGAATAGGCGGCCACGTTCGTACCGTCCGAGATACGGGCAAGCCGCGAGGCCGGGTCGTAGGCGTAACTATTTGAATTCAGAATTCCCGGATTTCGCGCAACAAGGCTGGTTCGCCGGAAAATCAAGTCGTAGCCATTCGTCACGGAGACACCGTTTAACGGTCCTCCGGAAACGGATTCCGTCACGATCTGGTCCTGGTCGTTGTACGTAATGCTGGTGACCGGCGTTCCATTTGTGATGGCGACTTTTCTTCCGCGACGATCGTAACCGACACTGAGGGAGGGCGTCAGGCCGTCGCTGTACGTCATCGTCGAAAGCGCGCCGGCGTTATTGTACGCGTAGGTCGGAAAGGGGTCACCCATTAGGGTCTTACTAACTATTCGCTTGGACCAATTATTGGTTTGAGCGTGTGCCATGGTGATGGCCAATAGGAAAATGCTTGCCGTTAGACTAGAATGGCGGGATGTGATCATACTCATCTATTACCTTTCCCTCCTTATTGTAATAAAAGGTCTTCTCACTGACTATTGCCTTGCGCTCAATGTCCAGTTCAATGAGTGTTTTTGTAATGACATTTGGACCAGAGCGATTGCACAAAACTATTTTGCCATCTCGACCGGCCTCGACACTGTCTTCCTGATTGGAAAACCCGATGGACTCACCAAAGACGGAGTCTCGGGCATGAATTGCAACATCCTCACCGGTGTCCATGTTAAAAACGTGATATGTTATAGAATAACCTTTCTCGTCCACCACAAACACGACGGCGTTCGTCCCGGGTACAGGCAGGTAAAACTTCTTCACACCTCGAACATGTTCAAAACGCCTCCCGTCAATAATTAGTATGTTTATGTCACTTACGTGCGGATTTATGAAAGAGGAAAGCGGATGATGCGTTTTGCTGACGATGCGCTTGGACCAATCGTTGGTTTTGGCGTTTCCTTCATTGAAAGCAAATAACGAAACGACGACGATTATGCTAAAACGGCGGAATGTGATCATACTCATCGATTACTTTTCCCGTTTTGTCATAATAAAATGTCTTCTTACTGACTATTACTTTACGCACGAGATCTAACTCGACGATTGCGTCTGTAATTACATCTGGCCCAAAACGGGTAGACAAGACTATTTTGCCTTTGTCTCCCGCTTTAACGGAATCTTCAGGTTTAGGTGATCCAATTGTCTGACCAAAGACCGATCCGTGGGCCGGAATGGCGATGTCCTCGTCGGTGTCCATATTAAATACGTGGAAGGTTACCGAATAGTCTTTCTCGTCCGTCACAAATACGATGGAGTTTGTCCCAGGCACAGTCATGTAAAATTTTTTAAGCCCGCGAACATCCTTGAAACGCCTACCGTCAATAATTAGTATGTTTACATCGCTGACGTGCGGATTTAGGAATGAGGCGACAGGGCGATGTGTCTTGCTAATTATTCGTTTGGACCAATCGTTGGTTTGAGTATAACCCGCGCTAGCCATCAATAGGATAGCGACCGTTATAAGAATCGAACGCATAATCTTTTATTGCTGTAAGACGTCCAATAATTTCTGATGCATTTGCCCGGCCACGGTAGACCAAGGACCATCCGGTGAATTAGCTATTCCGTCGTACACACCCGGGTTTTCTCTCGCATGATGCCGTAACACAAACTCCAAATAGCCGGGCGGTGACAACAGGACGGGTCCATCAAGTAGGCCGTACCAAAGCTGGAAGCCGATGTGCGGAGGCGACGTGCTGTCGGCCACTGGATGTTGGGCCTCACCAATTGTTATTATCGTCTGCTGCAACCTAAATTTAGCCAAAACCATGTCACCGGCGTTTGCCTCCGACACGGCATCATCATGAATGCTGTTGGCTTGGTCGATTTTTTTCTGGATGAAGGTATCGTACTTGGCTTCGGCGCTGTCAGCGCCCTGATACCACGCTCGCATGGCATGTTGATACGATTTGCTGCTCGACTGGGCGTCGCAGAAAGCCTCAAGAGTTCCCGGGCCGTTCATGCCCACTCCGTCAACCATCGCGTTGCCCATCTTTAGGAGCGTAGGAACGTCAACCTCTATGCAACGCCACTTGTAATGGTCCCATTCCTGTCCATTGGGAGGATGATTCCGCTCAAGCCATTTGTCAATAAGAGCATTATGTTGTTTTGTTCCCCATAACCCGAGCGGATCGATGGAATTGATGGGATCATTGCCGACCATGCCGTACAGATTCAGGCCACCGATCTCGTCGGCGGGATCACGCGAGAGCCAGCGACCGGTCGATGGGTTGTAGTAGCGATGGGGGTAGGAAATCAGGTCGGTCTCGTCGTCGTAAAAGTCCGTCGAGAAGCGGAGCGGATTCGCTCTCGCCATGGGACCGGTCGCCCGGATGAGTTCACCGAAGGCGCTGAACTCGTATTGGGCGCTGAGGCTGGCGGAACTGGCGGAGACCAGAGCGGTTACATTGCCATTGCCGTCGTAGCACGCGAACGAAATGGAACCTTGAAGATTGGCAAACAAGAGGCCCCCCACACCAGCAATATCCTTGGACGCCCCCGCCGATCCCACTTCCCAGGCGAACGATTGAGTGAGAACGTTATTTGCTCCGTTCACCACGGCCAGGAGGTTCCAACCATCGTAAACGAAGAGATTTGTGCTGGTGGGAACCCACGCACTACCGCTGTTCGTGGAGACGATTTTTTGAATGCGGCGGCCCATATAATCGTAGGTGAAGTTGAGTCTTTTTTGACCGGCGGGGGCCAGGCCGGACACATTGGTCAGCGCGATAAGGCGGTTTTCGGCGTCCCAGCCATAATTCCACAATGAATCGCTTAGCAGATTTCCATCGGCATCGTAGGAAAACGTCTGGTTCGCGGGCGGCCACAACACGTTGCCGTCGAGATTGGTGAGAATATCGGCATTCGTGCCTTCGTGCAAGACCGCCAGATTGGTTACCGATTGAAAGACGGGGCCGGAGGCATTGTTCAACGGGAGCTGGGCGCGATAATAATTTCCCTTCCGGTAGGTCGCCTGGTTGTTCACGGTTACGCTGGCCGTATTGGTCGCGACGCCAACGACGTCAACCGCGCCGGGAACCGTCCGGGCGGTGTACTGGTTCAAATTGTTGGCGCTGTAGTTCTCGTAGCGGAGATTGGCGCCCCATTGATCGCCGCCCGCCGTGGAGGTCGCGCGGTTGCCGATGGTGTCGAAGGCGTAACCGAACTGCTGCCCCGCCACCACGGTGCCATCCGGCCAATATTTGACGCCGGAAATCACCTGGCCGAGGCTGTCATAACCGTAAATCCAAAAGGTGCCATCGGCATTGGTGACCGAGGTTCGTTGATTGGCTATGTTATAGGAATATCCGTGGGAATCGAGGACGACCGAGGACCCATTGACACTGCTGACGGCAGTCAACCGGTCCAGATAATCATACGTCTTGGTGGTCGTCATGCGCAATGATCCACCATTCGTAAACGCAATCTGGCTCACCAATGGCGAATTGGCAAGGTACGAATAGGCGGCCACGTTCGTACCGTCCGAGATACGGGCAAGCCGCGAGGCCGGGTCGTAGGCGTAACTATTT
>Ga0206847_10243_pt1 | contig 17442 bp, 12 predicted proteins | sample Alteio_BWOrgCont_17_FD_152880 | JGI IMG/M metagenome (GOLD analysis project Ga0206847, IMG submission 152880) | Enriched cells from forest soil in Barre Woods Harvard Forest LTER site, Petersham, Massachusetts, United States -... | ecosystem: Environmental > Terrestrial > Soil > Temperate forest >... | reverse complement strand
TCACGCGCGATTCGAGCTGCACTCCTAAAGACACTCTTCTTACATTGAACACTTGCATTCGCTGCGGACACTTGCGCGCCCACAACCCTACAATGTGCTCGGCCTTGTATTCGCGTCATCGCTGCAAAGTCCTCCAGCTGCCTCGCGGCTGCCGGTACGATGGACTTATGCGCGATGCGCAATTACCCAATCAATTTCGTTGTCAAACATCAAACCGACTCGTCGTTTTCGCGAGCGGCCCGCCCTGAGGCGGTAAGAAACTATTAAGCCACATCCGAAGATGCAACCGTCCTGTTTCCAGATCGGCGTCAGATTCATTTCTGAAACTGGCGGCGATCTGGAAACAGCGAATGAGAGTTTGGTGGAGCTGAACGGGATCGAACCGTTGACCCCCTGCTTGCAAAGCAGGTGCTCTCCCAACTGAGCTACAGCCCCACGTTTGGGTGCCTGCGGCAGAGTATGGTGGGCCTGGGTAGATTCGAACTACCGACCTCACCCTTATCAGGGGTGCGCTCTAACCAACTGAGCTACAGGCCCAAAAGCTAGAGACCAAGCTGGCCGGCTCCCCCGCCGCGATTCTCTGCTCTAAAGAAGAGATGCACAGCGGTTCTCGACTAAACCTCATTCGTTGTTAAAAAGGGTTTCGAGGACAAGGTTGAACATGCTGGGAAGCTACGCTTCCCGTGACCATCGTGCGAATAGCGATCAAGCAAAGAAGGCTTGTATCAGAATTCCCGCGCCTGCCGTCAGGAACGGCTCTTGCGGGTTAGATGATATTCACATCTGCCGCTTCTCAGCGGTCCGCTATCGCGGAAGAGATGCAAACATCACCATTTCTCTTTTAGAAAGGAGGTGATCCAGCCGCAGGTTCTCCTACGGCTACCTTGTTACGACTTCACCCCAATCATGAATTACACCTTGGACGGCTGCTTCCTTGCGGTTAGCTCACCGGCTTCTAGTGCAACCCACTTTCGTGATGTGACGGGCGGTGTGTACAAGGCCCGGGAACGTATTCACCGCGGCATTCTGATCCGCGATTACTAGCGATTCCAGCTTCATAGAGTCGAGTTGCAGACTCTAATCCGAACTGAGGCCGGCTTTTTCCGATTAGCTCCCCCTCACGGGTTTGCGACGGTTTGTACCGGCCATTGTAGCACGTGTGTAGCCCTGGACATAAAGGCCATGAGGACTTGACGTCATCCCCACCTTCCTCCCCGTTATCCGAGGCGGTTTCGTCAGAGTGCTCAACTAAATGGTAGCAACTGAAGATAAGGGTTGCGCTCGTTGCGGGACTTAACCCAACATCTCACGACACGAGCTGACGACAGCCATGCAGCACCTATATTGCAGCCCCTTGCGGGGAAGGGATATTTCTACCCCGGTCCACAACATTTCGAGCCCAGGTAAGGTTCTTCGCGTTGCGTCGAATTAAACCACATGCTCCACCGCTTGTGCGGGCCCCCGTCAATTCCTTTGAGTTTCAGCCTTGCGACCGTACTCCCCAGGCGGACTGCTTAACGCGTTAGCTACGGCACGGCGGGATTGGGTACCCGTCACACCAAGCAGTCATCGTTTAGGGCTAGGACTACCAGGGTATCTAATCCTGTTTGCTCCCCTAGCTTTCGTGCATCAGCGTCAGTTATGGTCCAGTGAGCCGCTTTCGCCACAGGTGTTCCTTCCGATATCTACGCATTTCACCGCTACACCGGAAATTCCACTCACCTCTCCCATACTCAAGCCCGGCAGTTTCCCTTGCAGTCTACGAGTTGAGCCCGTAGATTTCACAAAAGACTTACCAAACCGCCTACGCACCCTTTACGCCCAATAATTCCGAACAACGCTTGCCCCCCTCGTATTACCGCGGCTGCTGGCACGAAGTTAGCCGGGGCTTCTTCTTCCGGTACCGTCATAATCGTCCCGATCGAAAGGAGTTTACGTACCGAAGTACTTCATCCTCCACGCGGCGTTGCTGCGTCAGGGTTTCCCCCATTGCGCAAAATTCCCCACTGCTGCCTCCCGTAGGAGTCTGGACCGTGTTTCAGTTCCAGTGTGTCCGTGCGCCCTCTCAGGCCGGATACCGATCACTGTCTTGGTGGGCCATTACCCCGCCAACTAACTAATCGGCCGCGACCCCCTCCTAAAGCGAATTGCTCCTTTGACCCGTGGGTATTATGCGGTATTAGCTAAGGTTTCCCTCAGTTATCCCCCACTCTAGGGTAGGTTAGTCACGTGTTACTCACCCGTGCGCCACTTTACTCAGGTATTGCTACCCTTTCTCGTTCGACTTGCATGTGTTAGGCACGCCGCCAGCGTTGATTCTGAGCCAGGATCAAACTCTCGTTTGAAACCTGATGTCTCGCCACCTCTGACGGAGGTCAGTGTGGTCCGACTGGCATCTGCACATCTGTTGACCGAATTGCTTCGGACCGAACAGGGTGCATGCAGATGCTCTTACCTTGTGAGAATGATCAAGCCAAACTCGATCACATCTCACGACTGGCATGTTCAACCAATTTGTCAAAGATCCTATCGGCCATCCGCCTAAGCGGCGCCGTTTTGGATCGAGGCCCAGGCTTTCGCCAAGGTGTCCTCGAACTTGTTGCGCACAACGATTTTTGCGTTTAACCGCAAGCTTCGTCATTTTTGCGCGAACCTTCTAAAATTATCGAAGTTTCAACTTCATGTCAAGCTCAATCTTTCTTCGTTTCCAGGATTGCCCCAACTCGTTGTTGGCGGAAGTCCTCGTTGCGGATTAAGACAAGCCAAGAAGGATTAAACTCCCTTTCAGAGGTGTCGCACTGCGCAAAATATCAAAGATCGACCAGCAAAACTTACCCGAGCCGCTAGGGCTCGCAGGAGATAAACTCCTGGGTCGTGCAATGGCTTGTTCTCTCTAGGGATTCCCTACAGCGGGCCTCGGGGCTACTGCCTCACCTGACCCAAACGAACTAGCTTCATTACCTTGCTTCCCACTTCCCTCATCGGGCAGGCTATACAGCCACCGGGAGGCTACTTGTTGCTTACTGCTCTTCTGCAACTTTCAAAGAGTAGCACAGGCTACCCTCGATTGCAAGCGCCAGGTGCTTATTCCGCTTCCCTTTCGCTGCAACTTCCCGAGAATAGCAACCATCTCCCCGGAAAGCAAGCCCGACCCCTGTGGAAAGCCCCCAATTCTGTGGGAAACCGTCCGCTGTGGACCTTGAATCGCCCCAATCTACTGCTTCTGAATCACTCCCAGATCCGTAAGCCCGTTCACAAAGAACTGCATTGCCAACGCCACCAGCAGCAGCCCCATAATCCGCACCAGAATCCGAATCCCGGTTTCGCCCAGCACCCTCCGCACCTGGCTCGCCCCTGAAAGCACCCAATAGCTGATCAGGCTGGTCAGCGCTATCGAGCCCAGAATCGCGCCCATCTCCCAATTCAACAGCGTCGGCACCTGGCCCACCAGCACCATGACCGACGAAATCGCTCCCGGTCCGGCCAGCATCGGAATCCCGAGCGGAACAATGCCCGCATCTTCCTTGAGCGAGGCCTCTTCTGTGTCTCCGGTCGCTTCCTGGGTAGGCGAGCGCTTGGCCTCCAGCATGTCGAGGCCGATGAGCAGCAGAATCAAGCCTCCCGCTATCTCAAATGCCGGCAGCGTAATGCCGAACATCCTGAAGATGAGTTGGCCGCCAAGGGCAAAGCTGGTCAGCACGATGAAGCAGGTCAGGCAGGCTTTGCGCGCCATGCGTTTGCGGCGAGCCGGATCGGCGCTCTCCGTGATGGCCAGAAACGATGGAATGGCGGCAAACGGGTCCACCAGAAAAAAGATCGAACTGAGCGCCAGCACGGCAAAGCGCACCCATGGCACCCTGCCCAATTCGCTCAACGCCGCTTCTGCTGGATTGGTAAACATCACATTTTGAGGCTAGTACATTTTCCTCATGCCCGCCACCCACCCGCCACGCCCCCCAAAATCAATCCCTGCCAGACTTCCCTAACCGCGATTAGAATTGGTCCGTCAAATGAACCGAACCCATTCCGTCTTGAACGCACGAATCGAACTCCTGGAGGCCCCCTTGCGACTGCGCTGCTCAGCCTTTGTCTTCGCGGTATTGCTCTTTTCGTGCATCGCGCCGCTCCGTGCGCAATCCCCTTCAACGGACGCGAGCCAGGTTCCCGTCTTCAAAGCCAACGCCCGCGCCGTTGCCGTAGATGTGGTTGTGACCAAGGGGAACGATGAGCCTGTCACGGCACTCCACAAGCAGGACTTCGAGATCATCGAGGACGGCAAGCCTCAAACGATTGACTACTTTGAAGAGCACACCTCGAAGGCGCTTCCTCCGGGCGCATTGCCGCAAGCTCCCGCCATGCCGCCCAACGTCTACACCAACGTCCCATCCGTGCCGCCTTCGGACGCCGTCAACGTGCTTCTGCTCGACAGCCTCAACACCGAGAAGGAAGACCAGGTCTTCATGCACAAGCAAATCCTGGCGTTCCTCAAGGGCATGCAGCCCGGCACGCGCTGCGCTATCTTCACGCTGGGTTCGAAGCTCCGATTCATCCAGGGATTCACCGCGGACAGTTCGATTCTGCTGGCCGCGCCCAACGACAGCAAGAACGGCTTTACCACACAAAAGGATGCGGCCTACCAGTCTCTTTCCGACAAGGCGGACGATGCGGCGGACATAGCCAGGTTGACGATGATGCTCGGCGGCCACTCCGATGGCGGCATCGATGCGTTTCGGCAAGCACAGGCCGATCACGCGCAATACCAATCCGCTGACCGGGAGATGATGACGCTTGAAGCGCTCAATTACCTGGCCCGCTACCTGGCCGACGTTCCCGGACGCAAAAACCTGATCTGGTTCGCAAGCTCCTTCCCGGTCACCATTTTTCCCAGCCCCTCGCAGCGCCAGGCCCTGAGCGAAGCACGCGTCTACACAAGCGCAGTCAAGCGGACTGCGGACCTGCTCACCGTCTCCAAGGTCGCCGTCTATCCCATCAACGCTCAGGGCATGATGGTCGAGCATGGCATGCAGGCCGATGGCCCCGGGCCTGCTCGCATGGGCGGCATCGGCGCCTACTCTGAGGAGGCGAATGACCACGCCAGCACCATCTTCGCCATGGAGGAACTAGCCGCTGACACAGGCGGCAAAGCCTTCTACAACACCAACGACCTCAACGGCGCTATGCAGCGCGCCATAAACGACGGCTCCCACTACTACACGCTCGCCTACACGCCCGCCAACAAGAAGATGGACGGCAAATACCGCGGCATCCAGATCAAGCTCGCCGCCGGCAAATACAAGCTTGCTTATCGGCGCGGCTACAACGCCGATGACTCGCTCGTTGCCGACTTAAAGCAGGAGCCCGATCCGCTGCGCCCGATGCTGAAGCTGGGCCTGCCGTCCGCCACGCAGATCCTTTATGGAGCGCGCGTGCTTCCCGCCGCTCCGCAGCCAGCGGCCAACGCGACGCACGCCGGCAAGAACCCCAAGCTAGCCTGCCCATGCACCCGCTACAGCATCGACCTCATGATCCGTTGGACCGATGTGGACCTGAAAAAAACGGATGACAACCATCACGACGGCAAGATCTCCGTGGGCCTCATGGCGTACGACCGCGATGGCAACGCCGTTAACTGGGCCGGCGCAATTCAGGGTATGAACTTCGAGCCGGAAGTCTACTCCGCGATTCAAAAATCCGGAGTTCCGGCCCACATGGAAATCGACGTGCCAAGTACAGACGTCTATCTTGAAACCGGTGTCTACGATTGGGGCACGGGTAAAGCGGGCACGCTTGAGATTCCATTGCACCCGAACGCTGCGACTGCGACGGCAGCCATGCAAACAACGACTAAAAATAACTGAGGCTGAATTCAAACGGCCATTCGGCCTGTGATTTTTACGTCTGTTCGAATGAATCGATCACCATGTGGCCATGGGTATCGGCGACAGGCGCATTGCCCTCCCGCGCCACGAGCCGCGTCTGGCAGCCGGCTTCGCGTGCCGCGTCCAGTTCGGGAACGACGTCGGAAAAGAACAGCACTTCGGCCGGGTCGACCTTCATCGCCGCAGCTATGGCCGCATAGCTTGCAGGGGCTTGCTTGGGCCCCGTTTGTGTATCGAAGTTGGCGGCGATCAGGCCAGTGAGATCGCCAAAATTTGAATAGCGAAAGAGCAGCCGTTGCGCCTCAACCGATCCAGACGAATAAATGGCCACGCGAGCCAGTTCACTCCAGCGCTTGAGCGCCGCAGGCACATCAGGGAACAATTCGCCCTTCAACTCGCCGGACTCGAAGCCGGATTTCCATATCTTCCCTTGCAGGCTCTTCAACGCGGTGGATTTGCGGTCGCGATCCATGAGCCATTGCAGATAAGCGACAACGCATTGGAGTCCCGCCGCGCGGAATCTTTTCTTCCTTTGACCACAGGTCTCAGAAGCAAGATCGGAAGCGAATGGCTCGGGAAACCCATGCGAAGATAAACCAGGAACATCCGCATCTTTCTCGGTGCGGTATTCCTCGACCAGGAGGGCGAGGTCCGCCACCACCGATGAGTCGGTTAAACTCTCAGCCAGGAAATTCGCCATTCGCTTTCGAGCATAAGGAAAGAGCTGCTCGTAGACGAAGGAGATCGGCGCAACCGTTCCCTCCACATCCAGCAAATAGACTTTGATTTCGCTCATGCGGATAATGTTGTGTTTGCGCGCGCGCCAAGGTAAGTCGGCCCAAAGCACAGCGGCTGATAATCAGCGTCAACGCCCGTCCCCGTGTAATTCGGCGTCCAGCCCGTTGTGTCCTGAAACCAGCGAATGGTGCGGATGCGGCGATCTTCGCAAAGCGTAAACCAGTGTGTAGTCCCGCAAGGCACACGCAGCATATCGCCAGGCCCCACTTCTACCGAAACGACCTCATCGCCAAGATGCAAAAAGAAAATTCCGCGGCCAGCCAGGATAAAACGAACCTCGTCTTCTGAATGCGTATGCTCCTTGTCGAAGCGCGCCAGCATAGCGTCGAGGCCCGGCGTCTCGGGATATACATCGATCACGTCCGCGGTTACATATCCGCCGCGCTGCTTCATCCTCTCGATCTCGACGGCATAGGCATTGAGCACCGCGTCGGCCGATGCGTCAGCGCCCACGCGCGACAGATCCCAACGCTCGTAGTCGATGCCCAGTGCGGCAAGACTCACGCGAATCTCAGCCTCGTCCTCAATCACGCGATCATTCGGAGGAAATCGAAGAACAGCCATACATGCTCCTTGAAAGAATATTCTCGCACCAACAATCTCTGAGCGCCCCATCAATCCGCAGTTTTATCGCGGAGGGGTGGGAGACCACAAAATTAATCCGCCCCGCCCAACACCCGCCGCCCTTCCACTTCGAACAGAAACTCCAGCGCCTCCAGGTGCCGTCGCGCCTCACTCACCGAGTCGCCCCAGGTATAAAGCCCATGGCGGCTCAGCAAAACTCCGTGCGTTGCCGGATTCTCTTTCAGCGCATCTTCCAGTTCGACCATTAACTCCGAATATTTCTGCGAATTTTTGAGGATCGGAATCCGCTCGACGTGCTCATGCGTCGTCACGCCAGAAAGCCCCTTCAGCAATTCGTACCCGCCAATATCCACATGCCCCGCACCCGCATGAATACCGGAGAGCAGCGTGTTCCAAACCGTATGAACATGCAGAATCGCGCCAGCCGCGGGACGCGCTTTATAGAGTACCAGGTGCAGTCCAGTCTCAGCTGAAGGCCTGCCAGCACCGCTTACAACGCGCCCTTCGAGATCAATCTCCAGCAGTCCCTCTGGTGTCAGCGTACCCTTATCGAGCCCGCTGGCCGTAACAAGAATCCGCGCACCCTGCCTCACGCTGAAGTTCCCGCTCGTAGCCGGAACCCAGCCCCGCGTATAGCACCACCGCGCCGTAGCGCACAGCGATTCAGCAGCAATCGAAATTGCATCAAAATCCGAAGCCATAAGTAAATGCAGTGTAGCAATTCATCGCCGCATTCGCGCCCCTCCTCTCAGCCTTCGTGAAACAAACCCGTATGATCTTTAAAGCGTGTTTCACGAGCCTGCTTTTTGTCAGGGCATGACTTCAGTCGTGCCGAAACCGACCCAAATAACGATGGGTTTTAACCCCTGCGAATCCCCGAGGCCATAAAATGTTCTCCACCGCGTTGAAGCAAAATGGAAAGTTTCAAAACCCTGTGCGAACCGGCGTAGGCGATCCTTCCATGATCTTCAAGTTGCTTCCGCTTTATCTCACAAACAAAGCAGAAACATTCCCTCGTCAACCGCTAGGGCCGTTCGTCACGGATGCGCGCGTGTTCGCTATCCCGCCCGCCAGCGGCCTGCGCGTGACCTGGTTCGGCCACTCTTCAACGCTGCTGGAGATCGATGGCCTCCGCCTGCTCATTGATCCGGTATGGGACGACCGCGCCGGCCCTGTTCGATGGGCTGGACCGAAGCGATTCTTCGCGCCCACGCTTCCTCTCGACCAGTTGCCCGCAATCGATGCCGTGCTCATCTCGCATGACCATTTCGACCATCTCGGCAAGGCAACAATCCAGCGTCTATCGAAGCTCGCAACGCTGGCCCAGTCCCGCTGGATTACATCATTGGGTGTAGGCGCGCTGCTTGCAAAATTCGGCGTCAATACGCATAAGATTATCGAACTGGACTGGACGCAAACCGCATCAATCGCCGAAGGAGCCTGCGTAGTCACATCGCTTCCCGCGCGCCATTTCTCCGGTCGAAGCCTCTTCAACCGCTTTGAGACTCTCTGGGCTTCGTTCGCCATCAAAGGCAAGCACCACGCGGTGTACTACGGCGCAGACTCCGGTTGGTGGGATGGGTTTGCGGAAATCGGCGCGACCTATGGACCATTCGATTTAACGATGCTCGAAATTGGAGCGTTCCACGAGCTATGGAAAGACATTCACATGGGCCCCGATGGAGCAGCGCAAGCGTATGCGGCCCTCGGCGGCCCCGAACGTGCAGGCCTGCTCATGCCAATCCATTGGGGACTCTTCAACCTAGCGCTGCACGGCTGGCGTCAACCAATCGAGCGACTGACGGAACTTGCCTCGCAATCCCGCTGGCCACTCTTCGCACCCGAACCAGGCCAGCCGACTGAAGTCGCAGAAGTACAGTCGAATTGGTGGCGGAGTTAGCGAGAGCGCGAAGCGATATTTACGCCGCCGCACAGTGCAACAAATTGAATTGAACTGCCTCAATACCGCAGCCCTAGCTTCATCGGGAAATCCTCCTCGCCGTCTTCGAGGGCGGGCATATTGCAGTGTTCCCGGATGATCCGGCGGTGGAGAATCTCGAGCGCGATGTGAGCCGCTGCGATACCTGCGACAGCAAGGGCGAAGTGTTGCAAGCTCTTCTCGACCAATGGTTCAGCGGCTACCGGGAGCCACACGATGACAGGCAGAAACGTGAAGAACTTCAGCAGTGTGAGCGCAAGGTTTGGCTGTTCTCTGGCTGGCTCGCCGGTGAAGGCTATCGTTTTGACGCCGAGAAACAGTAAGTCCGTGAGCAGCAGGCACAAGCCCGCGGCGATCAGCGACAAACTCGCGGTTGCCGGCCAGGTGAGCAGTTCCCACGGGGAGAACGAGCGGAATACAAGCAGTGCTCCGAATGTTGTGATTGCTGCCCACAACAGTGCCCAGAGTTTCGCCGCTCTCAGTTGATGCATGGCGGTGTCGATCTCCGGTGGCCTGCCGTGGACGATGCGGAATGCCCAGCTACCCTGGCGATTGCCGGGCGACACAAAAGCCATGCGCAAGCCGGCGATGGTCCAGAATGCGACGATGGCAATGGCCGCGCGGATGCCGTCAGCGGAGACTTCGATGCGAACCTGGCTGTCCGCAACCATCAGCCGAACAACGCTGGCGACTACGACTGAAAGGCCAACTCCACCATAGAGAACCAGATAAATGCGATAGCGCGGCACGCGAAGCAAAGTCTGGCTGATGAAGTGGAAGACCGCCCGGCTGATAGGGAGTCGAAGCAGCGTGGCATGGAGGAGGCCGCGAACCGGAAGCGCGAACCAACTGCGCGTGTCGTGAGTGCCGGGACCGACGATCAATCGTCGAACCCTGCGCAAGTAGGCCAGCGGATAAGCAAGCATCGATACCGCGAATGTAATGATCAACGCTTCGCATCCGATTTGCGCGAGCTTGGTGTAGATGGGCAACGCTGAGGAGCCTTCCATCAATCGCTGGTAGACACCGAGAAACCAGAATAGCGGACAGTAAAGTGCATACGGGCTTTCAGATTTGAGGAACACCGGAACCGCGCCGGAGAACACCGGAAAGAGAAACAGGACCATCAACAAACTGGAGATCAAGAACCCCTGAAGTAGTAGAGAGACTCGGCGAAACAGAGCCTCGCCCAGAACGGAAAGCACGATGCCTTGCAGAGCCAAAATGAACGCAGCTGCAAACAAGCCGCTGCCGGCGACCGCAAGCAGATGACCGGCCAGCATGCGCGCGAGATTTGGTGGATCGATGGATGCGGGAAGAACCAGCGGCGCGAGGATATTTGCGTTGAACAGGAATCCCACGATGAATATAGAAATAGCGGCTACACGCGCGAGAAAAAGCTTTCGATTTTGAATTGGCAGCGTAGACAGAACAAACACATCGAGCAGATCGGGAAAGAACATGTCCCACTCGAAAACCGTGACGATGCCCATGGCAACGAATGAATAAACGACGAAGAAGAAGTGATGATTGACCTGCACCCAATAAGGCGGCGGGCTTGCATCGAGTGGCTGGCCCGGGGTTGTCGCGATAAAGGGATGATAAACGGGCCATAGATACAACGCGACGATGAAGCCAGGCAGGCCAGTAGCCAGGGCAATCAGAATCAAGCGTGCCTTCGCATCGCCGTCCGGTGAAGCGGTTTCATGATTGAAAAAGCGCTCAAGAAAATGGCGCACCAGCAGAGCGAACTGGCTCCGCTCAGGCTGCCGCACAGGGCCCAGACCAGCCTGCGAGCGCATTGACAGCGGCTGCGCGTCGGACATGGTAATGAGCCGCTGGAATAAATCAGACCTGGCCAATTTGCATCACCTCCACCATCTGCTGCGCGAGTGTGCGGGTATCCTGCTGCTGAACCAGTTGCGCGAAGACGCTTTCGAGATTCGGAAGGCTCATCAGCCTGGTTAGCTCGCCCGGGTGCGCGTCAGCGAGAATCTTGCCCTTCGCAATTACGATGACGCGGTTGCAGACCTGCTCGACGACCTCGAGCACATGCGAAATGTAGATGACCGCCTTGCCTTCCGCCGCGAGCAATTCGAGAAGATCTTTGAACAGGCGTCCTGAAACAACATCGAGCCCGGACAGAGGCTCATCGAAGATCAACAGCTTCGGATCGTGCAGCAATGACGCGGCGATGAGCACCCGCTGGCGCATTCCTTTCGAATAAGTGGAGATAGGCGAATACTGCCATGACTCAAGACTCAACAGCTTCAGCAAGCTTGTAGCTTTCGCTTCAATGAGCGCCTCGCCAAGCCCGCGCAGTCTGCCGACCAATTGCAAATATTCCAATCCGGATAAGTAAGTATAGAGATGCGCTTCTTCTGGAACATAGCCCAGCGCCGCACGGAACGAGACCATGTCTTTCGCAATATCCTGGCCTTCGAAAAGTACGCGCCCATCGTTGGGCCGCAGCATGCCCGTAATGATTTTGACGGTTGTGGATTTACCCGCGCCGTTAGGACCAAGAAAGCCAACAACCTCACCCGCCGCCACTTTGAAACTCACATCCTCAATGGCAGGAATGCCTCGATAACTTCGATAAAGATGTTGCACCTCAAGCATGATTCACCTTCATACCCTATGTAGCAATCAGCATATACCCTTGTCAAGTAGATTGCTACATAGGTAAAATGCGCCATGGCCCGCGAACCCAAATTTCCGGACACAAGACTTCCGGACACCAAGCTGTCCCATACCGCGGCAATGATCCTGCAGGCGCTCGATGCCGGCTTCGTTTACGGCTTCAGCATTATGGAGATGACCGGCCTGCCCAGCGGCACCGTTTACCCGGCAATGCGGCGTCTGGAGCGCGATGAGCTGATCCGCTCGAATTGGGAGCGGCAGTCGATTGCCGACGCCGAACAGAGGCCGCCGCGGAAATATTACAAGCTCACGGCTGCCGGCAAATCCACGCTCGAAGCCTCGCGCAAACGCTATCCGCTGCTGGAAAGATTAATTCCAACCGAGGAGGCTCGAACCGTATGAAGCCTGCCTCGAATTGGACGCACCACCTTCTACATTTTGGGCTTCTACGCACGGCATCGCTCATCGTACCCACCCCGCAGCGCGCGGAGTGGTGGCGCGAGTGGCGCGGTGAGTTGTGGCATGTTCAACAAGCCTGCGCTCCTGACGGCGTCTGCTCCTGGCGAGGCGATCAGCAGGCAACAGCCTTCTGCCTCGGTGCCTTTCAGGATGCGTTGTGCGTACGCCAGGCCGGCCGGCAACGGAAGCTTCGGCTTGCTGACATGGTGGGCACGCCCGCTCAATGCCTGCTCATCCTCGTCTTCATCCTGGCCACAAGTTACGCCATCGCGTTGCTGCTCCCCGGCGTCCGTGCGGAACGCAGTCTCTGGCCGCGCAAAGTCAATCCCAACCTTGTGCTCATTCAGCAGGAGGGGGCGACCGACGATTCGCAGCCGACCATTTCACCCATGGAGTTCGGCGCGTGGGAAGGCCGGAAGCAGAAATATTTCGATGGTTTCGCCTTCTACCGGATTACAGCGGAGACCGTTAATCCTCAATCGCTCTCGAACGAACCGCATCCGTGGAGCGTATGGGCCGTCGGGCACGCCAGTTCGAACCTCTTCACTCTACTTGGATTGCCGATCCAGTTTAGCGATTTTACTGACCCCAGCCTGAACGGCGGCCCATCAGATTCCAGCCAAATTCCCGATGTGATTCTCAGCGAGAAAGTTTGGAAGCGGGATTTCGGCGCCGATCCGCACGTTGCCGGAAACATAATGCAGCTCGGGCCGCGAATGGTGAGAATCGCCGGTGTTGCAGCCGACGGATCGCTCAGCCTGCCCGGCAGGGTTGACGTCTGGGAGCTTCAACCTGATCCTCAATTCGGAGCGGAGGCACCGGGCTTTGTTGTCGCCCATCTAACCCCCTTCGGTGCCGCCGAAATGTGGACTCAGTGCGTGCATATTACCGCCAACGGTCCAGGCAATTCAGAGCAGGGCTTCCTCGGCATTTCTCTTGAAGAGTGGAAGCCCGCGCCCGGAACCCTCTATCTTTTTGCGCTGTTTCTGGCCTTGCTCGCGTTGCCCGCCATTACTTCCGTTTCGCTCGGCGAATGCAGCCTGAACCCGGAAAATACTTCGTGGACAAAGAAGCTCTACCGCTGGAGTTTTCTAACCGCAAAAATCGCGTTGCTCTTGCCAATCGTCTACTTTGTCGCCTTCGATCTGGCCTATGGCTGCACAACATTCGGCCGCGAGCGAGCCGTCTACATTCAGCTTGTCTCGACATTTGCAATGTGCCTCTTCGGCATGCGCTGGGTGCTTAAAGACCAGCGCCAGCGCTGCCCAGTCTGCATGCGCCGTGTAACTCATCCCGCGCAAGTAGGTCAGGCCTCCAGAACCTTCCTCGACTGGAACGGCACGGAGATGATGTGCATGGGCGGCCACACGCTGCTCCATGTCCCCAGCCTCCCCACCAGCTGGTTCGGCTCGCAGCGCTGGCTCTACCTTGACACCTCATGGGAATTCCTCTTCGCCAGCTCAACCCGGCCTGTTCCATGAATTCCGCTGGTCGAGGTCAGGCTAGAGCAATGGGTATCATGTCGCCCAGTTTCACCCAGGTTATCGCGCTGCCCGTGAAAGTCTATCGAATTGCACACTTCTGAGGTTCGGGGAGTATCGTAAACACAGTTAGCTTGGAGCCAAGCTGTGCGTCTCTCTGATTCCCGGGAACAGGACCCGGCGGCTGCGGCTGAGCACGTTCCGGCCGAGTTCGCTCAATCCGCCCTGGAGAACCTTTTCGATGTCTCTCCAGACGCAATCTTTGTCACGGACGCTCAGGGTGTGATCCGTGGCGCGAACTTGCGCGCCGCAGAGCTTTTTGGTTACACGAAGGTAGAACTCTCTGGCCAACCCATTGAAAACCTGGTCCCCAAACGTTTTCGCGGACGCCATCCCAGCCACCGCGAAAACTTCAATGCGCATCCCCGTGCCCGCCAGATGGGTGGCGCGATGAACCTGTTTGCGCTACGCAAAGATGGCACCGAGTTTCCCGTAGACATAATGCTCAAGCCGCTCCAGACCTCCAGCGGCCCCGTCGTATTGAGCTTTGTTCGCGATACCACCGAGCAGCGCCTGGCCCAGGACGCACTGCGCCGCAGCGACCAGCAGCTTCGTTCCATCGTTGAAGGGATACGCGACTACGCGATTTATATGCTCGATAATGACGGCTGCGTGATGACCTGGAATCCTGGGGCGGAGCGAATCAAGGGATACACTGCCGACGAGATTCTAGGGCACCATTTTTCGCACTTCTTTATCGATCAGGACCAGATGCGTGGGCGACCGGCTGAGCTGCTTCGCCTGGCGGCGGAACGGGGCCGCGTCGAAGAGGAGGCATGGCGCGTTCGCAAAGACGGTTCCCGTTTCTGGGCAGACGTGATTCTCACAGCCATCCGTGACGAAACCGGCCAATTGACCGGCTACGCCAAGGTGACTCGAGACTTTACCGATCGCAAACGCGCCGAAGAAGCGATGATGCTGCAGCTCAGCAGTGCGCTGTTGGCAAACATGGACATAGGAAAGCTACTCGCTGCTATCTCGGCGAGCATCCATGAGGTGGTTTCGCACGACTGGGCTGCCCTCGCGATGCATGACCCGTCGACCGGTGATTTGACGGTTCAGATTTTGGGGCCGGACGATATTCAAACTGTCTCCAGAGATGGACATGTGCCGATCGAAGGTACCGTGTCAGGCCTCGTTTTTCGAACCGGGGAGCCTGTGTTATTGAGGACCGTAGCGGAGGCGGTCCATGCCCCTGAAACCGTCGAATCCCTGACACGACTCGGCATGCAGTCCGGATGTTGGGTTCCTCTAGCCCATAACGGCAAGGCTATTGGAACATTGGCGGTGTTAAGTCGGATTGAAGGCGGGATCAATCAGGATGATGCAGACATGTTGGTTCGGATTGCGTCGCAAGTGGCCATGGCCGTCGACAACACCATGGCCTTCCAGCGGATGGCCGAGGTACGCGACAAGGTTCGCCAGGAGAAGAAATATCTCGAGCAGGAGATCGATCTCGAACACCATTTTGAAGACATAGTGGGTGAGAGCGCCGGATTGCGCGAGGTGTTGAAACAGATTGAAACAGTCGCCCCTACCACCGCCACCGTTCTCATCCAGGGCGAAACCGGAACTGGCAAAGAGCTGCTCGCACGCGCCATTCACCGGCTAAGTCCGCGTAACGAGCGGACATTCATCAAGCTCAACTGCGCGGCCATTCCGGCCGGCTTGCTGGAGAGCGAGCTGTTCGGCCACGAGAAAGGCGCATTCACCGGCGCCATCGCCCGCAAGATGGGAAGGCTCGAGCTGGCTCATGAGGGTACGCTCTTTCTGGATGAAGTGGGAGAGATGCCGCTTGACCTGCAACCCAAACTGCTGCGAGCGTTGCAGGAGCGCGAGATAGAGCGCCTTGGAGGAACCAGGCCGATCACCGTAAATGTTCGCCTGATCGCAGCCACCAACCGTGATTTGGCGCAGATGGTCGCCGACAAGCAATTCCGCAGCGACCTGTTCTACCGGCTCAAGGTTTTCCCCATCTTCTCTCCTCCATTGCGGGAGCGCCTGAGCGATATCCCCATGCTGGTACGCCATTTTGTAGACACGCACAGCCGGCGCATGGGCAAGTCCATCGAGAGAATTCCTGACGAAACAATGAAGGCGCTGATCCGTTGGCCGTGGCCGGGGAACATCCGCGAGCTCGAGAATTTCCTTGAACGCGCAGTAATTCTCACGCGTGGCCCCGTCCTCTACGTGCCGCTCGCCGAACTTAAAACGAAAGCCCAGGAAGAGTTCGAGACCCAAGCGTTGCAAAGCCCCACTTTGCATGATGCCGAGCGCGAGCATATTCTCCGGGTGTTGGGCGAGGCCGATGGACAGATTGGTGGCCCCACCGGCGCCGCTGCCCGCCTTGGTGTCAAGCGCACTACTCTGAACTCCAAAATGAAGAAACTCAACATCGTTCGAAGTGACTTTATGAAGCCACGGTGACGGCATTTCGTCATCGTCACTTCGTCACGATTGGACGACTCACTTCGTCAATTATTTTATTTGGCTCCATATAACTCTTTATTTATCAATTACCTCCAGTCGCGATGTGAGGGCATGCGGAGTTTGGCCCGCGCCGTGCCTTCTATGGGGCATGGCGCAGGACGAGCCAGCTTACGTTGCGAGTCAACTTTGAACAAACAGATGTAGCGACGGTACTGAAGCTGGAAGGGCGGGTAGCGGGGCCTTGGGCGGCCGAACTTGACCGTGTCTGGATAGATAGGGCCCCGCATCTGGCAAATGCAAGCCTCTCGCTCGACTTGAGCAATGTGACTTATGCGGATGATGACGGCATCGGGGTTTTGAGAAAAATCTTTCTCGAAGCACAGCCCGAGATTGTCGCCACCACTCCGTTAACCAGGTACTTTGCCGAGAAGATTGCGGCTAACCCACTCGATTGTCCGGAATAGGAGAAGGAAAAATGCAGATTTTGAATGATGCCGTACGCGACTCCAAGACTCCGGTTCATCCCGGTGGCGAGTTTTTCAGCAAGCTGACACCTGAAGCTATCAAGGATTTCATGTCGATAGAACACCCAGCTTCCTATCCCGCTAACATGATGCTGTTTTCTGAGAGGGACTCAGCTCAGGGAGTCTTCGTGGTGCTTGAGGGTGAGGTGAAACTCTCCATCAACTCCAGCGATGGCCGGCGCCTCATTCTGCGTATTGCAAAGAAGGGCGAGATCCTTGCGCTCGATTCCGCGCTCTCCGGTCAGGCTTCGGAAATGACTGCGGAGACCCTTTATCCATGCAGGATCGCGAAGATCTCGCGGCGCGACTTTCTTGCCTTCATGGGACGCCACCCCGACGCCTACAGAATCGTCACAGAGGAGCTCGGACGCCAGATCGGCATGGCTTGCTCACAGTTGCGCACCGTCGCTCTATCCTCATCTGCTCCCGAGAAGCTGGCGCGACTTCTGCTCGAGTTCAGTCAAAGCGGGCAATCTACCGAGGTGGGAGCCCGATTCCGCTTCTCGCTCACGCATGAACAGGTCGGCGAATTCATCGGCACCTCACGTGAAACGGTGACGCGCACGCTAAGCGCATTCAAGACCCATCGGCTGGTCGACTTCAAGGGATCCACTCTCACCATCCCCAACAAATTGGCCCTCGCG
>Ga0206847_10242_pt1 | contig 17497 bp, 16 predicted proteins | sample Alteio_BWOrgCont_17_FD_152880 | JGI IMG/M metagenome (GOLD analysis project Ga0206847, IMG submission 152880) | Enriched cells from forest soil in Barre Woods Harvard Forest LTER site, Petersham, Massachusetts, United States -... | ecosystem: Environmental > Terrestrial > Soil > Temperate forest >... | reverse complement strand
TCCCTGGGGCACGCTCACATTCGGCTCCAAAGGCAATCTCTACGGAGCCACGCAGTTCGGCGGCGGCAAAGGTAACACCTGCAATGAGTTTTATGGGGGCAACTGCGGGACGGTATTTGAGCTAAGCCCACCAAAGCAGAAAGGCGGCCAGTGGGCAGAGAAGGTGTTGCACAGCTTTGGCGGTACCCCCGACGGAGCCAATCCCGACGGCGGCCTGGTGCTGGACAGTAAGGGTGCGATTTACGGCACTACAGTCTTCGGTGGCGACGGGAAAGGCGTGTGCGGCGCAATCGGATGCGGCACGGTGTTCACCCTAGTACCACCAGCTAACAAGGGAGAGCAGTGGACCGAGAAGATACTGCATAAGTTCCCTGGGCAGGACGGGGCTGAGCCGGAGGCGGGAGTTGTCTTCGGCAAGGACGGCAACCTCTATGGAACAGCGGCCTATGGAGGAAACCACGGCTACGGAAGTGTTTTTGAGCTAATCAAACCTGTGGGGAAATCTCACACATGGGCTGAAGATGTACTGTATCTCTTTGGTGACGGGAATGACGGTGCCAACCCTGTGGCCGGTCTGATCTTCGGCGCAAATGGCGACCTGTACGGCGCAGCACAGTACGGGCTGTCGGTGTCCGGTACCGTATTTCGTTTGACCCCCACCCGCCGGAAAGGGGTTTGGAACTTCGGGGTTCTTTACGGGTTTGGAGGCCCACCCGACGGTGCGCAGCCGCAAGTCGGCCTGGTCTTCGATAAAGCAGGCAAGCTTTACAGCACAACCCAGAAGGGCGGTACGGGTACAGCGTGCCCATTCGGATGCGGCACCATTTTCGAAGTTTGGCGGTAGGAGTCGGTTCTTAGCCAAATGCCCGTCGCCTCGGAATAGTCAACAAGAAGAAACAGGAGAAAAGTTAATGAAACGAATGGGAGCGGCAGCATCGAGGTACTTGACCTTTCCAACGCCACTAATTCTGGTCGGTTGTCTTCTATTGCTTCCGATGACGGCAGTCGCGCAGAAACAACAGGGCGCCAATGACGTTTATGATTCGGGCGGTGCGCAGCAAGGTTCGACGGCTTTCATTGACGCCAGCATGTTTGCTGGCGGCGGTTTAGACTTTTGCGGAGTGTTGCACACGATCCTAGACCCGCAAAGGGGATTTCTTCCGGCCACGGGCGCTGTGATTGACGCACGCGGCCTTCCGTATACGACCCCATCCACTAGCACGATATGCGCGGCCAGCCCGTGGGCAGGAATCAATGCGTATCCCTCAACCATCCTTCTGCCTGCAGGGACCATCACCATTCCTACGACTTGGGTCTTGCCCAACGGTACCCGAGTCATCGGCGAGGGCAGCACCAATCCCTATGCGACCATCACTGCGGTGTTCCAGACCACAATTCAAGCCTCGTCAAGCCTCACCGGAGCCATGATTCAATTCTGTTCTTCGGTCTGTGCAGGAGTCACCCTGGAAGATGTCACACTGATCGGTAACACTCAAGCCATCAATGGCATTGTGAACTCCAACGCCCAAGAGTTGAGTTATGCCAAGAATGTGGCTATGTATCAGGTATTGGGAACGGGGTTGAAGATCTTCGGCAGCGCACAACACTCCGGTCCGTACTCGAACATCACCTATGACACTGGGAATTCCGGCATTTTCGGCTCGACCTGCGCCTCGATTGCAATTTCAAGCACGGCGGTGCCGGGCGGGACGCGAGGCATCCACGGGCTGACCTGCATTTCGGACAACGCCTCCACGATCTAGCGGACAGGAGTGTCCGCCCCGCACGTGCTAGCTAATGCTTCTGAATAAACCTTCTGCGCGCCAAATGCGTGCCAGCATCCGGCTTAATCTCGTCATACTTCAGAAAGCTGATCGACCCGTCGACCTCCAGCACCGCTAGCGCCACGTCATGCATGGTGCTGATGCCGTGCTCGCGCATTGCAGTGTGCAGTTGGTCCATGCCGATGTGTTCCCGCGCCAGGTGTGACGCGATGACTTCACCATCGTGGACCAGCAGGCTGGGCTGGCCTTCAACGAACCTGCGAAATCGCCGGTTCCCTCCGGCAACTTCGGCGATCAGGTAGTTCATCACCAGCAGTGTGACGGCTGCAACCACTCCGCCCGCAAGCGAAGTGTCCGGCCCGGTCATGGCGTTCTGCACCGAGTTGCTGATCAGCAACAGCAGCGTGAGGTCAAACGGCGTCATCTGCCCGACCTCGCGCTTGCCGCTCAGCCGCACGCCCGCCAGCACCACCACATACACCACCAGCGTGCGCAGCATGATGCCCACAAGGACGTGCCAGCCGGGTATCATCACTCGCCCGGCGTGATCGGGATCGGTGCCCCTTTGGGAGTGCTCAGGTAGCCCACCGCCTTGTTTTTCTCCACCGTCCAGACCACCAGCTCAAACAACAGATGGTCCTTGCCGCTGTAGAACTGGATCGGCTCCGCAATGTTGCGGTCTTTCTTCTCGATGGTCTTGTCGTCGGAGGTCACGTTCAAAGTGAACTTGCCCTTCTTCACGTCGGTCTTTTTCAGCTGCAAGCTGATCGTAGAGACCGGTTGCGGTTGCGCGTTCTTCACCAGCGTGAACTCGTAATAGTTGCGGTCGCCTTTGTGCTTCAGGACTTCGAGGTCGTCGCGGGTGTGGGCAATCAATCCGCTCTGCACCCCGAGATCGCCGATGGCGCTCTGCAGCTTGGCTTCGGTCGCGGCAAGCTCAGTCTTGGTCGAAGCCACATCGGTCTTCACTCCGCCCACGTCGCCTTTCACGTTCGCGATCTCACCGGTGACCTGGCCGATTTGCTGTTTTTGTTCGGCCGAAAGCCTCTCCACGGCGGCGCGCTGCTGGCGCTGCAGATCCTCAGAGCGCTGGGCCAGTTCCTTCTTGGTGATGCCAAGCTGGGTGGCCAGAGTCTCGGTAGCGGCGTCAGCCGCCTGAAGCCGCTGGTTCAGCTGGGCGATCTGCGCGTTGCTGACATCCTGATCGTTCCCCATCTTGTCGATCCGGGTTCGCAGGGTAAACATGAAATACAGGGAGCCGGCGGCATACAGAATCGCCACCAGGATCGCAACCCATTTCCATGCGCCCCCTTCACCTTCGGGAACGTGTTCCACTTCCTCCATCGGGACGGGCTCATCGGTCATCAGTTTTCTCCGGACGCTGAGTTTCGACCTATTGTTGTGCAGGCGGGCGAGTCTGTCAATTGCTGCGGAGGGACTGGTCGCTGCTCATGGGTCGGCAAACCCGCCGGAAAGATCAGGTCGCACCCATCTGAACCGACCGGGTCGACCGATGATTCAGTTGGCTGATGGATTGTAAAATGCCATTTGAAATGGTAAATGGTATGGTAGAATGCCATTCATTATGGTATCCACATTAACCATCGATAAAGCTGGCCGGATCGTGCTCCCCAAGCCCGTCCGGGATGAGCTGCAACTGAGCGCCGGCGACTCCCTGGAAGTCGAAAGTTCCGACGGTCAAGTGATCCTCCGCCCGGCGCGAAGTAAAGGCCGTATGTACAAAAAGCAGGGCGTTTGGGTCATGCATGGGGGATCGCCTTTGTCCGCCGACATTGTTGAGAAGACCATCCGCCAGGTTCGTCGAGAGCGAGAGGACCGTTTCCTGGGCAAATTAAAGTGAAGGCTTTCTTCGACACATCCGTACTGGTTCCCGTGTTCGTCGACGAACATCCCCATCATACCGCCAGCTTTGCTGCATTCCTTCACGCAGAGAAGAAACACGCCAGTTGCGGCGCGCACAGCCTGGCGGAGGTGTACTCCACGGTTACGCGTCTTCCCGGCAAGCATCGGGCCAGCGCCTCGGAGGGCATGCTATTCCTGGCAAATATAGCGGCGCGGCTCTCCTTCGTTTCCCTCAACGGAGATGAATACTGGCGGGCCATTGAGCAGTCCGCCGAATTGGAGGTCGTGGGCGGGACCATCTACGATGCTTTGCTCGCGCATTGTGCCCTCAAAGCGAAAGCCGACATCATCTACACATGGAATCTGGGTCACTTCCGGCAACTGGGGCCTGAAGTCGCCAAGCGCCTGCGCATTCCCTGAAACACGCTCCTCTAGAACCGGTGCGGATCACAGTTCCACGTTCCGCAGCCGCAGCGAGTTCGTAATCACCGACACCGAACTGAAGCTCATCGCTGCCGCCGCCAGAATCGGGCTCAGCAGCCAGCCAAAAAACGGGTAGAGCACTCCTGCCGCGATCGGCACTCCCACCGAGTTGTAGATAAACGCGAAGAACAGGTTCTGCCGGATATTGCGCATCGTAGCCTGACTCAACCGGCGCGCCCTGACGATGCCGGCCAGATCGCCCTTGACCAGCGTAACTCCGCCGCTTTCCATGGCGATGTCGGTTCCCGTGCCCATGGCAATGCCCACGTCGGCTTGCGCCAGCGCCGGCGCGTCGTTCACACCGTCCCCGGCCATGGCCACGATGCGGCCCTGTTGTTGCAGCCGTTTCACAACGTCGTTCTTTCCGGCGGGCAAGACTTCGGCTTCAAATTCCTCGATGCCAAGCTGTCGCGCGACCGATTCCGCGGCGCCGCGGCTGTCGCCGGTGAGCATGACGATGCGAAGACCGCTATTCTTTAAATCGCGAATGGCTTGCGGCGACGACTGCTTGATGGGATCAGCGATCCCCAGCACGCCCGCCGCCCGGCCATCGATCGCTGCGAATATCACCGTCTGGCCGTTGCCCCGTAATTCGGCGCCGTTCGATACCACCGGATCCAGCGAGATGCCCAGCTCGCGCAGGAACTGCTCGTTTCCCACCACGACCCGCCTGCCGTCCACCGTGCCGCTAATGCCGCGCCCCGTGGCCGATTGAAAGTCTGAGGCACTCTTGAGCGGAATTCCATTTGCCTTCGCCGCCGCCACCATCGCAGACGCCAGCGGATGCTCGCTTCCCTGCTCCAGACTGCCGGCCAGGCCCACCAACTCGGCCTCGCTCATGCCGGGAGCGGCAACTACCGACTCTAATGAAGGCCGCCCTTCTGTCAATGTCCCGGTCTTGTCGATGACCAGCGTGTCCACCTTCTCCAGAATCTCCAGCGCTTCGGCGTTCTTGATCAGCACACCGGCATGAGCGCCGCGTCCCGTGCCCACCATAATTGCCATAGGGGTTGCCAGCCCCAAAGCGCAAGGGCAGGCAATAATCAGCACCGCCACTGCGTTCACCACCGCATGGGCCAGGCGCGGCTCAGGCCCGAATATGCTCCACGCGGCGAATGTCAGGAACGCCGCGGCGATCACTGCCGGTACAAAATATCCGGCGACTCGGTCGGCCAACCGCTGGATCGGCGCGCGGCTGCGCTGCGCCTGGCTGACCATGCGCACGATTTGAGCCAGCAGCGTTTCGTCGCCCACGTGCTCCGCCCGCATGATGAACGACCCAGTCCCGTTCACCGTGGCGCCAATCAGCCGGCTGCCCGGCTCTTTCTCCACCGGGATCGACTCGCCGGTCACCATGGACTCATCGACCGAACTCGTCCCCTCGATGACGACGCCATCCACCGGAACTTTCTCCCCTGGACGCACCCGCAGACGATCACCGAGCTTGACCAGCTCCAACGGGATATCCACTTCCTCGCCCTTGCGCACCACCCGCGCCGTCTTCGGCGCCAGATCCAGCAGCGCGCGAATGGCTGCTCCGGTGCGGCTGCGGGCGCGGAGTTCGAGCACTTGTCCCAGCAGCACAAGCGTAACGATGGCAGCCGCGGCTTCAAAATAAACCGGAGGCGTGCCGTCCATCCCGCGAAACGACTGCGGAAAACTTCCCGGTGCGATGGTCGCCAGCAGGCTGTAGCCATAGGCCACGCCGGTGCCCATGGCAATCAGCGTGAACATGTTGGTGGAACGATTCACCACCGAGGTCCAGCCACGCTGAAAGAAGGGCCAGCCGCCCCAAAGCACAACCGGAGTAGCCAGCAAAAGCTCAAGCCAAGGCAGCCAGCCCGCCGGCAGCGCATGTTGCACCAGCATTCCCGGCAGCATGTCGGCCATGGCAGCAGCCAGCAACGGAGCGGTCACCGCCAGGCTGGTCCAAAAGCGCCGCGTCATGTCGCGCAGCTCTGGATTGTCCTCCTCTGTGGCGGCAACCGTACGCGGCTCCAGCGCCATTCCGCAGATGGGGCACGCCCCCGGACCAGGCCGCACCACTTCAGGATGCATGGGGCAGGTGTATTCCACGCGCCTTGCCGCCACCGGCATTTCCGGTTCCAGCGCCATGCCGCACGTAGGACAAGGTCCAGCCTTACTCTCGCGGACCTCGGGGCACATCGGGCAGACATAGTTGCCCTCGGACCGACCTGGCAGCTTGCTCGAAAGTTGCGATATCTGTGTGATCTGGCCCGCCGGAGCTAAAGGTTTAGTTGAAAGATACTGTGCCGGACTGGCCCGAAACTTTTCCAGACAGTGGCTACTGCAAAAGTAGTAGGTCTTGCCGGCGTTCTCCGTACGGTACTTGGCGGTTGACGGATCAACCTCCATGCCGCAAACCGGGTCTTTGGCTTTTGCGGCCGAAGGGGAAACCATCGGCGTGGTCAACGTCACCAGGCCCGCGGACGCCTTCGCTGGACTGAGATAGTTCTGCGGCTCAGCCTTGAACTTCTCCGAGCATCCCGCACAGCAAAAGTGGTACGTCTTCCCCGCATGTTCCGCGCTGTGGCGGGACGTGGCCGGGTTGACGTTCATCCCGCAAACCGGATCTTTCACGAGGCTGGCCGGGCTCTCCATAGGCGTAGGACGCAAGCTGCTGGTTAGATTATCCCAGGGCGCGAATCGATTGTTGTATCTTTGATGTGGAGGTAGGAAATCGCTTATGACCCAGATGGAACTCGCCTATCGCTATGGAGCCGTCCCCGGCGAAACAGAAATGCGCGCTCTCGACAGTGTGCGCGAGGTGTATGGCATCCGCCGCCTCCGTTTTGATCAGGATCAGCGCATCGTGCGCGTGGAATACGACGCTTCCAGAATGAAAGAGCCAGTCATAGCAGGGCTGTTGCGAAGAGCAGGGATCGACATTCTGGAAAAGCTTGCGTTAGCCTAGCTGGCAGCTCTGGGGAGGGCTGAATCGGCCAGTTAATGGGAAGACTTCGGGAAAATGCAAGGGGCGTTCAAGGAAACCTCTGGCCGAAGTACTCTCCTGAACGCCCCGTTGCGCGCCACTTCGTCTGTCCGTAGTTGTAGCACTCTCCGTGCCATTATTAAAGTCAATAAAATCCTAGGCGGTAGCTGGACTCCGCAGGTAGGATTTGCCATGTCCAGGAAAGAATTACCGGGGGCGGGGGGCCTTTCGGTTCGCTGTCGAATCATCACAAAATCGAGAACGACGGGGTTATAATTCGAGCAATGGAAGCAAGCGAGCTACTCAAAAAAGCTCTCGCCTTACCCGACCACGAGCGTGCGGAACTTGCAGGCAATCTGAATTGACAGCTTGGACCCCACCATCGAGGAAGACGCGGACGTCGCTTGGCAAGAAGAGATTGCTCGGCGCCTTGAGGATGTTCGGGCTGGGAAGGTGAAGACCGTCTCCTGGGACCTGGTTCAGCAAAAGGGGCGTAAGTTGCTCGATGGCAAGTAAGCCGGTCGAGTTTCATCCGGAAGCGGAAGCTCCGCCGTGTAGTATGCGGTGGCGGAAAGCCCCGCCCCTATAAAAGCGGCTCGCTTCGCTGGAACAACGCCGCCGTGCCGTCTTCGTGCACGACCTTCCACCGATGCGTCAGCCTGAGCACGTTCGCCAATGGCGATTCTGCCGGCATCAGGACCCAGTTGACGCGCTCTTCCTCTAACACCTTGTCCCAGCCGGGCTGGACCTGGGTCACGGTCATATAGTCCTTGATGAACGCGTCTCCGTAGAAGTCGTGCCGGTCGTCGACAAACACTTTGGTCTGCGGCGCCAACCCATAGATCAAGTACCCGCCCCAGCGGTCCAGGCTGAAGATCGGGTCGTGAATGCCGCGCTGCCCAATCACCTCTACCGCCTCGACCGGCAATCGCTGCGGATCGAAATAGGCGTTGATCAGCTGCTCCGGCCCCAGACGCCCTCCATGGGCGCACGCCCACAAGCCGGCCAGGAACGCCGCAAGCAGCCAGACATGCCCGCGAAAATCCGATTCCAGTCTCTGCATGCGCGACCCGAAGCGGCCGATCCACGAACACAAGCCGCGTATCCAGCCGGCCACGGCTGTCGAGTCAGCGCCGGCGGCGATGGTTTCGCTCATCACCGGAGCCACGATGATTGTCAGCAGCAGCGCCCCCACCGGAAGGTTCCGGGTGGCGAACAGTCCTCCATAAACCGCAAACAGGATGACTAGCATCTGCGCGGCGTGAACGCGCTTTCTTGCGCTGGCCAGTACAACGATCGTGATCATGATCAGCAGCGCGAAGCACTGCTGCGCCGGGCTGTGAAAATTCGGCGAAAGAAACTCACTGATATGGTTGATCAGGAAGCGGTCCGACAGATATCGATAAACATGAACATGCAACCGGTACCCATAGGGATTGCCCAGGCTGGCCACCGCGCACAACCCCGTCACCAGACCGAACCGCCTCAGGACCTGCGCCGACTCCGCGCGCCGCTCTGGCTCAGAGAGGTACTCGATTCCCATCCCCGCCAGGTACGCGCCCAGCAGCACGAATCCCAGAAGAAATCCTCCGTGCAGATTGACCCAGAGCAGCATGAGCGCCGGCAGCCAGAACAGGCGACGATGATTCTCGCGGCTTGGTGTGATGGCGGCAGCGTTGACCACCTCAAACCAAATCACCGCTAGCAGCCAGCTCACCACATGAGGACGGGCCAGGAAGTGTACCGCCGAAGCGCCCACCGCCAGGACCAGCAGGAACAGCGTAACCGGCAGGTTCGACCCGCCGCGCAGCGCAAAGTAGAACGCCACCACAAAAGCTGCCGCAATGATCGCCGCCGAGTAGAACACCACTCCGTTCAATCCCAGCGCTTGGTGGATGGCGGCAATCAGAATGTCGTAGAGCCATTCCCACGCGTACCACGGCTTTCCATTCAAGCTCGCGGAAAACGAATCGGTTCGAGGGATGGCATGCGACATCAAAATCTGCTGGCCGTCACCGATGTGCCATCCAGTATCGGCATCGCCCAGTAGAGCTCTCCCTAGTGCCCCGGCGCTCAATCCGAACAGCAATCCCACAAACAGCAGATCGGCCACGGAGGGCATCAACCACCGGAGGAGCGTTGATCGAAAACCATGAGGGGAAGCTGGCGGCGCAGGCCTGTGGCCCGTGGCATCAGACTGCAATTCGGTCGGCGGGGATTTTGAACGCAAACTTAACTCGCTCTACCCCGGCCATGTTATCCGATGGGCGCTCTCGCAACAATCAAACACAAGCCGCTCGGATTCATCCTCCACCGTTGATGCGCCGGGTCAAAGCGAAAGCGTCGCCATAGCACCCATCCCGCTAACCAGGTCGGCGCATTATGTCTCAATGCAGAAGCCGCTCTGACAAACTAGCCGGGCCCCATACCCCAACTCCTCTGGTGCTAGATCGTGGACACGGCCCCACGCTATCCGAAGGAGCCGAAGTGAATTCGGTGCGCGAATCCACTCCACAAAATATGTCGACTGGCCGGCCATCGCAGCCGCAGCGCCCACCCGGATCGATGCACGAAGTCTGGCCGCTCGGGACGACGCATTTACCCTTACTTTCACAGCCGGATGTAAAGCCGCAGCGCTGGCCGGAGGGACACTGCGAGTCGTTCTTGCAGCTCACGGCCTTGTGCGAGCCTCGGGTCATAGAGCTGGCCGTCGCCTGTGTGTGCGCGTTGCCGCACGCCACAATAAAACTTAAAACCAACAGCGCGCTATACCCGGATGCCAGGCAGAACTTCCTCACAATCTCTGATCGCAACCCCTCCAAGGCTCTTGCGATAAATAAATAGGGATGCCGGCTGGACGGCCTCTAAATCGCCAAGAACAGCCGCGGGCCCACCTTGACCTTCCCGCGCACGCCTCTAATCCGCTCAGAGGATCGGGGCTTAAGAATGGTATGTCAGGTACCCGATGCCCACACGCATATGGTGCATCACGCTGTCGGGAAGGCTGGCTGCGATGGTCGATCCGAGCAGTCCGTGTACCGCTCCGATGGGAACCAGGTTGCGGTAGCGGTGAAACAGCTCGCAGAAGAGCATGGCCCCGGCAAAGGCAAGAACGGTCAACACCGGGCTTGGAAGGTGTACCACGGCAAATAATCCAGCCGCGCAAAAAGCGGCGCGCCGGTGTCCGAGTATGGACTTCAGCCGCAAATAAAAGAACGACTGCAAGATGAATTCCTGGACAAACGCCCAGATCGCATACTGCCAGGCGCGGTCCATCGGCACCGCCTGCGACGGCCCCAGCGCCAGCCTCATCAACGTTCCGCTGGCCGCAATCATCACCGCCAGAAGAATCCCCAATGAAAGCGTGACCATCGTTCCGCTGGTAAGAGAGGACAGTCCCAGCTCGCGCATCGAATACGGACTGCGGCTGGTGAACAACAGAATGCAACCCACCGCTGACAGGCAGGCGATCGTATTCAGAGTTCCCTGCCGCGTCCACACCGCCAGCAGGATCAGCGCAAACACCAATCCGGCCTCAAGGCATGCTGCCAGGGTTGAGAGTCTCTGCGCTGAAGCTCTTACTTTACCGGTTAACTCGAACCGTACTTGATTCCGGGGCTCAACTGCAAAAGTATTCAACCTGCCATCCATCTTCCGAATCTATTGAGCTAGGACTCCGTTCCCAGCCCCCGATCCGGCTGGGCCGAATTTTATTACGCGACATGAACCGCAGCAAGCAAATTCCGCGGGTAGTGATCGTAGGCGCCGGATTTGGCGGCCTTCAGGCTTCGCTCGCCTTGGCGCGCCAGCCGGTGCGTGTGACCTTGATCGACCGCACCAACCACCACACCTTTCAGCCGCTGCTTTATCAGGTGGCGACCGCCGGTCTGTCCCCGGCCGAGATCGCCGCACCCATTCGATGGATCGTCCGCGGCCGGCATAATACCGAAGTCCTGCTGGGCGAGGTGCAGGATTTTGACCTTCAACGGCGGATTGTCCGGCTCGCCGATCTCGAAGTTCCCTACGACCACCTGATCGTCGCGGCCGGCGCTGCCCATTCCTATTTCGGCCACGATGCCTGGGAACCTTTTGCCCCGGGACTAAAGACCATCGAAGACGCTCTGGAAATCCGGCGCCGCGTGCTGCTTGCCTTCGAGCTCGCCGAGCGCCAGGCAGCCAGCGGCGATAAACCGATGGATCTTAATTTCGTGATCATCGGCGGAGGTCCCACCGGTGCGGAATTGGCGGGCACACTGGCGGAAATTTCCCGCCACGTTCTGGGAAACGAATTCACCAAGATTGACCCCAAGCGCACCCGCATCGTGCTTCTGGAAGGCGGGCCGCGCATTCTGCCCACCTATTCCGAGGATCTTTCGCGCAGCGCGGAAGTGCAACTGACAAAGCTGGGCGTCGAGGTGCACACTTCCGCCCTCGTAACCAAAGTCGAGCCTGCCGCGGTCTGGATGGGAGAAACCCGCATCCCGGCGGCTGTGGTTCTATGGGCCGCTGGAGTTGCGGCCTCCCCACTTGGCAAGAAACTCGGTGCGCCAGTCGATCGAGCCGGTCGCGTCCTGGTCAATCCTGACCTGAGCATTCCCGGCCATCCAGAAGTCTTCGTCATCGGCGACTTGGCCGCGCTCAAAGATGAAAATGGAAAGTGGCTGCCCGGAGTCGCGCCAGTCGCCATCCAGCAGGGCACGGCTACAGCGCGAAATGTTATGCGTGACCTGCGGAGCGAACCGCGCCTGAATTTTCATTACCGCGACAAAGGTAGCCTGGCCACCATCGGACGTGCCGCAGGCATTGCTCAATTCGGCAAAGTCCATATCTCCGGCTTCGTGGCGTGGCTCGCCTGGTTGTTCATTCACATCTTCTTTCTGATCGGATTTCGCAACCGCATCATCGTTCTCATCCAGTGGGCGTGGTCATACCTCACCTACGAGCGCGGCGCCCGCCTCATCACCGGAGACCAGACGCTGCCCAGTTGGGAAGCCACTCACGGGGAGGGTGAGAAAGCGTCAGAGAAAAACATGATCGCGTAGCGCCGCCGTCCCGACCGGCTGTCCCGTGAGCGTCCGAGCCCGCGGTTCCGACTGCGACACGCCCTCGGGCCCAGCCGGCGCTATAATCTCCCTAGCTTGAGCCTTCGCGTCATTTCAGTTCTGGTTTTGGCCGGCGTATTATCCGCCACGGCAGCGGCGCAAGTCCCACCCGCCGCTGGACAGACTCTGCTCGTCATCCCCTTTGACAATGAGTCGAAAGCTCCCGGCCTGGAATGGATTGGCGACTCATTCCCCGAGTTGCTGCGGGAGCGGCTCGATTCCCCTACTTTGTACGTGCTCTCCCGCGAAGATCGCATTCGCGCCTATGACCGCCTGGGCATTCCGGTGGAGCTTCATCCATCGCGAGCCACGGTTTACCGCATCGCCGAACAACTCGATGTCGACTATGCCCTGCTGGGCAGCTACCGTTTCGACGGCCGCACCTTCCAGGCCACGGCGCAGTTGCTCGACATGCGCGGGCAGCGGCTCTTGCCTCCGTCGACTGAATCCGGACCTCTGACCAACCTCATCAACGCGGAGACTCTGCTGGCCTGGGACCTGCTGCGCACGCTGCGCCCCACCGTTTCCATTACGCGCGAAGCTTATCTCGACTTGGCGTCGCCCATCCGGCTTGATGCGTTTGAGAACTTAATTCGCGGGATTACGGCAACCGCGGGCGCAGACCAGATTCAGCGCTTCCGCGAAGCCCTGCGGCTGAATCCGAACTATCCCGAAGCCTCGCTTTATCTGGGGAAAACCTACTACCGCGAGCGCCAGTACGAGCAGGCCGCCGCGGCGCTGGCGCATGTCCCGCAAGATAATTCCCTGGCCCGCGAAGCCAATTTCTATCTCGGCCTGGCCGCATATTCTCAGGGAGACTTTGCCCGCGCCGAGACCGCTTTTGAGTTTGTGGCCGCCCGTCTGCCGCTGGCCGAGGTGTACAACAACCTGGGAGTGGTGACCTCTCATCGTGACCGCAAGAGCGCGGCGGATTATTTCCGCAAAGCGGTCGAAGACGATCCCAGCGATCCCGACTATCGCTTCAATCTGGCTTTGGAACTTTATCGCCAGGGAGACGCAGCCGGAGCCTCGCGTCAGCTGCATGAAGCTGCCAATCTTGGACCAGAAGATGCGGAAGCGGAATCATTGCTGGAGACGATCACCGGCCAGAGCAACGCAGCAGTGCCGCGCGGCATGGTGCCCGCCAGCGCAAAAATGCCGCTGCCGCGGATACGCACCACTTACGACGAAAGCTCGTTCCGCCAGTTGGCGCTGGGAATTGAAGCCGCCGCCGAGCAGCGTCTGGCCAAAACCGATCCGCGCACCCACGCCCAGTTTCACGCCGACCGCGGCCATGAACTGCTGCGCCAGGGCTTTGTGAGCGAAGCCGAACAGGAATTTCGGGAGGCGATCACGCTCAATGCCTCGAACCCAGACGCTCACGCTGGCCTTGCCGGCGCTCTTGAAGCCAATCATGACGATGCCGGGGCCCGATCCGAAGCCGACCAATCGCTGCGCCTTCGCGAGTCCGCCGAACCGCTTCTGCTGTTAGCCCGGCTCGATTTGCGAGACAATAAGACAGAGACGGCGTCGGCGGAGGTGGACCGGGCGCTCCAACTGGATCACTCCAACCCCGCCGCTCTGGCGCTTAAGCGCGCCCTCGCAGCCAAGCTGACGCAGGAAGCGCAGCCACTGCCAAGTCCATGAAACGCTGTTTTGTTCGACCCGCCTTACTTAACATTTTCGCGATCTTCCTTTCGCTGGCCGTACCCTCCTCAGCCGAAGTTCTGAAGGTCGTTGTCAATGACACCATTCAGCCGATCACCGAAGAGTACATCGCTCGGGCAATCGCCGACGCCGAACGCAATCACGACCAGGCTTTGCTGATCGAGTTGAATACTCCGGGCGGGCTGCTGGACTCGACTCGCGAGATCATCGAGAAGATCGTCGCGTCCCAAGTGCCGGTGATTGTTTACGTCACGCCCAGCGGCAGTCGCGCTGCCTCCGCGGGCTTCTTTATTCTGGAGAGCGCCGACGTCGCCGCCGCAGCCCCCGGAACTAACACCGGCGCGGCGCACCCGGTCTCGGCCTTCGGCGGCAAGATGGACGACGTCATGAAGGAAAAGATCGAGAACGACTCGGCCGCCTTCATGCGTTCCTTCGTTTCCAAACGCGGCCGTAATGTCGAACTCGCCGAAAGCGCCATCCGGCAATCCAAGTCCTGGACCGACCAGGAAGCCCTCTCCCAGCACCTGCTCGATTATGTTGCCGCGAATGAAGACGACCTTTTCAAGCAGCTGCAAGGCAAGCCGGTCAAGCGGTTCGACGGACAGGCCGTCACGCTGAACCTGGTCGGCGAACCGGTTCGAGATTTCGATATGACTTTGCGGCAGCGCGTTCTGGATTTCTTCATGGATCCGAACATGGCTTTCATCCTGCTGGCCATCGGCGCGCTCGCTCTGTATATGGAGTTCAATCATCCCGGCGCGGTGGTGCCGGGAATGGTTGGCGTGGTCTTTATCCTGCTGGCGGCGTTCGCGTTCAATCTGCTTCCCACGCGCTTTGCCGCGGTGATTCTGATTCTTCTTTCCTTCGCGCTGTTCGCGCTGGAAGCGAAATTCGCCACGCACGGCGTGCTGGGTATCGGAGGCATTGTCACGCTGACGCTCGGTGGCCTGTTGCTGGTGGACGCCCCCATTCCGGAAATGCGGGTTCACTTGTTGACCGCGCTGGCAGTGAGCATCCCACTCGGAGTCATCACCGTCTTTCTGATGAACATTGCCATGAAGGCTCGGGCTAACAAGGTGGTGACCGGCGCGCAAGGACTCATCGGCGAAGTCGGGCTCACCCAAACCGCGCTCTCCCCGCAAGGCAAGGTTTTCATCCACGGCGAGCTTTGGGATGCGACCGCTTCGTCACCGGTGGATGCGGGTCAGCGTGTCGTGGTGCGCAAGATCGAGGGGTTGGGGTTGGAGGTTGAGAAGACTGTGCCTGAGGCACGTTCATAGGGAGCAAGACTGCTATCATTTGATCGTCGGCACAGGAGTTTTCGCCCATGAATATCAATCTGACTCCCGAACAGGAGAGGATCGTGCAGGACGAACTGAAATCAGGTCACTTTCGGTCCCCCGAGGAAGTCATTGCCCGCGCCCTCGATGCTCTTCGAGAGAGAGCGCGGTCGTCCCCTGCTGCCGATGACAACGGCCACCGCGATGAGGCCGTACGCGAAATGCTCGACTTTGTTGAGAAAAGCCGCACTGTTTTGCAGGGCATCTCTGTCAAGCAACTGATCCGCGAAGGTCACCGTCTGTGAGTTGGAAGGGCAGCGAACAGCGGTTCCGTCCAGCCCGCAGGCTGGTGCAGTTCACCGGGTCGGGCACGAAGAAACTTGCAGGTGTGGCGTCGGTTGTGGCTCTTGGCGTTTTGGTTGGGTGCGGCGGCGGGGCGCCTAGCACCCTACTGTCTTCCATGTCCGGAACGTGGGTATTCACAATGACGCCGACGAGTTTCCCGTCCGATGTTATTCAGGCAAAGGCCACCCTCACACAAACGGGCAGCGCGGTAGATGGACAGGTCATGCTCGGGGGCAATTATTCAGGCTGTGGCACTGCAGCGGTGATGTCGGGCACTGTAACCGGCAGTTCTCTTGCCCTGCAGCTCACGCAGTCGCAAAGCACGCTTACCCTCACTGGCTCCGTGAATAACGGCTTTACCACAGCTTCGGGAACTTACACCGCAACAGTTGGACAGTGCCTCCAGAACGGCGGGACGGGAACTTGGTCCGCTACTACACAGTGATGTGCGGCGAGAATGCCCGCGTACCAAGGCAACTCTGCGGCCGACCCGTCAATTTATCACCGGCGCTCGATCTTGAATACCGTGCCGGCGTTGGAACTCCCGCCCGCGTACGTCGTCCCATAGAAGCTCCCTTTGGCGTCTTGAATCAAGCCCGCGTAGGGACTCGCTCCGTCCTTTGCTCCGCCCCGGAAGCTGTGTAACAACTTTTCTCTTCCCGTTCTAGTCACCACAAACACCGTTCCGACAGCGAAATCGCCGCCTCCAAAGGTGGTGCCGTAAAGTCTGCCCTGCGCATCCCGCAGCAGACCGCCGAGCGGATAGAACCCGTCAGGCGTCCCGTTGAAGCTGTAGATCACGCTCTCCTTGCCAGTCGCGTCCACCTTGAACACCGTGCCGCAGCCAGCGGGGTAGTCGCCGCCTTCACATGTTCCGTTATCAGGGCCGCCGTATTCAGTGGTGCCGTAAAGCGTACCCTTCGAGTCGCGCACCAAACTTCCGTAAGGATATCCTCCGTCTGCTTCGCCCGCGAAGCTGTATAGCACCTTCTCCGTACCGCCTGCATCCACTTCGAACACCGTTCCATAGCCGGTGCCACCCGACCAAGTAGTCCCGTAGAGGTTTCCGCCGTCATCCATGACCAACCCTGCTAAAGGAGCTACACCGTCCGGCGGTCCAGAAAAAAAGTGGAGCACTGTCTCATTGCCGGACGAATCTAGCTTGAAAACCGTGCCGAAACCGGAGGGGCCACCGTCGTTGGTCGTACCGTACAGGTTCCCCGCCTTGTCGCGGATCAACCCTGCAACGGGTTGGCACCCGTCTGTCCCATTGAAGCTGTAGAGCACAGTTTCATTGCCTTTACTTACCTCGTAGAGGGCACCGCAGCCTCCGGACACGCCACCTGCCCAGGTGGTTCCGTAGAGGTTCCCTGCTCCGTCCCGTACTACACCTGCTAGCGGACTTGCGCCGTCAGGCGTCCCGGTGAAGCTGTAAAGCACGGCCCCCTTTCCGGCCTCCGTCACCCTGAACACAACCCCGCATGTGCTTCCCTGCCAGTTTGTGCAACTGGGGTCGCCTCCGAGGCTGGTCGCGCCATAGAGATTCCCCGCCGGATCTCGCACCAAACTCGCCTCGGGGCCCTCCCCATCCGTTGTGCCCGTGAAGGAATAGAGTAGCCTCCCACGATAAGCTTGAACCTGCGCCGCTAGCGTCACGGCGGTCCCAAGCCCCAGCGTGACGACAAACACCGTCACAAGGCTTAACGCGCGCACGCGGGTTCTTGAAATCCGATGATGCATGGTTCCTCCATTTCAAAGCTTGATGAGACGCCTTGGCCTTTCACGACCAGGCTGAGGTAAAGGGGAAGAACAGCCGGACACAACTTTACTCCGGGACAACCGCGGTGTCAAAGAGAAATCCTTTCCCGACTCCTTCAGCTCCTGACTCAGCCGCTCGACAGGAATCGTAGTACGTACAGCGCAACGCACAACGCCGCCTTCTGCATCGGTCGCCGGGCAAGGTGACCAATCCCGAACTGATTCTCCCGCATCTCCCCCAATAACCCCATCCGCGCCGAA
>Ga0206847_10241_pt1 | contig 17547 bp, 15 predicted proteins | sample Alteio_BWOrgCont_17_FD_152880 | JGI IMG/M metagenome (GOLD analysis project Ga0206847, IMG submission 152880) | Enriched cells from forest soil in Barre Woods Harvard Forest LTER site, Petersham, Massachusetts, United States -... | ecosystem: Environmental > Terrestrial > Soil > Temperate forest >... | reverse complement strand
GATCGTGATCGATGGCACCGTGGTCATGATTGAAAACATCTACCGCGAGCTGGCGTTGCGGGAAGGTCAGCAGTACAAGCTGAACGAAGTCATTCTCGCCGCCGCCAAAGATGTGGACCGCCCCATTTTCTATTCGGTGGCCGTCATCCTCGCCGGGTATCTTCCGATTTACGCGCTGACCGGGGCATCGGGAAAACTCTTTCACCCCATGGCTGAAACCATGTCGTTTGCGCTGGTCGGCGCACTGATCCTGACGCTTACCTTGATCCCAGTACTCGCCTCTTACTGGTTCAAAAGTGGCATACGCGAGAAACCGAATCGCGCCTATGAGTGGATGAAGCGGAAATATGCGGTTCAGCTGGATTGGGCTCTCGAACGGCCGAAGACAACCATGCTGATTGCCGCTCTTATCTTCGGCGCGACCCTGCTGCTGGTGCCATTCATCGGTGGCGAGTTCATGCCTCACCTCGATGAAGGCGCACTGTGGGTGCGGGCCACCATGCCCTATACGATTTCCTTCGAAGAGGCCAGCAGGATTGCTCCTCAGATCCGCGACATTTTGATGTCGTATCCGCAGGTGACGGTGGTGGGTTCAGAATTAGGGCGACCCGACGATGGCACGGATCCCACTGGCTTTTTCAATTGTGAGTTTTACGTCGGCCTGAAGCCCTATAGAGACAAGGCTTGGACGGGCGAGATCAGCGAGAAAAAGCGGCTGATCGAATCGATCAATAAGAGGCTCACTGCTTTCCCCGGAATTATCTTCAACTACACCCAGCCCGCCGAGGATGCGGTGGATGAAGCCCTGACTGGCCTCAAGAGTTCTTTAGCGGTCAAAGTATATGGGGAGGATTTGAACGTATTGCAGGACAAGGCGATCCAGATCAAGAACACACTCGCCAAGGTGCCCGGGTTCACCGAGCTTACTGTCGTCCGCGAACTTGGCCAGCCAAGCCTGCTGGTCGATGTCGATCGCGACAAGATTGCGCGCTACGGGATCAACGTCGCCGATGTGGAAGCCGTGATTTCGGCCGCCGTCGGCGGGCAGGCAGTCACGCAGGTCATTCAAGGGGAGAAGCTGTTCGACCTGGTGGTTCGCATGCAACCTCAATTTCGCAGCAGCGCGCATGAGATCGGAAATCTGTTGGTCGGTACGCCCGATGGACAGCAGATTCCGCTCAGCCAGCTCGCCAATATCAGCCAGGGAAATGGCGCATCGTTTATTTATCGCGAAAATAACTCCCGTTACATTGGGGTGCAGTACAGCATCGAGGGTCGCGACCTGGAGCGGGCGGTGCGGGACGGCCAAGCCGCAGTCAAGAAGACTGTGAACCTGCCGCAGGGCTATCGCATGGAATGGGGCGGCGAATACAGCCAGTTTCTCGAGGCCAAGTCACAGATGTACTTTATTGGACCGCTGGCTGTGGTGATTATTTTCATGATTTTGTTTGCGCTCTACGGAAATTTCAAGTTCCCCGTCACCATTGCTCTTGGCGTGATCATGACCGAACCGGTGGGTGCGCTGGTTGCATTGAAACTCACACACACACCCTTCAGCGTCTCTTCGGTCCTGGGCCTTCTGGCATTGCTGGGCGTTTCCGTGGAAACAGCTGTCATTCTCGTTTCCTACATCAACAAGCTGCGGCAGGAAGGAATGAATATCCGCATGGCCACGCGGGAAGCTTCGCTCTTGCGACTCCGGCCGATCATGATGACGGCTCTGGTGGCCTGCCTGGGACTACTGCCCGCAGCCCTTTCCACCGGCATCGGATCGGATACTCAGAGGCCATTTGCCATCGTCATCGTGGCTGGCCTGATCTCCCGCCTCTTCATCGGATTCTTCGTCAATCCCGTGTTGTACGAGATGGTCGCCCGGGAAGGCGACATTCTGCAGGTCTAGACGAAAATAGCCGCAGGACTGGAACGCTTATCCGCCGGCGCGGGCCGTGGAGTTGTTGGGCCTCGAAGGCTGAGCACGAGTCGTCCAATGTCGGCCTGAATCCAGTCGAAGACAGAGGTCGCTTGGGAGTTGTTCAGAAGGCTGCGAAACGGTATGCTTCCCAGTGATGCGTACCTGGCAATGGATCCCTTTCTCATTCGTTGTTCTCTGCATAGCGTGTAGCTCCCACCACGATTTGTCCAACACCTCGCAATCCCTGACGCCGGCAGGGTCCTCGGCAGTCGAGAGGGACGTGAAGGCATTCGCCGACACTGTCGCCCAAGATGTCACGCAAGAGGGTCCGGCGGCTTGGCGTAGGCATTTCGCCGACAGCCCCCCGTTCTTCATGGCTTCCGAGGGTCACCTGGTATTCCCGACCAGCGCATCCGCAACCGCGGGAATTCAGAACTTCGCGCGCACCATAAACCACATGGAGCTCCACTGGGGCGAGGATCTGCGCGTCGATCCACTCACTCCCGAACTTGCGGTACTCGCGGCCTCGTATCACGAAATCCGCGTGGATACCGCCGGAAACCGTGTGGATGAGAGTGGCTTCTTTACGGGGATTGCAGAGTACGGGAACGGGCACTGGCAGCTTCGGGATGCCCATTGGTCAGTAGCCATCCCACCTCCTGCCGTCCGCTAGCATCACCGCGGGACGGGCTTGCCCCCATTAGGCCGCTGCGTGTCGTACTTGCTTGAGTTTCACTTCGGCTTCGGCTCCCAGGAGGTCAGCGTATAGGAGCAGTCTGGCCACGCTTAGCGTAGAGAGCTTGCAGCGCATCAATTCGCTGACACGCGGCTGCTGAATTTGCAGGATTCGTTCAAGGTCGCGGGCTCGGCATCCACGACGTTTTACCAATTGCAGAATTCTCTGATGCAATGCCGCTTTGAGCTTCAGTTCGAGAGCTGCTTTCCGATCCAACCCGAGTTCATCCAAGACGCTGCCCGCTACTCTGTATTCACTTTCTGCGGAGCGCTTGTTTGACATTCCTTTTCTCCTCGCGTTCGGCTTCCATGACGCGCTTGAGGCGTGTCACGAACCGACTTCCGGTCCGGGGGCGTTTGACCAAGCTGCAACCGGTACAGAGCATATCTGCTTAATGTCTTTCGAGAACCCTTGTAGGCCTCGTCTCGAGTCACCTTGGAAAACGGCGGGGATTAGTTTCTGGCTATCCGCCGCAGCCGGGACATTATCGGGCTTCTTGTTACTTGGATACACGCCATTCCGTATGTCTTGTCACGATAACTTTGGTAACGCGCTCTAACTTCTTCTGAAAGCCCTGAACTGCCCGAGCTTGCTCCGAGCGCTCCACGCGAGCGTCGGATTCCTTCGCGATCCCCGTCTGTGACCGATGAACACTCCGCCCGGGACGCTCCCTCCCTACTCACCCCTCATCGTCCATCGGTACAGTGCCTTTGGTACCCTGCCGCCTGCTTCCGCAACCGCTTTATAATCAAGGCGTAACCTTCTCCAATCCGCAATCGGCACGGTAAGCACAAAGGGAACATTGGACCCTTCATTGGCAATAGCGATGTTCGCGCTGGGGCTGGCCTTCGGCAGCTTCCTGAATGTGTGTATCTACCGCCTGCCGAGAGGGATAGGGGTGACGCTGCCGCGCTCGGCGTGTCCCGCGTGCCACGAGCGGATTGCGGCGTACGACAACATTCCGGTCTTGAGCTGGCTGATTTTGCGGGGACGCTGCCGCCATTGCAAGGCGCCCATCTCGGCGCGCTACATTGTGATTGAATTGTTGACCGGCGTGATGTTTTTCGCCTGCTACGCAGAGTTCGGGTACAACTTGGCCATGGTGAAGTACTGCGCGCTCGGATTTCTACTGCTGGGGCTGATCTTCACCGACGCGGAAACCCAACTTTTGCCCGACGAAATGACGCTGCCGGGGATTTTGCTAGGCCTGGCATTCAGCGGCTTTGTGCCGGTCAATGACCTGGTTTCGCAACTGTTCCCCATGTTCGTTTCGCTGCCGCTGCAACATGCTTCGCGATGGCTGTCGGTGGCGGATTCGTTTGCGGGCGCGGTGGTGGGTGCTTCATTCATTTATGGAGCCGGGGCGATCTACCTGCGCGCGCGCGGGGTTCACGGCATGGGGTTCGGCGACGTGAAGCTGATGGCGATGGTGGGCGCGTTTCTTGGGACCAAGCTTACTATCTTTACGATTTTTGCCGGCTCAATTGTGGGGTCGTCGGTGGGATTGTCGACCGTGCTGGCGGTGTGGCTCAAGCGCACCCGGCGGCGCATGAAGCGAAACCATGAAACGGCCGAAATGGCGCGGCGTCACGCCTGGAATTCGGCGACGATCATGTTGCAGCGGTTCCCCATGCCATTTGGAGTCTTTTTGGGCAGTATGGCGATTGTGGCGTTTCTGTTCGGCAACCAGTTTTTCGCCTGGTACTGGAGGCTGCCATGAGGCTGATGGCTAGTCCTACGGTGCTGGCTCTGGCGTTGACATTCGTAGTGCTGGTACTGACTTTCTTTGCCGCCATCGCGCTGGTGCGCCGGGCCCGCCGGCAATTGATGGCGGAAGTTCTGATGGGCGAAGGCGCGCCTTCCCTGAACCAGTTGCCGATGCATACCTACAATGCGGTGATCCAGCAGCTCAAGCAGCAGAAACACGAATTGCTGTCGATCCAGCAATCGGAGCGGCGGCAGGCCAAGACCAGCGAGAACCTCAGCGCGGCGGTGCTGTCAAACCTTTCCAGCGGAGTTCTGTTTTTCACGCCCAACGGCCTGGTGCGCCGTACCAACGCGTCGGCACGCAGCATTCTGGGGTATGAGTCGCCCAGCGGAATGAATACGGCGGAACTTTTCCGTGATGCCTCCGTCATTTCGACCGGCACACCGCAGGATTTGTCGGCGGTGGTGCAGACTGCGGTGCGCGAGCAAACGAATTCTCACAAGCTGACAGCTCACTACGCTACCCCATCCGGAGAAGCAAAAATACTGGACGTCACGATCACCTGCGTGCGGGCTCATTCCGGCGAAGTGCTCGGCGCAGCTTGCCTGATCAACGATCAAACCCAGGTGGAGCGGCTGCAAAGGCAGGAAGAATTGCGAGGAGAATTATCGTCGGAAATGGCGCTGGCGCTGCGCACTTCCCTGGCCGCGATTTCCGGATACGCCACCCAGTTGTCGGCCAGCCCTGATCCGGACCGGATCCGGCAACTGGCCTCCGACATCGTTTCCGAAGCAGCAGAGTTGGACCGCACCATTGGCGGTTTCCTGGTGGGCGCAAAAGCCACCGGGAAAGCCGCCGGAGCTTAATTCGAGCAAGACAGGAGTGAGTATGAAACGCATCTTGAATCTTTGGCTGGTAACGATTTTCCTGCTGGGAGCAGCGGCGGTATCGCCGGCTCAGACTTCCACGGCAGCCACGGAGCAACCCCTGGGGGACTATGCCCGCGCGGTGAAGAAGGAAAAGAATCCGACCGCCAAGACCTTTGACAACGACAACCTTCCGATGGAAGACAAACTGAGCGTGGTCGGGCCCTCGGCGACAACCGCTTCCGATGCGCAGCATCGCTCCGCCAACCCAGCTATAGCAGCCGCTAGTAGCCCCGATTCTTCCGCAGCGGATAAGGCTGATTCCAAAGCGTTGCCCACGGTGACTCCTGGAGAATCCGTGGAGGACCGCCAGAAAGTATATGGCCAGTGGCAGGACAAGCTCTCGCAGCAGAAGGGTAAAGTAGATTCGCTTTCGCACGACATTGACGCCCTGCAGCGTGAGTACAAGCTGCGTCTGGCCGAGGTGTATTACGGCGACCCCGCAAGCCGGGCGCGCAACGACATCGGTTCCGACAAGCAGGCGGCTGACTTCAAACGCGAACTCGACGAAAAGCAAAAAGCTCTGGACGACGCCAAACAGGACATGGACAGCATCCAGGAAGACGCCCGCAAAGCAGGAGTGCCGAACTCCGTTCGGGAAAATATCCCGGAAGAGTCGAAGTAGTCGGAGCGGTCTGGCGCGGCCAGGACGCCCGCGCCTACATCGACACCTTAATCAATCTCTTAATCTGCTTGACGTGGTGCCGTCCATGCACCAAATGGAACTTGCGCCACTGGGCACAGGTGAATGGGCCGAGAATCGGGTGATCGCGCACCAGGGCGCGCCGGCCGAAGCGGGATTCACATTGCGCGATCAAGTCGTCCATCTCCAGAATTCTCGGTCCGATCTGCTGCAGAATCTCTTGCGGCCCCATCCCGCGAGGGCGGGTGCGCTCCGGGGCGGTCCGTCCTTCGGGCAAAGAACCCAGGTCTAATACCCATAGTTTCTGCAGCCGTTCTTTCAGAGTTGGAGTGCGGCCCAGCGGCCGGCCGGCCTCCAGGGTAAACGCCATTGCCTTGCTGGTTCCAATGTAGGTGTAAAGCAGGTGCTCCAGAATCTCCGCCGTGCACCACTTCCCTTCCGGATGCCGCATCAGTTGCTCGGGGGGCATGCCCCGGATGGCGGATGTAATCTCGTCGTGCAATTGCTGAAGGTGAGAATCCACGCGAATCCTTCGCCGGCTTCTAGTAGAATGATCCCCGAAATCCCTGTTCGCAAATTTATCACGCCTTACGGAAGGTGCTATGAAAAAGCTGCTGCTGGCGATGCTGGCGCTTGCCTTGATGGCGGGCTGCTCGTCGGAGACATCTAAACCTGCGCAAACCGCGAAGCCGCAGCCCAAGCCCGCTGAATTTCAAACCGGGCGCTACGCCTTTCAGAAAATGTATGTGGCCGCCCATGGCTGGGCGCGCGATGCTCAGCCGTTCCGCGTGCAGTCCGACATTACCACGGACTCCAAGGGAGAGGCCGGGAAATCCGCGGTGTGGCGGGCATGGTTTGCTTCGCCGGCTGGACGCGGCGTGAAGCCGTACACCTGGTCTGGCACCGACGTGGCCGATGCTCCGGCGCGCGGCATCACTCCCGGCTCCGAGGACAGCTACAACCCGACGAATTCCTCCACCACGATTTTTGATATCGCCTATCTGAAAATCGACTCCGATCAGGCGCTGGACACGGCCAAGAATCACGGCGGGGATAAGTTGCTGGAAAAGACGCCCGATACACCGGTCATGTACATGCTCAGCTGGAACACTCCCACCAGCGAACTCATTTGGCACGTGATTTATGGCACCAGCCGGGACGCAGCCAAGCTGGTGGTGGATGTGAACGCCAGCACCGGGGAGTTCATTCGGGTGGAGAAATAATGACGCTCCGGTAGAGCACCTCGCATTCGCCCGCGTCTTCCCATCTACACCGGCACCCGGAGTACACTGGTGAACTTACCTCATGCCGACTTTTGCCGCAGTTGACATTGGATCCAACTCTGTCCGCTTGAAGATTGCCCGGCTGGCGAAGCATCGGCTGAGCAACATCCTCGAAGACCGCGAGGTGACGCGCCTGGGCGAATCGGTGTTCCGCAACGGATTCCTTTCGCCGGAGGCGATTGCCAGCACGGTCAAAGTGTTGCGCCGTTTTCATCGGGAGGCGCAAAACGCCGGCGCCGACTCGGTGCGGGTAGTGGCAACCAGCGCATTGCGCGACGCGCGCAACTCGCAGGCGTTCCTGGAGTGGGTCCGTTCCGCCACAGGGTGGGACGCGAAGATCATTTCCGGGTTGGAAGAAGCCCGGCTCATCCACCTGGGGCTGGTGTCGAACCTGCGGGTCGCCGCTTCCCCGGTTCTCATGGTTGATCTGGGAGGAGGCAGCTGCGAACTGACGATCTCCGGCGAGGGCCACATCCGCAGCACGGTGAGCCTGCCGCTGGGAGCGGTGCGGCTCACCCACGAATTCCTACATCATGATCCGCCGCGCAAGTCGGAATTACGGCAGATGTATGGGTTCATCGTGCGCGAGATTGATCGCACGGCCGACCGCATCAAGCGGGCTCGTCCCAAGGTGGTGATCGCAACATCTGGCACGGCCGAATCTTTGGCCGCGGTCTGTCACGGCATATACAAGACCCAGGGGACGCGGGCGACAGTCGTATCGCGGGCGCAGATGCGGCGCATCACCAAGCTGCTTGCCCGGCGTCCGCTGGAAGAACGCAGGCAGCTTTCGGGCGTGGGGCCGCGGCGCGCCGAGATCATCGTTGCCGGCGCGGCAGTCTACTCCGGGCTGCTGGACCGCTGCCAATTGCCCGGCTTCCGCTTTTCGGTTCTGGGCTTGCGCGACGGCTTGCTGGCGCAAATGGCGGCGGAGTATGACCGCAGCACGCGAAGCGGAAAGCAAATCGAGTCAGAGCGCTGGGATTCGATCTGCGCGGCGGTAGAGCACTATCGCATCGATATGACCCACGCGCTACAGGTACGCAAGCTGGCGATGCAGCTGTTTGCCGCCCTCAAACCAGTACATCGCCTGCCGCCGGAATACGCGGAGTGGCTCTCGGCAGCCGCCATGCTGTACGAAGTCGGCGACTATGTGAATCGCAACGGACATCACCGGCACACGTACTACATCATCTCCCGCTCGGAGATCCTGGGATACACGCCGGAACAGCGGCAAATCATTGCCGCGATCGCTCGCTATCTGGGAAAGTCGCGGCCCACTCCAACCGATGGCCCCATCAAGGTGCTGCTTCCCGCGGACCAGGCTTTGGTGCCGAAAGCTTCGGCGATTTTGCGTCTGGCCCGGGCGCTGAATCTGAGCCGCAGCGGCGCGGTGCAGGGGGCCAAGGGAAGAGTGCGAGACGGAGAGGTTCGGTTCACCCTGATAAAGAAGCCACGCAGCACCGTTGATTTGGAGTTGTGGGCCTTGGAGAAAGAAAAGACTTATTTCCGCGAGGTCTTTGGCCGCGAACTCTCCGCCGCGGCGCTATAGAGTGCACGCAACAGGCGTGGGGTAATACACCATTGCAGGACCGCCGAATTGCGGCTCATCTCCACCTTGGCGACGGCGCCTTTTTTCAATTCCACGCCAGCCTCACAGCCGGGCTCGCTGATGGTTCGTCCCACGAATTCGCTCAGATTGGGATTGTGCCCCACCACCATAATGGCTTCCTGCTTGGCGTATTTTTCCAGCATGTGGTGGAAATCAGCGAACGAAGCGCTGGGGCGCAAAGCATCTTCCAGTTGCAACTTGCCTTCATATCCCAGTTCGTTTCCCACCAGCGAAGCGGTTTGCGCAGCCCGCTTCAGCGGACTGGAAATGATGATGTCCACGGTCGTGTCCAACGCCACCAGCGCCCGGCCGACCATCCCGCACTGCTCGATGCCATCGCGATCGAGGGCGCGCTTCTCGTCCTTCTTGGGATTTGTCAGCCGCTCTCCGGCGTTGGCGTGACGCAGAAAATAGATGATCATCGGGCGTTATCGTTCCCTTCCTGCCGTGGTTCGCCGGGGCCGGGTCGCGGGCACGGCGGGAATCTCTTCGGGAGACCGCTTCCCTTCCGCCAGGCCAATGAGGAATTCCTGCGAGTTGAAGGCGGCTGCTCCGGCAGGAGGCTTGCGCTTGCCCTGCGCTCGCCATGCGCGAATGTACGTTCCATCTTTCTGCAGAATGCGGGCCTTGCGATTGTCCGCCAGATACGTTTCCAGAATCTCCTGCCGGATGCGCTCGCGCAATAGCGCATCTTTCACCGGAAACAAAACTTCGACGCGGTCATAGAGATTGCGAGGCATCCAATCGGCGCTGCCGAGGTAAATCTCCTCGCTGCCGCCATTTGCAAAATAGTAAATCCGGCTGTGTTCCAGAAAACGACCCACTATGCTGCGAACGCGGATGTGGTCGCTGACCCCGCGGATTCCCGGACGCAGTGAGCAGATTCCACGCACGATGAGGTCAATCTTCACCCCGGCTTGCGAAGCCCGGTACAACGCCATCACAATGTTCTTGTCGAGCAAAGCGTTCATCTTGGCGATAATGCGCGCCGGCCGGCCGTGGCGGGCATGTTCGGCTTCACGCGCGATCAGCGCCAGACAGTGTTCCGCCAAGTCGAGCGGCGACACCAGCAGAGGATCATAGTTGGGATGCTCCGCGTAGGCAGTCAGAAAACTGAACACATCATGCACTGCGCCGGTGATCTCCGGATCGGCGGTGAACAGGCTCAAGTCGGTATAGATTCTCGCGGTGGTGGCGTTGTAGTTTCCGGTGCCGAGGTGGGCGTAACGCCGGGTGACTCCGTCGGGATCATGCCGCACCAGCAACGACAATTTGCAGTGGGTCTTCAGGCCTACCAATCCGTAAAAAACCTGCACTCCGGCATCTTCCAGATCACGCGCCCAGCGGATGTTGGAAGCCTCGTCGAAGCGCGCCTTGAGTTCCACCACGGCGGTTACTTCTTTTTTCTCCGCCGCAGACATAAGGGCCGGTACAATCGCGGAGTGCTCGCTGGTGCGGTAGAGCGTCTGCTTGATCGAAACTACCCGGTCATCTTCCGCGGCGGATTCGATGAACGAGAGCACCGCGTCGTAGGAGTCATAGGGGTGGTGCAGAAGAATGTCGTGGCGGCGTAATTCTTCAAATAAATCCTGGGACTTCGCGGTAAGGCGAAGTTCGCGCGGCTGAAACGGCTTGTCTTTCAGCTCCGGACGATCGGTCTGGTCATAGATATTGAATAGCCGCGACAGGTTCACCGGGCCATTCACCGGAAAAACCTGCCAGGGCTCGATCTCGAAATTCTTTCGCAGGCGTTCCACGATTTCCGGATCTGCCTCGGACTCGATTTCCAGGCGCACGGCATCGCCCTTACGGCGATTGTGCAACTCAGTCCGAACCGAATCCAGCAGGCTCCGCGACTCTTCCTCCGCCAGGTACAGGTTGCTGTTGCGAGTCACCCGGAATGCCGCGGAAGAAACGATGTCATAGCCGTGATACATGCGCGAGGCGTGATGCGCGACCAGGTCGGCGAGAAAAATGAAATCGACCGTGCTTTCAGAAGGCAATCGCACGAGCCTTGGCAGTGCCCGGGGAACCGTTACCACCCCGGTGTAGGTCATCGACGACCGCCGGCGCCGACGCAACAAGAAAGCCACACACAGCGCTTTGTTGATCACCCGCGGAAAGGGATGGGCTGGGTCGACCGTGACGGGCGTCAACAGCAAGTCGAGTTCCCGCTCGCAATAGCCTTCAACGAAGGCACGGGCGTTGGAATCCAGTTCGTCGATGCCAAGCACGCGTACCCCGTTCTCACTCAGCAGCGGGCGTAGTTGCTCGTTCCAGCACCGGTATTGGTCATCGACAAAGACATGCGTCTCGGCAGATAGGCGGTCGCGTTCCTGCAACAGAGTGAGACCGTCAGGGCCGGCCTCGGTGTAGCCGTCTTCGATCTGCTGTACCAGCCCGGCGACTCGCACTTCGAAGAACTCGTCCAGGTTGCTGGCGGTGATCGACAGGAATTTCACTCGCTCCAGCGCGGGGTTGGCCGCATCCTGGGCCTCCTCCAGCACACGCCGGTTAAAGGCCAGCCAGGAGAGCTCCCGGTTGATGTAGTACATCGAGTTGTCCAACGCGCTACGAACCATATTCTTCGGCTTTAAGAGCTGCTCCGTAGAAGGTTTTCCGGTTTTAGGATCACTTGCCGCTGGGTCCTGACGCCTCATTCTTGGTTTCAACCTTCGTGACCAGAGTCTGCTTCACGATGGTCAACTCGATCTCGACTCCACTCGGCTTTCGCAAGTAAAGATGATGACTGTCCGCTCGCATGTCAACTTCCGCACCCGGCTGCCATTCAACTGGAAGAGTGTCATCGGCATGACGCGGTACATACTTTCCAACATACAGCACGTTTTTCGACTGTACCGAAAGCTGGTAGTAAGGATCGTCTTTAGTTATTGGAGTATCCGCGACGTAATACAGAATGCGTGTGCTGGCCTTCTGCTGCACCTCGACAATCTTTCCTGTTTCATACTGCTTTTGGACCGCCGACAAGCTCAGGACCAGCGACAGAACCAGCAACGAAACGTGAAAGGGGGAGCGGAGCAACATGCGAAGATAAGTATAAGACAGAGGCGGCCCGTTGCGTTTCCGGTTGAGTCTTTCGCTCCGATCCTCGGTAGTCATTCGCAATAACACAAGGGCCGGAGCTGTGAGTCCGGCCCTTCATTCGTTATCCACCCGGAGGTTTGCCTGGGCATCAATCTGCCGCAGTCCGAGCTATTCTAAAGTCTCTCTCACCGCACCTGCTTGATCTCTTCCTTCACCTTTGCAGCTACGCTGGCAGGAAGAGGAGCATAAGTCAGGTCCGCCACCATCTTCTGGCCGCTATCCACCATCCAGCTTAGAAAATCGCTCAGGATTTTTCCTTTTGCCGGATCCTTGGACTGGGCCGGAATCAGCAGCCAGGTAAAGCTGGAGATCGGATACGCATCCTTTCCCGGCGCGTTGGTGATCGACACCCGGAAATCGGCCGGCATACTCTTGGCCGATGCGGCGGCTGCGGTGACGCTGTCCAGGCTGGCTTTCACAAATTCTCCAGCCGCGTTCTTCACAATTCCGTAAGAAATTTTGTTCTGGACGGCATAAATCAGCTCGATGTAGCCAATCGAACCCTGCATCTGGCGGATCATGCCGGCCACGCCTTCATTGCCCTTGCCGCCCAGCCCAACCGGCCACTTCACTGATGTGCCGGTGCCCACCTGCCCCTTCCAGTCGGAGCTCACCTTGGTGAGGTAGTCGGTCCAGATGTAAGTCGTGCCGCTCCCGTCCGAACGATGGATAACGATGATCTGATCGCCGGGCAATTTCACATTGGGATTCGCCTTTGCGATGGCAGGATCGTTCCAGACAGTGATCTTGCCCAGGAAAATACCTGCGAGGGCTTCCGGCGTGAACTTCAAGTCCCCACTCACTCCCGGGATGTTGTAAGCCGGAACATCCGCACCCAGCACCGTGGGCACATGCAGAATCCTGGTGTTCTTGGATTGGGCCAATTGCTCGTCGCTCATAGGACCGTCACTGGCGCCGAATTCGACCGTGCCAGCCAAGACCTGGCGAATACCGCCGCCGCTTCCAATGGACTGGTAATTGAACTGCACATCGGGATGAGCTTTGTGATATTCGCTGAACCACTTCTGATAAATCGGATTGGGAAAGGTTGCGCCTGCCCCGTTCAACGTGGTCTGTGCGAAAGCGGGTACAGCCAAAGCCAGACACAACAGAGATATGCGACGTATCACGCGAGGATTCCTCCTTGAAAGTGGTAACCGCTATTTCTACGTTTACTTTGTTACAGGATTGTTACAGCACCGTGAATTTAGGGTGAATCATCAAGAAGCAATTGGACTTAGAGAGATGCTGACCAAGAGCTTTGAGGTGGCTTGTTTTGAGGTCCCGGAGCTAGTTACCGACGTGGCGTAATTGAAATTTGCGAGTCGCTGTGCGGCCGGAATAACTGGCTTGCACCAGCACGTCGGAATCCGGCAAGGCGGATTGGTCAACGTCGATGGTCATATCGGCATCGCCGCCCGCGCCGGTCATTCCCTGGGAATAAGAAGGCGCGGCCCCAGCGCGGGAAAAACGCACGGTGAGACGGGCGCCGGCGACCGCTGTTCCGCCGTCGGTCACCCGCAATCTGAGAGAAATATGGCGCTCAGAGTGCACCGAACCGGCGTTCAGCCACTGTACATCCAGTTCCTTGATGGCAGCCAACTCCTCGGGCGTGTCTTTTCTGTCGAGGGCGGATTCCAGGCGTCCGTCGCGGAGCGCATCCAGCACCATGCGGTGCTGCTCGCGCAACATCTGTTCCTTTTGCTGGTCGGTGAATTCCGGGGCATCAGCCTTGTCCGCATAGGAGATGGCGCGTTTGCCGATGCAGCGTCCGCGGACAAAAACCTGGGTCTGCAGCAGGAGTTCGTTTTCCCGCGCTTCGCTCTGCACGTGGTAAACCGTACCGTCGTACTTTTCGTCCGTGTTGAAACCGAAGATCATGCGATCCGTTGTTGATGGCGCGACAAGCAACCAGGTTCAAGACCCAAAACGCCAGCAGGATGTCTATAACATTCCCGAGATCAGTCGCCGGCTGTCTGCAATGTAAGGAATCTTCCCTATTAGATCAATTATTGATGTTCTTCGCCAGAACCATCTTGGCACGGTTGAGTTCAGGGCGGTCGGAGTTCTTGCCGTTGTCACAGTTCTTCAGCAGCTGAGCATAGTACGTATTCGCTTTCTCGGATTGGTGGGCCAACTCGGCGGAGCGGGCTGCACCGGCGAGGCCGTTGAATCGGTTGGGGTCGGTCTTCATTGACTTTTCGTATTCGACCAAAGCCTCCTGGGGGTGGTTGAGTTCGAGCAGCACATCGGCCAGCATCTCGCGGGCCGGAATATCCACCTCGCGCTTCCCTACTTTGTCTTGCGTGTCGGCCACTTCGCGCATCTGATGCAGCGCTTCGTCATTTTTCTTTTCGGCGAACGCCAGCCAGGCGTGGACCTCGCCGCGCATGAATTGTGGTCCCTCAAGGACATACGCGTATTTCGATTTCCGAGTGGCCTCCTCTAACTCATCGAACTTCTGTGCATTGCGCCGGGTTGCTTCCACATCGCTCATGTGTGCCGAGGCAATCGTCCGCGCCCAGTAGGTGATCATCTGCAGGTACGAAGGCACTCCTACTGGGGGGGCGAGCCCCGCAGCGTCCGGCCAGTGATGCATCTCCAAGTTGTAAAGCGCCGGAAAATGCGCGGCCGCAAATCCGTAGTATTCCAGCATTCCATTGTCATCGCCGCCTGTGGGCGCACTTGCCACGATTTGTTTGGCCTGATCCACTTCCTGTTTGGCGGCTTCGTCCTGGCCGGTCTGCACGTAGGCATAGATGAGGAAGTGCATGGCATGGAGTTCGTGCCCATGCATGTATACCTCTCCCGAGGGATGCGCCATCGCCACCGATTTCAGGTTCGCCTGAATGTCCTCTTGCCACAGTCCGAGCCGGGCGAAAATGTGCGAAGGCATGTGCACGGCATGCGCTGACGACGCTGCAATCGCCGCATAACGACGCGCTGCATCGAGGCCCATGGGAGCCAACTGCGGTGAATCACACGCGTGAATGATGTAGTGCGCAAGGCCAGGATGGTCCGGCTGCTGCTGGAAAAGCTGGTTGAGCACTTCGACCGCTTTCTTTTCGGAGGCGTGCGATGCGTCGCCGGGAGGCGCAGCGGCGAGCAGCGACAATCCGTAGAATGCCCCCGCTTCGATGTCGGTTGGATATTGCCGGTAGAGCTTGCCCATCGCGTCAGAATAGGCGGCGGCGCGTTTCTCGTGGTCCTGAGCGGCGTAGTCATGATAGAAGGCAGCTAGAGCCGAAATGTATCCGCGCTCGCGCTCCGTCTTGGCGCCAATTTTCTCTGCCAGCGCGATTTCGTCCGCTCCTCGTTTTAGCGGCACTCCCTGAGGCCGCTCCCATATCTGGTGGAACAGGCTCATGGCGATGCCCCAGTGAGTCATGGCGCAGGTCGGATCATTGTGCGCGATCACGACAAACTGTGCTTCGGCCTCTTCGTATCCGAAGGAGTGCAGCAGCGCTACGCCGCGCTCGAACGGCTTTTGAGAATCGGGCGCGCAGGAGATCGGGAACGACACTTTTCCAAGCTGTTCGCTGGCATCGTGATGGTGCGCGTGCATGTCATCGTCGAGCGACAAGGCGGGCAGACACAGGACAGCGGCACAGAGCAGAGCACAAGCAATGGGCTTCATGGTTCACACCTCTCGCCTTTTTTGGAAGGTGACTATACTTTACAACGAACTGAAGCTGAGCGGGTTGAGCAGACGATGGCGCAACTGGGACCCGGCGAGAGGCGGTCATGGTCGTGCTGGTGGATGGGTGCTGGTTGCGTGGTTTCGGGGGATATTTTCGTGAAGAAATATGATCCTAAAATATTGATTCTAATGGCTCGGACGTGTGGGGTATCGCCGCAAGTTGTTGATTATGAACGGGTTAGATATCAAAATATAGATAATAAAGGGGTTAGGGGCGGGGCAAGCGGGGCAAGAGGCAAGTATCCATGCGCGGGGGTTGTGGGGAGACGGAAGCCTTGCCGCCCATGTCTTCAAAACTGCTGGCAGGGGCCCTTGGCCAGGTTCTTGTTTTCCAGCAAGATCGGCCATATTCCGATTGCCGCCTTATTGTGTTGAACCCTGGTCACGTTGCCCTTCAAGTCGCAGTATTGTTTGAAACCTTGCGGCACGCCATAGGTAGAATTCCCTTTAGGATTCCATACAATCTCCGCCTGGTAGCCGGACGGAGTAGACCGCGCATACTTGCAGACCCAGAAGCTGCCACGGTTCGAGCAGGCGCTGGTCAGGGTCGCCGCCATGGTCCAGTTGACGATGGAGTTGTAGGCATAACCGGAGAGGTTCCAATTGCCGGTGGCCCCTGGACCTTGCCACAGTCTGCCGTCGCCCTGGGGCTGGTCCCACTGATACCAGTAGCCTCGCGCGATCCCCAGGGACTGCTGCAACACAATGTAGCGAGCTAGGAACGCCGTCTGCAGGACGGGGTCGGTGAATCCGTCGAGAATGGTGTTGCCCCAGCTGCCTTCCGTGATCCACAGAGGTTTGGACTGCAGTCCGTACTTCTTTAGGTCCGCCTTCATTTCCTTGACGAGCTGAACTTCGTTCTCAGGAACCGGGAACGAACCCATGACCCATTTGTTGAGATAGCCGTGAAACGCAACCACATCGGGGTATGGACCACCTTCCTTAGTCAACGCCGCCAGGTAATCCCCCATCCAGCCGGCAGCGCCGCGCAAGCCGACAGGGGCGGGACTGAGCACCACAGCCGTCGGATCCGCATTCCTGATGATCGCGCGCCCGTCCGCCGCCATGCGGAGCAACTGGGCGTATTTCAGGTTGCCGGTGCATTTGTGACCTGGGTTTTCGCAGGTAGGAATCCATTGCCTGACGATGTCCGGTTCGTTCCACATCTCCCAGTAGCGAATGGGGTATCCCAGCTCGGCGTTGTGTCTGACCAGACTCCGCACAAAATTCTGGAATGCCTCATTCCTCCCGCTGCCGTCTTCATTCAGGTCCTTCGGCGGATCGCACGCCCCCAACTGGAACGTGCACCGGTCGTCATCGGGAATGCTGGAATAAAATTCCGGAACTCCAACGAAGGTGTAGATGACGGTGACGTTGTGACTCTGGGCATGCTGGAGCCATTGGTCGAGCCAGTAGTAGTCGTATTCCCCGGGCGCCACTTCGATGTTCCACCAGTTGACGTCGCTGCCCTCCAGCCTCTCGTTGGCGAAGTAGGCGGTTGGCCATGGGGTATGAACGTTGTTGATATGCATACCGAAGAAGGAACTCGGAATGACATATTGGCCCATCTGAATCTGACGGTCGATGGTGGTGGAACCCTCACGGGCGAGGAAGTTGTCCTGCGCCGAAGCTACCCAGGGCAAAATCAGGGTCAAAAGGAGGGCGAGGGCGCCGAACCGGCGAACCGCTGTTGCGTGACGGATAGCCGCAGCAGATCGCCCCGCTATCGCAGTGTTGAAATCGCGGACAGGCATGTTTCCCCCTTTCCTCATCGTTTTGGAATGCCGGTTATGCACGACAATCCGACGAAGTGCGCATTGCAGGCGGCCTTCCGGGGGAGACAACGATTGGGTCTTAGTGGCGGCCAGCCGCTGCACCCTACCAGAATCTACTTCTGGACCTCAAACCTGGCGAGAATTGTA
>Ga0206847_10240_pt1 | contig 17556 bp, 12 predicted proteins | sample Alteio_BWOrgCont_17_FD_152880 | JGI IMG/M metagenome (GOLD analysis project Ga0206847, IMG submission 152880) | Enriched cells from forest soil in Barre Woods Harvard Forest LTER site, Petersham, Massachusetts, United States -... | ecosystem: Environmental > Terrestrial > Soil > Temperate forest >... | reverse complement strand
TGGGCCGGTCAAGGGCGCAACCGCCTTCGAGGTTGGGGAATATGCGAAGAGAATGTTATCCCATGGTAGGTTCTCTCCGAGTCGGACCAACCATCGGCTTTATTGCGAAACCCCGTTGGGGTTTTAAGACCGATAAGGCGTGGTGCACTGCTCGAGCGGGATCCGCCTTCGCCGGGCTTCGGCGGACAAGCTGGTCCGCTCCCCGGGACCGAGGAGACCGAACCTATGGCAATTGGAGAACGACGCGGTAGAAGCGGGGCGCGCCGGCCGGGGGGGTGTCGATGATGGAGGCGGTTGAATCGGTGGCGGTTACGATGGGACCAAGGTTGGTCCATTCGGCTGACTTCAAGCTGGTGGTGTACTGGACTTGGTAACCAAAACCGCTGGAGGCGCTCCACGCGAGCGTGATCGCTTCGCTATTACCACTCGGACGCGTCGGGCGCAGCAGAACCGGGGCGGCCGGTGAACCCACCGTGAGGGTGCCGTCAACGGACGATACGGAATAATTAGCCAGTTTGGAACCGGGATCGGTTAATTGCGGAATGATGGGAAAGGTTCCCACGGGGCTGCTGGCGACGGCGGCGCAGGAGTAACTCGCGGTGATATTGTCCCCGTTCTGAACGCCAGAGATTACTCCGGTAAAAACGGGATTGGCGGCGCCGTATAGCCGCGTGACGTTGTTGGCGGTGACGGTGAGCGGCGCGGGGGTCACGCTCAGGACGCCGTTGTTTATGACGACGACGTAATTGCCCAGACGGTTCCCGGGGTCCGAGACACCGGCGATGATGGGATAGGTTCCCACCGGACTGGCCGCCGTGGCGCTGGAATTGTAGGTGGCGGAGAGATTGTCGCCACTCCAAGCGCCGACGAGGGTCCCAGTCCAAGGTGGATTCGCGGCGCCATAGCCGCGGGACGTGCTGGTTGCCGTGACGGTCAGAAGGGCCTGGGTCACGATCAAGGTCGCGGGGTTGGCGATGACCACATAGTTGGTCAGCCGGTTGTTGGGATCCGTTAGCACGGGCGTGATCGGATATGTTCCCGGAGCGCTGCCGGCGGTCGCGGTGGTGGAATAGCCCACGATAATGCCGTCCGCCGAGACCAAACCAACGACGTTACCGGAAAATATGCGGTTGGTATCGCCATACGGCCCGGCGAGGTTTGCGGGGGTAATCCAAAGGCCCTCGCGGTTCACATAAAACTCCTGGTTCACATTACTGCGGGAATAGTAATTCGCATTACCCGCGACCGACGCGCAAACGGTGACGCCACCGGTGCCATTGACGATCAGGAAATTATTCGAAATCGAAGCCAGGCCGTAAACGATGGTGTACTCCACCGGCAATCCCGAGGACGCCGTGGCGTTCAAGGCAATGGGGGCGACGCCGTAGGTTTGATCGGGAATGGCCGGAAAATTGATGGACTGGTTGAGGCGGCTGTCGGGCGAGGTGTCGTATTCAATAATATAACCGAGCGACCGTCCGTTGTTGGGGAGGTCGGACCAGGCATCGACCAGGGCATCGTTGGTGGCATCGGGATCGCGGGTGAAATATTGGACGTGATCAACGGCGCTGGAACTATTCGGCCGACTGGGACCCCAGTTTTGGTAAGTGAAGGGTTCGCCGGTGACCCAGGCCCAGTTCGTAACGCCATCGTCCACGACCTTGTATCCGCCGGTCAGCGGCCCGAATTTGTTATCGGACGAAAAGACCCACAGGTTGGTGTTGGCGTTGATCAGGTTGAAGACAAATTCGTCCTCGGCGGCGGAGGTGATGGTGGCCAGGTAACCGCCGGCGCTTACGGCATCGTTCTGCGCGTTGGTCCAATTAATGCCGGCCGGGCCGGGATATCTTACCTCGTAATAATGGCCGTTGCCGCCGGAGTTGGTGGTCCACTGAAACCGGTTGATCTCGAAACTTTGCACGACGTTGGTGGCGGGGCTGAAGGAGTCGTTGCCCGCCTGTGAGGCCTGGATCACCGCAGTGCCCGCCGCCATGATGCTGATGATATTGCTTGAAATAGTGACCGGGCCGGAAACAACCGAATACGAGACCGGCAGGCCGGATGAGGCCGTGGCGCTCAAGGCAAACGGCACCGCCCCGGAAACTGTATCCGCGACGGCGGGAAAGTTAATCGTCTGGTCGGATGCCGCCAGAAGCGTGCCCGCGCCGAAGATGACGGACGTCATCGCCAGTATAAAAACGCGGAGACTAAAAAGGCTTTTTCTCATATTCCAAAACGAATTTCGGCGGCCAACGCCACCCGCGCGGTTCAATCGCCCCCGCGCCATAATTCTGAATTGTTAACGATCCTATCATAGACGGGCAACAAGTGTCTCACAATAGGACATTAGGGAAACGTGGATAGAACCTCTACGGGGACCGGGGGCGGAAAAATACGGAGCCCAAGCGGGCTTCCGGAACCCGCCGCCGCTGTAGCGCGTTATTCACGGGCAGGCAAGAGCGGAACCTCGCGCGGCGACCCTGGTCACGTTCTTCGCGCCTGCGCGCGGGTTACGCGTCGGGTTGCGAACGGTTCCGCCCGCTGAAACGCGGGCGGGGCCAGTCGCGGCGCGACTGGCCCCACCACTAATCGATTTTGGCGATGCCGTGGGAAATCGCGTATTTGGTCAGACCGGCGACGGTGTGGATGTTCAGCTTTTCCATCACGCGCTCACGGTGGGTCTCGACGGTTCGCACGCCCAAATCAAGGGCGCTCGCCATTTCCTTGTTGCTTTTCCCTTCCGCGATCAGGGCAAGGACCTGCAGCTCGCGATCAGTCAACTTTGACGCGGCGGTGGATTCCCCGGCGCGCGCCTCGGCGACGTACTGGTTTAGAACGATTTCGCTAATATCGGGGCTGAAAAAAGCCCGGCCGCTGTGAACGGCCTCAATCGCGCGCACCAATTCCTCGAGCGACACGCCCTTGAGGACGTAACCGTGGGCGCCGGAGTTGATGATTTCCAAGACCTCCTGCTTTCTCATTTCCATCGAGAGAATCAGGACCCGGACATCGGGGAAGTCCTTGCGGATCAAGCGGGTCGCCTCCAAGCCGCCCATGCCGGGCATTTCGACATCCATGAGCACCACATCGGGCAGAAACTCGCGCACTTTCGCCACCGCCTCCCGGCCATCGACGGCCTCGGCGACAACCTGAACATGAGGACTGGCGGTAAGGCAGGAGCGGATGCCCTGGCGAACCACGGGATGATCGTCCGCGAGCAGGAGTCTGATTTTGTTTTTCCTGTTGTTCACACCATTCACGCCAATGTTTTGGGCATTCGTTATACCACCGGTTGCGGTCTGGCGAAAAGATTCCCCCAAATCCAGCATAAATCAACCAAAAAACCGCGGTGCCGAACCGACGCGGAAATGAACTTAAAAGTTGCGCGGGAAGATCAATTATTGTTTGGATGATCCGTGCGCAAATTTTGGCCTCGTTTTTTGTATTGGCTACCGGCGGTTGTTTGGATGTTTCTGATCTTCACCGCCTCGGGCGATACCGGCAACTTTCAACGCTCGTCGCGAATTCTCGGGCCGGTCCTGCGCTGGCTTTTTCCCTCGATTCATGAGTATACCGTTTTGGCGATTGTCTTTACCTTCCGCAAATGCGCCCACGTCACCGAATACGGCATTCTGGCGCTGTTTGTCTGGTTCGGGCGGGCCAAATCCGGCGCGGGCGCGCCGGTCAATTGGGGATGGCGATCCGGCGCGGAGGCTTTGTGGGTCGCGGCGCTGTACGCGACGACGGATGAATTCCACCAGACTTTCATTCCCTCACGGGAAGGATGCGTGCGCGATGTTTTGGTGGACGTCGCGGGCGCGGCGGCGGCGCTCTTGCTCGTTATTTTGGCCGGAAGACGACGTACTGTGTCGCGGCAATGAAACGGCCTCTCGTGGCGGTGGCGCTGTGCTACCTTGGCGGCATCCCGCTCGCCCTGCTACCGGCTCCGCTCTGGCTCTTGTTCGTGGCCGCCCTTGGTCTAATCGCGATTTTCATCGTGTGGCCGTCCGCGCGGGCGGTGACGCTCGGCGCGCTCATCATGCTAACCGGCTGGGTGAATATGGCCCGGCTGACCGCCACGCTCTCGCCGTTTGATCTGCGGAGCGTCCAGGGCAGCCAGACGGAACTGGTCATCCTTCGCGGCGTTCTTTGCGAAACACCGATCCGCCGGGTCCATCGCGAACGTGGCCGGGATGTCTGGAGCTTTTCGGCCCAAATGGAGGCCAGCGCGATGCGGGGCGACAAAGGAGACTGGCAGCCGGTTTACGGACGGATCATAGCCAGCACCAAGGGCGATTTGCCGGATACTTTGTACGCGGGCGAAACCGTCGAAATCCCCGGGACGCTGGAGCCAGCGCCCGAGGCCATCGCGGAGGGACTGTTCGACTACCGCAATTTTCTCGCGAACCAGGGCATTTATTACGAACTACACGTTGAGGATCCTTCCAAGTGGCGGGTGGTTTCCCCACCGACGGCGCGGCCGCTGGCGGACCGGTTTTGCGCCTGGGCGCGGAGGACTCTGGCCTTGGGAATGCCCGTGGAGGACGAGTCCCTGAGACTGGAATGGGCGCTGACGCTGGGCTGGAAGGCCGCGCTGACCGACGAGGTATCGGAACCATTCATCCGCGCCTCGACCTACCACATTTTCGCGGTGGATGGCCTGCGCATTACCATCGTCTCCGGAATTTTTCTGATTATCCTAAAAGTTCTGGGCGTTCCGCGCGCGGCTTGCGGTCTGGTTATTGTCCCGGTCATTTGGTTTTACGCGGCCATGACCGGCTGGCCCGCGTCCGCCATCCGGGCCATTGTAATGTTTATGGTGGTGATCGGCGGCTGGGTGTTGAATCGTCCGGGCGACCTGATTAATTCCCTGTTCGCCGCGGCATTGGTCATCCTGGTTTGGGAGCCGCGGCAGTTGTTTCAAGCGGGTTTTCAACTCTCCTTTTTCGTGGTGTTATGTATTATTTTGATTCTTCCCTTTTTCGAAAATCTTGGCCATCGCCTTTTCCGCGGCGATCCCATGCTGCCGGAATCGTTGCGTCCCCGGTGGAGAAAATATTTTGACCCGCCGGCGCGTGTCGTGGTCGAACTGCTGCTCACCTCGACCGCGGCGTGGCTCGGCTCCATTCCGCTGGTGGCGTGGTATTTTCATTTGGTAACGCCCTTGAGCGGACCGGCCAATGTTCCGGCGGTGCCATTGTGCGCGGGGGTATTGATTTGTAATCTGTCGAGTCTGCTGCTGGGCGCGTGGCTGCCGGCGGGCTCGGTGCTATTCAACCACGCCGCGTGGTTCCTCATGAAGGGTATTATCACGACCAGCGAATGGTCGGCGAACTGGAGGGGCGCGTATTTTTATTTGCCGATGCCGGGTTGGTTCACCATCGCGCTTTATTACGCGATTCTTCTGGCGGTGCTGACCGGTTGGATTTTCCGGGACAAATGGCGGATCTGGAAAATCAGCGGCCTCACGCTGCTCGCCGCGGTCTGGTGCGGATTATGGATTTGGGAGCGGCCCGTGACCCGCATTACCATCCTGCCGCTGCAACGCGCGCTCGCGGTGTACGCGCGGGCGCCCGGCGCGGGCCCGGACTGGTTGATTAACTGCGGAAATGAGGTGCAAACCGAGCGGATCGTCAAACCGTTTCTCCAGGCGCAAGGGGTGAACCGCCTGGATAATTTCATTCTCACCCACGGCGCGGTTGATTACACCGGCGGGGCAAAAATAATCACCGCGTTATTCAACCCGCGGAACATTCACGCCAGTTCCGTTCCTTTTCGCTCCCTGCGCTATCGCGATTTTGTGGACCAACAGAACGGCAAGCCCGGGTTTCGCCGAACGCCGCAACCGGGCGATCAACTGGGGCCCTGGACCATGCTCTATCCCGGTCGGGACGCCATGCTTTCCAAAGCGGAGGACAAGGTGCTGGTGTTGCGCGGCGAGTTCAATGGAATCCGCATTTTATTGCTTTCCGACCTCAGCCACGCGGGCCAACGCGCGTTGCTGTCGCAGGCAACGGATTTGCGCGCCGACGTGGTGGCGGCGGCCGTGCCGGAGAAAGGCGAGCCGCTAATGGACCCGCTGCTCGACGCGATCCAACCGCGCGTGATTGTGGTCGCGGACGACACCTCCACGCGAAAAGCCGGCGAGGAATTACGAACGCGGCTTGGCCGCCGGAAGGTGCCGGTCCTTTACACCCACGAGGTCGAGGCCATCACGCTAACCACGCGTCCCGGCCAGTGGCGACTAATTGCGAGGGATGGAACGATGATTTCCAGCGTGAACCCAAACCCGTAAACAATCGCAAAGAATAATCCAGGGATTCCGCGAACTGGAAGCCGGCCGGGCTCAAACTCCGTTTACCTTCAAATGCCTGGCCGGCCGGGGCGGCGGTTGGTTCCAGATGCGGTTAATCCGCGTCCGAAAATGCAGCAGGATGATGAGCATTACCAGAATGAGGAAGAGCGCCGCTGTCAGCAGGAGTTTAAAGCCAAACCCTTTCTCCAATCGTTTGAAGGTTTCGGAGCGCGGGGTTCCAATCACGCCTTTTTTTTCCCAAAACGCATTTTCCCGGTCCACAACCGACGCCCAGCGCGCGGGAAAAAAAAATGACGAAAAGCAGCCAGCCCGCCAGCACCGCCGCGAGCGCGGAGGTTAGGCCAATAAGAAGATTGAGGTGGGCAACCATTTTATCGGGCTTAAAACGTCCGGCAAAAGATTGACCTCAGATCAATCGTCACTCGGGCGTCTCAAATCCCGTCTGGAGGCTAAGTCAGGTGGTAACCCCGGTCAAGCCCGGGTTCAGCCGGGTGAGGTTCCAATTGGATGAATAGAATTGGCCGGAATCGGAAAGGACCGGAGAAAGAAAGGCGCGAGGCAGGCGTTCAAATTACCGTTACCCAAAAGAACCGAGTGAACCGCGAAATACATACACCATTCCGCTCCTCCAGCACCAACGGCGCGCGATTCCCCAGCCCGGCCAACCAGCTGGGTTGCCTCAAAAATTGAGGCGCGCACGCTCCCGGCGGGCGGTTATTTAATTGCTTTACACAGACAATTTTCAGACACATTTTGGGGCATGAAATCGCAAGGATTGTAAAAATGCGTTTCCACTTCCCGAGCGTTTTACAAAACCCGGCGACCACGTTGGAATCCGCCGGAGCGGATACTTCCGGACAAATTCCCCGCTCCTTGTGGCAAAGGTCGTTATTATTCAGCCTGGCTTATTTTCTCTGCGCCGAGGCGAGTTTTTATTTGGCGGTGCCGGCCAGTCCCTTTATCGCCATCTGGCTGCCCGCCGGTTTGTATGTGGCCGTCCTGTTGCTGAACCGAAGCCGGGAATGGCCGTGGCTGGCGCTGGCGGTCCTGCCCGCCAACTTTGCCTTTGATCTATTGCACGGAACAAAGGTGGGCACCATTCTGGTTTTCTATGGCGTGAACACGTCCGAGGCGGTGGTTGGCGCGTGGCTAATACGCCGGTTCGTGGCCCGGCGTCCAACGCTGGCCACGCTCAAAGAATATCTGGGATTACTCGGCTTTTCGGCGGTGTTAAGCACGACGCTGGGCGCCACCATTAGCGCGGGAATGCTGACGGCCCTGGGCTCCAGCCACTCGTTCAGGCAATCGTGGATGAACTGGTGGACCGGCGAGGCGCTGGCGATTTTGTTGTTGTCGCCATTTGTCCTGGTTTGGCGCCAGCCCTCCGGCGGGAACCGACCACGTTTCAATCAAGCCAAAAAGCTGCGGGAGGCGGCCCTGCTGTTGCTGGTGCTGGCCATTCTCACGTGGCGTTTGCTCTTTACCGGTGAGGGGGTCATGTCGCCAAACAAAAGCCCGCTGTTACTGCCCTTGCTCTGGGCGGGGCTGCGCTTCGGCCCCCGCGGAGCAACGCTGGTCAACCTTTTGCTGGCGCTGCCGGTGGCCTTCTTTACCACGCAGTTTTCCGCCGGCCTGACGCCGGAACAGGTTGCGTCGGGAGATTACATACCCTACATGCAAATCGCGCTGGCGGTGGCGAGCATGGCGGGGCTAATTCCGGCCATCGTCCTTCACAGCCACGAAAGGATAATGGTGGAATTATCCGAGAGCGAGGAGCGCTTCCGCAATCTTACGGCGGCGGCTTTCGAGGGCATTTTCATCACCGAAAACGGACGGATTATGGATGCGAACGATCAGGGGCTCAAAATGCTCGGGCGCGAACGCGCGGAAACGATCGGGCGCGAGGTTGCCGAGTTTGTCAGCCCGGAATCACGCTCAATTGTGGCGGACGCGATCCGCGCCAATCGCGAATCGATCTACGAGCACCAAGTGATTCGCAAGGACGGCAGTATCTTCGACGCTGAAGCACGGGCCAAGATGGTTCGGGTGGGTGAGCGAAACCTGCGGATGACCGCGATCCGGGACATCACCGAGCGCAAGCGGGCGCAGGACGAACTGGTCTGGAAAACCGCTTTTCTCGAGGCGCAAACGGACTCCGCGCTGGACGGCATTTTGGTTGTGGACGCCCGCGCAAAGAGAATCCTGCAAAATCAACGATTATTTCAATTGTTCAAGGTTCCGGACGAGATCGCCCGCGATGACGACGATTCCAAGTTGCTCCGGCACGTGACCAATCAAACGAGGAACCCGAAGCAATTCAGCGAACGGGTGGCCTACCTCTACGCGCATCCGGACGAAATCGGACGCGACGAGTTCGAGCTGGCGGATGGAACGGTTTTGGACCGCTATTCCGCGCCGGTACGCGACAAGGCGGGAAAATATTACGGAAGAATCTGGACGTTTCGCGATATTACCGAACACCGGAATTTGGAGGCGCAAGTGCGCCAAATGCAAAAGATGGACGCGGTGGGCAAGCTGGCCGGCGGCGTGGCGCATGACTTCAATAACATTCTGGCCGTCATTCAACTGCAGGCCGGCTTGTTAAAGGCCGACGGCCACCTTTCCCCGGCGCAATCGGAACTGGCGGACGAGATCGGCAACGCCGCCCAACGCGCCGCCGCGCTCACCCGGCAATTGCTCTTGTTCGGCCGGAAGGAAAAGTTGCAGCCGCGCGATTTGGATTTGAACGAATCCATCAACGGCGTGACCAAAATGCTGCGGCGCACCCTCGGCGAGGACATCCAGTTGCAGTTCAGATTCGCCCTGCAACCGATGTTCATCCACGCGGACGCGGGCATGCTGGACCAGGTGCTGGTGAATCTCGCGGTGAACGCCCGTGACGCCATGCCCAAGGGCGGACGACTGGTCATCGAGACTTCCGTCGCGGAATTTGACGAATCGGTTCGCCGGCAATCCGCCCACGCCCGGCCGGGTTCATTCGTTAGTTTGAGCGTGAGCGACACCGGCTGCGGCATCCCGCCGGAAATTATGCCGCGGATTTTTGATCCGTTCTTCACGACCAAGGATGTCGGCAAAGGCACCGGCCTGGGACTGGCCACCGTGTTTGGCATTGTGGAACAACACAAGGGCTGGATTACCGTTCGCAGCGAGGTCGATTGCGGAACGACGTTCCAAATTTATCTGCCGCGATTGACCGGGATGTCCAAGCCAGAGCCCGGTCAACCCGCATTGAATCCCCTGCCCGCGCCGGGCGATGAAACTATCCTGCTCGCCGAGGACGACGCGTTCCTGCGAGCTTCCGTGCGCAAAATCCTATCGCAACTGGGCTATCGAGTGCTGGAAGCGGCATCGGGTGTCGAGGCTCTGGAGGTCTGGAAACAGAATCGCGAGGTAATCCAATTGTTACTAACCGACCTGGTCATGCCCGGCGGAGTGAATGGAAAGGAATTGGCGGAAAAGCTTTTGAAGGAGAACCCCCGATTGAAAGTGATTTATGCCAGCGGTTATAACGCAGATATCGCCGGCAAGGACTTTGCGCTCGAAGAGGGCGTCAATTTTCTCGCCAAACCGTTTGAAACCGAAAGGCTGGAACAAATCATCCGCAACAGTCTGAAAGGTGTTCCGGCGATGCATTGAACCCTTGAACCGACGCGAAATGGCGCATCCGGGTATGGAGTTCCGCCTTCAGGCGTAGCCATGCAGTTAAAACTCTGAATATAGACAGGATGAACAGGATTGACAGGATGGAAGAAGACGTTTGCAGGTCAAACGTACAAGCACTGCCAGATGATGGCTCAGGCTACCGGAAATCCATCCTGTTCATCTTGTAAATCCTGTCTCAATTTCTTCTTGACCGACTCTCCATCCGCATTGTGACGGCTTCAGGGCGACGGAAGGGTTGGGAGAATTCTCATTTCGCCGAACCATGCTACCGCCCCACCGGCTGAAGCCGGAACTCCATGCCCGGATGCGAGCGGCCGTGTTAGGATGGAAAAATCAGGCCCATTTTCATATTGCGTTCACGGAAAGGGGCAACGCCGGGACGATCATATTCCCCGGGATCGGGAAATTTTGGCCTGAAAAATGCGTGAAAGCAAAAACCACGCCACTTCCCGCTTGAGTGACGCGCGCGGACGGCATAGAATGAAAGCACATGGCACAAAGTTTACAATTGTCGCAGCGAATGACCCAGTCGCTGGTCTTATCGCCGCAGATGCAGCAATCGCTGGCATTGCTGCAGGCGCCGACAATGGAGTTAAAGGCGTTGGTGGAGCAGGAATTGCAGCAGAATGTGGTTCTGGAGGAAGTTCCGACCACGGATACCGAGCAGATTGAGAAGGCAAAGTCCGACGAGGGCGCGGACAGCACGGTCGGCGACGCGGCGGAACCCCCGGCGGATGTGACATTCGACCCGGCCACCGAAAAGCCCAATGGCGAGCCGGCGGACGACTTCATGGCGGAATTCGAGCGCTTGTGGCAGATGGACCAGGAATGGCGCGAGCATTTTGCGGCGACCAACATCCCGATGCGGCAATCCGCCGAGGATGAGGAACGGCGGCAGTTCATGTTTGATTCGTTGGTCTCGGCGACCTCGTTGCAAGAGGTTCTGCTGGAACAGGTTAGGGAATCCACGCTGACCGAGGAACAGCGGCCGATCGCGGAGCTATTGGTTGGGAACATTGATGACTACGGTTACCTGAAAACGAGCGTCGATGAATTGTCGTTTTCCACAAATATTCCGGTTGAACGGATTCAGGATGTGCTGCGCGTCATTCAGACTTTTGATCCACCCGGGGTTGGCGCGCGTAATTTGCGGGAGTGCCTGATGCTGCAATTGGAGCGTTCCGAGGGGACGGAGACGATGGAATACAAGATCATCGACAAACAAATGGAGGCCCTCGGCAAGCGGCGCGTTCCGGAAATCGCGCGCGAATTGAAAGTGAGCGTGGATGACGTTCAGGAGGCGATCGGACGCATCTCACGCCTGGAACCGCGCCCCGGCCGGGCCTATCTCTCGGACAACAACCAGTACATCCTGCCCGAGGTTTTCGTGCAAAAGGTGGGTGACGACTTCGTGGTGACCACGAACAACGAGCAAATTCCCCATCTCCGCATCAGCAACACTTACAAGGACCTGATGTCACAGGCCGGAAACTCGCCGGAGGTGCTTAATTACATCCGCGAAAAAATCCGGGCGGGAAAGTTTCTGATCAAGAGCCTGCACCAGCGGCAGGAGACTATTTTGAACATCGGCAACGAGATCGTGAAACGGCAGCGGGAATTCATGGAAAAAGGCGTGGCCCACCTCCGACCAATGACCATGGTGCAGGTGGCGGAGGCGGTGGGCGTGCATGAGACGACGGTCAGCCGGGCGGTTTCGGCCAAGTACATGCAGACGCCGCAGGGGATTTTTGAGATGAAGTATTTCTTCACGGCGGGTATTCAAACCTCCAATGGCGAGGGAATGTCGAATACCAGCGTCAAGGACATGATCGCGGATATGTTCAAGCGGGAAGATCCCGCCAAGCCGCTTTCGGATCAGGAGGCGGTTGCCATGCTCAAAGACAAAGGCATCGTCATCGCCCGCCGGACAGTGGCCAAATACCGGGGGGAGTTGAATATTTTGCCGTCGAATCTGCGGAAGGTTTATTGATTCGGGAGGTACGCGGCACGGATTTTTTGGCCGTCAGCCGGTTCCGGCGGGATAAGTTCGCAAAACCGATTTTGTGGCTGCTTTTTGCGTCATTATTGCCGATATTTTTTGGAAGGAGTCAACCGCGCAACATTCTTATTCTCAAATAGATACGACATTTGTATGGAAAGATCAGTCCGGGCATTTGCCGATGTATTTACCGATGCGCTGACCGGATGGCTCACCAACACACCAACAGCATTGAGAGAAAATGCCTTGAGCTCTCCCGCCGTGTGGTGTAAATTACACCACACTAAAAACTGAATGAACGATGAGACAAAAGTATGAAATTCGGCGAACTCATTAAGGACCTGCGAATTGCGAAGGAACTGACTCTTCGCCAATGTTGCCTGGAGTTGGATGTTGACCCCAGCAATTGGAGTAAAATGGAACGGGGTGTAACTCCGCCGCCGAAGGACGGCAGGCTGCTGGAACATTGGGCGAAATTTTTCGACCTTGTCGAAGACCAAAAACAGGCTTTCTTGGATCTCGCGTCGCTAGCGCGGCAAGAAATTCCAGCGGATATCGCCAGCGACGAAACTGTGATCGCCGCTTTGCCCGCATTTTTCCGCGCCGTCCGCGGACACGAGTTGGAAGGCGAGCGACTCAAACAATTTATCGAAGACCTGCGCGCGGTGCATAGTCCGGACAAAGAACCCGTCAGATGAACGGTAAAACCGGGGTATGGGCCGCGGTCGAGGAGATACGCCAGCAGCATTGGAAGGACTTGGGGAAGGTTCCGGCAGATGTCCTCACCGCGATTGAGGTGCGGCTTAGGCTGGATGTGATTCCGTTTCCGAATTTGCTTCGCAAATATTCAGCGGATGCGGCGGTCATGCCGGATTTCAGCGGTATTTACGTGGACGAACAGTCCTATAAATTTCTGGAAGGACAACCCCTCTGGCAATTCAACCGACTGAGGTTTTCCCTGGCTCACGAACTTGGACATATTGTTCTCCACAGAAAACTCGCCGGTGACCTTAAATTCAAGACTCTGGAGGATTTTCGCCATTGGACCCGGCAATACGAGGAGTCTCGTTATATGTTGGAATGGGAAGCGAATGAGTTTGCCGGACGTCTTCTGGTGCCGGTTGAACGGCTTAAACTTGATTTTGACAAATTCACCAGCGAGGTGCAGGACCGGTTTCCAGCTTGGTGGACAAACACAAATCTTAGGGATGCGCTGGCAACCAAACTGGCGGAAGAATATGGCGTCCACAAGGACGTGATTGCCTGCCGGTTTGATCGCGAAGATTTCTGGCCGACACCTTAAAACATGACGCTCTTCCGCAGTTCCAATCCTAGCCATTGTGTGGCTCACCCACGTCAGACGGACGGCATGGCGAACGGTTGGCCTCACATTTGGCCTTTGAAGATTGGCCAGCGGAACTTATAACGAGCGCGTGTCCGAAGGTTTTCAACTTCCGCTTAATGCCGCCACGCGCTTTTGCGCGGTGCTGGGGCATCCAGTGCGGCATTCGGCATCACCCGTGATGCAAAATGCCGCGCTCGCGGCGCTGGGGTTGGACTGGCGTTATCTGGCGCTGGAGGTGCATCCGGACGATCTGCGTTCGGCGATTCAGGGCGCGAAGACGATGGGGTTCATTGGGCTCAATTTGACGGTTCCACATAAACTGCTGGCGGTGGACTTGGTGGACGTAATAGACCCGGCAGCGAAAATGTGGGGAGCGGTGAATACCGTGCGGTTCGAGGCGTTGGATTCCAAAGGAAGCTGGCGGCCGGTGGGACAATTCACCGGCGAAACGCCAAAGGAAGTGCGGTCGCATGGATTTAACACGGATGCCGATGCCATTACCCGGTCCATCCGCGAGGACCTGGGGATCGAGTTGCGCGGAATTACAGTGCTGTTGCTCGGCGCGGGCGGCGCGGGGCGGGTGGCGGCATTGAAGCTGGCGGCGGCGGGGGTTGCGCAATTATACTTGGTGAATCGGACCATGAATAAAGCGGAGGAAATTGCCCGGGAAATCCGGGAACGAAACCCGGAGGTTAAGATCCAGACCGGCTATCCCACGGGAACGGTGGATCTGGTGTTGAACGCTACCTCACTGGGGCTTAAGGCGGGCGATGGCATTCCTTTGGATGCATCGGCGTTTTCGCCCGGGCGGGCGGGAGCGGCGTATGACATGATTTACCGTCCGGCTGAGACTCCCTTTCTCGCGGCGGCGAAAGCGGCGGGCGTTCGCACGGCCAATGGCGTGGGCATGCTCCTCTATCAAGGCGCGCGGGCACTGGAATTATGGACCGGTCGCGAGGCGCCAGTAAATGTTATGCGCGAGGCGCTCCTGAAAAATATCTATGGTGGGTAGCATCATTTTTGACGCGGATACCTGGGCGCATGTGCCGTTCCATTTTTGGTCGGTCGTGTTTTTTGTGCTCGGCTGTCTGGTCGGCAGCTTTCTGAATGTCTGCATCCACCGGATGCCGTTGGGGCAAAGCATTGTCTCGCCGCCCTCGCATTGCCCGCACTGCAATTACTCGATTCCCTGGTATCTCAATATCCCGCTGGTCACGTGGCTTTATTTGCGCGGAAAATGCGCCAACTGCGGCGCGGTGATTTCCGCGCGGTATTTTTTGGTCGAGTTGCTGACTGGATTCATGTTCTTGTTTTGCTGGCTGGGGGCCGGGCACATCTCGGTTCTGCTCGCGCTCGTGCAATGCGTTTTTGTCGGCGGATTGATTGTCGGGACTTTTATCGACATCGAACACCTGATCATTCCCGACGAGATTACCCTTGGTGGAACGGTCGTCGGATTTTTTTTCTCATTGGTTGTGCCGTCGATGCATCATACCAAATTATCGTCGGTATCGCTCGGCGCAAGCTTTGTGGGGATTTTGGTTGGCGGAGGGCTGTTGTACGGGGTTTCGCGGGGCGGAAAACTGTTGTTCGGGCGCCAGCATATTGATACAACTTCTGGTGCCACATTGTCGCTGTTGACGGTGCTGTCCGGGCGGCGAAAAACGCCCGCGGGTCCGTTGGCGCGGGTGGTTTTTACCGAGTCTTTTCTCGTGGTGGCGGGCCAGCAGATCCCTTACGAGGACGTTTATTACCGCCAAACTGACACGATCACCCTGACGGCCCGGAGGCTCGAATTATGCGACCGCTGTTACCGCGATGTGCCGGTGCGCTTGACGCCAACCAAGCTGCGGATCGGCACGGAGGAATTGAATCCCGTGGAGGTCGTTTACATGGAGGCGGAAACAGATACACTGGTCTTGCCGCGCGAGGCGATGGGTTTGGGCGACGTGAAATTAATGGCGGCGATTGGCGCGTTCGGCGGCTGGGAGGCGGTGGTTTTCTCGCTGTTCCTCAGCGCAATCATCGGCATTGCGGTGCAATCGGCATTGATTCTCGCGAAAAAACGGGAATGGTCCAACCAACTGCCTTACGTGCCGTACATCGCGGCGGCGGCGATCATTTGGATTTTCCTGGGCCAGTGGTGGTGGCTCGGTTTTGTGCCGCGATAGTCCCCTGCCCTGTGTTACGCTTTAGCTTGGTTATTTGAAATTATTATGAATTCAACTTTGGCAACGGTGTTGGTGCGGCCCGGCGAAGCGGACCGGATTCTGGCTGGTCATCCGTGGATTTACACGGGGTCGGTCCTGCGGCTGACGAAGCCGGCCGTGGACGGGGAATTGGTCCAGGTCAAGGATCACCGCCAGCGATTTCTAGGAGTGGGACTTTACAATTCGAAGTCCAAGATCGCGGTGCGGGTGCTCGCCCCCGAGCGGGTGGATGTGGACGCGGCATTTTTCGAGCGGCGAATCCGCGCCGCGCTGGCCTTGCGCGAAAAACACCTGCCCGGGGCGTCGTCGTTTCGCGTGGTTAATGCCGAGAGCGATTTCCTGAGCGGGTTGGTCATCGACAAATATGAGGATGTCCTGGTGGTGCAGACCTCCGCGCTGGGCATGGATCAGCGTAAGGAATTGATCGTGCAAGTGCTGGGGAAAATCTTTTCGCCGCGCTGCATTCTGGAGAAAAACGACACGGCGTTCCGAAAATTTGAGGGGTTGCCGGATGCCAATGGCGTTTTGGCGGGAACGCTGGACGGCCCGGTGGCGGTTAATCTCAACGGCTTGAAATTCGACACCGACCTCCTCGCCGGCCATAAAACCGGGTTGTATCTCGACCAGCAGGTTAACTACCAAATCGTCGCCAACGCGGCGAAAGGCGCGCGGGTGCTGGACTGTTTCAGTTTTCTCGGTGGATTCGGACTGCATGCGGCCCGGGCCGGGGCGGAACACGTCCTGATGCTGGATCAAAGCGCGGACGCCATCGCCGCAGCCACCCGTAACGCGGCCAACAACGGATTGGCGGACAAGTGCTCCTTCGAGACGGTGAATGTTTTCGACTGGCTCAAGGCGCAAACGACGGCCAAGCCTCACGAAAAAATCATCCCACGCTACGATCTGATCATTCTCGACCCGCCCTCGTTCACGCGGAGCCGCGCAACGGTGCCGGACGCGTTGCGCGGGTACAAAGAAATCCACCTGCGCGCGATGAAACTTTTGCGGCCCGGTGGCACGCTCGCCACCTTCTGCTGTTCGCATCACGTCGATGCGGTGACGTTTCAGGGCGTTATTCTCGATGCCGCGTTTGACGCGCACCGGATTTTGCGCCGAGTGGCGACTTATACCCAATCGCCGGATCATCCGGTTATTCCCTCGATTCCGGAGACGGAGTATTTGAAGGGGTTCGCGTTTGAGATTGCGTAGTTATTTGACCACAATTTTAGAGAGATCCTCGCGCGGCGCGGGCCATTTCATTTTCAGGCTTTCGAGCGTTTCGACCACGGTTTTGGTGATTACGTAATCGCGGTACCATTTATGGTCGGCGGGAACGACGCACCACGGCGCGTGCGGCGGGGAGCATTGGTTGAGCACATCCTCGTAGGCGCTTTGGAACTCGCGCCAATGCTTGCGCATTTTAAGGTCGTCCAGCTCGAATTTCCAATTCTTGGCGGGATCCTCCAGCCGCGCGCGCAGCCGGTCCGACTGCTCTTCCTTGCTGATGTGCAGGAAGAATTTCAGGAGGATCACGCGGTTGCCGGCGAGGATTTTTTCAAAGGCATTGATCTGGTCGTAACGCGCGGACCAAACTGATTTTGGCTGAAGCTTGAGCACGCGCACCACGAGCACATCCTCGTAATGGGAACGGTTGAAGATGCCGATGTTGCCGTATCGCGGTACGGCCTTGTGAATGCGCCAGAGAAAATCGTGGGCCAGTTCCTCCTTTGATGGCGCCTTGAAATTGGTGGTTTCCACCGCCGCCGGGGTCACGCATTGCAACACCCGCCGGCCGGCGCCGTCCTTGCCACTGGTGTCCATCCCCTGAAACAAGAGAATCAGCGAGTGCGTGCCGTTGGCGTAAAGCAACTGCTGCAACTCGCCGAGGCGGAGGCACAATTTGACAGTCTCCTCGCGGGTTTTTTCCTTGTCCAAGCCGGCGTGGTAGCTGGTCTTGAAATCGCGCAGGCGGATTTTCCCGGTGATTTTGAGAGGTTGCGAC
>Ga0206847_10239_pt1 | contig 17570 bp, 6 predicted proteins | sample Alteio_BWOrgCont_17_FD_152880 | JGI IMG/M metagenome (GOLD analysis project Ga0206847, IMG submission 152880) | Enriched cells from forest soil in Barre Woods Harvard Forest LTER site, Petersham, Massachusetts, United States -... | ecosystem: Environmental > Terrestrial > Soil > Temperate forest >... | reverse complement strand
CACATGAAGCAAAACCTATGGAACAGAGCAATCGCGGTCATGGCCGTGTTCCTTATTCTGGCCGTCGGAAGGCTTACAGCCCAGAACGGGTCGGGCTCAATCGTGGGACACGTCAAAGACCCCGCTGGCGCGGCGATAGTCGCGGCCAATATAAGAGTCACGAACACGGACACGCACGATGTAAGGACGACGTCGACGAACGGGGAAGGCGACTACACGATCCCTGTCTTGCAGCCGGGGCATTATGAGGTAGATATCGCGGGGAAGGGGTTTAAGAGCGAGAAGCAATCCGGCATCGTTCTAGACGTCGATCAGACCGTCCGTGTAGAAACTACGCTAACCGTCGGGTCTTCAGCCGAGACGATTTCGGTCAACGCCACGGCTCTCGCACTGGATACGGATACCGCAGCTGTTGAACAGACAATTACAGGCCAACAAATCGCGGCACTCCCTCTCAATGGCCGCAACTTCCAGGATCTGATGCTCCTGGCGCCTGGAGCCGTGAACAACCCCGGCGGTGAACAAACCGCCTACCGCATTTCGATCAGCGGCACCAACCTCAGTTCAGTCAGCGTGGGCGGGTCCCGCGGCTCCTCCGAAGGCTACACGGTAGACGGCACATCCATTCTCGATTTCGGTTACGACGATCCAATGTTCAATCCATCCCTGGACGACATTGCCGAGTTCGATTTGCTCACAAAAAGCTACTCGGCCGCGTATGGCTACAGCATGAATCAGATCAATATCACCAGCAAATCCGGGACCAACAGCTATCACGGATCGGCATTCGAGTATTTGCGCAACAGCTATGTCGACGCGTACCCTCACGGGGCCGATTACCAATTGCCCGCCGGGTCAAAGCTGCTCGCGAGTCTGCTGCAGCAAAATCAGTTCGGGGCCTCAGTTGGCGGCCCGGTTCGAATTCCCTGGCTCTACAACGGCAAGAACAAGACCTTCTTCTTCGCCAACTACGAGGGATTCCGGAAGAACAATGCAGGCAGCAGTTTAACTTCGGTCCCCAGTGCCGATGAGATGAAAGGCGTGATCGACGCCAGCGTCCTGGGTAATTTCACAGCAGCGCAAGCGCCGGCAGGCGTTGGGTATACACAATGCGGAAAGACCTACCAGGCGGGCCAGCAGCATCCGCTCTTCGCCCCGTTCAATTACCCCAGCCTTGGTATTGTCGCTGGCTGCCCTTTGACCGATTTCTCAACGAGCTCAAGCTACACCATTCCCAGCGGTCTCATTTCAAACCTGGGAGCGCTGGTGATGACGCCCGGCCTTTATTTCCCTGCAGGGCCGAACCTGAACACCCCGCTCGGCACGAATAACTACTCGTACAACTCCGGTACCACCTTGAATTTCAACCAGCAGAACTATCGCATCGACCAGAACATCGGCGCAAATGACCAGGTCTTCTTCCACATGACCTGGCACAATGAGAATGAGGACAGTGGGGCGGACACTCCCGTAAACGCCACTGTCCAGGCTCAGCCCGCTCGGCTCTATACCTTCACGGAAACGCACGAGTTCTCTCCGCACTTTACCAATCAGGTCCGCGTGGGCTACTCGCAGCAAAAATGGTCCCAAGGGCCGGCCGCAACCATCTCACCGGCGGCCGTGGCTGCGCTCAATTGGCCCAGTCCCTTCCATTCCCCCGGCGAAGGATATCCGCGCATCGAGTACGACGGCAGCAACTTGAACGATGGCTTCAACTACGGCGGCGGCGGCGCATTCGTTGGCTCGGAAGTCACAGAAATTCCCTCCACCTGGGACTACAGCGAATCGGTGATATGGACCGTCAAGCGGCACACCCTCAGCTTGGGCTTCGGTGGCTATCGCAGAATCTATGGCGTCACGGCGGGCGGCGGGCTGGGCCGTATCAACTACAACGGAGAGTACTCCGGCGATGACTTCGTCGATTCCTTGCTTGGCGCGTCGCCCGGCATCGATATCTCTGAGACGGGCCCTGGGTCCAATGCTAACTTGGGAACTCTATCCCACCTGGTTTTCCACACGTACGCGCCCTACTTGCAGGACGATTGGAAGGTAAACGACAAGCTGACCTTGAATCTCGGCCTGCGCTATGAGTTCATCGCCACTCCTTACGAGGAGCAGAATGGCTTCACCTGGCCCGACTTCAACGCGCCTGGAGGTGCTTTATACATCGCGAATGCAAAGACTGCCGCAGCTTACGGCGGCGTAAATCCTCTCGACCCATCGACCGGACTTTACGTTCCTTCTCCGGGTGGAGAACGCGGCCCCGGACCAGCTCCGAAGGATGACTTTGCGCCGCGCCTCGGCTTCGCTTATCGAGTCTTTGGAGACGATAAGACAGTCCTTCGCGGCGGCTTTGGTAAATACTTCGACTCCATTGAAGACAACGAACTGGATCAGGGTAATGTCAACCCTTATCCGAGTTCATCTGGCTTTGCCGATGGCCCGGACGCGGCACTCTCCTACCCTGCCTGGCGCAACACTAACAGCTTGCCCGAAGCTTCCCCGAACGGACAATTGACCACGGGCAATTTGGGTTTCGGGGTTTGGCAAGACGACCATTACAAAAACCCGTACTACCTGGCATGGAACCTTGGCGTTGAGCGGGAACTGCCTGGGGCAAACAAGCTCGAAGTCGATTACATCGGCAACCATGGCACCAACCTGTTTGGGCGTTCCAACCCCAACGCACCGTCGCAGTGCATCGCGATCAACGGTTGCATTGCATCGTCGAAGGGGCCCTCCGTGCCGGTAGCCGCACGTGTGCCTTACCAAAACCTGGGAACTCTGGTCAACGCCATTTTTGACGACTTTGCGAACTACAACGCGCTGGACGTCAAAGTCGAGCATCGGGCGCGCGATCTCGACCTGGTGGCGGCTTACACCTGGTCCAAGGCGCTCGACACCAAATCCAGCGTTGCCGGCCTGTCCGGCGGCGGCGTTACGGACAATGCTGGATGGGCTGGGCCTCAGGATGGGCACAACATAGCCTCGGACTATGCTCGAGGCGGCTACGATGTGGGAAACCGCTTGGCGGTCACCATCGTCTACGCACTGCCCATTGGTACTGGCAAGGCGCTCCTTGGTAACTCTTCGAAGGCGGTTGATGAAGCCATCGGCGGTTGGAGGTTCGGCGTCCTCTCGTCTTTTCAGGGAGGAATTCCCTTCACCATCGTTGGAGCCGATAATGGCAATAACAATACCTATTCGGAGAGGGCCAACTTCAATCTCGGTGCGCCCAAGTGCCCTAAGTCGCACCAGCAATGGTTCTGCTCCGACGATGTCTCAGGTTCAACCGATAAGACTTTCACGCAGCCTGTGTGGGGTGAATTTGGCAACTCGTCGCGCAACGCCATACGCGGACCTGGGCTGATCCTTGCCGATCTATCGCTGTCCAAGAGCTTTGCCGTCCTGGAAAAGTCGGCCTTTGAGCTGCGGTTCGACGCATTCAATGCCTTCAACCATTGGAATCCTGGACAACCCGACGACACGATGACTGATACAGCCCTCCAGCCCAACGGGTACCCAACTGTGGCAAATATTTTGCCCAACAACTACCAGGGCAGCCCACGCATTCTTCAGCTGTCAGGGCGCTTCAACTTCTAACAGGGTGAAGCCTTAACCTAGTCAGACACAAGCAGAGGGGCTCTTCGCACCCCTCTGCTTGTACTGAACATGCAAGCATCTTCAAAGCGGTATCGCACTTAATCTCCACCTCCGTCTTTAAGAGTCTTTCAATGAATTCGCCAAGACAATTGAACTGCATGATTCTGTGCTCTTCGGCCATTCTTTCTTCGCTTGCCTGCTACGCCAATGGCCAGTCGAAAGAGCCGATTGACCCAGGTCAGACGGCGCTACAACATGGAGACTATCCGTCCGCTGAGACGCTCTACCGTCAGGCTCTTCGTCAAAATCCGGGCTCCTCTGAATTGCTCACCGATCTCGGTATTGCCCTTCAAATGCAAGGCCGATCCACCGACGCCATCCATGCCTTCGAACAAGCCTTGAAGTCGAAGAACCTGCCGCGCACCTATGCACTGCTGGCCGAAGAGAAATGTAAAGTCCGAGATTTGGATGGTGCGCGGCCCATGCTGAAAAAGATCATTCGCGACAACGCCGGAGACGCCAGAACCATCGCTATCGTTGCTCCGTGCTATCTCGATCTCGATGAGCCAGTCGATTCTGTAAAAGCCTACACAGTCCTCCTGCGCGACGATTCTTATCCACATGACCTCGCGCTGATCCAACTGTCCAAGTCGTACCTGGCGGCTGCGCAGTACTTCGTCGCGAAGCTAAAGGAACTCTCTGACAGTGAAGCGTATGTCACTGCGCTAGGCGAGGCGAGTACTTCCGGTGATCCGCGCAGCGCCTTTCCTGTGGCACAACGCACGTCTTCGAATTTTCATCCTGATTTAGGATTCGATGCGGTTCTCACGATCTGGAATCAGCATCAACACGATTCAGCTCTCCTCTATCAATTGGCTGTCATTAGCGGGGAGCAGAGCATGCGGCAGGTTGAACTTTGCAGCCAGCAGTATCCGGATTCTCCCTCTCTTGCGCAGCTCAAGTTTGAGATGCTCGCGGACCAGGGAAGGGAGGATCAGGCGGTCAGTGGATTCGAAGGATTACTCCACACGCACCCCGAACTGCCCGACTTGCGCCACGACCTTGGCATGCTCTACAGAAAACAGCATCAGTGGGACAAGGCTCTCGCCGTCTTTCGCGATGAGCTTTCCACTAATCCGAAAGACGAGCGTGCAGCGGCACGGGTAAGTGAGGCGCTGGACCAGTTGTTGCGGTGGACAGAGCTCCGAGACTTCCTTGCGCCACGCGTGCATCAAGGTGAAACACCGCTTTGGGTGGTACTCGATCTTGCGGAAGCGCAAGAGCAGTTGGGAGAAACGCGTCAGGCGATCTCCCTTCTTTCCAATGCAGAGTCGAAGTATCCATCCAGCAGGGCCGTGCATTTTCGGCTGCTCCATCTCTATCGCAGCACCGGTGAAACGGCGAAGGCCACTGCAGAGGCGAAATGGTTCAAACGCCAACCAGGATAGGCATCTCTTTTCACTGAACCGCCAGGGAGAGACCGCGAATCAAATTGGGCCACATTGGGCAGAGTGTAAGGCTAGCCGATCACGAGCAGCTCACCAAATCGAAAGAGAGCCGAAGAGGCAAAGGAACGGAATGACCCAAATATCGAGACGTGATCTTTTAGCTGGATTGGCCGCTTCAAGTGCTGCATCCATCCTGACTGCCCACGGCGAACAAAGCCAAAGCTCCGTCGCCAGCAATGCGACGCTCCTTTCCGTCGACGAGCGCCGTCGACGCGGGGACGCGTTATTGCGTTATTTCGCGGAGTGTGCGCCGCGGATGCTGCGGGCTCCCGACGGTGTTCTGAAGCATCCCAGCATTGCGCAAACTGTTCCCGGCAACGAGTATTCAACTCAACTCTGGGATTGGGACACGCTTTGGACCAGCCAGGGACTTTTTCGCGTTGCCGAGCTCGAACACGATGAGTCGCTCAAGCAGCAGCTTTGCGAGCACGTTTCCGGAAGTCTCTTGAACTTTCTCGAGCACGCCTCATCGAGTGGGCAAATTCCGATCATGATGACCGCCGACAACGCGGACGCGTTCCGAATCGTAGCCAGGAGCGAAACGTCGAGAAACCAGGCCAAGCCTGTGTTCGGTCAACTTGGATTGCTCGCATCGGACCAACGCGGGGACGCTCAATGGCTGGAGCCGCACTTCGATGCGATCCTGCGCTTCTATGACTCCTGGGTGAAGCACAACTCTTCCCCGATTGGCCTGCTCGTGTGGGGAGACGATGTCGCAATCGGCGATGATAACGACCCAACCACCTTCGGCCGGCCTTTTTTTTCCTCCGCAAATCTTCTCCTCAATTGTCTTTTCTACCAGGATATTTTAGCGTCGGCCGAACTCGCTAAAAGGCTGGGACGCCCCATTGATCATGAGCGGCTTTCACGCCAGGCGGAAGAGTTGGCGCAAAACATCCACACATGTTGCTGGGATCCGAGAGACAGTTACTACTACACCGTGGATGTTCAATGTGTCGACCGGCGGACTGAGCTTATTCCGACCGTCCCGCGAGGGATGGACATGTCCTGGAAGTGCCTCCCGACGAGGATCCAGATGTTTACAGGTTTCTTGCCACTGTGGTGCGGCATCGCCCCTCAACAGAATGCGCAAAAACTGGTGAGCACAAATTATCTTGCAGACGACCGGCTCCGCGCGCAATGGGGTACGAGGTCGCTTTCGTCACTGGAGACCATGTACTCGCTGGAGCGTAGTTCCAACCCAAGCAACTGGCTCGGACCCATCTGGATCATGGTGAATTACTTCGTATGGAAGGCCTTGCAGCGATATGGGTACAAGAAAGAAGCCGATGCGCTGGCCGACAAGACAATCCTGCTACTGTCGAGAGACCTTGAGTCAAACGGCTCACTGAATGAGTATTATCATCCCGATACCGGTGCGGCACTTAGCCACACGGGATACATAACATGGAACCTGCTTGTCCTGGAAATGATCGAATGATGCAGCTTTTCATAATTGCCGAGAAGGGTACATTGAACTCATGGCGTTGACAGCTCTTATCTCCGGCGTGTCTGGGCTTCGAAGATTCCGTGTGCCAGGCGCCTTCTCGCGACCCACCTTCACACTGTTCCTCCTGCTGTGTCTCTGTCCCGTAACGCTGAGGCCGCAAGCCGGCAAGATCGGCACCGTCGGACTCACGCCCGTTGAACTCCGTGTCTCTGGTCTCGAAGCCCCAGTTGGCTCGGATGAACAGCAGCCATTCTTCGGATGGCAACTCCACGCTGGCAGCGTGGTGCAACACGATGTCACACAGTTCGCCTACCGTATTCTTGTGGCTTCGTCGCCCGGTTTGCTAGACAGGCAAAGCGGTGACCTCTGGGACTCTGGGCAGATCAAGAGTCGTGACTTCATACATGTGCTCTACGCGGGTCGCCCTCTTCAATCCCATACGACCTACTTTTGGAAGGTCTGTGTTTCGAGCAGTCCCACGAGTCGATCGACATGCAGTGCGACCTCGCGGTGGACCACCGCCCTCCTGCACCCTGACGATTGGATAGCCAAGTGGATTGCAGCGAAGCCGGACGGACCACTGGAGCCGCAAGCACTAGAAGGTCGGGGCGAAAGCCACTCCATACCGGAAACCTTGCCTCTCTTCCGACACTCGTTTGAAGTGTCGAAGCCCATCCGACAGGCTATTGTCTGTATCTCAGGTCTGGGACAATACGAACTCCATTTGAACGGCCACCCGATCACCGATGCGGTCATGACTCCGGGCTGGACCAACTACCGAAAGGAAGTCTTGTACAACACTTATGACATGACCAATGTGCTCAAACCAGGACTGAACACCTTCGGCGTCATGCTGGGCAATGGAATGTATAACGTGCCTGGCATCGAGGGCCGTTACACAAAATTTATCGGTTCCTTCGGCAACCCCAAGATGATCCTCCAGACGCACATTATCTTCGTCGACGGAACGCAGCAGGTCATAGCGAGCGATCACACATGGCAAACCTCACCGGGCCCGATTGTGCTCTCCAGCATCTACGGAGGAGAGGATTACGACGCTCGCAAGGAAGCGCCAGGATGGGATACGTCGCCGACCTCTTCATGGAGTTATGCTCTTGAAGTCGCTGCTCCCAGCGGCTCTGAAGATCCGGGGAAATCCCTGAGGTCGCTGCTGATTCCGCCCATGAAGGTGGCGGAGGTTATCAGACCAGTAAGTAAGTCTGAGTTGCGTCCCGATACGCAAATCTACGACCTGGGCAGGAACTTCTCCGGTTGGCCGGAGATACAGGTCAAAGGCCATGCAGGCGATACCATCCGTATGCTGCCCGGTGAGCTTCTCGACCGCAACGGCGACGTAACGCAACGGAGCGCCGCGGCAGGCAAAAGCAATCCCGTTCTGTTTACCTATACTTTGGCCGGCGATGCCCCAGAAACCTGGCATCCTCGCTTCACCTATTACGGCTTTCGATATGTCCAGGTCCAGACTATGCCCGTCCATGAAGGTGAGCGACCCCCGACGATCCTCTCATTGGAGGGCCATTTCGTTCACGATGATGTATCGGTCGATGGCCTTTTCCGTTCCAAAGCTCCGCTACTTAACGACGTTCATCACCTCATCGATCAGGCTATTCTAAGCAACCTTGCCAGCGTACTCAGCGACTGCCCGACTCGCGAGAAATTAGGTTGGTTGGAACAAACCTACCTCAACGGCAGCTCAATCATGTACAACTACGGGGTCGCTCAACTCTACCGCAAGGTGGCCGACGACATGTCCGAGGCTCAGCTCACGAACGGCATGGTGCCAAGCATCGCACCGGAGTACGTTGCGTTTGTGGACAAGAACGGCAAGAGCACAGCTTTTCGCGATTCGCCCGAATGGGGGAGCGCAGTCATACTGAGTCCATGGGCAGCCTACCAGTTCTATGGCGACCTCGAAGTGTTGGCTTCCCAATATGACTCGATGGTTCGTTACTCGGCCTATTTGAAGAGCAAGTCGATCAATCGTTTGCTGACCTTTGGCCTGGGGGATTGGTATGATGTCGGGCCTCTCGCTCCGGGCGAGTCTCAACTGACGACCAAAGGCCTGACAGCTACCGCAATCTACTACCAGGATCTGGTGACGTTAGCGCATATCGCAACGCTGCTCAACAAGCCGGCAGATGCAACGCGATATACCAATGAGGCGAGTGAAGTAAAAATCGCGTTCAACGATGCGCTTTATCACCCGGCCACCAAGGGCTACGATCAAGAGAGTCAGACAGCGAACGCCATGCCGCTTTACCTCGGGTTGGTACCCGAACAGGATCGCGCCGCTGTCCTGGCTAACCTCGTTGCAGATATCCGTGCCCACCATAATCATGTCACTGCCGGGGATGTGGGTTTCCATTACGTGGTAGATGCGCTTACTGAATACGGCCGTTCCGATGTGATCTACGACATGCTGACGCAAACAGATTCGCCAAGCTACGGTTACCAGCTATCGAGAGGGGCAACGACGCTCACCGAGGCCTGGGACACGAATCCCGGCTCGTCGCAAAACCACTTCATGCTGGGCCATGCGGAGGAGTGGTTTTACAGAGGACTCGCCGGGATCGACTTCGATTTGAGTCGTCGAAATGCGGACCGTATTCGCCTCCGGCCCGCGCTGGAGTCAGGCGCTTCCGACGCATCGGCCACGGTGAACACTGTGCTTGGCCAGATTAGTTCGTCCTGGCACCGTAGTGGCAAGGACTGGTCAGCGAAATTCGTGATTCCCGCCGGTTGCCAGGCCACATTGATATTACCTGCCGGCGCCATTTCCCGTGAGGCCCAAATTCACGGGGCGACCGTGAATAGCAACGAATCTTCCGCCACCACTGGTCGGAACGAGACCCGGATACTCGGCTCTGGATCCTACACCTTCACAGGGAGCATATGAACGATCTTGAGGCCATGCGTGCGATGTTAATTCTGGATGCGAGGGTTGTGGGGCAATAGCTATGGTTAATCGGTTTGAGTTTATTTCAAGTTACATTGTGTTCGGCTGCTTGATGGCCGGACTCGCGTTCGCATCCGCGCAATCGGCATCTTCGAACTTGATCGAGATCGATGCTCGTCAGCCCATACTAGCTCCCGGGGCGTCCGACTTTCGAGGAGGAACTAGTCTCTCGCCAACCCGCCATGTGATCGGAGTCAATGACCGCTACCTTACGCTTGACGGCAAGCCTTGGCTTCCAGTAATGGGTGAATTCCACTTTTCTCGCTACCCTGAAGCCGATTGGGAAGAGGAGATTCTTAAAATGAAGGCGGGAGGCGTACAAGTCATAGCCTCCTATATCTTCTGGAATCATGTCGAAGAAGTTGAAGGTAATTTCAACTGGACTGGGCAACGAAGTCTGCGGCATTTCGCAGAGCTTTGCAACAAGCACGGTATGTATTTCTATCCTCGTTTAGGGCCTTGGGCTCATGGAGAATCGCGATACGGCGGGCTGCCAGACTGGGTTGTCCAGAAGAGCACGCCACGAACCAGCGATCCGCGATTTCTCGGATTCGTCGACGCCCTTTACCAGCAGATCGGGAAGCAATTGGAGGGGTTGCTTTGGAAAGACGGTGGTCCCGTCATTGGTGTCCAGATTGAAAATGAATACAGTGGAACAGGACCTATTGGCGGTCCGCAATACATGCTTTTGCTCAAGAGAATGGCTCTTGCTGCTGGTCTCGATGTCCCTCTGTATACGGTCACTGGTTGGAACAATGCATCCTGGCCTCAGGGAGAATTCCTTCCAGTATATGGCGGTTATGCGGATGCACCCTGGGATCCCGCACCGGGGCAACTTCCACCAAGTGAGGTTTATCTATTTCGGTTTCAGAGCCGCGTTTCAGGCGACATGGGCGCGATTGGCGCCGACAAAATGTCTATCACCCAAACAGACCCACAGTCTCCATTCCTTACCGCCGAAGTCGGCGCCGGGTTGCAACCAACCTATCATCGCCGTCCCGTTCTAAGCGCGGACGACGTCGCCGCCATGGTGCCGGTTATAGTCGGCTCGGGCGCCAACCTTCTCGGTTACTACATGTTCCAGGGCGGCGAAAACCCCGATGGCTTGCTCGGCCAGCTCAATGAATCGAAGAGCACTGGTTATCCAACAGACGTCCCGGTTAAGAGCTATGATTTCGAAGCGCCGCTCGGTGAGTTCGGCAGCGAGCGCCAGTCATACCGTGATCTCAAACTATTCAACTACTTTTTGAACAACTTCGGTCAAGATCTCGCTCCCATGGCTGTACACGCGCCGATAAATCTTCCCCATGGAGCTGCGGATCCTGCACCGGTGCGCGTAGCGGCTCGAACTGCGGGAGATGCTGGATTTCTCTTCCTGAACAACCATGTGAGAGGAATTTCGATGCCCTCCCGTAAGGGCGTTCAGATCAAATTGCAGTTGCCCTCTGGACAGATGCTCGTTCCCACTCATCCCGTCGACGTACCGGCAGACAGCTATTTCATCTTGCCAATCAATATGGATCTCGACGGCGTAACGCTTCGATACAGCACCGCTCAGCCATATTGCCGCATGGCAAGCGGGCGCACGGTATTGTATGTTTTCTTCGCGATACCGGGAGTTCCCGCGGAGTTTTCATTCGCAACCCAGGTTGGATTTCCGATCACGATTAACGGGGGCAAGAAAAGCGTCAGTCAAAACGAAACTATGGTATCTGCGGTCGAACCATCATCGCGTGTAGCAATCGAGCGCGAGTTACCGAACGGAGGCGCCCTGCAAATTGTGGTTCTCACCCGGGAACAGGCGGAATGGACCACGCGCGTCACGCTCGCTGACGGTGATCATCTTGTGCTATCTCAGCAGGAAGTGTTCTCGGACGGCCACTCGATGACACTCCGGATGTTGGAGCGACCTGGTTTCCACTTTTCTGCCTGGCCCTCTCTGACTTCACTCCAGGGAGCCAGTTTGCGCGTCGAGGCCTTGAAGAATGATGGCATCTTCAAGAGTTACCGGGCGAAAGGAATCTCGCAAAAAGTTGTGGCTACATTGAGGTCTGAGCCAGTTTCAGCGCCTGATTCCCCGATCAAGTCCGATGCATCGACGGTTCCCTCCGAAGCAGAATTTCAGGAAGCGCGGAAGTGGAGCGTCCGACTTCCAAAGGGTGCCTTCGTCGGAGCAGACGACTTATTCTTGAAGATTGACTATCAAGGCGACATTGCCCGCCTAAATGCTGAGGGACACCTGCTCACCGACGACTTTTACAAAGGAATGCCGTGGTGCATCGGACTCAAACGTTTTCGGCAACAAGTCGAGGCCAATAGTTTGAATATCACCGTCTTTCCATGGCGAGATCGCTCCAAGGTCGTGCTTGACAGTTTCGCAACCAAGAAAACTCAAGACGACGAAGCACGCCTCTTGGGAGTGACTGTGTTACCTGAGTATCAATTGACGATTCCCTAAGTCAAGTCAAGCGCGCAGCAAACAGACGGCGGTGCTTTCGAGAAGTGGGCCCCCGCTGCCGCGTACGCCTAATCCCCCGGAGCAGCTCCGATAGAGCCCTGACGTTATTCGGCTACTTGCCAAAAGCAAGAATCAGTCTGACTAACTCGCTGAGCACAAGTGGGCTGAGTTTCGACTTCCCCGGGCCTTTCTGAATCAGGCTTTAATCGACAACGTTCCCAGTGAATCCGGCGGTAACTCGATGTCGATTGTCCGTCCCGGCAGCTGTACCTGAACCCTCGTTGCATTTGGGAGTTCATTCCGCACGAGCGCAACTTTAGTACCGTCGGGATTGAGAAACGCGAGCACGTTGTCGCAGGTGACCGCCGCGTCTGGCAGCGTATAGAGCCCGCGCCCGGTTCGGCTCAGCTTTCCTTGACGGCGGAGACGTAGCAGGTACTCTCGCGGAATGCCGAGGGCCTCCAAGTCGCGGGACCTCACGATTCCTTTCCGACGGATGTACTGCATCGTTCTCTCAATTGGCTTTTTTGTACGCATTGTGTCAAACCATCATTATTTAACTACTTGTAATGACATAATGCAACAAAAGCAAAGCCAACTGTGTTTGCAAAGGGTCACTGCACAACGTGCTATGACTCCACGGTTAATAGGATTTTGCTGCCACACTACCGCGTCCCCCCACGAAGTTCGACGCCGTGGTTCGAGGCGCAAGGGCCGGGTTTAGAAAATGGCGGGTGCTCCGTCCCTAGGGCAGATTACCGCTGTGTTGAATTAGCGTGGACTCACAACGCCACTGCGCGGACAGTGGAGGGCGGTGCAGGTTCAGCGGATCATAGTGGTATCCACGTAGAATGAGGAGCTTACTGCGGAGGCTACGAGTCTCGACGGCGCGCTGTGGAGCTGTAGAGAATGGTAACGCCGTTTGCGCCGTAACGTCCTCACTGAGCGCGATTCTGGGACAAGATAATGGCTGAGCGTCATGGTAACTGCCTTCCCAATTCAGGTTTTTCAACGACTTACGAAGGCAGCAATATCGCAGATTCATCGAGCTCTGCTGTGCTGTCCGCGTGTCCGACTCCGGGCGCTGGGGCGGTAACTGGCGATCTGCGCGACCTTCCGCAAGGGGGTCGCGTATGATTAGGCCCAAGTTTGCAATGGAGGGTCGAACGTGTTTGACGCATACAGCGCGCAGTCCAGAACCATCGGCGATCTGTTAAGCGACAGCCTCAAGGGCACCGTCGTTGTACCTCAATTTCAGCGTGGATACAGTTGGGGAAAGAAGCATGTGGAGGATTTTTGGGCCGACGTTGCCGAGTTCCAGAAGGAGTCATCTGTCAAAGGTGGCCGAGATGCCCATTTCTTTGGGCCTATCGTTGTCATGCAAAATGAAAATCATAGACTCATCACCTATATTCTTGATGGGCAGCAGCGGCTGGCGACCGCCTCCATTCTCTTCAGCGTGTTGCGTGATCTGGCTTACGAACTGCAAACCTCGGAAGGCAAGAGCTTTGGAGATGATGTACAGAACCATTTAATAACAAAGGAGGATTACGTATTCTGTCTTCAAATGGGAGTGCTAGACCAGGATTTCTTCCGCAACACAATTCAGACCTACCCACCGACTGCTACGAAAGCTAAAATCAAATCCCACAGGAACATCGCCAAGGCGCGAGAAATCCTCTACGCCGCTATCAAGCTAACTCTTTCATCTGATCCGGCTATCGCCGTCAAGTCCTTGTCTTCTTTGCGGACGATTGTCCGTAGGGACTTGGTTATGGCTTCGATTCCGGTTCGATCCCAACGCGATGCATTCAAGATTTTTGAGACGCTCAACGATAGGGGCCTCCGCCTCTCTGTGCCCGACCTCCTGCTCAATTTTCTGATGGGCCTCGCAGCGAGCGATCCTGAGCGCGACCAAATCAGGAAGTACTGGGACGGGATGATTGAGGGCATGGGGAAGAAGGATGTTGGGCAGTTCTTACGCCACATCTGGGTATCAAAGTACGGGGACCTGAAGAATATAGATTTGTACACGGCACTGAAGAAACACATCGAGGAAGAAAAGGTAAAAAGCGTAGACTTTGCCCAGACATGCTCCGAGGAATGCGAGAAGTATATTGAGTTGCTGCGTGCAAACAAGGATGACTTAGGTCTTGGTGCGGCAAAGAGTGTCGGGGCGCTGGTTAACGACCTTGGCTTTGAACAGGCATTGCCATTGCTGCTATCCACACACATGCTGCTTGAAAATGGTGACCTCGACAAGGTCTCAAGACTCGTATTGGTGTATGTAACGCGGTACTCAATGCTTCTCGGTTTAGATATTTCTGGACTTGAGAACACTTTGTACTCGCTGGCCAAAGAGATTAGGGCACTCCCAAAAGGAAAGGTAATCGCACACATTAAGGATATTTTGGTAAAGAGAGCGCCAGATGATAAACAATTGCTCGCCATGAAGGTGGAGGGAGAGCAGATGGAACTGATGCAGCAAGACGGGGTCTACATAATGTCGAGACTGGCAAACAAGATGCAGTCGAAGACCAAGGAGGTCGCCCTAAACGAATCAAACCTTGAGCACATTTTTCCAAAGAACCCCTCCGCAGACTGGGAAAATCAGGATGAACTAGAGGAGTATCTCTGGTACCTGGGAAATCTGACGATGCTCGGAAAGCGGTTGAACGGAAATGTTGCCAACTCTGGGTATGACAAAAAGAGAGCGTACTACGAGAAAACGACCGAGTTGGTGATGACCCAAGAATTAGCGAAGACGTATCCGAAGTGGGACGTAGTGGCGGTACAAGACCGAGCAAAGCACCTGCTACCGATGATCCTTGAGGTATGGAACTTCAACAACACTTCGTATGTGTGATAGGCGGGCGGGTAGTCCAGATCGCTCGATCCATTCCAAACCACAATGAGGGTATCCCCGGTCCCTCGCCTCTGGGGTCTGGGAACTGGGGATGGAAGCTCCTGACCCCGCGCCGAATCACTATTGGGAAAATCGGCTTATCGAACGGGATCAAAGTCTGCAACGTCGTTCCGGGTGTTTAATCGGCTAACCGTCAATTACTGGTCGAGCAACAGCGCGTGGAACTTGAATCTTTGAGAATCACCACAAAACTTCCGCGCAGCTACCGCGTCCCCCTGCGAAGTTCGACGCCCTGCCATCGTTCTCCTTGGTTGACGTGGTTGCCGACGAAGCATACAGCGGACGGCGCATGGTGCTATTGCCTACCTTGTTTGCGCTCATGCGCTATGAAGTGAGACGGCGGGAGGCTTGCCGGTATCCGCTGCCCTTTCCTGCTCTGGACAGAAGGAGGAGCAGAGCTAGGCACGACTGCCATCACCGAGGGAGTCAACTGACACCTCTACTGACACCAGCATAAAAACGCCTCTCGCATAAAAGAGGCATTTCCCTTGTAAACTCTTTGTTTTGTTGGTGCCGGGAGGGGGGGTCGAACCCCCACGACCTTGCGATCGTCGGATTTTGAGTCCGCTGCGTCTGCCAGTTCCGCCATCCCGGCTAAGGTAGGACGGTGCTTCAAAAGTATCGCACAGCCTTTGACTGCCGCGCTACTGGCATTTCCGCACTTACCGATGTCCAATAAGGCTGGTCGACGAGCCTCCCAGGAATTCCGAACCGGCAAATCCGCCCAAATTCCCAACTCCGCGCATTTTTTATAGGCGCGACAAGCCGAAGGCATCTGCCCCACCGCAGGTGGCGTGCGACAATGGAGGCAGCCGTGATGACCACCGCCTCCTCTGCAGTTGTTCCTTCACCGGTTGCGGTCACTCCGCAGTTGCTGGCCCAGCACAGCATTACTGCGGATGAATACGATCGCATCCTGGCGGCGCTTGGCCGCGTACCCTCCCTCACCGAACTCGGTATCTATTCGGTCATGTGGTCGGAGCACTGTTCTTACAAGTCCAGCCGTGTTCACCTCAAGCGCCTGCCCACCAAGAGCGATCGCGTAGTCCAGGGGCCGGGAGAGAATGCCGGCATCATCGATGTGGGCGATGGATGGGGCTGCGCATTCAAGATCGAGTCGCACAATCATCCCAGCTACATTGAGCCATTTCAAGGCGCGGCAACGGGCGTTGGCGGCATCCTGCGCGATATTTTCACCATGGGCGCGCGGCCGCTGGCGGTGATGGATTCGCTGCGCTTTGGGCCGATCGAGCCGGGCCGCGCTGAACACGAGCTTCTGACCAGGAATCACTCGATTGTCGAAGGAGTAGTGAGCGGCATCGCCGGATATGGCAACTGCTTCGGCGTTCCCAACCTGGGCGGCGAAACGAAATTCGAGCCCTGTTATAGCGGTAATCCGCTGGTCAATGCTTTCGCGCTCGGACTCGTGCGCATTGACGAGATTTTCTACGGCAAAGCTTCGGGTACCGGCAATCCAGTAATTTATGTCGGAGCAAAAACGGGCCGTGACGGCATCCACGGCGCAACCATGGCCAGCGAGGAATTCCACGCAGGCACCGAGGCCAAGCGTCCCAATGTTCAGGTCGGCGATCCGTTCATGGAAAAGCTTCTTCTCGAAGCCTGCCTTGAAGCGATGAAGACTGGGGCCATCGTCGGCATTCAGGATATGGGAGCGGCCGGGCTGACTTGTTCGACGTGCGAAATGGGCGCGCGCGGCGGTGTTGGGCTCGACGTTGAGCTTGATTTCGTTCCGCAACGTGAGACCGGCATGTCAGCTTACGAGATCATGCTTTCCGAAAGCCAGGAACGCATGTTGCTGGTGGCGATCAATGGCCGCGAAAATGAGGTTCTGAGCGTCTTCGCAAAATGGGGACTCGACGCCACAATCGTTGGTACCGTTCAGCCTGAACCACGTCTGCGTATTCGTCATCATGGCGAGCTGGTTGCCGATATTCCCAACAAGTCTCTCACCGACGACGCGCCGCTTTATCATCGCCCCGTTGGCACATGGAAATCCCCGCTTCCAGTCGATGCCCCCGAAGAGATTCTTGCGCAGCTCTCGCAGGATCGGGACTACACGGCTGACCTCACCAAGCTGCTCGCCAGTTCCAATGTGTGCTCGAAGCGCTGGGTCTTCGAGCAGTACGACACCATGGTGCAGACCAACACGGTGCAAGGCCCTGGCGGGGAAGCCGGAATCATGCGCATCAAGGGGACCGGCAAGCCCGGCGAAAACGGTGAGCCAGGGAACGAACGTGGCTTGGCTATGGCTCTTGACGGCAACGGCCGCTGGGCCTATCTCGATCCGAAACTGGGCGCCATGCACGCAGTAGCCGAGGCCGCGCGCAAGGTAGCCTGCACTGGCGCAACGCCCGTGGCTGCCACTAACTGCCTCAACTTCGGCAACCCGGAGAAGCCTGAAATCATGGCTCAGCTTTCGACGGCCATCGACGGCATTGCGGCAGCCTGCACCGCTCTCTCAACGCCCATTACCGGCGGCAATGTTTCGCTCTATAACGAGACGCGCGGCGAAGGAATTTATCCAACGCCGGTGCTGGGAATTGTTGGCATTCTTGACGACGTTACCAAGGCTGTTCCTGCGCATTTCAAGAAGGCAGACGACGCTATTTTGCTGCTGTGGCCGGTGC
>Ga0206847_10237_pt1 | contig 17697 bp, 16 predicted proteins | sample Alteio_BWOrgCont_17_FD_152880 | JGI IMG/M metagenome (GOLD analysis project Ga0206847, IMG submission 152880) | Enriched cells from forest soil in Barre Woods Harvard Forest LTER site, Petersham, Massachusetts, United States -... | ecosystem: Environmental > Terrestrial > Soil > Temperate forest >... | reverse complement strand
CGGCCCCGCATCGAAGAAAAAACGCTTTCCGCGTGTATTGGGATCCCACCCCGCGGTTTTTGCGTTTTGGATGCATTCGGCCAGCCGGCGATTTGAAACCCGGAACCGCTGATGTTGCGGCATATCTCCATGGCGGTTGGAATCAATCGCGAATTCTAAGACCAACTCCCGCCCGCTGGAACTAACGTCTTCCACCAAAATTGCCAACCCCAAGAGAAGGCCCGCCCCGGTCCATCTGGGCTGGCGGTAGATACTCCAACGGTACTCAACTTCATTAATGTGAATGGTCCCGCTTTTCATATTTGCGTCTGCCGAAACAGTAGCCGCCCGCCCCCAATTACTCAAAACAAGATAATTCGCGCGGGCATCCCGATTTGCCTTTGAATGCGCCCACCGCTAAACTCCGGCGAAGAATGTTCCGGGTAATTTTCCATCTTGATATGGACGCGTTTTACGCTTTCGTGGAACAGCGTGACAATCCGTCGCTGAAGGGGAAGCCGTTGATTGTCGGCGCGCCGCCCACGCAACGCGGGGTGGTCTGCGCGGCCTCGTACGAGGCGCGCAAATTCGGCGTGCGCTCGGCGATGCCAAGTTCGGTGGCCAAGCGGCTTTGTCCGGAAGGGATTTTCATCCCGCCGCGCATGAGCCGGTACCGGGAGGAATCGGCGGCGATCATGCGGCTCATCACCCTGCCCGGCGCGCTCGTCGAACAGGTTTCCGTTGATGAGGCGTATATGGATTTGTCCGAGCTCTGCCAGCAGGCGGACGCGGATGCGAGTCTGGCGAGGGCCATGCCGTTGGCGGCGGAATTGAAGGAGAACATTCGCCGGGAACGCGGATTGACGGCCAGCATTGGCATCGCGGCGAACAAATTGCTGGCGAAGCTGGGCAGCGATTATCAAAAGCCCGACGGGTTGACGTTGATTTCGGAGCGGGAGAAGGTGGGGTTTCTGCGGCCGCTCAAAGTGCGCTCAATTCACGGTGTCGGCAAGGTGACGGAGGAGGTGCTTAACCGCGCGGGGATCGAGACGATCGGGGATTTGCAGGATTATCCGGGTGATTTGCGAGCGCTGGTGGGATCGTTCGGGCCTACGCTCCGGCGGTTTGGATTCGGCGAGGACGACCGACCGCTGGATAGCAGCGACGAAATCAAAAGCATCAGTAGCGAGAATACATTTCTGCGCGACACCGACGACCGCAAGATTCTCCGCACCTGTTTGCGCGAACAGGCGGAGGAGATTTCCGCCAAACTCAAGCGGCGGCAGATTGGCGCGCAAACGGTGCAGGTCAAACTGCGTTACAGCGATTTTACGACGCTGACGCGCCAGTTGAGCATGGAGGAACCGATCACGGAGGCGGCGGATATTTACCGGCTCGGGTGCCATCTCTTGGCGCGGGAACGGCTGGTTTCACGTCCGCTGCGGTTGATTGGTTTGGGGGTTAGCGGATTGGGGGAGGCGGTTAACCGGCAGTTGGTGCTGGCGTTGGGTTCGGGAAGGAAGTGACGGGAGCTTGGCTTGGGAGGAAATTGGAAATTGAAAATTGGTTATTTGAAATTGGGGGATGGGGCGGCGGAATTGGTTGAGACCCATTGGATAGGCTTACGCCTTGCATTGCGATTGCGCGGCTTCTGAATGCGCAACTATTCGCGGCTAACGCGTTAATAGCATCTCCGATTGCGCCGCAACCCGGCGCGGGGCTTCGCAGCGCGAAGCCCCCTACCTTGCGGCATTCACCGCCGGGTGTCACGATGCTTTAGCGGTTCCGGATGATGTCGAAGTAAGGAGGCGTTGGGCAAAATATAGTCCGGCGTAAACCTTGGGGTCGATGAGCACGCCGGTGCGGGCTTTTGTTTCCAGCCAGTCGTGGATTTCGGCCAGCGGGATTTCGTGCACTGTGATGTCCTCGTGGGCCACGCCGCCACCAGCGCCAACGCGGCGCAGTTTAGTGGCCCAAAATAGCGTCACGACTTCGGAAGTCGCGCCACCGGACGCGGGGCCGGTCGTCAACGCGGTGATTTGTTCGGCGTCGTAGCCGGTTTCTTCGAGCAGTTCGCGGCGCGCGGCGTGGGCATTGGTTTCGTCGGAGTCGCCGGGTTCATCGCCGATCATTCCAGCGGGCAGTTCGACGGTGCGGGCGTGGACGGGGATACGGTATTGCTCCACGAGCAGAAGTTTGCGCTCATCAGTCACTGCGATGATGATGGACGCGCCGGTGGCGTTCACGCGGGAGGCGTATTCCCAGCGGCCTTCTTTGATAAGGGCGAGAAATTTGCCGGTGTGGAGGATTTGGCGCTCGGCCGGGACCGGATTCGTTTGGTTTTCCATAAGATTGGAATCGTTATAACGCGGGCGCTCCGCGTTGTCAGGCACGGCATTACGGAAAGGAGTTATCCGAACGTCCGGCGTCGAGTGCATCTTTTGTGGGTCGCAAGAAAATCAGCGTAGCGGCAAATCACCATTTGACGGTAGGGCTGTCGCGCCGCGCCGTCCGCGCCGGGTTGCGGCGCAATCGAAGACTCGCTTGACGCACGACACGCACACGGTTACGCGATAGAACCGTCCGTGCCGCCCGCTGGTACGCGGGCGGAATTGTCGCAGCGCGACAATTGCCACCGGGAGGGAGTAATTGCAACGACTGAATTTATTTTGTTGGGGGAATTCAAGTTATTGAATATCAATAGGGAACATGCGTCCATTAGCCATAACATTGGCGTTGCGCTCCCGTGTCCCGGGGCGCGCCGAATGCCGGGATGGATTGCCACCGGCTATTCCGGGCCGGAACGCGAATATTGAATCCATATGAATAAACGACATCTCTTCTCCCGCCGCGACTTCGTCAAGGCGTCCATCGCATCGCTGGCGACCATCACCCTCGTACCCCGGCATGTGCTGGGCGGACCGGGCTTCACGCCGCCGAGCGAGGTCCTTACGCGCGCGGTAATCGGCACCGGGGGAATGGGCATGGGGCATGTCAAGGAAATCAACACCGCGTGCAAACTCCTGGCCGTTTGCGACGTGGATTCGGAACATCTCGACACCGCGCTCAAGGCCGCCGGCCCCGACGCCAAGGGCTACCGGGATTTCCGTGAGGTGCTGGCGCGAAAAGACATCGATATCGTTCACATCCCCACCCCACCCCACTGGCATGCGCTCATCTCGATCGCCGCCGCCAAGGCCGGCAAAGACATTTGGTGCGAGAAGCCGATGTCCCGCACCATCGGAGAAGGCGAGGCCGTGGTGGCCGCGATCGATAAGTACCAGCGCATTTTCCGGATCAATACCTGGTTTCGCTTCGAGGGCAATTTCTACGGCATGGGAACCCGCGTGAAGCCGATTAAAAAGATCGTCATGAATGGCCTGCTGGGCTGGCCGCTCAAAGTCACCCTCGGCGCCCCGACGGGATTTGATTGGAAACTCGGGGAATGGGCCGGACGCACGAATTTGGTCGAGCAACCCGTCCCGCCCAATCTGGATTACGATTTCTGGCTCGGCCCCGCGCCCCACAAGCCCTATCATCCGCATCGCGTTCACCAGCACTTCCGCGGTTACTGGGATTACGATGGCGGTGGCCTCGGCGACATGGGCCAGCATTACATCGACCCGGTGCAGTACATTCTCGGCAAGGACAACGAGAGCCCGATTGAAATTGAATCGGAGGCGCCCAAGCAGGACTTGGACGCGGTCAGCACGTTCCGCCGCATTCGCTTTAAATACGCCGACGGTTGCGAAATCATCCTCGACGGCGCGGGCGAGGATAAAGACGCGTCGTTCATCTCCGGACCCAAGGGAAAACTGGGCAAGAATCTGGAATCCGATATTCCCAACCTGGAGGACAAGGTGGCCGGATTGAAGGATCCCGAACCGCAATTGACCGACTTCGTGGAGGCGGTCAAGACGCGCAAAAAATTCGCGTTGAACGAGATCAACGCGCACCGTTCCTGTACCCTGGTGAACCTGGCGAAGACCGCGTGGCAAACCGGCCGCGTGCTGCATTTCGATCCGGTAAAGCAACGCTTCATTGACGACGAGAACGCAAACAGCTACATCCACCAGCCCATGCGCGGGCCGTGGAAAATCTAAAACCTTGAACCAATTTTAATCAGAACCAAAAACTCATGAAATCACGCGACTCCGTCCGCCTTGGCGTTTTAAGCGCCCTCCTCATGCTGGCCCTCCCGGCCTGCCGGACCACCACTGAAACGTCCAGCGCCGGCGGCAAAGCGCCGCCGGGATTCACCCCGCTTTTCGACGGCACCGATCTCGCCGGCTGGCGCGGTGGCGATACTTTTGACCATCGCAAACTTTTGGCCATGCCCGCCGCCGAGCGCGACGCGCAGATCGCCAAATGGACCAAGTCGATGAACGAGCATTGGACCGTGGCCAAGGGCGAGTTGATTAACGACGGGTCGGGCGCCTACGCCTCGACCGAGAAGGATTACGGCGATTTTGAATTGCAGTTGGAATACAAAACCGTGGCGCGGGCTGATTCCGGGATTTACCTGCGCGGCTGTCCGCAGGTGCAAATCTGGGACTACACCGATCCGGCAAAGTTTTCGATTGGCTCCGACAAGGGCTCGGGGGGGCCTTTGGAACAACAGCCCCGGCGCGCCGGGCAAGGATCCGCTGGTGCTGGCGGACAAGCCGTTCGGCCAATGGAACAAGGTTCATGTGCTGATGACGGGCGCGCGCGTGAGCGTGTGGTTGAACTCGAAACTGGTGGTGGATCACGCGCTGTTGGAAAATTACTACGATCGCGCCGTTCCCATTCCGCCCAAGGGCCCCATCCAGCTCCAGACCCACGACGGCGAAATCCGCTGGCGCAATATTTTCATCCGCGAAATCGGACCGGATGAGGCGAATAAAATTCTCGCGAGCCATGGCAACAAGGGGTTTGTGTCGGTCTTTAATGGCAAGGATTTCACCGGCTGGGCGGGCCCGACGAATGAATACCAGATTCTGGATGGCGCGGTCCTCTGCAAGCCCAACAAGGGCGGGACTATTTACACGACTTCGGAGTATTCGGATTTTGTCGCGCGCGTTGAGTTCAAACTCCCGCCCGGCGGCAATAACGGTTTGGCGATTCGTTACCCCGGCCATGGCGATACCGCCTATCTCGGCATGTGCGAGTGCCAGGTGTTGGATGACAATTACGAGAAGGCCACCGGGGACAAGATTGATCCCCGCCAGGCGCACGGCTCGGCTTACGGTATGGTGGCGGCGGCGCGCGGTTACCAGCATCCCATCGGCACTTGGAACTTCGAGGAGGTCACGGTCAAGGGTTCAACCATGAAAGTGGAATTGAACGGCACAATCATCCTGGACTGCGATTTATCCAAAGTGACGGAATTCATGGCAGGCAGCAAGCACCCCGGCAAGGACCGGACCTCGGGATCGTTCGGCTTCGCCGGGCATAATGATCCGGTGGCGTTCCGGGATGTTTATATTAAGAAATTGTAACGGAAAAGTCCGAAGCGCCAATCCATCCACGAGGCCCACGGTGAAATGAGGCAACTCTTTCACCGTGGCGCATTCCTTGGTGTCCGGGTATGGCGTCCCGGCTTCAGCCGGTGAGGCGATAGCATTGCCGGGTGCGCGGAAAATTCTTCAAATCGCCGGTTTAGCCCGCGCCCTGCCGCCTGAAGGCGGAACAATGCAGACGGAAAGCCGGTCCAGAAGAAATTGAGACAGGATTACAGGATGAACAGGATGGATTTTCGATAGCATGAGCCATCTGGTAATGCCTGTACGCTTGACTTGCAAACGTCTTCTTCCATCCTGTCAATCCTGTTCATCCTGTCCATATTCGGCGTTTTTTTTAACTGCATTGTTACGCCTGAAAACGGAACTCCGTACCCGGACGTACCGCCCGGCGATTGACAAATCCGCCAGCGGCCCGCATTCTGCGAAATCGCCTTTAGCCACATTTATGTTATGAACCCGAAATCCGCGTCATCACCGCGTTGTCGCTTTCCCCAATTGCTTTGGTGCCTTCCCGCGATGTTTTGTCTGGCCGCGCAGGGTGAACCACTGCCAGCGGGCCCGCAGGTGGCCACATTTATTTCAACCATCGACGGTTCCGAGCAACCGTATGGTCTGTATTTGCCCAAGTATTACGACGCGCACCGCAAATATCCACTCGTGGTCATGCTGCACGGGGCGGGTTCCAATCACCGGCTGGCGTTGCGCCGCGTCTTTGGCAAGAGCAACCTCAATGGTGAATCCGACGCGGAGGCCACCAAGTATTTTCCGCCGTGGAAGGATGTGGAATACATCGTGGCCAGCCCGCTGGCGCGCGGCACGATGGGTTATCAAGGATTGCCGGAACAGGATGTTTATGACGTTCTGGCGGATGTGGAAAAGCGGTTCACGATTGATGAAAACCGAGTTTACCTGACGGGGCTTTCGATGGGCGGCGGCGGGACGTTATGGATCGGGCTCACCCATCCGGATATTTGGGCGGCGATCGCGCCGGTGTGCCCCGCCCCGCCCGCCGGGACGATTCTGCTCGCGCCGAACGCGTTGAATATTCCCGTGCAGGTTTCCCAAGGTGACGTGGATCAATCGGTGAATCCAGCGAAGACCCGCGAATTCGTGGATCATTTGCGTTTGTTTGGAACGAAAATTGAGTATCACGAATATCCCGGCGTGGGCCACAATGTCTGGGAAAATGCCTACAAGGACGAGGCGATTTTCAGTTGGTTTGACCATTACCGCCGCGAGCCCTTTCCCGACCGCGTGCGTTTTGTCTCAAGCCATTATCGCTATGACCACGCGTACTGGGTGCATTTTGATGAATTGACGCCCGGAACCCTCGCGGCGATTAACGCGAAATTCACCGGCCGCAATGAATTGACGATCACGACCGCGGATTTGGACGCGTTTACCCTCAATCTCACCGGGCATCCGAAATTCAACGTCAAGCGCGCCGTGAAAGTGGAGTTGGATGGCCAAAAGCTGGATGTGAAAGCGGGTGATTCCATCTCGTTCACGAAAAAGGGCTGGGTGTGGTCCGTCGGGCATATGCTCCCCGCGCCACAGCATTGGAATATAACGATGAATCATGAATCCGGGATTGGCTTGCAAAATGGGCCCGCTGGTCTCGCCCCAGGTCCCAAGCGCCCGGGCGCGGAGGGGCCGCTTTGCGAAATCGCCTCACGCAAACAAATTTACGTTTACGCGACCGCCGATCATCCCGGCCAGGACGAATTGGACAAACGGAAGGACCAAGCCACGCAAGCCGCGCATTGGGCGGCGGTAACGTTTCCGGTGATGGCCGACACGGAGTTGAGCGGCGCGGATTTGGAAAAATGCGATCTGGTTCTGTTCGGCAATCGCGAGAATAACAGCGTCATCGCCAGATTTGGCGACCAACTGCCGCTGGCGTTGAAACCTGACGCGGCGGGCTACGGCCTTGTCTATATTTACCCGGTTGGGGACCGCTACATTCTGGTGAATTCCGGTCTTCCCTGGTGGACGCTGCCGAAGGGCGTTCGCACCGCGGGTGGTCGCAACGGCGGTCCGGCGGGGATGCTTCGGAGCACCGACGTCGATTTCCTGCTTTTCAAGGAATCCGCGAACGATGTGGTGGCGGACGGACATTTTGACCATAATTGGCAATTGCCCGCCCAAGCATTGCGGGAATTCAAATCGGGGGACGTTGTGACGGTGAAAGCGACGGCCGCGGCGAAGTAGGAAGCATGAGTGGCGATGTCTTCAGATTGATTTTTCTGGCAATGGCTGGTTGCCTACTTCCGGTTGCTTATTTGACATTGTGTGTGCGGATGTTTCGCCGGAAGGTTTGGTGGTTTACTTACGTTGCCTATTTTTGCCTCTTCGGCGCACTTGGTGGTTGGTGTTTCGCCTTGGCGGTGTCCCCCTCCGGGCTGGCGGCAACGAGCTTTGTGTTCCTGGTCTCTATCGTCGCGGCTGCCTGTCTGATTTCCGCTCTCATTCTCCAGTTTAGAAAACAAAAGAATCGTTTTGAGAGAATCGCGATGATTGGGGCGTATGCCTACTCTTTGCCGATCATTCTATTGTTCGCCCTGGCGATGGCGATACGATAAACTTGGAACCCAACCGGCGGCAAGACGCTGCCGGAACCCGCCGTCGGAACACTTGCGCTATCGCGCGCACGCCAAACCTGGGTCGGCGGGGATAATTCAATTACGCGCTCGCCATAAAATCCCGTTGTGCGCCGTCCATGCACACGGATACCCTTCATTTAGACTGGCCCCGACGAAACGAAACTCACGGCCCGTCGAATCAAACTTGCCGCTGACGGCCAATCAAGCTATCATTATCGCAATGTCTGAAACGAACCAGTTTCCCGGTAACACCGCCGTCCGCCAGCGTCGGCTCGAATTGGCGCGGAAAGCGTTTCGGGAGTTTTACGCGCAATGTTTCTGGTCATATCGCGAGGACGCGGAGATCACCGGGGACAAAATTCCTTTCGTCATCCGGGGCCTGCGCGAACACGGGGGACTGGTGGGCTACCAAGTCGCCGCCGAGTTGTGCCGCTAGAAGCCGGGACACTCGATTACTCGCCCTCCATCGCGGGCCGAAGCCAAACACACCTCCATAACCCGTTGTGTTTTGAGCGCCCGCTCGGGCCAATATTCGTTTAACCGCCCGGATTGCGCTTGTTCCGCGAAGTCGCGGAAGAGGTTCGTTTCCTGGGCGGTGGCGTGGCTGTTGCTGTATTCGTTAACGGGCCACTGACGCCAATGCGGTTCGACGTTGATATCGCAGCCTTCAGCGCGCGCGGCCATGCCCCCCGTTTCAAACGTCACCTCGCTCCCAAATACCGGCAAAACAAAATCCGGCATCTGAATCACCCCCCGCGTGCCGCTGATATGCGCCCATTGCTGCATCTCATTCAAAAACGAGCAATAGAAACCACTGGTGGTGCCGTCGCGAAAGAACAGTTCGCCGGAGAATTCCGTCGGTACCGCGATGGCACCATCGGGATGGCGTCGCTCGGACAAGAGCCGGCCGCTGACGCGCGCCGGCAATTCCCAGCCCATGGTCCATAAGGCGATTTGAATGTTATACCAGCCGAGATCGCCCACGCAGCCGTCCGGCTCGAGTTCGCCGCGCGAACGGATGTTTGAGGAGAAAAACTCCTCCGGGGCGTTGAACGTGAATGCGCTCGTGATCCGGCGGACGCGCCCCACCGTTTGGCCATCATCAAGCACCTGTCGAATCAGATTCATGCGCCGGCTGTGGACGAACATAACGCCATCCATGAATTGGACGTTCGCGCGACGGCAGGCATCGGTCATTTCCACGAGATCGGCGAAGCAGGTCGCGCAGGGTTTCTCGCAAACGACGTGTTTCCCGGCGGCGGCGGCGCGCAAAACCCATTCCTTGCGCACTCCGGTGGGCAGCGGGATGTAAACGCCATCAATATCCGGCGACCCAATCAACTCCTCGTAACTGCCGACAGCGCGGGGAGTTGCGGCGAACGGGACATGGGACTGGCATTGCGCGATATATTCGCCGCTGCGGGCAAGATTCCGGCTTGCGACCGCGACGACGATCCCATTGCCGGACAAATGGATTGCCTGCCAGGCTTTTCTCGCAATCTGCGCCGTGCCCAGAATTCCCCAACGAAATAAAGGTTTGGCCATACGTTTCCTTAGATCAGTCCCGGTTGGTTACCCGAGGGTTTCAGCCCGAGTTTTTTGTAACTCAATTCCGTGGCCACCCGCCCTTGCGAGGTTCGCATCAGGTAGCCCTCCATGATCAAGTATGGCTCGTAGACCTCTTCGATGGTGTCGGATTCCTCACCCACGGCCACGGCCAATGAACCAACCCCCACCGGTCCGCCGCCAAATTTTACAATGACGGCCTCGATAATCCGCTTGTCCATTTCATCCAAACCGTTTTCATCGATCTCCAGCAACGCCAGCGCCTGATCGGCGATCTCGGCGCTGATCCGGCCGTCGGCGCGGACTTGGGCGTAATCGCGCACCCGGCGCAGGAGATTGTTGGCAATGCGGGGTGTGCCGCGGCTGCGCCGGGCGATTTCCCGCGCGCCGTTCGGATCGATTTCAATATTTAACAGCCGCGCCGAACGGGCGACGATGGTTTCAAGCTGTTCGGAATGATAGTAATCCAGCCGTTCGCGCACGCCAAAGCGCGTGAGAAGCGGCGCGGTAAGCAACCCGCTGCGGGTCGTGGCGCCGATCAACGTAAAGCGCGGCAAATTGAGGCGCACACTCCGGGCGTTCGGGCCCTGGTCGATGATGATATCGAGTTTGAAATCCTCCATCGCCGGATACAGGTACTCCTCAATGGTCTTTTGCAGTCGGTGGATTTCATCGATGAACAAAACATCCCCCTCCTCCAGATTCGTCAGCAAGCCGGCGAGGTCGCCTGCCTTCTCGATGGTGGGACCGCTCGTGCTCTTGAAATTCGCGCCCATGGCTTTGGCGATGATGTTCGCGAGGGTGGTTTTGCCCAGTCCCGGCGGGCCGCTAAGAAGCACATGGTCGATGGCCTCGCCCCGTTGTTTGGCGGCGGCGACGGTGATTTCCAGACGCTCCTTCACCTTGGCCTGGCCGGTGAATTCCCCGAACAGCGACGGCCGCAGCGTCATTTCCAGCGCGGCGTCGGGCTTCGTAAGCACATCTGAAATTATCCGGTCGGCCATCGGCGGAAACAATGCGATTTGCGCGAATGCCGGACAAGGGAAAAGAGTTTGATTCCACTTCCGCTTGCCAATGCCCGGCGCGTTCGCCTAATCTCACGCCCGCAAAACCAAAACTATGAATAGCGCGATCAAGTACAAACTGTTCCTCATGATGGTGCTGGAGTTTTTCATTTGGGGCGCGTGGCTGCCGCTGATATTTGGATATTTGCCGAGTCTGAAGTTCAGCCCCGGCGAGTGCTCCGCGATTCTGAGCGCCTTTCCGATCGCCGCCATCATCGGAATGTTCTTCAGCAACCAATTCGCGGACCGCAATTTCGCCGCCGAAAAATTTCTGGCGTTCAGCCATCTCGTGGGCGGGCTGGCCATGCTGGGAATGGCGTTTACCAGGGAATTCTGGCCGTTCCTCGGGTTGATGTACGTGCATTGCCTGCTCTACGTGCCCACCATTTCAATCACGAATTCCATCGCGTTCACCCATATGAAAGACGCGCAAAAGGAATTCGGCTTCGTGCGCATGGGCGGCACGCTCGGATGGATTCTCGCGTCGTGGCCGTTCATCTTCATTCTGGTGGATTATGACAAGGTCCACGCGGCCAATCCCCAGGGAATCGTCGATTGGATTGGCACCGTTCTAAAAAGCGGTTTGACTGGCCAGGCTATGCAAGATGCCACCAAGTGGACGTATGTCGTCGCCGGTGTCGCCTCGCTCATTTTGGCCGCATTCAGTCTGATTCTACCGCACACTCCGCCCAAAAAAGCCGGCGAGGGCGGTGCCGAAAGCATGGCTTGGGCCGAGGCGTTCAGCCTCCTGCGGCACCCTTTTATTCTGGTTCTCTGGCTGGTTACGTTTGTGGATTCGTTCGTCCACAATTGCTATTTTAACTGGGCGGGAACTTTCCTTGGCGCTCCAGTCACGGCTGGCGGCGCCGGCATCGCGGGAAATTGGATCCAACCGGTGATGAGCATCGGGCAAATCGCGGAATTGCTAACGATGTTTGTCCTGGGCGCGACCCTCAAGAACCTCGGCTGGCGGACGACGATGATCCTGGGAATTATCGCTTATCCCGTCCGGTTCGCCGTTTGGGCGTTCCTTCCCGACCATCAGATGTTGATCATCCTCATTCAGGCGCTCCACGGCGTCTGCTATGCCTTCTTCTTCGCGACGGTCTATATTTTTGCCGAGGAATATTTCCCGAAAGATGTTCGGACCAGCGCCCAAGGGCTGTTTAATGTGATGATTCTGGGACTTGGCGGACTTGCGGCCAATACGATCTGTCCGTATTTGGGCGCGGCCTTTACGAAGGATGGCATCATGGATTTTCACCATTTGTTCCTCGTTCCGCTCGCGGTCGCGTTGCTCGCGGCTATTGCCTTGGCGGCGTTTTTCCATCCGCCGCCGATGACCAAGAAAACCATCTAGGAAAAGGGCGGGAAATCCGGTCTGTCGCGCGGCTCTTCTTCGTACGCGCCAGCTTGTAGGTCGTCTGACGGAAAGGCCGACCCCGGCGCGTCAGACGATCGGTCGGTCGTAGCGCCGACTTCCAGTCGGCTGTGTCGCGGGTTTCCAACCCGCGTGCCGTTAACCGATCTGACGCATCAGGCACACTTACGGCACGCCGATTGGGAAATCGGCGACACAGCAGGCTGGAAGCCTGCGCTACGCGCGGGGTGTTTTCTATCGCTTCCGACGGGCAGGCGCGAAAGCAGATTAACCAGCGGCGCCGTTACTTTCCCCGGGGATGAAACCGGGAGGTTTCGGCGAGTTGTTTCCAAAGCGCTTTTTCGGCGTCGGATACTTCGGAGGGAACCTCGATTTGGGCTACGACGATTAAATCGCCTTCCGGCCCCGAACGGTTTGGCAGCCCCCGGCCGCGCACCCGCAATTTCTGGCCGTTTTGGGTTCCCGCGGGAATTTTGATATTTACGCTGCCGGTGAGCGTCGGAACGCTGATATTCGCGCCCAATACCGCCTCCCACGGCGCGAGTTCCGCCTCGTAAATCAGATTATGGTCCTGAACCGTAAAATCGGGATGCCGGGCGAGATTGACCCGCAAATAAAGATCACCAGCCGCGCCACCGCGCGTGCCCGCCCCGCCGCGACCGGCCACGCGGAGGCGCTGCCCATCCGCGACCCCGGCGGGAATTTTTACCTGGTATGTTTCCGTCTTGACGGTTTGGCCACTGCCACCACAAGTGGGGCAAATACTTCCGTTCTTTTCCCCCGTGCCACCACAAGTGGTGCAAGCAACCCCATGCCGCAATGAAACCGCGCGAACCGAACCATGCACCGCCTCCTCCAGCGTCACCATGATGTCCCCCTCCGCATCGCGTCCCCGCTCGGCCATGTCCGCACCGGCAAACGATCCATGACCGTCGAAGGGCGCCCCGCCCCGGCTGCGCGAGGAAAACAACTGCTCAAAGAAATCACTGAAACCGGTCGTGCCGCCAAACTCATATTCCTGCGCGCCGCCCCGGCCGGGCTGCCCGCCCGAAAACGGACTTGAACGCCCCTGCCCCGGTGGCGGGCGAAAATCCGCGCCCTGCTTCCAATTCGGGCCGAGATCGTCGTATTTCTTGCGCTTCGTCGCGTCACTAAGGACCTCGTACGCCTCGTTGATCTCCTTGAATTTTTCCTCGGCGCCCTTCTTGGTCTTGGCCACGTCGGGATGATATTGCCGGGCCAGTTTCCGAAACGCCTTCTTAATCTCGTCATCGGTCGCCGTGCGGGCGACGCCGAGAACCTCGTAATAATCTTTAAATTGAACCGCCATAAATGATTCACCGAATTACGACAGGAGACGCGGCCCTCCGCCAGCAAAAAGACCGGTGCTTCACCGGACAATCATTCTCCAATCGCGCTCAAACTTCACCCAAACTTCTGAAAGTCAACACCCTTAGCCCCACCTTTGCGTCTCTGCGCTTTGCGCGGACTGGTTGAACTCGTTTGACACTGCCGGATGATTATTGTCTGATTCTGCGCATCGCGTATTTAGCTAACATTTAAGGTTTTATGCCCATTCAAGTTCGTGAACAGTCCAAGTCCAAGTTCGACATCCTCGCTCTCGGCGAATGCATGGTCCGCCTCGCGCCCCCCAGGGCACGGGCGGATCGAATTTGCGAAGACGCTCGACGTCGATATCGGCGGTGGTGAATTCAACGTCGCCTACGCCTGCACCCGGCTTGGCTTGCGCGGTGGATTTATCAGCAAACTGCCGGACAATCCGGTGGCCAAAATCATTCTCAATCACGCGCGCGCAGTCGGCATGGATGTTTCCCATGTCCGGCTCGAAAAATTTGATGGCGTGGGCCGCGCGGGGCGGGTCGGTCTGAATTTCACCGAGGTAGGAACCGGCGTCCGTCCCAGCGTGACGATGTATGACCGAGGGCATTCGTCCATCAGCCTGATGAAACCGGATGAGATTGACTGGAACGTCATTTTTTCCGGCGACGGCGTCCGCTGGCTGCATACCGGCGGCATCCTGGCGTCGCTTTCAGATAACAGCGCGGCGGTAGTCAAGGCCGCCTGCAAAGCCGCGCGCGAGGCGGGAACTATCATCAGCTACGACCTGAATTTTCGTGGCAAATTGTGGAGCAGTCAAAAAGCCATTGCCACCACGAAGGACATCGTTCCGCTGCTGGACGTGTTGATCGGCAATGAGGAGGATTTCCAAAAGGTTCTGGGCTTTGAGGTTGAGGGCACGGATGCCAACCTGACTGAATTGCCGGTGGAAGCCTATAAACGCATGGTCGAGCGGGTCGTGAAAACCTACCCCAATATCCGCGCGGTCTGCACCACGCTGCGCGAGGTCAAAAGCGGCTTGATCAACAACTGGGGCGGAATCCTCTGGTACGAGGGCAATTTTTACGAGGCCCGCACGTTCAAGGATTTGGAAATCGAGGATCGCGTCGGCGGCGGTGACGGTTTTTCCAGCGGCATTGCCTATGGCTTCGTCACCGGCATGAACCCGGCGGACATCGTTAATTTCGGCGCGGCCCACGGCGCGCTCCTGCAAACCACCCGCGGCGATACCTCACAAGTCACGCTCGACGAGGTAAGACACGTGATGGGCGGAGGTAGCGCGCGCATCCAGCGATGAGCCGGGGCTCTACTCGCCCTTCGACGAAAATTGATCCTCCTTGTTCTTGAACAAGAGATTAAACGTCGTCAGCGAGCCGTAGCAACGGGTGACATATTGTTGCATTTCGACCTTCTCGCCATCGGTGAGGGTTGGGTGGGCGTTCACCTTCTGCTCCAGCACGCGCAATTGGTTGCGGACGCCGACCAGCTTGTGAAAAAACACCTCCAGCGGGACCTCCTTGGGCTGGAGCGCGGTATCCGCCGGATGCAGCATCATTTTGCCGCGATGCCAACGGACGCCGAGTTGTTCCACGACGACATCGGGTTTTTCGTAACCCAGACGGTCCAAGACCGACTCAATTGTCGTCGCGAGAAATTGCTGAAGTGGCATTTCCAATCCGGTCACCGAGGCCACGGGTTCGGCGGGCGTGATCTCGCTCAATTCCGGGTCCAGCGTCCGCAACTCATCGTCAAAGCGAATGTCCGCGGTGCGCGGGGAAAGAGTTTTCACGATTCCCACGCCATACTTGAGATGGCGGACTTTCTGGCCGATGTGCATCGCTTCGATTTTCATATAAGAATGTTACCCGCCGCGAGGCCGTCATCAAATACCAAAATCCACCGCGAGCGGTTGTGCCGTGTTTTCCCTCGGTTTGGCTTTGACAAAAACACGGCGGCGGCCTTTGCTCATGGTGTCGAACGAGCCGCAATATCAAATGAAGAAATTTAACGTCGGAATTGTCGGATACGGCTGGGTTGCGGGCGCGCACATCGCCGCCATCAACGCCACAACCAACGGGCAGGTCATCGGTGTTTGCTCATCCCGCCCGCTGGATTCCAGCAAATTGAGCGCGCAGCATGGCAGCCCCATCACCGCTTACGGCAAGCTGGCGGACATGCTTGCCAATCCAGACATCAACGTCATTTCGATTTGCGGTTACCCCTACGAACATGCCGCGCACGTCATCGCGGCGGCGAAGGCGGGCAAGCATTTGATCATCGAGAAACCGCTGGCGCTCAACCTCAAGGACGTTCGCGCCATGCAGAAGGCCGTCAGTGACGCGGGCGTGAAAACGTGCGTGTGCTTTGAGTGCCGGTATTCGAGCCAGTTTCTGTCCACCAAGGCCGTGATCGACCAGGGTTTGCTGGGCGAGATTCATTATGGCGAGGTGGATTATTTCCACGGCGTCGGCCCGTGGTACGGACAGTTCCGCTGGAACACGAAAAAATCCGCCGGCGGCAGCAGTTTGCTTTCCGCCGGTTGCCACGCCATGGACGCCCTGCTCCTATGCATGGGCGGCGAGGTCGAAACCGTCACCAGCTACGCAACCGGCACCAAGAGCAAGATTTTTGCCGGCTACGAGTACCCCACCACCAGCGTGACGATCTTGAAATTCACGGACGGTCGCGTGGGCAAATGCGCCTCCGTGATTGATTGCCTCCAACCCTACTATTTCCACACGCACCTGGTCGGCAGCGAGGGCAGCCTGCTGGACAATAAGTTTCATTCCGCGAAAATCGGGGGCTTGAACAAAAACAAGTGGTCGGAACTTTCCATGAAGCCGCTGGACTCGGGCGATGTGTCGGACCATCCGTATCAGACGCAGTTTGAGGCGTTCTTCACCGCGTTGGGGAACGGAAAAGAGATGGCCCTGACCAGCCTGGATGACGCCGCCAAAACCCACGAGGTGATCTTTGCCGCCGATCGCTCCGCGCAAACCGGACGCCCGGTTAAGCTGTAATCGCAGCGAAACAGTTCCGAGGTTTGGAGTTCCGCCTTCAGGCGGCGGGACGCCCGCCATCACGGCGATTTTAAGAACTCTTGCCGGGCGTGAGAGTGTTAGCGCGAAGCCGGCTAAAGCCGGGACTCCATACCCAATCCAGCCCGGGCAACGACGATAAACATGACCACCGCATATCGAAACCGGCTCGGTTTTGAGCGCGAGCTCTGGCGCGCGGGCGTGCGGCACGTCGCCGGAGTGGATGAGGCGGGATGCGGGCCGCTGGCCGGGCCGGTGGTTGCGGCGGCGGTCGTTCTGCCTTGCGAATGGTTGGAATCGGGCTTGTGCTCGCGATTGCGCGGGCTGAATGACTCCAAGCAATTGTCCGAGACGGAACGCGAAAAGTTTTTTGGTGTTATTACCACCCACTCCGAACTGCGTTTCGGCATCGGAATCGTTGAAGTCGAAACGATTGATACCATCAATATCCTACGCGCGTCCCATCGCGCCATGGGCCTCGCACTCGAAAAACTTGATCCGCAGCCCGGCCACGTCCTCGTCGATGGCCGGCCGGTGAAGACCTTGAAATTTCCGGCCACACCGCTGGTGAAGGGCGACTGCCGCAGTTATTCCATCGCCGCCGCGAGCGTGCTGGCCAAAGTCACCCGCGACCGCTTGATGACCGGGTATGACGCGGCCTATCCGGGCTACGGCTTTGCCGTCCACAAGGGCTATGGCACGCCGCAACATTTGGCGGCAATTACCGCTCTGGGCCCCTGCCCCATTCACCGGCGGAGTTTTGCCCCTTTTCGCCCAGTGGAGCGCGAGTTGGAATTATTTCTTCCAGCGGCACTGGACCGTGTCCGGTCCGCTGAAATCCGCCCGTGAATTTATTGGAACGCCTCAAAGCGTGGCGTGGGGGCGCCGGCCAAAGCGAAAACTTGCGCCGGGGCGATCTCGGCGAGCGCGCCGCGCGGAAACATTTGCGCGGTCTCGGGTTAAAGTTTCTCACCGCGAACTTCCGCTCCAACCGCGGCGAAATTGACCTGGTTTTCCGGGATGGCGATTGCCTCGTGTTTGTGGAGGTCAAAACCCGTTCCTCGGAGGACTGGACTCGTCCGGCCGCGGCGGTGGATGCCCGCAAGCGGAGGCTGCTTTCGCAAACGGGATTGGACTATCTCGCCTTGCTAAAAAATCCGCCGGTTAAGTCCCGTTTTGACATCGTCGAAGTTTTATTAAGCG
>Ga0206847_10236_pt1 | contig 17808 bp, 19 predicted proteins | sample Alteio_BWOrgCont_17_FD_152880 | JGI IMG/M metagenome (GOLD analysis project Ga0206847, IMG submission 152880) | Enriched cells from forest soil in Barre Woods Harvard Forest LTER site, Petersham, Massachusetts, United States -... | ecosystem: Environmental > Terrestrial > Soil > Temperate forest >... | reverse complement strand
TCTCGACCAGGCCGCGAAAGCGCCCGGGACCAGCGGACAATTCCTGCTTGAGCTCGCCGATCTCTATCTCAATCTGGCGCACGAGGCCCCCTCGGAAAAAGCTGTGATTGATCCCGCTGTTCTCAGCGTTGTGAACCGCGCCGCGAAGATCGGGCCGCCGGACGCGCAATTCCGTTTAAAAATCGCCGATGATTTCAATGTGCTGGGCGACAGCACCAACGCGACCCGCGTTTATCTGGATTTGCTAAAATCCGCCGAGAGCGATTCCAGCATGTTCGACGATATTCGCGGCCGGCTGGCCACGCTCTACCTGCGCGGCCACGACTCCGCGAAGGCCGAGGAGCAACTGGAGGCCCTGGTCCGGGATCAGCCCGCCAATCCGCGCCTTTACTATCTCCTCGCCAGCCTCTCGTACGACCGGCGGAAAATGGAACAGTCCGCCGATTATTTTGAGAAAACGATCCTCTTGAAGGACGACTTTGAGGAGGCATATTACGGCCTTGCCGGAGTCCAGATCGATCTCAACCGGCAAAAAGAGGCCTTTGCCACGCTGGCGAAAGCGCGGTCCAAGTTCGCGCCGAACTTTAATTTCGAGTTCCTCAGCGCCCTGGCCTACAGCAAGGACAAGGATTTCACCAACGCGCTCACCCACTTCATCGCCGCCGAGAATCTCGCCAAGGATTCGAGCGCGGCGGCCCGGTTGGACGATTTTTTCTATTTTGAGACCGGCGCGGCGTACGAGCGCACGGGCGATTTCAAACAGGCGGAGAAATATTTTGAGGAATGCCTGAAGCTCAAGCCGGATTCCGCCGAGGCGCTGAATTACCTCGGCTATATGTATGCCGACCGTGGCGAGCAGCTGGAGCGGGCGCGTAAAATGATCGAGCAGGCGGTGAAATTAGAACCGGATAGCGCCGCGTATCTGGACAGCCTCGGCTGGGTGCTCTACAAGCTGAACCTGCCGGCGGAGGCGCTTCCCGCGGAGCAGAAAGCCATTGAGCATTCCCCGCAGGAGGATCCCACCCTGTATGATCATCTCGGCGATATTTATGCCGCGATGAAGCAAACCGACAAGGCGCGCGAAGCCTGGCGCAAATCCCTGGCCCTCGAACCGAACGAACAAATTCAAAAGAAACTCGAGGGAGCCGCCGCCCCGGGCCGCTAGCCGTCGTGACGCCATGAGCCACCGATTTCAAAAGCATTACACCCGGGAGGAAGCGCGGGCTTTGCTGCCGGAGGTTCGACGCTGGCTCGACCGGCTTTGGGAATTGCGGATCGCCATGGAAACGGACGACCAGCGTCTGTCCGGCCTGATGGCAACCGGCCTGGACAGCGGCGGTGACTTGGTAAATCACTCGGTAAAAGGGTTGGTGGATCTCCGGAGCCAGCTTCACGAATTCCAGCAACGCGAGATTTTCATCAAAGACCTCCAGCGCGGGCTCGTGGATTTTCCCGCGTTCATCGGCGGCCGCGAGGTTTTCCTCTGCTGGGAAAAAGACGAGGAAGACATCGAATACTGGCACGATATTGACTCCGGTTACGCGAACCGGGAGCCGATTTGAACGGCTCGATAACCTTCCGTCGGTATAAAAGAGTGCCCGCTTACAAGTTGTCCATCAATTCTTCGACCGTAATATTTGCCTGCCTCAAAATGGATTGCAGCGTTTTGGGTTTGATCTCCCGATGCATCGGCACGCAGGGGTGCAGGCTGTTTTTCGCGTAATGACAATGCGATCCGGTCTGCCGGACAAATTCAAAACCCAAGCGCTTCAATGCCCGGCACACCTCATCGCCGGAAAGATCCCGCGGAAGTTTCACGCCACTCGCGCAGACAAAACCGGATCGTGGAGAAAATGAAGGCGGATTGGCCAGGTCAAGTGCTCATCGCCCTCGTCAAAACGACAGCGGACGAGATCGCGAATCATGGTTAGGAGTTCGTCGAGATTCCCTCCCTGAGTCGCCATTTCCGGCTCATGACAGACCGCAACCAGCATTTCGTCATCTTGTTCGATCTGAAACGCAAACTCGTTCTTCATGCGAAAATTGTGCCTCAGAAGGCGGAGCCTTGCAAGACTACGCTTGCATTCAGAAGATAGTCGAGACTCGGGGATTGCCGACTCGTGACCGGCTCGCGGCGTAAAACCAAATCAAATCCCCCGCTTTGGGCAATACGTGATGCTCACCAAACCTCTCGGCCCGCCGGGCCACCCCATCCGGTTTCGGAATGCTGGTTGGTCTTCCGCATCCGCGATAAAGGCGAACGAAGGCTATCGCCCCTCAACTCCGCTTTAAACTGGTCATGGGAGACGGTCGGCTCTTCCCTCCGCCGGGCTATAGCCGCGAGATCGTCCAGATCTTCCAGCAGCTTTTCGTAATCCGTAATTGGGAGCACGACGGCCGTTTTCTTGCCGGCCTCGTCGGTCAGATACTGCAAGGCTTCACTCATGTGTATAACATTACGCCCCGTCGGAAGATTGTCGAGCCATCAAACCAGCCTCCTGCCCGTGTGTCCGGGGCGGCTGACCGTACTCTCCGTCATTTCAATCGAACGACTGGTTCGGTCCGCTATTTTCCAACCGCCCGCTCGATCTCTGCCTTTCGAACCTCAAGCACAGTCAGTTTTTTCTTAAGTTCCGCAATTTCTTTTTTGACTTTGCGCAACTCCGTCTGGGTCTTGGTGCTCTGCAACTGGCCTGAACCAAGCTCTTCGGCGATGTATTTCTCGAGTTGGCTCCGCAAGACCCGCAAATAAGGGTTGCCCCAGATCGCGCCCTCGCGGTATTCAAGCTTTCCGGCGCGGATGCCTTTCAAAATGAAGTCCTGGCTTACGCCAAACTCCTTTTGCGCCGTCACATCGCTGAGGGTTGCCCCTTTGCGATTCCATTCGCCGTACTCCGCCATATTTAATAATATTTTTGAGCCAAACGACCCAAGCTCAGCACCTCAGGGCCCGCTCAGGAGGTTCGCTCGCGACCAAAGAGCGACGGCAGGGTTCGCCGCAGCGCTCGGTTATGCGTTCCCGCCAGGCGCGAGAAGGTCATCGAACAATACTCCTGAATCAGGCGTAATCTTGCGCATCGTTTGGAAGCGTTGAACAGAAATCGGCCTTTTCACTCTTTCGGGTCTATCGCGCACGATGACCTGGATTTGACTGAGGGCATCCCCGCAATCCACAAGCCTAACGGGCATCGCCTTGCCGGGCGCCGCAAGAATGTGGTGGCTGGCTTCCCAAAGTTGGCCGGGCTTGGCGTCGAGTATTCTTTCCGCCTCGCGCTGTCCGACAATGGCATCAACTGTAATCTTGCCAAGCAGCCAGAACCGCTTGTCGCGGTACGTGATGATATAAGGTAACAGAACGGTTTCCATTTCATCTGGTTGAATAAAATCCGGAACACTCTCTAACTGATCCTGCCAAGAAATGTCTCGCCGCCAGCACCCAATATCAACCTTTTTCGCGACCAAAAATGCCCCTTTGGGGTTGGACACTGCGTCGCGGCCGACGGTCGCAATCGGGCCATACACGGAGTTGCTCCGGGCAGCCGGTCCGTGGTAACGTTTGGTTGATGAGCGCAAATGAAGTATTGGAGCAGGTGAAGGCGTTACCACTGCGGGAACGCCGGAAATTCTTTGCGTGCGTCCACGAACTCGAAACGGCAATTGAATTGGCGCCGGCGGCTATGCGCAAACGCCGGATTCGCCGCCCCGATGCGACCGCCCGGCGGCGGCGAATTGTTGGCGACAAGGTTCTGCCCAATTTGGTGCTATTGGCGCGGGAGCAGGAACGCTACTGAAGCCGCATGAGCCTTTACGCGGACATGAGTCTGCTCGTCTCGTATTACATCAATGATTCCAACAGCGCGGTCGCCCAGGCCGCAATTCACGCAACGACCGATCCCCTGCCGTTCACTGGTCTGCATCGGTTGGAAATGAGGAATGCTCTGTCGCTCGGAGTCTTTCGCCGCATCCTCAACCCGGCTCAGGTCAGCACCGCTTGGTCGGACGTGGACCGCGATTTGCGAACCGGCCAACTGATTCCGAAGCCGGTCAACTGGAGGCCGGTCTATCGCGCGGCGGCGCAATGGGCCGCGCTTCACTGTCCCACAATTGGATGCCGTAGTCTCGATGTGTTACACGTCACTCTGGCCAAAAAGCTTCACGTTAAGGAATTTTTCACCTTCGATACGCGGCAGAAATCGCTGGCGCTCGCACTTGGGATGATCGTTAAACCTTGAGTCGGCGGTTTTCTTCCCGTCATTCCCATAGGGAATCACTTCAACCGCAAAGACCGCTGGGTCGGCGTCGCCAGGGGATAAAGTCCCGGGCAGCAGCCAAAGGCCTCGTGAAAAGCGGTGCTGAAATGGCTGAGGCTGGAATATCCCACCTCGAACGCCACTTGAGTCACGTTCAACCGGCCCTCGCGCAATAACGCCGCCGCCCGTTCCATGCGCAGGTCCCGCAGATGCGCGGAAATCGTTTTGCCCATTTCCCGGGTGAAGGTGCGGCTCAAGTAGAAATGGCTGCAACCCACCCGCCGTCCGATCTCCTCCAGCGTGGGCGGTTCCGCCGGGTTTTCCTTGAGAATGGCGATCACCTTTTCCACCCGCTCGCGGGCCAGGCGCTTCTGGCGCTCGCAGAAGAGTTCCTCCGGGCGCGCCGCCGGGTAAAGCGCCGCCGCCGCGATTTCCAGCGCCTTGGACTGATACCATAACCGCCGCGCCGCCTCCGGCACCGGCGGCTGGCGCAACGCCATAATCACCTGCTGCTGGTCATTGGTTAACGGTGCCGCGTCGGAAACGACCGCGGCCGCGCGCGAGCGCCGCGCAAAAAATCCGTCCAGTCGCGAATCCAGTCCGGCCTCGCCGTCCGGGATGTGCCGTTTTAAGAAATCGAGCGAAAATTCAATCGTTACAAACTTGTGCTGCTCCCCCCCGCGCCGAACGGCGTTCAGCCGGGATTGGCTCTGTCCGTAGAATCCGGTGGTGAAGGGCTCCAGGGCCAGCTCCCGTCCGCCGGCCCGGACCTCGCCGTGACCGGATAAATTCAGGCAAATCTCGACCCCGGCGGGATGAAAGCTGCGGGACCATTCCAAATCGCCGCCGGTTGTGAAATCGTGCCACTCGATGCTGAATCCCTGGTCGCGAAAATTTCCATGCAGAGGCTGCCAGCCGTCACCCACGGGCTCCCAGGCACTGGCTTCGGTAAACGGAACACGGATCCGCCCCGGGCTGGGGCGGCCTGAAACCTCGCTGGCTGCTACTTTTTCCATCGGCCCGAGAGTAGTCGTTTTGAGACTAATTCTCAATATAAAAATCGCGCGCGGTTCCGGCAACCGACTAGACGGCGGGCGTGCCCGGCAAATGCCGCGGTCAAAAAACCGCCGGCCGGTCGCACGAATGCGAAAACGGCGGACAGGTGGTCAAGCGAGGCCGCGCCCGAAAATCGCGACGGAACAAGGCCGGTTTTCTTATTCAATCCCGTCCGTAATCATTCTTGCGAGTCGTAAAATTGCGGAGAAATCAGGCCGTTGCATCCTTGGCACCCCGGCTGCTATTGTTCGTCAAAACAATGTCAAAACAATTGGCAGCAAACCGCCGATGCTGTAATATCGCCCCCGACAGCACAATTAACGCGGGATCCCTCGTCAATTCGAGCAGAAGAATGAAGTTGAAATTCGCCATTATGAGCGTGGCCGGTCTTATCGCCGCGAGCTTGGTTCTCACGGCGCAGGACACCAACCCGCCGGCGACTGCAGCTCCCGCGACGAATGCCCCCGTGACCACTGCTCCGGCACCGGCCGCCCCGCCCGCCGAGGCGGTGCCAACCAGCGCCGCCCCCGTGACGCCCGCCAATCCGCCCGCGGAAGCCGCGGTCCCGACTCCGGCACCCGTTCCCGCAGTCACCGCGCCCGACACCTCAAATATCGGCGTGGCACCCGGCCCCTCCCTGGCCCAGGTTTCGACCAACAACCTCGGCCAGCGCGTATTGAAGCCCATTCTTCCCTCGGTAATCATCGAGGATGCGCCGTTGACCGACGCCATCAAGAATCTGGCCCGTCTGGCGGGCATCAATTACATCCTGGATCCCAATCTCAATTACGCCATTCCCGGACCGCCCGGCCAGCCGCCGACGCAACCGATTGTCTCGTTGCGTTGGGAAAATATCACCGCCGACCAGGCTCTGGGCGCCTTGCTTAACAATTACGGCCTCATGCTCGCGGACGACGCCAAAACCGGCATTTCGCGAATTACCAAAAAAGACACCGTCGCCCCGCCGTTGCTAGTCAAAACCATTCAACTCAAATACGCCTACGCGACCAATATCGTGATCACCGTCCAGGCGATTTTGGGCCCCCGAAGCAGAGTCCTGGCCGATTCCCGAACCAGCCACCTCGTGGTTCTGGCCACCGAGGCGGAATTGGCGGCGGTGGACGAACTCATCGCCACTCTCGATACCCAGACCCGCCAGGTCTTGATTGAGGCCCGGATCATCGAAACCCAGAAGAATCCCGTCTCGGCCAAGGGCATCGACTGGACCGGGACGCTGGGGGCGCAACGATTTTCCTTCGGTAACGGAAACACCGCCGTCACGACCACCCAAACCGGACAAAACAGCGCTGGATCGACCGCGGGTTACGCCTATGGCATCGGAAGCAACCCCAACGGAACCGCCACCCCGCCGTACATAAACGCCCCAACGGTGACGGGTAACGGCGCCGGCACCACGTCCGGCTCGACCTCGGGCGGGAGCACCATATCGCAGGTCGTTTCCTCGGTGACCGGCTCAACGGCAACGGGGGGCGGGTTGAGCGCGAGCACCATGTCGGGTCTGAATCCCGCCACCGCTTTCCTGAACGCGGACGGCGTCAGCGCCGTGCTTTCATTTTTGAATTCAGATACCGAGAGCCAAACCCTTTCCACTCCGCGCGCGGTCACCCTGGACAACGAGGAGGCCGTTCTTTCCGTGATCACCGCCGAACCCATATTCCAAGTCACGCCCAGCACCGCCAACACACCGGGCAGCGCGCAAATCCAATACACGAATGTCGGCACGATCCTGAAGGTTTTGCCGCGCATCTCCGCCCAAAATACGATCGCCTTGAAAGTCACACCCGAGGTCTCCCTGAAAGCCGGCCAGGACAGCCAGTTGATTAACGGCGAATCCTATACGGCGGATATTTTCACCGTGCGCCGGGTGACCACCCAGGTTCTCATACCCAGCGGAAATACTCTCGTGATGGGCGGTTTGGTGCTCGACGCCCCGCTCAAAGTCAGCACCAAGGTGCCGGTGCTGGGCGATATCCCGCTTCTGGGCGCCGCCTTCCACTCGGAAAACAAATCCGCGAACAAAGATAATCTACTCATTTTTGTCACGCCCACCATCGTCGAGACCAACGACTTCCAGCCGACAAAATCGACGTTTCTCAAGACGAAAATGTCCGTCCCGCCGGTGGTCAATTTCGACGGCCCAATGGACAGCGCGCATCGGATGGATTGGAGCAATCCCTTTAAGAACAAGCAGCCGGCCTTCACCGACACCAACAACATCATGAACGGTCCGCCCGGCGGAAATTAAGCCGCCGCCCGCAGAACCGCGGTCACCACCTGTTCCACGCTGATTCCCGTCATGCAGCGGAAATCGATCGGGCACTCCCGCAGAAAACACGGCGAGCAGGGCGCGTTGGCGCGGAGCAGTTCGTGACGGGAATCGCCCGGCAAACCGGGGCCGGTTAATTCCGGCGAGGTGCTGCCGAACGGCGCCACCACCTTCGCACCCAGCGCCGCCGCGACATGCATCGGGCCGGAATCATTCGTCAGCAGAACCCGGCAAAATTGAAGCCCGGCGCAAAGCTCGCCCAGCGTGGTCGCACCCGCGAGATTGAGGAGGCCCAAATTCGGCCCGGCGCCGCCCCTTGCGCCCTGGCGAATACCGCTGGCAATCCGCGCCGCCAGTTCCGTCTCCGCCGGTCCGCCGAAAATCATCCAACCGCACGCGGTCTCGCGTTGAATCCGGACGGCCGCATCGATAAACCGCTGCTCCGGCCAGCGCTTGGCCGGGCCGTACTCCGCGCCCGCATTGAGGCCAAACCAACCCACGCCCGGCGGCTCCGCGTTCAGTTTAAATTTCGCGATAAATCGCGCCCGCGCGTCCGCCGTAACCACCAGACGCGGTGGCAATGGCTCCGGGTTCGCCCCCAACACCGCCGCCAAACAAAGGTATTGAAAAATATGGTGGGCCCGCGCTGGCGGGCGCGGTGGGACCACGCCGCCGCGAATCAGGCGGTTGATTTCACTCTTGCTCCGCTTGCGCATCGGCACCGCATTCAAATGTTGCGCCAGCGCCGTCGCCACCACCCAATCCCGCCCCGGACGCGTCACACCCACCTGCTGCGGAATCCTGGCCAGCCAAAGCTCCAACGCTGAACGGAACGAATTCGGAAAAATCAAACCCCTGTCAAATTTTCCATCGCGCAATCGCCGGGCGACGCTCCAAACGCTTTCACCCGCCGCAAACGTTTCAACCGCGTTGATCGCCGGATGGCCCCGCCAAAGCTCCTCCAGTTTGACGTGGGTTAGAAGCGTTATATGGTCCTCCGGCCGAGCCTCGCGCAGCCGTTGCAACGCCGGTGTGGTCATGACGGCATCGCCCAGCCAGTTAACGCCCCGGACTAGAATACGTTGGGAAGGAGCGGCGGGCATCGTCGATATTGATTGCCTAAATGCGTTCCCCGTCGGGATCCAGACTCGTGCTGTTCGGTTCCGTCACCGCCGGCTTCGCGGGGGGCGAAGCCTTGGCCGGCTTCCAACGCCGGTGGACCCAAAACCAATTCGCCGGATCGCGTCGCACCGCGACCTCGAAGGCGCGATTGACATCCAGCATGATTGCCTCCACCGAACGCGGTTGACCATTTTCGTGGGTCGGGATTCGATCGCCGATCTCGATGCGCCAATGGCCCAGCCGGACCCGGTAGCAGATCGCGGTATGCAGCGGTAGCTCGAAGCGCAACGCAAATATGGCGGGCGCCTTGGAGGTGGCGCAATCCCGGCCAAAAAACGGCAGCCGCAATCCACGGTCGCCCGCGTGCTGGTCGGCGAGCAACCCGATCATCAAGTGCTCGGCCCGCGCCGCCTCCCGCAATGCCGCGCCCTCGGTGCGCCGTTCAAAAAACAGGCAACCGGACTTTCGGCGCAAATCCAGCAGCAAACGGTTCAACGCCGGACTCCTCAGGGCGCGGTAAGTCGTCGCACCGCGATAGCCGGGAACGACATGGACGCCGTGCGCGAACAATTCAAAATTCCCAAAATGTCCGATGGCAAAAACGCGGCTGGAGCGCGCCGGGCCGACCTCCGGCCCGAAAAAAGACTTTTCGACGTCAACCACGTCCATGTGTTGTTTGATTTCCGGACCGTTCATCGCGGCGGTCTTCACCGCGCTGGCGTAGTTTTCTCCAAGCCGCCGGAAATTCTCCGCCGCCAGCGCGCGGATCTCGTCCGCGTTTTTTTCCGTGCCGAAGGCGGCCGTCAAATTCTGGATGGCCACGCGGCGATGCCGCGCGTCGCACCAATACGCCAGCGAGCCGCCCGCCCGCCCGATTCGCGCCACCAACGTCAGCGGCAGTGATTGGAGTAAGGCCACCAGCACGCGGGCAATATAATAAAGCACCGAGTCCATGGTTCACCGGAAACAGATCTTGCTGACACAATCCTGGAAATCCTTCGCCCCGCTCAGGATCTTGATTTCCACGCGCACAAAATAGATCGGCAAATCGCGGCGGTCCAGTTTCGGGAAACGCACCGCATCCTTCTGCGTGGTAATGATCAATTCGGCCTGGCGCTTCTTGCTGCGGTTGATGGCGTTCAGAATCTCCTGCTGGCTGAACCGGTGGTGGTCGGCGAAGCGCTTGGAATAAACCAGCGTCCCCTCCAGCGCCGCCAGGCTCTGCTCGAAACTCTCCGGCTGCGCGATGCCGCTCAGCGATGCCACTTTCCGTCCTTTGACCAAATCCAGCCCGTGCCGCTGGCCGGTGAAAACGTCCTCAAAGTAGAGCGGATGATGAATGCACTCGATGATGCCGGCCGTGGGATTATGTTGCGCGATCCGGCGGCGCAGATCGGCGGTGTTACCGTCGCTCTTGGTGATGAAGATGGCGAACGCGCGGGACAGGTGGGACACGGGCTCCCGCAAAGTTCCGCGCGGCAGCAGGCGCTCGTTGCCGAAGGGTTGCTGGCAGTCGATTAACACGATGTCCTTCCGCCGCCCGCGTAATTTCCAGTACTGGAAGCCATCATCAAGCAGCAGCGTGTCGCAGCCGAATTTCTCGATCGCGTAACGCCCGGCCTTGACGCGGTCCTTGTCCACCAGCACCACGACATCCTTGAGATTGGACGCGAGCATGTACGGCTCGTCACCTGATGCCTCGGAGTCCAGCAGCAGCGATTTTCCGTCGGATACCACGCGCGGCGGCGTGCTGTCCTCGCGGAACAGCAGCTTGTTGGTCATGCGTTTGCCAAAGGGCGGCGGTTTGGAACGGTAACCGCGTGAGAGGATGGCCACCATTCGCCCCTGGTCGCGCAATTCCCGCGCGAATTTTTCCACCACCGGGGTTTTTCCCGTGCCGCCCACCGTCAGATTTCCGATGGCGATCACTTGAACCCCCAACGTGGAACCCCGTAATATCAGCCCTTTATAAAGAAGCCCGCGAAGCTTGACACCCAGCTCGAACAGTTTGGAGAGGAAGTACAGTATCCCGCGCACCAGCCCGGGCCAATAGCCCGGCCGTTGTCCGATGACGACGTCGAGGAAGAACGTTTCGACATTTTCCGTCCACACCCGGATTGTTTCGCGCATGCCGGGGCTATTGTGCCAATCGAACCGCCCGAGGGCAAGCGGACGCGCGGGCTCATTCCGCGTCCGTTAGAATTTTCAGGCGAGACGGGAATCGTCAGCGGTTCCTCAGCCCTTTTTGAGAAGCCCGCGGAGTTTGACCCCCGCCTCAAACAGTTTGGAAAGGCAGTATAGCAGCCCGCGCACCAGCCCGGGCCAATAGCCCGGCCCTTGTCCGATGACGGCGTCGAGGAAGTACGTTTCGACATTTTCCGTCCATACCTAGATTGTCTCGCGCATGCCGGGATTATTGTGCCAATCGAACCGCCGAAGGGCTAGCGGACATGGCGAGCCCCATTAATTTGCTTACGATCTTTGCTTGCCCGGGCTGCGGTCCCAGAGTACTTTGGTAACAACGTTGCGGGGCAAAATCCAAAGAAGACACCAAAGTGACAAAAATGCGTTGGTTGGTAATGGCTGGCTTGATTTTCACGGCTACTATGGCGCGAGCTCAAGACTATTTCGGCGGGTTTTATTATCAGACTAATGGCAACGCGATCACGATCACTGGATCCGTACCGTTCCCGGGTCCGGTGTACGTCCCGTCGAACATTAATGGCGTCCCCGTTACCGCGATAGCTCCCGATGGTATAAACATGGATAACGTAACTTTTCTGGATATTCCGGGTTCGATTACGAACATGACGTCGGCCTTCGAGAACGGATTTGACCTTTTGACTGTGATTATTGAGGACGGCGTGCCCGCCATTAGCGACGGCGCGTTTGACAATTGTCCCAGCCTGGTGAATGTCAGCATCCCGGACAGCGTAGCTTCCATCGGGACGCAGGCATTCTTCAATTGCCAGAGTCTTACGAATATCGTGATCCCCGCCGGCGTGACGAACTTGGGATATGAGGCCTTCTGTTATACCTTTGGGGTCACCAGCGTTTATTTCCTCGGAAACCCACCACCGCAAAACTCCTTTGTTTTCGCCGGCGACTACCAAGCGACACTTTTTTATTTGCCGGAGACCAGCGGCTGGCCATTCATGTATGACGCCCTTTACACCTTGGCTTGGAACCCGCAAATAAACCCCGGCGCAAATTTCGGCGTGCGCAGCAACCAATTTGGATTTGATATCACGGGGACGGCTGGCCTTGCGGTCACGGTGGAGGCCTCCACCAGTCCCCAATTGCCGGGGTGGAGTCCGCAGACCACGGTAGTGCTAACGAATGGGCTTTATCATTTCCGCGATCCCGTCCAATCCGGAGCGGGAGCCAGCCGATTTTACCGTTTGGCTGTCCCTCGGTGAGTTTTTCGGCAAGCGCGGCTTCATTCCGCGTCCGGGCGATAATTCAGGCGAGATACGGAATCGTCAGCGGTCCCTGCGGTAAAACCGCGACCCGGGCGTCCGGACCGAGTTGATCGAGCCGTTCATTCACGACCGCCGCGATGTCGTGGCAGGGCGTCAAATGGGCGGCGCGAATGACCTCGTCGGGTAGGGAACTATAAACCAGCACCTTCGCCCGGCGCTGGATTAACGCCTGGATTTGCGCCTGCCATTGCTCCGACCGCACGAATCCCGGCGTGGCGAGCAACGCGAGGACCTCCTCCGGACCGGCTGCGCTGCGCAATAATTTATCAAGCGGACTTCCGGCGGGAACACCCTCGCGGCATTCGCAGGCCAGGATCAAAGTGCCGCCCGGCTGAACGATCCGCGCGCCGGCGCTCATCCCCTTGACGCCTTGGTAAAGATTTTGGTCGAGCGGATAGCCGCTGTTCGTGGTCACCACGATTTCAAACGGGGCCTTGACCTTTTGCATGGCCGCGCGCCGCACAAACTCATAACCCACCTTGTGCGCCGCCACCAGGTCGCCCGCGAAAACCCCGGTGATCTCCCGGCGTTCGTTCAACGTCACGTTCAACAAAAATCCCGAGCCGGCCCGCAACGCGATGTCGCGCATTTCCTCCCAGAGCGGATTGCCCTCGGTGATGCCGAAAGTCGCGTTGGGATGGCCAATGTATTTCTCGCCGTGATTGCTCATCACCGTTTCCAGCCCGGCCACGCCCGGCATAATTCCCTTGGGGCCGCCGCTGAATCCCGCGAAAAAATGTGGCTCGATGAAGCCCGTGATGATACGCACATCCGCCGCCACCAAATGCTTGTTGATCAACGCCGGAACCCCGTCATGCGTCACCCCAAACTGAACCAGCGCCTCCGGGTTTTCCGGCTCGTGATTCAAGACGCGGTAGTCGCGGACAACGGCCGGCGTCAGTAATTTCTCCAACTCCGCGCGGGTGTTGGGCCGGTGGGTGCCGAGGGCGTTCAGGAGGGTGATTTGTTCGCGTGGAATGTGCGCGAGATGCTCCAGCAGCCACGGAATGATGCGGTCGTTGGGCGTGGCGCGGGTGATGTCCGTGAACACGATGCAAATCCGGTCCGTCGGGCGAATCAACTCGCGCAACGGCCGCGCGCCGATGGGATTCTCCAGCGCGGCAACGACCGCGCCACGCTCGTCCGCCAGCCCGAGCGTGTGGGCTGGCTCGATAACTGTGGTCCGTTTGTCCGGCAGCTCGACCGGCAAATGACCCTGACCATAGGCAAGGTTTACAATCATACAAATTTCTAGCGTTTACTTACCGCCAAATGCCGTGCGTGCAAAGCAACAAAACGCACCGTACCGGGTCGGAGTTTCGACGAATAGAGTATCACCCCGTCACTGGAATGGAATCAGCGCGCAGTGCGGGGCGTCTTTTTTCGCCGAAAATCGGGCGGGAATTCACGCTCCGGGCCTTTAACGGCCGCTGGTGCCGACGGAGAGGTCTCGGCCAATGCAAAATCAAGTTGATTCCCATTTGCCAGTTGGGAGTAATCCACCTCCAGCACTGTATCGTCGCCCTTGAAGGAGGGATAAAGGCTGGCCAGCCGTGGAACAGCCTCCCGCGCCGTGGCGAAATAGTGGGCATCAATTTCTATTCCGATGGATTCGTATCCAACCGCGTCGGCTGCCGCCAAGGTCGAACCTGATCCCATAAACGTGTCCAGCAAGACACCCTCGCCAAGCGGCAGCAACGCACGAACAAGAATGCGCATGAAATGCTGCGGCTTCAGGCAGGGATGGTCAGAAATCGCGGTTTCCCGTTCCGGCGTGCGTCCGCTGGGAATGGCATCGGACAAGGGGCGGTCGTGGGAAAGGCGGCGCAGACCACCGGTCTTCCAGCAGCGCAGATTCTCCGCCACGGTGCGCTCGGAGATGGGTTTGCGGAACAACATCCAAGGCTCGTAGGCGCCTTTTGGCGTAACACAAACGCCGGGAAATTCCTTTTCCGCATTCTTGGGACGGTCGCCCCCTCGAAAACTATAGTAAAGGCGCAAAAGCGCCGGTCGAATCTCGAAGCCGGCATCAGCCATCGCCACCTGGATAAGCGGCTGCAACATTGGGTGTCCAGCGACACAAACGTGGGCTCCGGGAACCAACGCCGGCATAAGCAAAGCGCCCCATTCTCGAAAAAACGATTTCAATTGTTCCTTTTGCGCGCCGGTCAGGATCGTAAAGCGGGGCAAAGGGTCGCGGCGAACGCCGCCAATGTTGGGCGGTAAACGCCAAACACCACCCCGTCCGGCCCGGAGTTTGGCAATTTCCCTTTCGCTAAACTCGATCAGACCGTACGGCGGGTCAGTGCAAACAGCGTGAATCGAATGGGGAGCGCGCGCGCGCAGCCAGTCGAAGCAATCAGCGTGAACGAGATGACGCGTACTCATTGCTTTCGCCCAAACAGCCGAGAAAATGACCAATATTAAATTCGGCATCCATTTCGTTCTTGGTTGATACCCCATTTTGATTTGCTTGTCTTTCGCCTATAGTTGAAATTTTTTCCCATGCTGGCGGTTCTGAACAGTCATACGCACGTTGAGCCAGATTGGAAATACGTGGGAAGCAAGGTGAATACCTCAACGGGAAGCCGCCGTACCGAAACGTATAACACCACGGTGGCGGGGACGACAAAACTGAGGGACGGATCTGTCTATCTTGACCCGACGGTTATTGATTTTAAGCGATGGCAACAGGCACGGAAGGGTGCTGTTCCCGCGTTCTCGATTTTTAACCCCCAATAATAAACGTCTCCTGCACCGTGATACTTTTTGTGAATCCGGGCTTGTAGGCTTTGGCGCGAATGGTCGTGGGATCGGTGACTTTGAGGGGGTGCTCGTAAACGGGGTCCGAGGGCGTGGGCACGCTGCCATCCAGGGTATAGTGGATGGTCACGCCGGGTTCGGGATGGCGGAGCGTGACCTCGACGGGATGCGGGAAATCTCCGCCGGAGGGCGAGACGAGCACGGGCGACAGCACGGGCGGTCCGGGCAGGCTTTCAATCCATTGTCGTAACAAGGCCATGGATTTCGTATCCACGGTTTGATGGGCCAGCGGCGGCATCTTCATGCCCTCAACGGTGTTGGCCCGCATATAGAGAATGGACCGCCAAATATCGTTCGGCGCGACGAGTTTCGCGTGATCGACTCCCTGGTCGATCAACACGGGTCCATTGATCAAGTTCTGCTGGTCCAAGGGCGTATCATAACGCGCGTCGAAGGCCGCGACGGTTCCGCCGGGTCGGTGGCACTGGCCGCAATTGACGTCCAGAAAGGAGCGGGCGCGGTCATCGAAGCCACGCGACGGATCAGCTTCCCGCGCCAGTGAGGGACATGCGGCCAAATCCGGTTCGCTCAATTCCGGCGCGAAAAGCCCGGCATGGTTCCACGCGCGCAATTCATTGTCCGTCACACCACCTGGATATAAAAACTCACGGTTCAATTGCCGGGTTTTCACGCCCAGCACGCCGCCCGCCAGCGGCGTATGGCACGTCAGACAATCCTGGCGGCTCGGATAGTACCAAACTTGCGTCCGCGTTCCGGTGGCCGTCTTGATTTCGATGGGCTCAAAGAGATTCGACGTCAGCAATTCGGCGTCGCGGTTATCCGGGTGCCATTTGTAGGTAACCCCGTACACGCCGCCGGCTGCGTCGCACACCAGCAGGCGGGTTTCCAAGCGCCGCTTGAGCTCCGGCCGGGTTTCATCGACGGGCAATTCAAAGTGTTTCACGAAAACCGTTCCGGCGGGAAACTTCCACTCGCCGGTGCGCGAAAAACGGATTTTCGGATTGGTGCCCGACGCCCCGCCGGGCAGTGACATCCACCGTAATTTACTCGCGCCGTCGGACCAAAACGATAGCACCAGATCATAAGGAATGAGGCCATCGACGGGCTTTAGATCGACCGCGGATTGGAACGCTCCCGTTTCGGAAAGCAATCGCGGCAATGCACCGTCCGCGCGTTCGGGCAGGTTTAAAAAAGCCCGGGAAACTGGTCGCGTCTCAAGCCCAAACGGTCTGGCTGCAACCGCCGCATTGGCATCCGCACGCGCTGCCATCAGCAAAAAAAGCGCCAGCGCTGCGAGCCAGCCAAACCGCATAATTACTACCGGAAGCGGGGGATAGGCGACCGCTCTGGATCGGGCGTGGCGCAGGTTTCCCAACCTGCTGTATCGCCGATTTCCTAATCGGCAGGCCGTGGGACGTTTGACGACACGCAAGATTGGCCAACCGCACGCAGGTTGGGAAACCCGCGACACAGCAGACTGGGAAGTCTGCGCCACGGTCCAAGCCGGTGGCACCGCGCGTTTGTGTCGTCTATCCCACGCACCAATCAGTATAGCAAAAACGCCCCGCGCTGTCGCGAGTTGGGACGGACTACTTTTCACCGGCGATAGTGAGCTTAACGGCGGTTTCCAACCCGCCGGAGAAGCGGCGGATCGTCTTCTTGATTCCCGGCACCGGCACATAATCGTACTGTCCGCACGGATAACCGTGGATAATCACGTAATCGTACAGTTTGGGCTTTGGCTTCTTCGGCAGGTCGGTTAGGAAAATATATCCCACGCAAACGGCGTCGGGCGCCTTCCCCTCGACCAAGTTCGGGTCAGGCTTTACGGAAACGTTGCCGCGCACCACCCACGATTGATTGAACGGCGGACGCATCAGCGTCGTATAGCCGCTCTCGACCACCAGGCCCCCGGGCACCACCTGCATAATCCGGCCGCTGACATAACGCCGCCCGTCGATGCACGCGGTTCGAATGTCCTCGGCGTGACGCGCCATTTCCGGAGTATAAACGAACGCCGGCGGTGCCGAAGTGGCGTTGGCGACGGGGGGCAAGGCATTCGTGCCCACGATAATATTCGTGACGGCGGGCGTGGAGTTGGTAACCACAACCGGTTGCGCCGCCCCGGTCAGGGCCGTCAGAATGAATAACAATGCAAGTCTCATACCCCAAAAATCACTGGTCGTTAATGATTTCATCCAGCGGCTTCACGCGTCCGGCGACAATATCCGTCCTGGCCTTTTCCCACAGTATATCCAACCGTCCGGAGGCGATGTCATCATCAATTTGATTATCCCACGCCGCTTCAATTTCGACAACCGTGCTCATGGTGCAAACATAGTGGTTAAGGCGATTGTTGACAACCCGCCACTTGTAATTCCAAGTGGCTCCGCCCTCCGTAGCGCAGGCGAGGACGCCTGCGCTACGAATGCGCGCGGGAATCCGCAGCGTGGTTTCGTCCAACCAGCGGTCTCGTCATTTCCGGCCAGTCGCCGACTCAATCCGCACCGCGATCTGAAATTCATTCGTAGCCTCCGCCAATTTTCCGAGCCGGGTCAAGGCCTCGCCCAAACCGCGGTGCGCGCCGGCATTGACGGGTTCGACGCGCGTCACCGCCGCAAACTCCCGCGCCGCGTCGGACCAGTTTCCGCGGGTGCGGTAAATTATTCCCAAATTAAAATGCGCCTGGGTTTGCGAGTTGAATTGCGCCTCCACCCGGTTGGGCTGGATGGCGATCGCCCGCGAATAATGGATGATGGCGTCGTCCGGATCGTCAAACCGCGCCAGCGCCTCGGCCAGATTGTATTCGGCCAGAATGTTGTTTTGC
>Ga0206847_10172_pt1 | contig 17842 bp, 19 predicted proteins | sample Alteio_BWOrgCont_17_FD_152880 | JGI IMG/M metagenome (GOLD analysis project Ga0206847, IMG submission 152880) | Enriched cells from forest soil in Barre Woods Harvard Forest LTER site, Petersham, Massachusetts, United States -... | ecosystem: Environmental > Terrestrial > Soil > Temperate forest >... | reverse complement strand
ATGCTCCTCATACGCGGCGACCGCCAAATCGGATTTCGACGGGAAAAAATGATAGAAGCTGCCTTTGCGGACGTTGGCGCGCTCACAGATATCCTCGACACTGACGGCCCCGTAACTGTGCTGCCAGATTAATTCAAAGGCCACCTGTAACAGGCATTCCTTCGCGTTGCTCGTTCGTCCCATAGTTCTGCGTTTTTCGGTTGCGCGCAACCTAACACGGGAACCGGCCCGGTCAAGGTGGGCAGCGCGGATGTCTTCAATCCAATCGCGGGTTAAGACTGGAAATCCCCATAGATTCGTGTTGAATCGCACGATGATTTTAGCTGGCGATATTGGCGGGACCAAAGTGAATCTGGGCCTCTTTGAATTGCGCGACGGCAAATTGACGGCGACGGGGGAGGGGACGCGTTCGAGCCACGCGTTTCCACGGCTCCAGGATTTGGTCAAAGAGTATTTGGATTCCGCCGGCTCGCCGACGGTCGAGTCCGCCTGCTTTGGCGTGGCCGGTCCGGTCCGGGACGGTGTCGTGCGGGTGACCAATCTGCCGTGGCAGGTTGGCTCGGCGGAGTTGTCCGCGGAATTGAAAATCCCCCGGGTCTCGCTCATCAACGATTTGGAGGCCAATGGCTACGGCTTGGCGGAACTTCCGCCGGGGGACCTGGTCACGCTCAATGCCGGCACGGCGGGCGCGGCGGGCAACGCGGCGATTATTTCGGCGGGAACCGGGTTGGGCGAGGCGGGCCTGTTTTGGGATGGTGAGACGCATCGTCCCTTCGCGTGCGAGGGCGGCCATGGGAGCTTTGCGCCGCAAACGGAATTGGACGCGGAATTATTTGCCTGGCTCCGCAAGCGGCACGGGCATGTGAGTTGGGAGCGGGTTCTCTCGGGATCGGGCCTATGCAATATTCACGCATTTTTGCAGGACACGGGACGCGGAGAGGATCCGGCGGACGTGGTTGAAGCCATGGCGCACAGCGATCCGGCCGCCGTCATTACCGAGGCGGCGTTGGCCGGGAAAGGCTCCCGCTGCGTGCAAGCCCTCGATCTGTTTGTGGGTTATTACGGTGCGGAAGCCGGCAATCTGGCGCTCAAAATGATGTCCCTCGGCGGCGTTTACATTGGCGGCGGCATTGCACCCCGGATTCTGCCGCGCCTGCGGGAGGGAAAATTCCTCGCGTCGTTTACCGACAAGGGCCGGATGCGGCCGTTACTGGAGGCCATGCCGGTGCGGGTCGTCCTCAACCCGAAAACGGCATTGCTGGGCGCGGCCCATTACGCGGCCTTCGGGCCGGACGCGGGCGTTTAAGGAACGCCGGCGTCCCGGCAACCCGACGATCAGGCTTTTTCCGACTGGGACTTGCCCCATTCGGCCATCGCCTTGGCGCATTCCTCAGGGGAAACGTCGCGAACATGCGTCGCGATTCCCCACTGGTGGCCAAACGGGTCGATAAACTTGGCGTAGCGATCGCCCCAGAACATATCCGTGGGCGGCATGACGACCTTCGCCCCATTCGCCACCGCAATCTCGAACACGACGTCCACGGCGGGAAAGTAAATCATCACGCTGGTGGCCGGCGCCGGCCCGTCCGGCTTGGGGGCGGACACACCCATCTGCGGGCATTCGTCGCCCAGCATAAACACATGCCCGCGAATTTTTAATTCCGCGTGGGCGATCTTCACGCCGTCCGGAAAATTCATGCGCATGAGTTCCTCGGCCCCGAAAACCGTTGTGTAGAATTGGATCGCCTTGGCACCGTCGCTCACGACGATGCTGGGAATCAAGGCGTCGTAAATTGGGGGAATCGCATTTGTGCTCATGACTTCAGTCAACCACATCGGCGTGGATTCGTCAACGATGGCTGCCGATGCATTGTAAAAAGCCTTCGCCCCTGCTGGTGGGTCGTGTTAGAGTTTCGCCATGCAAAATGGCGGAGCGATTGCCGTAATGGACGAACTGCTTGAGCCAGTGACCAATGCCTTCTCGCGCGAGGTTGCGCGGGCTCTGGTCGACGTTCGGCCCGGCGAGGCTGCGCAAGCGCGAATCGCCGATCTCGCCGGCAAGCATAATGAGGGACTGCTGACAGCAACGGAACAAATAGAATATGAATCCTACGTGCGGGCCGTGGATATGATTTCTGTGCTCCAGGCCAAAGCGCGCGTCTGGTTGGCACGTCACCGTTCCGCTTGATGGAACTAACTCGCAATTGCGCCGCCGTTATCCCGTGCTTTAACGAGGCCGCGACGAACCGACGTGTCGTGACCGGTGTCCGGCAACATTTGACCAAGGTCATCGTTGTGGACGACGGCTCGCGCGATGGCACGAGTGCGGAGGCCACCGCCGCCGGAGCGGAGGTGGTGCGACTCGAAAAAAACTTGGGAAAAGGCGCGGCCTTGCGCGCGGGCTGGCGGCGGGCGGCGGAGATGGGCTGCTCCTGGGTCTTGATGTTGGACGGTGATGGCCAGCATTCAGCGGACGATATTCCGCGTTTTCTCGGACGCGGGGGCAGGGGAGATGCGTCCCTCGTAGTAGGTAATCGAATGGATTCGGCGCGCGAAATGCCGCTGGTGCGGCGCTGGGTAAATCGCTGGATGTCCCGGCGTATCTCAAACCTGACGCGCTTGGAAATCCCCGATTCGCAATGCGGCTTCCGGCTCGCCCGGTTGCAACCGCTGTTGGAATTGTCTTTGCGGCCGAATCGATTTGAAATTGAATCAGCGATGCTGGTCGCCTTTGCCACCGCCGGTTTGAAGATCGAATTTGTTCCCATTCAAACGATTTATGGGACGCGCCGGAGCCATATCCGCCCGGTCGCGGACACCTGGCGCTGGCTGCGCTGGCGGTTCGAGCAGGTGAACTATCCGCGTTGAATTGCCGCTCATGGAACCCCAAAATATTCCCGCCCCGACGCCGGTTGCGCGCTGGAAATTCATTGTGCGCAAGGCGGCGACCGTGGCGATCACCACCGCGGTGGTTAGCTGGCTTTATGGCTGGGTGTCCCCTTGGGCGTTCCCGCCCAAACAGACGGTTGGGTTCGGTTACGGGATGTTGCACGGCGCCATGATGCCCATCGCGCTGCCCAGCCTTGTGCTCGGCAAGGACGTGGAGATTTACGATGCGGACAATATCGGGCGGATTTACAAAATCGGCTATATTTGCGGCATCAATTTATGCGGCTTGGTATTCTTCGGCCCGCTGTTCTGGCGGCCAAAAGGCAAATGACTCACATCAACCACGAGCGATAAATCCCGATGATATTGAGCGGCCCGCCCGCCCAATAGCGGTTGGCGGGCAGGGAAAATGTCCGGCTGGCGCGGTCAAAAGTCAGCCGCGTCGGTTCGGCGGGATCATTCGGATCGTAGGCGGAAAACTCCACCGCTTTTTCCGACTCCACGGCATCAAATACAATCATTCCGTGGTTGATCGTGAGCGCCGGGAAGCAAACGAGATGAACGATGGGCGAACGGCCGTTTTTTAGATCCGTAAGCAATTGTGAAACGGTTGCCACTTGATGCTCCCGGGAAATCGGAAAAACCATGCGCCAGTGGCTGCGCAAAACGTACGACTGCCATGCGCCGCCGCAAGTGGATTTCAGCAATTGTCCCCGGGCCGCGCTGAAATCCCGCAAGCTGGCGAACCCGGGAATCATAATTTTCGCGGTCTCCGCGCAAGGTTTCCGCGGATTCCGCCCAACGACCTGGCGGATCAAACGGACGTAAATCTCGTCATCACCAATCGCGGCGGCTGCGTCAAAGCGCGCGTGATACAAAAACTGCCGGGCCGACCGCACCAGCACAAAACAACGGTGCGCGTAATCCGGCTTGGGTTCGCGTTTGGAGAATTGCGTCTTGCCAGTGGCGGAATCAAAGCGGTATTCCCAAAACAATTCGTTGGCGAAAGCGAACGTGTCCCGCGCGAATTCAAATCGATGGGGCGGGTTTGGGCTGGATTTATCTGCCGCAATCATTTCAATTCGCCGGTGCAACACGTTATTGGCGGATTACCAAATTGACAATGCTTTACGAACGCTGGCGGCAAATCGCGAACGGGCGCAAGAGTGAGTTCGCGTTAAGCGATATCGCTTCCGGCCGTCGCTGGACATTTGTCGAATTGTTTGCCGCAGGTGAGGCGCGCGCCGTGAGTGGGCCGGTTATTTTTCCGCACGGCCAATCGCCCGAATTTATTCTGGAGGTGCTGGCCGCGTGGCGGGAAAACCTCGTTGTCCAACCACTTGAAGCAGGCCAGACCGCGCGGCCGGTACCCTTGCCGCCGCCCGGCTGCATTCATCTGAAATCCACTTCCGCAACCACTGGCATGGCGCAACACATTGCCTTCACCGGCGCGCAATTGTCCGCCGACGCGGAAAATATCGTGGCGACCATGGGCCTGCGCCCCGACTGGCCGAATCTCGGCATTATCTCGCTGGCGCACTCGTACGGTTTTTCCAATCTGGTCCTGCCGCTGCTGTTGCACGGCATTCCGCTGGTGATCGCGGCGGCGGCCCTGCCCGAGGGCCTCCGCCAGGCCGCGCAAACGCAAAAAGCCGTGACGCTGCCCGCCGTGCCGGCTCTCTGGCGCGCCTGGCATGACGCCGACGCGATTCCAAAGAATGCGATGCTCGGCATTTCCGCCGGCGCGCCTTTGCCGCTTAGTTTGGAGCAGGCGGTCTTCGACCGCGCGGGGTTCAAGATTCACAATTTTTACGGCGCGTCCGAATGCGGCGGCATCGCTTACGATACGAGTAACGTTCCGCGTCCGGATGCCGCCTGCGTGGGCACGCCCTTGAAGGGCGTCACCATCGGTTTCGAGAACGAAACCAGTTTGGTTGTGCGTGGCGCCGCGGTCGGCGAAACCTATTGGCCCGAAAAATCCCCCTTGCTCGGCAATGGTGAGTTCCACGCCAGCGACCTCGTTGAAGTGACCAATGGAACGATTTACCTGCGGGGCCGTGCCGGCGATCAAATCAACATTGCGGGAAGAAAGGTGTCGCCCGAGAGCATCGAACGCGAATTGCTCGCGCACCCGCGCGTGCGCGAATGCCTGATCTTCGGGGCGCCGGGCCCCGATGACCGCCGCGCGGAGATCGTCGTGGCTGTCGTCGTCTCGGACGCGGCGGAGGCCGAATTGCGCGAATTCATGCTCAACCGCGTTCCCGCCTGGCAGGTGCCGCGCGAATGGCGGTTTGTCCCGTCGTTGCCGGTGAATCAGCGCGGGAAAATCTCCCGGGCCGAGTGGCGGCGCGGTACCGTCGGATGACGAAGCCGGGGACTGTCGATTACGGCTTTGACGCGAATTCAGCGATCAACATGCCTCCGGCTTGCTGGCAGGCGCTCCACGAAATGAAGTCCATGCCGCGGTTGCAGGCGACGAGCACAGCAAAGTCAATTTCGGGCGCGACCCACACGAAGCTGTGCCAACGAAAATTGGTGCCGCCGTGGCAGAGCACGCGGCCCATTGCGCCTGGTTGCGCGCCCTTCGCCCAATCCCGGGTTTCGAGGCTCCAGCCCGAGCGGTAGCTTTGGCCGGGTTCGGCTGAATGAAGTTTCGCAAATGTCCCCGGCTTGAGCAGTTTGGTCTGGCGGTGCGGATTGGCGGCGTCTCCGCGCAAATGCAACGTTATGAATTTCGCCCAATCGGTAATCGACATGTGGAGAAGGCCGGCGGGAATATCGAATAACGGAGCCTCGGCGGCGGGATCACCCGGATCGACTGGTTTGCCCGTGATCGGAAAGTGGCCCCAGGGCTGATCTACTTTGCCGGGGCTACCCGGGACCCCAAATCCACCGGTGGTGATTCCCAACGGCTGGAAGAGCCGTTCGCGCAGTAGGTCCGGCCAGTCGAGCCCGCTGATTTTTTCCAATGCCGCGCCAACGAGCATATAACCCGTGTTCGAATAAACCAACTTTCGCCCGGGGCGATGCGTCGGTGGACGCGCCAGGACGGTGGCTACAATTTCCCGGCGTTGTTGCGGAAGGGGCCGCGTGGAGGAAACCATCCGCGTCCTGAGCTTCGGGCTGGTATCGCGGACCAAGCCGGCGCGATGATCGAGAACCTGCTGTAACGTAACATTCCGCCAGGCGGAATGAATATTTACGACGGCTCCGGCAAAGAGTTCGTCGAGGGTTGCGGTCCAATCCAATTTTCCTTCTTCGATCAGTATCGCGGCGACGGTCGCCGTCGTCGCCTTGCCGCAAGACCCCAGGTGGAATTGGTCGCCCGGAGCGATCAATTCAGGCCCGCCCCGCTTCCGAAGTCCGGCCACGCCTTGCGCAATGACCCGATCGCCGCGCAAGGCCACCGCGGCGATCCCGGGGCATCCACGGGGCCCGGAGATCATTTCCAATATTCTGTTTACATTGACTGGTACATCCGCCCCGGCATTCCCGTCCGAGATGGGTCCGCCGCCCGGCGCCGGTGGCGGACCAACAAGGGCGCGGCGACGCGGTGTGAATCGCCGGCCTAAACCGCAGACCTTCCGCAGACCATGCCCAATAAAAAAGACGGCCCGCAATAAAGGCCCGTACACATCCAACAACCAGTCCGGCTTCTCAAACATAATCCGGCCAAGGGTGGGAGTCTTCCCGCCAGTAATGTGAAATCCATTTCATGGGTAACCAGCCGTTCGTGGCGTAGCTCCCCGCCCGATGAACCCGGCCTCGCCCCGCCATACCCTAAGTTCCAAAGGGATTTTCCACCACGGGGCAGAAAGGAAAATGCTTGGCGTAACGAGTGGCGAGTCCCAAACCATATTCGCGCGCGGTCGCGGCCAGCATCGTGTCGCGATAGTCAAATTGCTCATACCAGCCTTTGCCGTAATGCTTTTCCAATTCCGCCGCGTAACGTCCCCATTCGGTCGCAACATTCCCGTCCAAATCAAAAAACCGTCCCTGATAATCCTCCATCAAAAAACGGAATTCCTGCTCGAGTTCCTTTTTACGCCTGCCATTGGGAAGTCGTTCGACGCCATAACGCAGCTCGGCGAGGGTGATGGCGGAAAGATAACACTGCCCGCGCCGTTCTTCCAACCAGGCCAGCACGGCCGGGGATGGAGTTTCACGCGTCAACTCGGAAACCACGTTCGTATCCAGCAGCCAGTTCATACGCGCGGTGGCGTCATGTGCTTGCGCCCGGGAATTTCCAGTCCTTTGAAGCGGCGCAGGTGATCCACTAAATCAAGCTCCGGGCTTGCTTTGGACGGACGCAAGATCATGTCGCCGCTGGCGCTTTCAAGAAATATCAGCGTGGACTTGTAACCCAGTTTTCGGCGCGCCCGCGCTCCGCTTGGAACCGTCACTTGTCCTTTTTCCGTCATATATAAAACTTCCATAAGTAGGAATTTCCTACATTGGGCGGAAAATGCAAGTCTGTTTCGATGATCAATAAACGTTCCATCCGCAAAGGGTGGACGGGGCAAACTCATCTGCTTAATTACCATCCGGCGCGTTCACTTGCGACACCGTCCCGCTCAAAGTCAATTCTGCCGCCAGCACGATTTGTCCGCCAACGCGCGCGCGGGCGTGTGCTTGAATTAAGTTGCCCAAACGTTTGACGATTTCCGCTTGCAACATAATGGTTTCGCCCGGGCGCGCGGTGCCGTTGATTTTCGCGTTGCGCACGGCGGTGAGTTTCAGATTGGCGAGCGGGGGAATCGCGGGATCGCTTTGCGCCACCACGCCGGCGAGTTGGGCGGCGGCTTCGATCAACAGAACTCCGGGCATTAGCGGTTCGCCGGGAAAATGGCCGCGCAGGAAGGGTTCATCGCCGCGCACTTGATATTCGCCCGCGCCGGATTGTCCCGGGTTCAGGCTCGTGAGCCGGTCGAGGAATCGGAATTCCGCGCCATGCGGCAAAAAGCCCAATGCGCGCGCGAGGGGATCTTCGGCGCTCATTTGGCGAACGGTTCGGTGACCTTGAAATCCGCTGGTGGTTGCCAGTGGAAAACGTCTTCGCCCAGCGGCGGGTTCATTACGATATTGGAGAAATCGTTGCGCAGGTTGGAACCATCGACGATCACCAATTCTGTCGTTCGCAGGGAAAAGTCATTGGTGGCAACCGCCAATCGCAATTCCGGCATCATTTGCCGGGCGAACGAGCTGCGCGGTTGCAGGGACATTTGGCAGACGCCGTTGGTCTCCGCCAGCGCGAGAATTTGGAACTGCCCCTCGAATTCCGCGCGGCTGTGGGGAAATCCCGCCTGGAGCAGCGCCATCGCGTCGCGCCAGTCCTTCGGTGCTTTTTCGCCGAGGGCGTAGTGTTCGGCGCGTTTGAGCATTGGATAGATTACATACATTTCATCCTTCTGCCCCAGCGCGATCGTCCGCGCGGGTTGGCCCAGTTCCCAACGGAATGATCCGGGCGCGGCAAAGTAAAGCCGCCCGCGCGCGGTGAGCGGAACGGTGAGGGTTTTGAGCGTACGGGTTTGGACAAAATCGGCGGTCAGCGTGTGAAGCTTGGTTTGCGCGGCGAACCAGCCATTGAGAAATACGTTGGTGTCAAAGGCCCGGGCGCGTTGAACCAGCCAGAGAAGCGAGATTGCCAATACGATGCGAATTATTTTTTTGGCCATATCGGAACGAAATGAAACCATTGGGTGGGATACTGCCGGATGACCGGCTCGAACGCACGCAGGACTTCCTGCGTCAATTTGATGCGTGACGCGCGGTCGCCGATGGTCGCCCGGTCGTAAGGAATTTCCGGTAAGACCATGGCGCGATATCCGCCTTCGCGGCGGACAATAAATGTCGGCAAAATGGCGCAGCCGGACGCGCGCGCCAGTTCCGCCGCCGCGATGGACGCGGTAAACGGTTGGTTAAACAACGTTATCTCGACACCCGTCGGCGGGGGCGGGCGGTCCAACAGCAACGCGATCGTGGCGCCGGCCTGCAAGCGTTTGATGATTTCGATAAAGCCAAAGGCATCCGCGCCCACCACGAGGGTTTCGACACCCCAGCGGGCCCGGGCGGCCTGGCGGATTTCCGTAAGGCGCGGGTCCGGTTCCGGCATGGTAAGAACCACCAGCTTGCTGCCTTTCCGAGCCATGAAAACGCTGCCGAGTTCCCAGTTGCCCAGGTGCGGCGTGACGAGCAGCACACCCCGGCCGCGCGCATTGGGTTCGTTATAATTCTCCCAACCGTTCCATTCCTTGAACCAGTCAATCTTGTTTACGGAACATTCGTGACGCCACAGGTCGGCGAGCTTGAGCGCGAATTCAGTGAACAGTTCGCGCGCCGCGCGTTTTGCCGCAACGCGATCGTGGTTAAAAACGGGCAGTAAATTTCCGATAACGACTTCGCGCCGTTCCTTCGCCAACGTCCAATAAATCCCCGCGCCGAGGCGGGCGATGGCGTAACCCAACCACGGCGGAATGATTTGCGCGGACCACAACCCAATTCGCCAAAATCCGGCGCGATAGAGTGACGACGGGGCCGCCGGGGGTGCCTTCGCGCCGGTTCGTCGGACGGCCAAGCGCCACCAAACCGGAAGCAGCAGCACCGAAAGACCCATGTTTGCCGCGATGCCCACCGCGCAGACGCGACCGAGGCTGGCCATTCCGAGATTGCTGGACATCCCCAGCGAGCCGAATCCCGCGATGGCCGTGCCGCCGCACAGTAATAACGCCCGTCCGACCGAGCGATGAGCCAATCGCAAATCACCGTGGCACCGCCGCAATGCGAGCTGCATGAAGATTCCATAATCCATGCCTGTTCCCAGGATCAACGGCAGCGCCATTAAGTTGAGCAGATTCCATTGCCAGCCCGCCAAACGCATCACCGCCAGCAGGCAGAGGCCGCTCAGGCCCAGCACGGCCAGACTCAGGAGCACCTCCGTCCAGCGGCGGAAGGCCAGGCCCAACGAAAGCAGCGCCAGTCCGACCATCGGCAGGACAAGCTTCCAAAGATTGCTGGTGACCGACGCGAGCACAGTTTCGCCCAGCAATTCCCAGCTTGAAATCCACACGCCGTCGCTGCCCAGCCGCGTTTCCCACTGCGCGAGCGTCAGGCTTTTCGCCGCCGGATAAAGAAACGCCGCGGCGAGAAAGTGATTGGTGTCGCGCACGGCGAATTTTTCGAGAATCCAGGCGGAAAGCGCGTTCGTCGGCCAATCAACGTTGGTCGTCGCCGTCGCAACGCGCCAGTGATCCAAAATGCCGTCGGCCAATCCGAGGGCGGAATCGGCGAAACCATTGGTTGTTGCGGCGGTGTGGAGTGCCGCGCGTTCGGATACCAATTTTTGCGCGTCCGCGCGGTTTTGGTTTTGAAAATCGGGTCGCGGCCACATTTGCACCGGTGACGTGAAACCCGTGAGAACGGAATTGGATGTGGCATTTTCGAGGGCTGGTTCTATGGCATCAAGCCGTCGCGCCACTTCACCCTCGTCGCGGCCCTCGACGACGAGCCAGATTGGCTCGTGCTGCTGGCCGAGGTTTTTCTTAAGCGCGGTCAGCGTGTTGTAAGCCTGGCTGTCGCGCGGTTGCAGGGCGTCGGCGCTGGAATCAATTCCCGGCCAGCCATGAATTAGCACGACGACACACACAAGTAACAGGCCCGTTGTGGCTCCGATCACCAGAATAGTTCGTAGCGGGTTTAGAGTCGTGGCGCTCGGGGCCGGATGGGGCGCGCGATTCGCGGATGGTTTCATCCGGTCGGGAAAAAGCGGCGGCAGAAAAGCGAAAATCATTACGCAGGCGGAGATCATGACGCCGATGCCCACGAGGGATCCCAGTTGCGCGAGGCCGGGGAGGCCGCCGAAATTCAATACGAGAAATGAACTGATCGTGGTAACCGCCGCCCAAAAAATTCCGGGTGCGATGGCACGCCGCACCTCCGGCACGGACAATTCCGGGTGCGCCAATGCCTCCTGGTAATGCACCACCGCGTAATCCACCGCCAGCCCGAGCAACACCGCCGCGAAACCCATGCTCACCACGCTCACCGTCCCAAAGACCAATCCGCCCAAAGCCAGCGTGGCGGCGAGAATCAATGCCAGCAGCGTCAGCAACCAGAGCATCGGTTTTATCCGCCGGTGCGCCAGCCAGAACAGGACCGCGATAATGATCGACGTGCCGCCCACCGAGAGCGTGATGTCGCGCCGCATACTCGCGGAGATTTCCGCCACGAACGCCGGGCGGCCGGTGTAACCGATCTTGATTCCGCCCGCTGGCGCCGCTGCCGCGACCGTGCTTTTGATGTCGTCGAACCATTGCGTGCATTCGCGGTATCCGGGCAGGTCGGTCGTTGCCTTGACAAAAATTAATCGAAACGTGCCATCCGCCGACGAAAAGATTTGATCGCCCTGGCCGAAACCGCCGGCGGATGCCATGACTTTGTCCGGCAGGCGGGTCAACCCAAACGGATCGTATCCCAAGCGCGCAATTTCCTGGGCGGAAAGCGTGGTGGACAACTCATCGCGCGTCGCCGTCAGGACATTATTTAGATTGGTCGCGGAAAGTTGTTCGGCCAATTGATGAAACAGGGCCGGTGGTTGGTTGAGCCAGAGGAAGGCGATTAGTTCCGTTGTTTGCTCGGGATGCTCCAGCCACGGCGCCTGCCAGGTCACATCGGCGACCTCGTTCGACTGGCGGCGGAGACTGTTGGCGATGGCTCCCGCGGCGGATTTGGCGGATTCGGCATCGCCCGCGGTGACCGTGACGATCAGTTCGCGGGCATTGGCGAAGTGTTGTTGGTAAATCTTGAGCCCGGCAACGGACCGCACATTCCCGGGCAGCAGGTCCAGCACGTCGGCGTCAAAACGCAACCGCGCCACGCCGATGACGAGGAGGACCAGCAGCCCGAGCATCCACCAGCGGAACTTCATGGAAAAAATCCACCCTCCAGACTTTCGCCACTACGCGGGTTTTCCAATCGCCACCGGTCCGGGGAAATGTTGGTGAAGCGCCAGTTGCCGGCGGGGGTTTTTCCGGCGAGGGCATTCGCCAATTGAAACCAGGGGAAACGCTTGGGCGGAATTCCCGGCCCGCGCCAGACGTGCTGGCCGGTGCCGAACTGAATTTGCCAGTGGCCGCCTAGAATCTCGGCGGTCACGATGGGAAACGGCGTTTTGATTAATTGCACGAAAACATCGCCGGTCGAATTCGTGGCCAGCAGCAGATCACCCGCAAGTTCGGGATGCTTGCCGGGTGGTTTCCAGACCGCCTGGCCCTGCATCACCTGCCAGCCCGGCGTGGACAAATCCAGCGGGGGCAGGGGAGGGCCGGTGCGGCATGAGGCCATCGTAACCGCGAGGCATACCAGCGCGAACGCGAGAACCAAGCCGCGCCAGCGTCGCGGTTCACGGCACTCGCGGATTGGCTGTTCCCGGCTCAAGCCGATTTTCCGTTCACCTCGACGGGGGCTTCCACGGAGCGCAACGAGGCGAAAGTGATGCGCGGCACAATCGCCCGGCGCGCCTGCCATTTGACGAGCAGATAAAAATAGCGCAACCGCCAGCGCAAGTTCCAGGCACCCTCGAGCTCTCCCGCGAGGACGGCGTTGACCGCGTCCGGCACGTTAATGTGATCGCGCGGCTGGAGAAACAATTCCATGAACGGCTTGGTGTAATAACTCTCCACCATTTGCCAGTAAAAGTGCATGCCGCCGCGGACCTTTTTCTCGAACTTGCGGAACCGTCTTGCGCCATCGCCTCCGCTCGCGAGGGTTTCGAGCACGGCCAGGGCGGCCAGTTTGCCGGACCACATGGCGAGATGAACGCCGGCGGAAAAAATCGGGTCCATGAACCCGGCCGCGTCGCCCACCCGCAACATCCGATGGCTGACGAGCCGGCGATTGTAATAACTAATATCCGTCAGGGTGCGCATCGGACCCTCGAGTTGGGCCTTGCGCATCCGGTTTCGCATCACCGGGCTGGAATCGAGCCAGCGTTGGAAAACCTCCGGCCCCACGCCACCGTTTTGCGCGAATTCGTCCCGGTCGAGAACCAGGCCGACGCTGGTCTTCTCCGCTGAAACCGGTATGATCCAAAACCATTTGTTTTCGAGCCGGACGATAATGGTGTCGCCGGCGGCGTCGCCGGGATCGAGTTCCACGTTTTTAAAATGGCCGAATACGGCCAGTTTCTTGAGTCGCGGATGAACCTCTTTCAGCCCCTCCTGCGTTCCGGTTAGATTGCTGCGCCCGCTGGCGTCGATCACAAAAGAGGCGCGGAAATTATGGGTCTTCCCGTCGGGATCGACCGCCTCGACAGTCACGGCGTCCGCGTCCGACAAGGTTTTCTTGACCGACCAGCCCTCGCGGACATCCGCGCCGAGCGACCGTGCGTGCTTGAGCAGGATATGGTCGAATTTTGAGCGTTCGACCTGAAAAATCTGGGTCTCCTTGTTGAAGCGACCCTCGCCAAAAACATAGCGCGTGTTCAGCGAGCCATTGCCGAGAAAAAACTGGGCGGCCAGTTTGCGCGGAAATCCGGCGGCCTCCACGGCCGGGAGCAGCCCCAACTCGCGGAGAATGATTTGGTTATATGGCAGCAGCGATTCCCCGATGTGGAAGCGCGGAAAAACCTCCTTTTCGAGGACCAAAACCCGTTTACCCGCCCGCGCCAGATACGAGGAGGCGCTACTCCCGCCCGGGCCGCAACCGATCACCAGCGCATCGTATGTCTCAGTGCTCATAAAATTGTAGCGGAGAGACTAGCCCGGCATCCCGGTTTCGCAAATTGAATTATTATGGGGTGAAATACGCAGAAAATGGTGCCCCCGCACGGAATTGAACCGTGATCCATCGTTTAGGAAACGATTGCTCTATCCATTTGAGCTACGGGGGCGAGCCGTTGTTCACCTTCAGCGTAGCGATTCAAACGATTTTGACAAGCAGGGCTGTAAATTGAGGCGGCGGTCCGTTTTGGCTTTCCATCATTCTTTGCCCGGCTATCCAAAAACTAAAACCAACATGTTGGTTTTAGTTTTTGGATAGCCGATCCCGACAAACATTTTAGTGCGACCAAGCACGACTAGCCTTGACCAAGTGCGACTCGTCCAGATCGCCCACCGCGTCCACCCCAAATCCTGTCCCTCCCGTCCATCCTGTCCAAAAATCCCCGCCCCGTCCCCGATCAATTGTCAAAGATCAGCCTCCATTAAAACACATCACCGCCCCATTCGCAAACCTGCCATGGGATACAGAGACCGCCGCGCCTCCGTTACGCCTGCTCCCGTGCCGCCCTGATTCCAAATGGGGCAAACCGCGTCTCCGCGTCTCCGCGTGAGACTTGCCGCTTTCCCCGATCCCTTTCATGGTGTATCTCTTCCCCCAGCCCATGCGCGCCCCCATCTATCCATCCCGGCTTTGCCCGGCCTTTTTTTTGGCGATCACCCTCCTCATCGGCGCCCGGCTGCCCGCCGCCGATACGCCAGCCATCGAAACCGTCAAATGCCGGATCGACCCCAAAACCGTGGTGGGCCGGATCGCGCCCGACTTCATCGGCCTGGGCTACGAAAGCTCCGCCGTCGCCCAATCCAATTACTTCAGCGCAAAAAACACCCGGCTCGTGCAACTGTACCGCAACCTGACCCCGCACGGCTTGATCCGCATCGGCGGGAACGTGTCGGATCATACCCGTTATGAGCCGGACGGCACCCCCGCCGCGCGCACGGAACGGGAAACCACGATCATCACGAAGGCCAATCTGGTCGATTTAGGCAAGTTCACCCGGGCCACCGGTTGGAAGGTCATGTGGGGGCTGAACCTTGGTTCCGGTTCCAAAGCCGGGGCCGTTGAAGAGGCGCTGGCCGTCCGGAAGGCGTTGGGGAGCCGGCTCCAGTCCTTCGAGATCGGTAATGAAGTTGATTTCCATGCCCGTTTTTCTCGAAACTTCGACGCCTACCACGCGGCCTATCTCGATTACAAATCCGCGATCCGCTCCGCGCTGCCGCGCGCCCCGTTTTCCGGACCGGATTCCGCGTCGAGCGTGCCCTGGTGCCTCGCCTTTGCCAACGCGGAGGGCAACGACATGAAGCTCCTCACCTGCCATTACTACCGCGGCGGCTCCCGCGACACTCAAGCGACCATCCCGACCTTGCTAAAACACGACGACGCGTGGGACGCCCGGCTTATCGATCTACAGAAAGCCTCCCGGGACCACCGCGTCAATTTCCGCATCAACGAGGTCAATTCCTTCTCCGGCGGCGGAAAACCCGGCGTGAGCGACACCTTCGCCTCCGCGCTTTGGAGTTTGGACTACATGTTCGTGCTGGCAACTTATGGCTGCGCGGGAATCAATCTCGAGACCGACCTCAACCAGCTTGGCTTCATCAGCCACTATTCCCCGATCGTCCATGACGCCGATGGAATTTGCCACGCCCGCCCCGAATATTACGGAATGCTCGCCTTTGCCCTGGCCGGAAACGGCGATTTGTTAAAACTCACCTTGGAAAAAGGTGAAATAAATCTCTCCGCCTACGCCACCCGGGATGCGCAAAACCATCTTTGGCTCACCGTGATAAACCAAGACCTCACCCGCGACGCCGCTCTCGAAGCCATCCTGCCTCGAGACTGCGCAACCGCGGCCGCCTTCCGCCTCCAAGCCCCCTCCGTCGGGAGCACAAACGGAACCACCCTCGCGGGAACCGAAGTCTCCACCGACGGCAAATGGCCGGCCGACCCGCGAAGGTGCCGATTGAACAGGGTTCCGCCCGCCTGCTGGTCCCGCACACCAGCGCGGTCTTGTTGCGGCTCATGACGCCCTGATCCCCGGCGTCCGTCCTCGATCGTCTAGAGAATTCCCCGGAGGTTTACCGCGCTCTGCGCGGATTCGCGCAGAGCACCCCTGAAGCCTTCGCTTAATTCAACGGCGTTGGCTGCGGTGAATCTGTACGCAATTACCAAAGGAAGGACTTTTGCTCGGACAGGAGTTCGTTTCCATCCCACAGCGTTGTCCGCCACGCGGTCACGCTGCCGAAGGCTTTGTATTGCTCGCCGGTAAGACTCACCACCGCCCAATGGCTGAACCAGTGCCGCTGATGGACCTCCAGCTCGATTTTATCCTCCTTCGGGAGATCACCCTTGGCAATGCCGCGAATCTCCACGCGCAATTTCAACGGGCCGCCGCCGCTGGCTTTGGCCTTCCATTGAACCGCGAAGCGCAGCCCGGTGCAATCCTTGGGATGGTGCAAAAGATAAGACTGATAGGCGTCGCGGTCATAAAGACTTGGCGATACGGTGCTTTTGCCTTTCTTGTCCAAAAACTGCGGCAGCACCTTGATCACCCGGCCCTCGGTGGCCTGGACTTCAACGGCCAGCAGACAAGTTAGCAGCAATACAAAAAGCCAACGCATGATCCGAGCGTAGCGTTCCGTCCGGTGAATTCAATCGGATTATCTCACACCGACTCCATGAAGACCGGTTCGGCCGCTTTGTCGGGCAGATTGGATTTCGCGGGCGCCTTCAGAAACTTCGCCAGGTAAATGCAGATGTAAGAGCAAACGATGGCTACCACGCCGTTGATCGGGAAGTGGGTCAATTCACCCCGGGAATTTTCGCCCAGGATTTTTCCGCCCACAACCGAGCCCAGGCCCATCGAAAGTTGCTGCACCGCGGAATTAATGCTCATGAATCCGCCGCGATTCCGGGGTTCCACCGCGGCCGTCATCATGGCCATGGCCGGCACCATCCGGCTGGTCATGCAGACCATCAGAATGGTGGAGACCGCCAGCGCCTCGGCCAGCGGCACCTTGGGCAGATTGGTAAACGCCAGAATGGGGAGCGCCATTACCAGCGAGGAGATCGTGAACACGTAGCGTTTTCCGGAGTGATCAGCCCACCGTCCCACCAGGTTCATGCTCACGAGCGTGCAAAAACCGCTGAAAAAATACACCCACGGCAATTGCTCTGATTTGAGGCCCGCGTTTGCCACCATGTAACTGGCGAAGTACGGAAAAATCATGGTTCCGGCGAAGGTGATCATCGCCATGAACAAGAAGGCCTTTTGGTGGTCCGGTTCGACCATGACCGCCCAGGTTCGCTCGAAGGGATGTTCATCGCCGGCGTGCATCATATGGCCCTTCAGAGATGGGGTAATAATGCCCACCACCACCAGCACCACCGCGCCCAAGCCGCCCAGGGCAAAGAACGGCATGTGCCAGTTGGTGGGACCGGCCAGGTACAACCCGATCGGCACGCCCAGGATTTGGGAAATTGAAAACGAGGACATCACAATCCCCATGGCGGTCCCGCGCCGTTCGTTGGGCACCACGTCACCGATGATCGCCAGGATTACCGCCCCCACCACCCCGCCGAACGCTCCGGTGATGAATCGCGACGCCAGCAAGATCTCATACGTGGGCGAAAACGCGCAGCACAAGGTTCCGATCGTAAAACCGAGATACAACCAGAGCAGTGCTTTCTTGCGGTCAAATCGATCGAGAAAAAAACCGGCGGCCAGACCCGAAAATCCCGCCGCGATGCCGTACGAGGCCACGAGAAAACCGAATTGGCCGGGGTCGAGTCCAAACACCAGTTTGAATTGCGGACCCAGCGGCATAATGATTAGGAAATCCAGCACGGTGGTAAACTGGATGGCCGCCAGCGTCAGGAGCAATAAGCGCTCCCGCATCAGCGTCCAGTGTCCGTAGCCGGACCGGGGATCAATTTCGGTTGTCATCGTCAGGTTCCAACGCGTGTTGGAATCGGGGAATTTAAACGGAACCCGCGTCTCCGCAAGCAACTTTCAGCAACTTCCGGCGCGGGTGGCTGCCCCGGCGCCTCGTCCCCAAGCTGGCGGATACGTAATTCCCGTGTTTGCATCTCGATCCATTCCGCCGCGGCGCAAAATAGTGAGGAATCGCGCAATTCCGGGAAGATTAACAGGAGCGCACTAAGAGAACCGAGATTTGCC
>Ga0206847_10005_pt2 | contig 17844 bp, 11 predicted proteins | sample Alteio_BWOrgCont_17_FD_152880 | JGI IMG/M metagenome (GOLD analysis project Ga0206847, IMG submission 152880) | Enriched cells from forest soil in Barre Woods Harvard Forest LTER site, Petersham, Massachusetts, United States -... | ecosystem: Environmental > Terrestrial > Soil > Temperate forest >... | reverse complement strand
GCTCGGTCTGGCCACTTATGGGGCCATAGGATGGGATTTAAGCAGCAAAATAGACGTCATCGCGCGCGAATTGCTGGGTAAATACGCCCTGATCGGTTTGGGCGGCACCGCGCTGTTATGGCTGGCCGCGCCGGAGCGCTATGACCGCGCCGTCACTTATATATATGTCCTTTTACTGGCCGCCATTGGCTCATATTTACTCAATGGCGGGTGGTATTACACGCAATATCCCTTTATCGCGCTGGCCTCCGCGCTTGCCGTAGCGGTGAGCGCTGAACTGGTTGCATATGGAGGAAAACGCCGTGAGGTGACGCTGGCGTTATGCGCTTTTCTGGCATGGGGATTCTGGCAATTTTTTATAGAGCCGGCGGAATGGCGTGCGAATTGGGATATAAAACTTCAGCGCGAGCGCGGCCATACGCTTTCCACCTTCGAAATCGTGGAAAAAGCCCGTACGGTAATTGATAAGGAGCTGGATACGCATCCAAAATTCCTGTTTCTGGGAATGAATATGTGGGGCGTGGATCTGCTCAAGGAGGGATCGCCGCGCGAAGAAGTCGGGCGGTTTGATTATCTGTGGCCATTGCCGGGCATTCTGGCCATGCAGAATAACCCCGATAAACAGGACGCTTATAGGCAATGGTCGGGTTATTTTACCGGCAGTATAGCCGATGATCTGAAACGCCATACGCCGGAGGTGGTGATTAATGATATAAGCCCGATGCAGCGCAGCCTTCCGCCATCCTACAATGTTCTGAATTACCTTGCAAAAGATCCACTATTTACAGCCGCGTGGAAAAACTATGCGCTGGCGGAAAAAATCGATGCCTGCACACCTCAGGAACAGGGCAATTGCGCCTACGAAATTTATACGCGCAATAAGTAATAAGGCCCCAAGCCGTATAGCGTTTTTATAGCAAATTCCGCATAGTAAAATTGTCTTAAAAATTTTTCAGTAATCTTCTAACAAAGGATTGCTGCAATGCAGCACTCATGCTATAATGAAGGTATGTTAAGGAATACGTTAGTGGTGGCCGCGCTGCTGCTGACAAACCTTATAACGCAAGCTATAACCCAGGCGGCGGCAGCGGCGGAGATACCAGAGCAACCCTCAAAGAATGCTCAGAAGGTGCTTGATACCCTAAATACCCTGGGCATAAACGATCCCGATATCAAAGAATTTATCCTCGATGTGGATGCCCATCGCGGCAACGGTTATAAGCTTGCGGAGGATAATGTCATTGGCGGCGAGTTATCGATACGTTATCAGTTTGACCAGGATACCACCGACACTCACCATCGCTTGCAACTGGTCTACACTCCCAAAGATTCGCATATTCAATGCACAGCCAGCGGCCATGGCGTAATGATCGGGTATCATTTGAAACTTAATTAGAATAACCGCATTTTTCCAATAATTTCTGCATATGCTCCGGCACCGGGGCGGTGACTTTTACCGGATCTTTTTTAGGATAAAGCGGAATTTCAATAGCGCGGGCATGGAGTTGCATGGAATGCTCATTTTTAGCGCCATATATTTTGTCGCCAATAATGGGGCAGCCAATGGCGCTTAAATGCACGCGCAGCTGATGCGTGCGGCCTGTTTGGGGTTCCAACTCCAGCCAGCTTAGGCCGTCAGCATGCCCCAAGACTTTATAATGGGTCACGGCCGGCATGCCGTCCTTATCCGCGATTTTCATCTGCCAGCGGCTGCTGTCTTTACTTTGTTTGGCGAGCGGTAGATCGATAACGCCTTCCGGCTCTGGCGGCGCGCCCATGACCACCGCCCAATAGGTTTTTTTAATGCGGTTATTCTCGAAATGCTTAGCGAGTTTAGCCAGCGCCTGCCGGTGGCGGCCGAGCACCAGGCATCCGCTGGTATCGCGGTCAAGCCGGTGGGCGAGCGCAGGCGTGCGTGGCAGCCCAAAACGCAAGCTATCGAAATATTGCTCCAGATTTTCGCCGCCGCCGGTGCCTTTATGCACGGGTATGTCCGCCGGTTTATCAACCACCAGTATCAGCGCATCGCGGTATAGCAGCCGGGCTAAAAGATCCATTTCAGCTTTTCTGCGTCAATTTCTTGCCCCATTCTTCCACCAGCTTTTCCTGCACGGATTCAAGGGAACTGCGGCTATATTCGGAGACTACGATCACAATAAAATTGGCGATGACGCGGCATAAAAAAATGAGGCACCACCCGGCGCCGGCAGCGGTATAAATAATCAGCCAGATGGTCATATCTTTAATAATGAAGGAAACGTCGTAATGCCGCAAATGAATACCCGCATGAATCATGGGCGCCAGATAGGGGAATGTAGCGGCAAAATTACAGGAACCGACCACCTTGAAGGCCGATTTTTCAGGCGTGCGGTCCGTAAAAAAGACCACGATGGTGGGTAAAATAGCCAGCAGCAGAAAAATAAATCCGAACTGCAGCACAACCACAGAGGCTAACGCCACAATGATAAAGAGCGGCAACCCCAATTTAATGCCGCCGGAACATTTTCCTGTAAGATCCGTATTCATGGTCATATTAACCGCATGCTAGTGATAATAGAGATAAGCAGGGCGATATAGGCGATGGTTTTGGCAAAGCTGAAGCCCACCCGCATGCTTTGCTTGTCGATCAGCGCTTCGCTGCGATATTGCTCAATTTTTATCGCGTTTGCGTGGTATTTATTCCAGGCTTGGTTAAAACCGTTGCGATCGGCCGTGGCGTAATCGTTATTGATAACCAGATCGGCCAGCGATGTAAGCCTGCCCAGGCGCGCCTTATCCATAAGCAGGTTTTTGATTTTCTGCCGCAGCGTGCGGCTATGGATATCTTCCAGAAGCGGCAGGATGCGCGCGCCGAGCCAATGGGTGAGCCCGGGATATTTAAAGGTTACTCCCACTTTGTCATGCACCATAGACAGCAAATAAAGCGATAGGATGCTGCGGTTGCTTGCCAGCGTGGGATTAGCGGACAGCTCGTTGATATGCAGCTCATGCTGAATGCCGAGCTTGCTGGTGATAAACGCCGCGATATGGCGATCCAAAGGATCGGATTCCTTGGACATGCTGGGCGCCAGCTGATCGAGACGCTTAAGCAGCGCGGGCAAAGTGGCGATATAAGAACCGCCCAGCAGCGGGCTCTGGCACGCCATATCGGGATTGAGCTCGTACAAGGTGCGTTCCGGCCCGAATCCCATGCTGTTATTGCGTATGAACGCGCGGACACGATCCAGCTTTGTCAGCATCAGGCTGTATAAAGGTGGGGGTTCATATTCGGGATTTTTGCGCTGCTGGTCGAGCCAGAAATTGCTCATGTTAAATTCGATATATTTAATAATAGACGCCAATTCCTGCGATTTGGACAGATACAGTTCTGCATACAGCGTATCGATGCCGTCGATATTAAAAGTGATTTTCCCCAGGTGAATGGGCGCATGCGGATCGAGAATCAATATGGCGCGCATGAACTGCTCGTTGAGCTGAATTTCATTCTTGCTATTGATTTCTGCGACGGAATTGGCAATGCGCGCAATGCTTTCCGTAAGCTCCCGGTTGCGCAAGGAAATAGCCACCCAATGGCTCAGCTTGCCGCTTTGCAGCACCTCGGGGATTTTATCCCAGTTTTTGGTGAGGGCATAGGATATTTGCCGGCGCGTGTCGGCCGATATATCTGCATATTCAAAAGGCCTTGCCGTTTCCACCGGCGAAGGCGGCGGCAGCACATTATAGCGTTTGCCGTCCAGCCAGGGCCGGATATAGCCGTAATCCCAGCGATCGACGGAATTCTCGCAAAAAATGCCGCGGAAAAAATCGAAAAACATTTCCGGCGCATCTTCATTGGGCAAAAACGTATTATAGATCCCCTCCTGCAAAATACGGTAGGGCAGGCGCTCCGGCGTGAAATTGGCAAAATATTCCGGGCCGTGCAGCACATAGAGCGATAACACCGCCAGCGCATAATAATCATGCGCGGTGGTGCCTTCGCCCTTGCCGGAGGGCAGGCATTGCATGCGCTCCAGCGTATCGTAATAATACATCTGCGAATAACCGCACGGCTCGGCAACGGCGGGAGCCAGCATCGCCATATTCTGGATATAAATGGTATTGTGGTTGATCGAACCATGCGAAAGCCCAAGTTCTCCAAGCTGGTTAATGGCGGCGATCAGCGGGCCGATAATATTCGTGCACAGGAAATTCTGATTGCGCAGATCGGGGTTTTTTTGTAGCAGCTCGGAAAGCTTTATACCGTCGGGCCGTTCATAAATAATGACCAGCCGTTCTTCCAGCGGTTGCGAAAGCTCCACCGGCCCGCACGCCACAATCTGCGTGAGCCCCGGATGCATGAGCGATTTCAGTTCCGCGATGGCGCGATAGCGCTGCGCCGTGCCCGGCAGGCACACATGCGCGAATAATCTGCGGGCGGGATTGGTGAGATCGCTGGCAATGTAAGCGCGCGCGTTTTTAGATTCGAATTCGGCCAATGGCTGATTTAACTCGATGCGGAAATGCTCGCCCAGATGGTCACGCTTGACGTCCGACGGCGGCCGGTAGCTGTGCAGGAATTCCTGCAGCTTCGCCACCGACTGTACATCGACCTGAATTTCCTTTTCGGAATCTTCGTCGACAATGACCGATTTGGTTGCTTTTGCTGGTTGTGCTGCCATAAACAAACGCTACCTGCGATTGCGTGATATTTCCAGCTTAAAGCATAAACCCGAAAGAATTAAAAAAAGGTGAAAGCCGCCGCGACGATTTCAGCGCTGCTGAAAAGTTTGCGGAGCGTCAATCTCAATGCGATTAGTGGGAAACTGCGCCACCTGCACCGCGCCATTATTGAGAAATAATGTTTCCATGGAATGGGATTTTTTCTCCATCAGGCCGCGCGCAATTTTCAATGGTTCAGGTTTTGCAGATGCATCAGCCGTGTCCGCAGTAATAATGCTGGTTTTCGGGGCATCGCTCTCAAGTTTTATATAAACACGCGATTTAGAATGGCCATTTACCGGGAGAGGACATGGATTCACATCCTTAACATTTATAGTATAGGTGGCATACCCACCCGCCGCTTTGGCATGCCTCTCGCCGCTTCCGGGGTTTACGCGCAATAGCAATTTTTGCTCGGCATTGCTATGCCTGATAATAATATCGACCGGGCTAATGGTTCTTGCGGCGGCAGCCACATTGCTTGAAGTGCTGATATCAACGCATTGTTCTTTTTTGCTTTTATCCAGAGGAAAATGCTGTTCCGTTTTATCCGCAAACGTAGCCACTACCATACCTGGTTCGATAGTGAGCTGTTTAATTCTTTTATGCTGAGGTTCACTTAAGAGTAAAGTAATGCTGGTTCTATCTTCTTCTGTCGTTATAGAGGGTTCTAAATCTTTTGTAATAATGGGATTATCATTCGGATGTAGCGCTGAATTATTATCACAGCCAATGGCTAAACCCCCTGCCAGGACGACAGCAGCTGCGGCTTCGCCAAACTCTCTACGGTTAAGCTTATCGCCCGATTCCGGCATGGCATTTCCGATGTTATTGTTATCCAATAGCATAGCAGATTATGCATGCGGGCAATGTGACAGTTCTGTGAAAAAGAATAAGTTATTGTATTTTATCCGTAACTTTCTATTCGGCTAATCTCACTTAATGCGGGATCTAAAGTTTAACCAGAGTCAAAGTGAGCGTTATCTTGACATTGTTGCAGCCTGCTTTTTTTCGCTGGCAATAATTTCCTTTGCTAACCCAACAAAAATGCCCTTTGCGTCATCGTCGTTGTAAAACGTTGTCTTTGCAGGTTTGCGATGCAGAAGATGTTTTAAAGCGGGATTTAGAGAATTCATAGAAAAATATGATGGTTCAGTTTTTTGAGAGTGTATGACAACCGGAATCTGAATATCGTTAGCTATTTTTGCTAATTCAAGACCACCTTCGACACTATTAATTGCGTCATGATGTTCGTGAAATGGTTGGCTTTCTCCCCAGCGGGGAGTTGGTACGGATGTAAATTCTGCATTCGTAACTCTTTGACTGGCTGGCATAATTTTTTTGGCAATAATGCCACTGAAGGGAGTATTCTTTTTTATTGCTGTCATTACGTCTTGTATAATGGGTGTCATGGAATCGCTAAAACGTCCCGTTTGTTCATTATGCTCTCGATGATTGTCGCGCGGCTGGAGCTCCATTGAATTGAGCACCGCAAGGGTTTCAGCATTAAGTCTGCCCCACCCTTTAAAATTCTCTGCCTTAGCAGCATTAAATGCGCTGATTAATTTGGCATTGCTATCGTATTCTATCCACTTTCCATCATTGTATTGAGGATGTTTTTCAGCAACCAATAATATTCTGCGAGAGGGTGAAGTATCAGCCATCGTTTTATCCTTTAGATTATATAATATTTGGTAGCATAATAACTACTAAATATTAACACCGAGTTAAATATACATTATGGATTCAATAACAACCTTCCCGGCAGCAGAGATTGGCGGTATGCTTTGTCATCCATGCGCCCTGTCAGACAAAGCGTTAGCGAAAGGGAAGCAGGAATCGAAAAAACCGTGATTCTCCCGCCGCCGTCGCCGCAAAAAAAAAGCCTCTCAACCATTTGAAAATTAACCATTCTGGAAAAAATAACCGCCCCAAAAGGTACATTTTTGTACCTTAAAATGAGGTTATATGCCCCGAAATGTACCATAAACTGGGTTTATAACCCCGTTTTGTACCGTAATTTTAGTCCACAAACGGATCTCTCACCAGAATCGTATCCTCACGTTTGGGCGAGGTGGAGAGCAGCGCCACCTGGCATTCGATCAACTCCTCAATCCGGCGGATATATTTGATGGCCTGCGCAGGCAGGTCAGCCCATGTGCGCTTGCCATGCGTGCTTTCGCTCCAGCCGGGCATTTCTTCATATACGGGCTCCACTTCCGCCTGAATGCGCATGGAAGCGGGCAGGTAATCATAAAGTTTGCCGCCATGTTTATAGCCGATGCAGATTTTGATGGTTTCAAAACCGTCCAAAACATCCAGCTTGGTCAGTGCGATACCGTTAATGCCGCCGATTTTAGCCGCCTGCCGCACCAGCACAGCATCGAACCAGCCGCAGCGTCGCGGACGCCCGGTTACTGTGCCGAATTCATTACCCACTTTGCCAAGTCTCGCGCCAACGTCATCCATGAGTTCTGTGGGGAAGGGGCCGCTGCCGACGCGCGTGGTGTAAGCTTTCGTGATGCCCAGCACATAGCCGATGCCGCCCATGCCCATGCCGGAGCCGACCGTCGCCGCGCCCGCTAAGGTATTGGAAGAAGTAACGTAAGGATAGGTGCCGTGATCTACATCGAGCAACGCACCTTGCGCGCCTTCGAATAAAATGCGTTTACCTTCGCGTCGCAGGGAATCAAGCGCCATCCAGACCGGTGTGGCGAACGGCAGAATCTTCGGGGCGATTTTCAGCAGCGGTGTGAGAATTTCCTCCACCGTCATTTTTTCCGCACCCGCGGCAACCAACAGCGCATTATGGTAAATCAACAAATTTTCGAGCTTATCGCGCAGGATATCCTCATCGGCCAAATCGCATATACGAATGGCGCGGCGGGCAACTTTATCCTCATAAGCCGGGCCGATGCCGCGGCCTGTGGTGCCGATTTTGCCTTTGCCGCGAATGGTTTCGGCCATCTGGTCCACTTTGCGGTGCACGGACAGAATAAGCGCCGCATTTTCCGCAATGCGTAGATTTTCCGGCGTTACCTTCACGCCCAGCTTGCCCACAGTTTCAATTTCATCAAACAGCGCAAACGGATCGACCACCACGCCATTGCCGATGATGGAAAGTTTGCCCGGCCGCACAATGCCCGAAGGCAACAACGAGAGTTTATACGTCACGCCATCAATGACCAGCGTATGCCCGGCATTATGCCCGCCCTGAAACCGCACCACCACATGTGCGCGTTCCGACAGCCAATCCACCACTTTGCCTTTACCTTCATCTCCCCATTGGGAGCCGATCACCACAACGTTGGTCATTTTTAGTTCCTATGATGCATTTATTTATCGAGGTTTACCCTGTACAGGAGGGATTCGCGATAAGAAATCGTTTTTTTCTATATCCACGGTGAAGGATTTTAATTCCTCGCTTCGCGTGCCACATAACTTCAGGGCTATATCCTGATTTTCCGCAAGCCAATTACCCTTTCTTTGCGGTTGTTCCTCTATTTGGCCAAAAAAATTTACTTTAACAGGTTTTTTTTCTTCGGCAGCGCTTTCTATTTCAGCAGGGCTTTCTAAAGTAAATTTTTTTATTTGTTGAGGAAGATAGGCATTAACCGTTGTTGCACCTCTTTTTTTATCACTACACCATTGCACTGTTTTCTGGAACACTTCGTCAAAAGCAGGGGAAGTTTCCCTGAAGGTTCCGCAAACAATTCTTATCTCGTCCCCGGCATAAGCCACAAAAGTATAGTTAGGGTTTTTCGCGCTATAGCGAAAAAAAATGTCCGCGGTATTTGGATCGGCACGGGTTTTAAAGCTTAAAGCCAGCGCGCTGTGAATGCTTTCCGGCCAGGGCGCTGTCGAATCAGACTGTGCAGCTCTATAGAGCCTGCTGGCGATACCATCTTCACAGTTTGGGAGGGTTGGTTTATTAGGGCTGGGTATATGCGCATAAGGTGATATCCGTTGACGACTTACTTTCGAAGCGGCTGACATAGAGCTGAACTCCAGAAGCTTGTCATGTTGCTGTGGAGACAATGGCATTCCATGCGTAAAATCCGCTGTTTTAGCGTCAGCCGCAAGTTTACCCATATATTCATGCAATGCTGAGATTGCGGGCCTTAAATTTTTATAGGTCTCATGCGATCCGGAACGATAAAAGGCAACCCGCGTTTGCGGCAGCAGCGGCACATTTAAACGTTGCACGTCCTGCGCTCCTTGCAACAGGTTTATGCAAGCGCTATTATCCAAAAAGCTGGCGATAAGCGATGGCGGAGACTGGCCGGATGATGGAGATGCATTCTCAAGCCCTTGTATGGCTGCATTATATTCCATATTAAGGCTGCTTGCGGCCTCTGTGCTCTTTGTTCCTGATATAATCGCGCGATCGGGGAAAATCGTGATACTGGTTTTTACTCCGCCGCTGTACCCTTTATCTATAGTATTTCCAGCGCTTATCACAACGCAATCCGGTTTAGGATTTTTTAAATCCGGGTCAGCCTGCCAGCCTTGCAGCGCGCCGGCGATATAGTTAATCGCAGCTTCTTGTTCGGGCGAAATAGGAAAGTTAGTATCTGCTGTCAACTCCGTGAATCCTCAATATTAAGCTGCATATTAGCCGGATCACAATCTAGCTGAGGCGGATAGCGCGGGCAACTGCGAAAATGCCATTTTGTTCATTATTTGTAAATATATAGCCTCTATATTTTATGGATTAATATAATCCTGACTAATCTTATGAATACGCCGCTCCCGCTCGCTGCCGACTCCAAAAATCTGTTTTCCGCATATGCCAGCGGCGAGCATGACAGGCTTTCCGGAGATTTTCTCAGCGTGCTTAAATATTTTTCCCAAACGCTGTTTCTCAATAAACAAGCCCTGCAAGATGCGGCAACGCCTTTCCTGAAAATATTTTTCACTCTCTTTACCCAGCCCGATTATATTATTTCAGAACAATATGTCCCTGCTTTCATCCTGCATAATACCCTGATTTCTAACCTGACGGCGGTGACGCCATTTAAAAATACCGATGTGATTCTGAATATCGTGCGCAATCAGCCATCGAATTTCGTCAAGATTCTTGCGCTTTATTCCTCACGCAACAGCGTTTCCTTCGATCGCAAACTGTTCTTCGACGCCAGCCCGAAACTTGCCACGCTGTGGTATAACCAATATTGCGAGCTTTACAAATCGGGGCTTGTCAATGCCGATATCGTGCGCAACATGGCTGAGCATATGCGCTTTCATGACGAGCGCATGATGCCTGAACTGGGCATGGCCGCGCCTTATTTCGGCAGCAGCTATGTGGGCGATGATATCGACCGTGACATGAAACCGCTCCAGAATAAAATGATTCAGCGTTATGCGCGCTTTGAGGCGAAAAACACACCCGATCCAAAAAAAATCGCCGTTATCAGCGATTTCTGGTATCCGGCGCATTCCGTATACCGCAATTATGCCGCGTTCGTTAAAGAGTTGCAGAAAAACTATAGTCTCAGCTTATTTCATATCCTGACGCCCAGAGAAAAGCTCGATGTCAGCATGTTCGACCATGTGCAGCAGTTCAGCATGTCTGGCGGAATACCCAGGGATATCTTATCAGCAGCCAATTTCCAGTTGGTATATTTCCCCGATATCGGCATGACCGAACCCAGCATGCTGCTGAGCAATTGCCGCATCGCGCCTATCCAGATATCCTCGCCCGGCCATTCGGTGAGTAGCTGGGGCGCGGACATCGATTATTTCATCAGCGGCGCCGATGTCGAGGTTGCACGGGAGCCGGAGAAAAACTATTCCGAACGGCTGGTGTTATTGCCCGGTATGGGCGCGATCCATAATCAGCCGCGATACGTGCCTCAGGGCATTACCAAAAAAACGTCGCAAATCATTGTGAATTGCCCATGGAGCGGCCATAAAACGCATGCGCGTTATTTAGAAACACTACGTACGCTGTTTAGCCATTTGGAGGAAAAACCGCTGTTGCGTATTTTCCCCGGCATCGGCGTCGCGCAGGAAAATGCGCATTTTCCTTTTGCCGACGAATTGCAAAAAGCGTTAGGCGAGGTGGCCATTGCCGAAGTGCGCGCCGCCATGGAATATGACGATTACATGCGGTTGATGGAAGAGGGTGACCTGACTATCGATTCCTTCCATTTCGCCGGTTGCAACGGCATTGCCGACAGCTTATTTCTGCGCAAGCCGACGGTGGTATGGGAGGGCGATAAATGGTATAACCGCATCGGCCCGTCGATGCTGCGACTGGTCGGGCTTGATGAATTTATCTGCGAAAACGAAAAGCAATATATCGATAAATGTCTGCTACTCATCCGTAATGCGAAAAAACGCGCGCAGGTGAAAGTTTGCCTCGAAAAAGCTAATCTGGACAATACAATTTTCAGCACCAAAGACGCGCCGAGTTTTGCCCGCGCGGTCGATTATCTCATCGCCAATCATGAAAAACTGCAGCAGGAAAAATCCAGAAAACCGATTAAAATAAGGTGATTTTGATTTTTCTGCCCACGCCCCAGCCTAATCCGCATAAAGTCAGCAAGCCCATAGCGACGCTGATACGTATGCCCCAGTTCACGGCCGGGTTGTCATAGTAAAATTCCACCTCGCTATGGCCTTTCGGAACAGTCACCCCGCGAAATGCACGGAACACTTTTTCCACCGGCACCGCCTGCCCATTGACATGGGCGAACCAGTATGGGTACCAGCTATCAGTCAGCACCAGCATGCCGGGGCGAGGCGTATCTACATCGATGGCTATATGGGTATTTCTATATTGGCTGATATGCGCCGGGAGCAAATCGTGCAGCGCGATATCGCCTTTTTTTAATGCTTCTACTGTCAGTGCAGCATTGGCGGGCGCTATGAAAGCGCGCGGCCATGGCGTTGGATTTTCATAAACATTTATTTGCTCATTATGAAACGCCAGCGTGAAATCATGCGCCGCCAGCATGCTGTGCCAACCTTCCCAGTCGCTAGGCGCGAGAATATATTTAATGCCGAGAAAGCCGGTGAGGTTGAGATCAAGAATACCATCGTCTTTGGCCGACATGAAGCTCAGGAAATTATTGTAGTTATATTCCTTCGGCAGAAAATCCTGCAGGAAAAAATCCTGATAATCAGGCGGGACATTCATCGTCATGATCGCTACATCCTGTATCTGGAAAGCTCCCGCCTGCTCGCCCGGAAAGCCGTTCGGCCCTATATTCAGGATGCGCTGCCGCCCGATATGCTCCTTAATAAAACGCACATAAGCCGGAGGGTGATTATAGGCATCCATACGCAACGGATGCAGATGATCCATGTAATACCAATATTCGGTGTATAGCAGGCCAAGCAACAGCAGGGGCATATGAATCCGGTATTTTGCGTTTCGCTCCAGCGCGCATATGCGATACATAATATAAAGCGAAATTAAAAATCCCGGCATATAGGTCACGACGCGCCAGTGCCAGTCTTTAAAGGGCAGCATGACGGCGAGATACAGGAAAAATCCCAGCATGCATGCGAGATAGATGCGGGCTGGCTTAAATACGCTCATTCCCTCAAATAACGCCGCCATGCCATAGGCCACAAGAACTGGCAGGCAAACCATGACTGCAACCCAGGTATATTGCTCGCCGAATTTTCCGACGACAGGCAGCGCGTTGATAGCTTTGTCATAAAAATCAATTCCGCACAGGCCGATGAACAAACCAGTGGCGGCCAGCAAAAGTACGAGCCAATAGGGCCTTTTCCATAGAGCATAACGGTAAACCGGCAATGCAAGCAGCACGGTCAGAATTACGATACGCAGACAGGCATTGGCTTTGTATGCAGGGGAAATCGAATAATCATAGCCAGGTATGCCAAAAATGCGCATAAGCAATAAAAATGTCATACCCCAGGTGAACAGGAGCAGTCCTTTAGGCGTGGATTTGCGCAGGCCAAGCAACGCCAATAATCCGGCCACGATACCAATATGAAATACAAAATTGCCCATGAATATCGGGTAATCCGGGCTACCCATAATGTCGTTATTGCCACGGTAGGATAAATGCTGCGGCGTGAAAACCGAGAGCAGCGCATTGATGGTCGCCGGATAAAAAAACCGATCAGCATAGGTTTTAGCATCATGCGAGAAAGAATATACCTGTATGATGGGCAGATAAATAAAAGCGACCAATAATAATGTGCAAACCGGCGCGGCACCGATCAGGATGATTTTCATGAGTCCGCGCTTAAAGGGCAGGTGCTGCTCCAGCGCATATCCAGCCGCTAGCAGGGTAGCGGTTACGAATACCAGCACCGTGGTGGGAATAAATGTAGGGGCCAGAACCAGGGCACCGGCTATATAGGCGCCGATAAAGCGGGTAAGCCCACCATATTTTACAAACGCAAAAAGCGCATAGAGATATATCGGAAACAGCAGATAAGACTGCGCATAATTTACCGCTAGGCCGAAAATCTGGAAGCCGTTGAACATATAGGCCATAGCGGCCGCCACACCGGCAATGAGCGGCAATTCCAACAACCGGTAACACAGCCGTATCAGGCAATAATTCCCCAGCCCCAGAAAAAACAATATGACAAAACTACCCGCGAGTGACGATGCTCCCAGCAGCGCTGAAAGCAGGGTGAGCGGCGAGAATTTAATGTCGATCATGGATTCCGGCCCCAGTGATCCTGCGCCTTGATATGGGTTCCAGTACGGGCTTTCGCCCTGCTGCATGAGGTGTTTCATGTAAGAAATTTTCGGCTCCGACTGCCAGAGCGAGCCGCCCATATCGGCAAAATGCTTAAAACGCATCGTGATGGAAGAATACAAGCTGAATGGTGCTGGCGTGCCGTCGAAATGCTGGTGATCGGCAACCATCAGCGAGCCCGGCGCTAAAATAATATCCGGAAAAGTTACGCATATGAGCGCGAAACTGAGGAAAAACAACCGGTATTTATAAAGAACGGGATGTATATTCAAGTCATTACTCTCTGAAAGATCATAGAAAAGTCATACGCGAATAAATAAAAATGTCGCGTGTTTTCTGGCGAAATTAGGTGGCAACCTATGGTTTAATTTATCCAAATAAGTGCTGCCAAAAACATGTAGCGGCTGTATGGATTATACCATGCGTGGAAGGAGGCTATAGTGAAACTTAATATCCGAATTTTCTTTATCCTAATCATATTGATTGTTGCCGCACCCAATTATGGTAATGCAGATTCTGTAACCGATAAGCGAATGCAGCTGATCGCATCGCTACGTGAAGCGGCTGAACATGGCGATATTAAAGCGGAGATAGAATTAGGACGCAGATATAATGCTTGTGCAGGAGTGCCGCTGGATAAACAGGAAGGCATGAGATGGTTTCGCAAAGCCCCAGCGCAAGGCGATTTAGACGGATTATTATGGATAGTAAATGCGGAACGTACGAATTGGAACGAAGATAAGGAGGCCCATACATGGGAAAAAGACATTTATCCATCGTTAAAAGCAAAAGCAGAGCAGGGCGATGCCGAATCTCAATATAAATTTGGCGTTTTAATAAAAAGAAATCCGGATAATCCGGGCCAATTCGGAACCGGATATCTTGAATGGTGGAAAAAATCGGCGGAGCAGAGAAATATCGATGCCGAAAAGCTAAAAAATCCGGACCTGAAAGCCCATGGATAAGGTCAGGAATACTCTTAAACTAAGAAAATATATGCAAACTTGTGGTGACCCCTACGGGAATCGAACCCCTATTGCGACCTTGAGAGGGTCGTGTCCTAACCGTTAGACGAAGAGGTCTGGGGCCCCCCGCCGGTAGATTACTGCGCACCGCAATTGCCGGAGCTCAGGCCATTACCCAGGAAGCTGTTCGCACAACCGCTGGCAGGATCGCTATTTCCGCCTGCAGAAGGCGAGAGTGCGGCATAGGCGGTTGCGGTATCGCCGCCAGCTGACGGGCTGAGATTAGCCAGATCAGCCGTGTTTCCGGTAATGGTCGGCGGAGTGGCGCCGCTGGCCAGCAGACTTAAGTTCACATCCTGCACGCGGAAATTATAAGGCGTATCGCCCAGGGAACCGGCAATGGTTTGTCCCGCATAGGAGAAGATAGCTCCGAGCGTTCCACCCTGATCGCGCTGCAGGAGTTGGTTCAGGAGGGCCTGCGAGATGCCGAAATTGTTATCTTCATAGAATACGACTCCGAGCGTCGAATCCACATGGGCGTCAAGGGTGCGGTTTTCCGCGTTGACAAAGTCTGTAAGTGTGAAACTGCTGGCGCGGACGCCGTCGAAGGTTTGTGCGCTGGCATCAAGTCGCGGCTGGCCAAACAACGCACCACTCGTCAGCGTAAAATAGCCGAACAGAGGATTTAAATTCAGGGGATCGGGGCCGCTATTGAACACGCTGCCATTATCGCTGAACTGCATATTGCTGCCCGGACCATCGATCAGGATGCCAATACTGGTTCCTGTGGGGGTGCCGGTAAAGGTGGAGCTTCCCACCAGCGTGCCGGCAGAACCGCCGCTGATGTAAAGCGAAGTGCCGTTATCGCTGAAGATGAGCTGGGTGATTTGCGTATCCTGGGCATTCACCAACTTGATACCGTTCAGGTTGTCTTTTACATTATCGCCGCTGAAGCTGGTGCTATCGCTATTGGTCATCAATACGCCGATGCTGGTGCTCGTAGCGCCATTGCCGGTGATGGTATTGGATGCGAATTGCGTGCCGTTGCTGCCATTGACATTGATGCCGAGCAGGCTTCCGCTGATAGTGTTGTGGCTTACGCTATTGCCATTGCTGCCGCTGATGAGGCTGATGCCGGTTTTGTTATTGCTGAGGGTATTGCTGCTGACGGTTGCGTTGCTGCCATTGAGAACGATGCCGGTGCCGAAGCCCGTAACGCTGTTCGCATTGCCGCCGCCGCCGTTACCAATCACGTTGCTGCCAGTGGTGCTGATGAAATTAATGCCGGCGCCCGTAGTATTGAGAGCCGCAGCGGTAATGCTGTTGGCGAGCAGAGTGATGGCATTGCTGCCGCTTACTTTGATGCCGTCGCCGGTGATGTTGGTCAACGTATTGCGAGTCACGTTTGTGCTGCCGATGCCGGTATTGTTAAAAATGCCGATGCCGGTCTGGAAACCGTCTATGGTGTTGACGCCACCTAAAGTGCCATCGCCAATAATATTGGCGCCGGTGAGGTTAGTGAGCTTGATGGCCGTGCCGTTGTTGCCAGCGGCCGCGCCGAGGTTATTGCCGAGAATGCTGACGCTATCGGAATTGCTGATGTCAATTGCGTCGCCATTTAAGTTAGTGAGGGTCAGACCGGAAATACTAACGCTGTTGGCGCCGACAATATTGATGACCGGGCCGCTGCCGCCGCTGATGGTGTTGGCGCCGATCACCACATTACCGCCCGTAACGTTAAGTGCGGTGGTATCGTTGGTGAAGCTATTGCCAGAAATGGTCATGTTGCTGTTCGAAAGCGATAGGCCGGTGGCGAAGCCATTGATGTCGTTGCCGGTGAAGGTGTTGCTAACGGCCGGGCCGGTAATGTTACTAAGCGTTACGCCTGTGCCGGTGCCAAGTGTGGTCGCGGTCACATGATTGCCGGAAATGGTAAGGTCGCTGTTATTGACGGAGATGCCGGTAGTACCGATATTGGTTTCGATGTTGCCGGAGATGGCGATGCCGTCACTGGAATCGACGCTGATGCCGATATCGCTGCTATCGATCGAGAGATTTTCGATAATGCTGTTATCGCTGTGATTGATCGCGCTGACACCGGTAGTGTTGCCGTTCACAATATTGTTATTAATGGTCGCGCGGCTGGCAGAGAGTTGAATGCCGGTAGCGAAATTCTTGATGGTGTTTTGATTACCATTACTGCCATCGCCGATCGTGTTGGAAGCGCCGGTAACGCCGGTCAGCGAAATACCGATGCCGCTACCGGTGGTGGCTGCGGTGATGGTGTTGTGGAGTATCGTTAAGCCTGAGGTGTTACTGGCTGCGATGCCATTAGTATCGCTTAAGTTATTGCCGGTAATGGTGGTTCCGGAGCTGCTATCCACGCTAATAGCAGTCGTTCCGCCGCTTATGGTGTTGACGCTGACGGTGTTGCCGTTGCTCCCGCTGATAAGGCTGATGCCGGTAGTATCGGCGGTAACGGCGTTGCCGTTAACCGAGGCGCTGCTGCCGGAGAGCAGTATGCCGGTGGCGAAATTGGTAACGGTATTCTGGTTTGCAATGGTACCATCGCCAACGCTGCCGCTGGTGACGCCGGAGAGCGAGATCCCCGTGCCGGTGCCGGCGGTGGCCGCTTTCATACTGTTGCCGGTGAGTGTGATATCATTGCCCGTAGCGATGATGCCGACGCTGCCGATATTGGTGCCGGTGGCGCCGGTAAGGCTGGTGCCGGTGCTGGTGGCTACGCTGACGCCGGTATTGACATGATTGATGCCCACATTCTTGATGGCGGCATTCTGCGCGCCGCTAACGGAAACAGCGGTGACGCCTGCTTTGTTATTGCCATCGATGGCAATGTTGCTGACCTTATCGCCCTGGCCGATAACCGTTACAACGGCTGCATTGGCGGCGGGAGCATCGATTATGCTGGTTGTGCCCTGGCCGGTGAGAGTAAGTTTGTTTTTATTGACGTTAACGGCCTCGCTCCATGTTCCGGCATCGAGATTAACAGTGCTGCTGCCAGTGGACGCATTGATGGCGTTGATAGCGGTCTGGATGCTGCCGGTCTGGGACTGATTCAGGCTGACAGTATTACCGGTCAACGCACCGCTGGTGGTGTTGCTGAACGCGCCGCTGTTATTAATCACCAGTGCACCGCCAGCATTAATGGTGCTGCCATTAATCATGGTGACATTGTTAGCGGGATCGAGCGTGAAGTTCGTCACAGCCGTCAGATGCGTGTTATCGTACGTGACGTTAGCCGGATCAAAATCGATATTATTTGCACTCACTGTTGTACCAGTAAGGCTGATATTGCCCGCGCTGCTAAAGGTGATATTCTGCAGCGATTGCATAGCGGTATTGCTTAAACTGATGGAGTTGCCGTTCAGAGCAATATTCCCATTATCCGCCGCGCCGCCGATGGTGTTATTGCCGCCGCTGCTGGCGGAGAAAATGCCCGCTGCGCTGCCCGCGCTGTTGCCGGTGAG
>Ga0206847_10235_pt1 | contig 17975 bp, 13 predicted proteins | sample Alteio_BWOrgCont_17_FD_152880 | JGI IMG/M metagenome (GOLD analysis project Ga0206847, IMG submission 152880) | Enriched cells from forest soil in Barre Woods Harvard Forest LTER site, Petersham, Massachusetts, United States -... | ecosystem: Environmental > Terrestrial > Soil > Temperate forest >... | reverse complement strand
CACCACGTCGCGGTCAACCCGACCACCGTGGCGGCAGGGGTCCGGGAGGCATTGGAAAAATATCTCGGTTGGCAGGTTTATCATCACGCTTAAAACGCAGCTCCCATGGCTAATCAATACACCATCGGTTTGGATTACGGCACCAACTCGGTTCGCGCCTTGATCGTCAATGTCGCCAACGGCCGAGAAATCGCCACGGCGGTTTGGGACTATGAGCACGGAACCGCCGGGGTGATTTTATCGCGTGACCCGAATCTCGCGCGCCAGCATCCGGCGGATTATCACAAGGGCGCGGAAATCGCGATTCAAAAGGCGCTCCAGGCCGCAAAGAAAAGCACGCGCGGATTCACGCCGGCGCAGGTGGTGGGTATTGGCGTGGACACGACGGGCAGCACGCCGTTGCCAGTGGATGCGAACGGCCGCGCGCTCGCGCTCAACAAGAAGTTCGCCAAGAATCCCGCCGCGATGGCGTGGCTCTGGAAAGATCATACCGGCGTGGCTGAAGCGGCGGAGATCACGGAACTCGCGCGTCGTCTGCGGCCCGCGTATCTCGCGAAATGCGGCGGAGTTTATTCCAGCGAATGGTTTTTCAGCAAAATTCTGCATTGCCGCCGGACCACGCCGGAGGTTTTCGCGGCCGCGCATTCCTGGGTTGAGTTGGCGGATTATGTGCCGGCGGTGCTGACCGGAACGGAAGCGCCGGAAAAATTAACCGTCGGTGTGTGCGCCTCGGGTCACAAGGCGATGTATAATCCCGCCTGGGGCGGCTATCCGGACGCGGAGTTCCTTTCGAGCCTCGATCCCGAACTTGGCAAACTACGGGAACGCTTTTGCCCGAGAGTTCGTTCGGTGGATCAGGCGGTGGGCGGATTAACGGCGGAATGGGCGAAGAAGACCGGATTGCCGGCGGCAATTCCGGTGGCGGTTGGAGCGTTTGACGCGCATCTCGGCGCGATTGGCGCGGGCATCGGCACCGGCGCGCTGGTGAAGATCATCGGCACGAGCACTTGTGACATCACCGTGGCGCCGGACACGATGAAGCTGGAGGATGTGCCGGGATTGTGCGGCATCGTGAATGGCAGCGTGCTTCCCGGGTATTTTGGATTGGAGGCCGGGCAATCGGCGGTCGGTGATATTTTTAATTGGTTTGTCAATTACCTTGAGCCGGGTGGGAAGAAGCTGGGTTCGCACGAGGCGCTCACGAAGGCTGCGGCCAAACTCAAGCCGGGTGAATCCGGATTGCTGGCACTCGATTGGAATAATGGCAATCGCACCATCCTCGTTGACCAGCGCCTGACGGGATTGTTGGTTGGCCAGACACTTTACACAACGCCCGCGGAAATTTACCGCGCGTTGATTGAAGCGACGGCGTTCGGCGCGCTCACGATCATTAATCGTTTCGAGGAATACGGCGTGAAGATCAGCCAGGTGATCAACTGCGGTGGCATCGCGGAAAAGAATCCGCTGGTGATGCAGATTTACGCGGATGTCACCGGACGGCCGATGAAGGTGTCGCGATCCGCGCAAACGTGCGCGCTGGGCGCGGCCATCGCCGGAGCCGTGGTGGCGGGGGCGCATAAGGATTTCGCGACGGCCCAAACGGCGATGACGGGATTGAAACCGCGCGTGTTTTCACCGGACCCGGAGCGGCATGCGGTTTATAAGGCTTTGTATCCGCTTTATAAGAAGCTGCATGATGCGTTTGGTACGCCGAACGGGACAGGAAATCTTTTTGAGGTGATGAAGGAACTTATTGAGATTCGTACGCGGGCGAGGGCGTGAACCCCACGCCCCAATCGTTAACGTCACGACTGAGACAACTCGTCTATTGGTGAATAATTGGCCGATGCAACACCACCATCCAGGTGAAAATGGACCCACTTTCAGCCGTCCCTTCGGGACTCGGAAAATCGCCGTTAAACCCACGGTTGAAACCGGCTATTCTCGTTGCATCCCTCCGGGACGGGCGCCGGACGCGGACGATGACCGTCTCGCAGAAAGTTGCGCGCGTTTGTCCGAGTCTGTTTTTCAAAAAATCTGGGATAATCCGTTGGATGCCGATTATAACGAGTTTAGACAGCCTTCTCATCTGATTCAGCCAACTGGGCGGACAACTCCCGCGCAAACAGGGCAAGGCACGACTGGTCAGTGACAAAGTGAAATTCTCCGCGCAGTCCACCCGCAGAAAAAGTTATCGAAACCACCGGATTCAGATGCGAGGTTGTGTCTTGGCGTGGCCCGATGCGAATGCGGATAGTCTGACCGGGCAGGCGTGCCAACTCAAATTCGCGATTCAATTCTTCGGCCACCAGATAATTGAGGGGTCGGTCAAGCCAGTGCGAGATGTGGTCCCGAATCCCCTTCAAATCAGCGGAACGCAGCCACAATCCATCGATAGAACCCGAAAGCGGATGCGTGTGGTCGCCGTCCCAATGCTGTCCGCGCAATTGGATGGCGGATTCAAAGCCAGCCTCAGAAGCGTAATCGATGTATTCACGAAATTCGACCGTGAACTCCGCCTCACCGTTATTTGATCTTAAAGTTGCTGGCATCTAATGGGTAAGTATCCAACCAGTAACATAAGACAACCCTCCATATTCTTAACACAAAAAACCGTGACTCCAGTCGGCCCGGGGAGCATCTCAGTTTTTACGAATGCGCGCATCGGACGGAACTAACGGGGCCGATCGCGCAACCATTCGCGTATTTGCGCGCAAGGCGTGTCTCCGATTGCGCCGCAACCCGGCGCGGACGGCGCGGCGCGCCTTCCCTACCCTCCCAACCACAATTTGCCGCCGTGCTGATTTTCTTGCGGCTCCTAAAAACTGAGAAGCACCCATTGGCCCGGTTGGCCACCGTCACCTGGCGGCGTCGGTGCGGAGGGTGCGGATGCCGTAGATCGCGCCGATTTCATTTCCCTGGGTGGCCTCGAAGCGGACGGTGACTTTCTTTTTGCCTTCAACCACATTCGCGGGGATTTGGTATTCGACGTCGTAGAATTTTGGTTCGCCACGGGCGTCGATGGTTTGGTCGGCCACTTTTTGGCCGTCGATGAGGATGTCGAAAGTTCGCGTTCGCCATTCGTCGGCGTAATAGGTGCAAACCAGGGTCAGGGGATGCGCGGGATCGACGGGAAGGTCGAAGGAAAACCACTTGGTACCGCGGCGGCCATAGCGGCCCATGGTTTGCTCCACGGAGCTGTCCTCGGGGGCGGAGGATTGCATGTTGTAATCGCGCTCGGTCTGCATCTGGCCGGGTTGGGCGAAACCGATAGTGGCGAGTTTGAGCTTTTCCTCGCGGGCTTGTTGGGCGACAAATTCCGCGGATTTCTTTTCCCATTCGGCGGGCGTGAAGGTGTCCCAATATACGGCGTAGGTGCGCTCGTGCAGGCGATAAAAGGGTAGAAACCGCACATCCTTATCGCGACCAACGCCGACGGATTCAAACTCGCCGGGTTGGCCGGCAACGGGTTTGAGCCATTGGGCTATGGGAGTTTCGACGGAGACCAGCACGGGAACATCGTTGGACTGGCCGCGTCCGCGTCTTCTTTCCTCCGGGCCGAGATCGCCGGCCAAGACCAAGGGTCCCCACATTAGCGCCACGCGGCGCGGGTTGTCCGGCAGCGGATTTTCATGGAGTTGTTTGGGAAGGACCAAGGCGACGGTGTCGCCGGTTTTCCAAGTGCGTTTGATTTCTACGTAGGACCCGGGCGGGGGTAGATTTGAGAGAGCCTCGCCGTTGATATTGACGCTGAAGTTCGCGCCGGCCCAGGAAGGACGGCGTAGGGCCAGGGTAAATTCTTTGGGTGATGCGAGGGTGAGTTTCAGGACGGCGGATTCGCCTTCGGGAAAGGTTGTTTCCACAGTCAGTTTTGCGCCGGCGTCCTTCCAATCGGCAGTGGAGGGGGTGTAGAAATTGACCCAAAGTTTGTCGCCGGATTGGTAATAGATTCCATCGCCGTGCAGGGCGTGGCTTTCCATGCCGCTGCCGACGCAGCAGGTGAAGCTGTCAAACATATCCTGATACTCGTGAGTGACTCCGCGGCCGACCGGGACCATGTAGCAGGTGCGACCGTCCTTGGGATCGATGGAGGCCAAGACATGGTTGAATAAGGCGGTTTCCATGAATTCGGCATAGCGGATGTCGGGTTGCAGGGCGAATAGTTCGCGGGTCATTTTGAGCATATTGTAAACATTGCAGCTTTCGTCGTCGCGGCCGTCCACGTCGCGGCTCAGTTGGTCCGGGGGATCGAAGTATTCGTTGTGGCCGTGGCCACCGGTGGCGTAACTGTGATGGAAGACGACCTGGTCCCAGAAGAATTTGGCGGCGTCGCCATCGGTTTGATTGCCGGTATAAAGGTAGCGGGAAAGTTCGCCGATCATTTTTGGCACCAAGGTGTTGCCGTGTTTGCCGCCGAGAATGTCTTTGTGCGCGGCCAGCGGGTTGACGATGGCTTGGTGTTCAAATTTATCGGAGACGGCCAGCCAGCGTTTATCGCCGGTATCGTGATAAAGATCGGCGAGGACTTCATTCATGCCGCCGAATTCGGTGTTTAACATGCGCTGATCCTGGGCGTCGGTCAGGTGGCCCACGATGGATTCGACCCAGGCGGCGAATTTGATTTCGACCGCGAGGGCGACGGGATTTCCGGTGTAGTGGTAAGCGTCGCGCAGGCCGGCGAAAATCTTGTGTTCGACGTACCAGGGGGACCACATGCCGTTCAGATCGAAGCCGCCAGATTGAATGACGCCATTGGTAATTTCGGCGAAACGGCCTTTGCCATCCACCACATCTCCCCTGCCCCGGCGACCGCCGCTGGTGGTATTCGTGGCGCCGGCGGCGCGCGGGGCGTTGGCCATGAGCGCGCCGAGGTAGCCGTCGCCTTGTTTGTCCTGAATTTCCTTGAGTTCGCCGACGATGTAGTCGGCGCGCTCCTTGAATCGCGGATCGCCAGTGGCGGCGTACATGTAACTCACAGCGGAAAGATAGTGGCCGACGATGTGACCGGTGAGTTGGCGGCCCGCGCCGTCCCAGCCGCTATAACCGCCGTCGGCCTTGTTGGTAAGTCCGGCACGCAGACGCAAATAATAGAGCATCCGGTCGGGCTGGAGTTCGAGCAGGTATTTGGCGTCCAATTCCTGGGCGTGCTGGAGCGGGCCGCCGGTTAGGCGCACGGCGGATAAGGGTAACGGTTGCGCGGCGAGCGAGATTGGGTGGAGGTCTGAATTGGTGGTTTGGGCGGGGGTGGTAAAAGCCAGACTGGTGAAAACTAGCGCGATGGCATAACCAATCCCGGAACTGGCAGCGAGACGCTGCCCGAACCCGCCGGCGAGGACGCCTGCGCTACGATGGGAGGCGCACATATCTATGCTGCCGGGTTTGGATGGTCCAATGCGTGGCGTGCTCATGAATTATTTCGTCGCCAGTCTATCACTGGTCCGACCAAATAATCAGCCAAGGAATTGCACCGTGACCAGTTTATTTTCCCCATTTGCGACGCGCAGCGAGTTGCGTAGCGGACGGCCGAAGCCGGTGAACGAGATGTCCATGATGTCGCCGTCCAGCAATTCCACTCCCGCGCCGAAACTGAGGCTGCACGCGCCGAAATAGTGGACGTGCAAATCCCCGGGGCGGCGATGGCTTTCGAATTTGAAATGATGGTGCTCAATGTTGGCAAGGCTGTGGCACATTTCGCGTTCGCCGGTGGCGATTTCCTGCGACCATAGAGTTTTTCCCGCGCGCTCGATTTTCACGGTACCGGGGATGGATTGAAATTCCGGGTCGAGGATCAGTTCCGGGCCGATGGAACAATTGCGAAGTTTGGAACCAGCGAGGTTGAGATAGTTTTTCCGCTCAAATTTGTGGTCGGAGAATTCATTGCCGATTGTCATGCCGAGGCGAACAGGCGTTCCATCCGCACGGATGAAATAGACCCCCGCAATTTCGGCCTCCTCGCCGCCGTCCTCGGCGTAAGATGGCACGACGAGAGGTTCGCCGTGGGCGCGCAGGATCGTGCCGTTGCCTTTGTAGAACCATTCCGGATTTGCGCCGATCGCGCCCGGTGCGGGGCGTCCGCCCTCAACGCCCCATTTGAATATTTTCATGCTGTCGCTTAATTCGGCGTCGGTCGCGCCGTGCATGGCTTGGCGGTTTTTCGCACTGCCGAGATGCGTGAGGCCAGTGCCGGAAACGAGGCAACGCGCGGGTTCGGCGGGGTGATCGATTGGCAGCAGGAATCGCCAATTGGATTCTTGATTGTAGATTGGATCGTAAGGAAGACGTTCAGTCGTCGCGAGTTGTTGAACCAGTTTTAGCAGCGAGTTTCCAGTTTCGGTGGCTTGGATTGCCAGTTCGTAGATTGAACTTACGCCGGTGAGAAATTGAAGATGCGGCTCATCGACCAGCGCGACGCGGCGGGTCGAACCATTTTGGATTTGAACGAGGCGGGTCATGGGTTATTCGGTGATGTGGAATTTCTTTAAGGCCTCCTCGTCCACAGTTAGGCCGAGGCCGGGTGTGTTTTCGTCCAGGTCGATAAAGCCGTTGGTGGGCATGGGTTCGCCTTTGAAGATATACCAGAAGAGTTCGTTGCCCACCTCGACATCCACGGGCGGGAAGAACTCAGCCATGGGCGAATTCAAACTCGCCATCACGACGTGGTAGTTGTGCATTTGGCCGGCGTGGGGGATGACGGGAATCGAATGAGCCTCGGCGAGGGCGGCGATTTTGCGGGCCTGGGTGAGTCCGCCGACGCGGTTGGTATCGAACTGGATGTAGTCCACCGCGCGGGCTTCGATGAGTTCGCGGAAGCCGTAGAGGGTGTGCTCGTGCTCGCCGCCGGAGATGGGGATGCGGCCGAACCTTCTTAATTCCGCGTAAGCGTGGATGTCGTCGGGGATGACGGGTTCCTCCAGCCAGCGCAGATTGAATTTTTCGAGCAGCGGGATCATGCGTTTGGCGTAGTCCAGATTCCAGCCCATGTACGCGTCGGCCATGATGTCCACGCCGTCGCCGACGGTTTCGCGCACGGTGCGGACGAGCGCCACATTTTTTTGCATGCCCGCCGCGCCGTCGGTTGGCCCCCAGCCGAAGCGCAGCTTCATCGCCTGGTAGCCCTCGTCCTGGTATTTCTTGGATTCGCGAGCGAGTTCGTCCAGTGGCGTGCTGTAAAGACGGCTGGCGTAAACGGGAATTTTGGGTTTCGTGCGACCGCCGAGCAGGCGGTAGACTGGTTGTTTGGCGCACTTGCCGAGCAAGTCCCAGAGCGCGATGTCCACGGCGCTGATGGCGACCATGCCAATGCCCTTGCGACCGAACGCCATCGTTTTGCGATACATATGCTGCCAGAGGAATTCGATATCCCACGGGTCCGCGCCCAGCAGCAACGGTTTAAGGTAGAGATCGATGACTTGTTTTGTAATCAACGGCGAGAGCGCGGCGTTGCCGAGGCCGACGAGGCCGTTATCCGTGAAAATTTCCACCAACAACCAACCGTGGAAGGTGAACGTGTCCATCGTCGCCTTGGCCAGCAGGGGCGAGATCGCGTCCATCGGATTGGTGCAGAAATGCGGCGGCAACTGGACGGTCGGGCCTTGCCATTGGATCGCGCGGGTGCGGACTTCGGTGATTTTCATGGTGGAGGCACATTTAAGAACGAGCGGCGTGGCGTTGTAAAGGGGTTCTCGCGTTCCGTTTCGGCCAAACCGAAAATTGTCAGAAAAATGGAGTCAGAAAAATAAGACGGAAATCCTTTGGAACCGGGGCGCGCCCTTCCGCAAACCTCAAGTAGAAAACTCCTGACTCCGAGCCTGTTTTTGAAGGCAAGGGAAGCGAAAATGCGAGCATGAGAGCCTCCCCTCCCCAGCCCTCCCCTCCTTCGATGCCTCAGGAGGAGAGGGGGCCGGACCTTTCGCCTCTTCGACAGAATGCGGTCGAAGTGCAAACCTATCGCCCAGCGCGGGCTCCGGTCCGTACCGGTTCAGGGGTTCAATGCGCGAAACCCTCGGAGAATTCTCTCTCTGTTTCAATCTTGACGGGGTTGGCATGTGGCGGCAGGTTTTGAAGCATGAACTCCAATTTTAGGAAGACAGTGATGGCGGGTTTTATTTTGGTTGCGGTCGCCGCGGGGCGGGCGGCGCGGGCGGACGACGCGATTCCGCTGATCAATGGCAAGGACCTCTCCGGCTGGAAAATTGTGGGCAAGAAGGGCGCGGAGTCGAATTGGCAGTTCGGCACGGCGGCGCTGGACCCCGATGATTCGATCAAACTCAAAGTGACCGGTCCCGGTACGGATCTGGTCAGCCCGGACAAAAACGTGAATCTGTCCTCCGAGCAGGAGTTCGGGGATTGCACAGTGGAGACGGAATTCATGGTGTCCAAGGGATCGAACTCAGGCATCAAGCTGGAGAATATTTACGAAATCCAGATTTACGATAGTTTCGGCGTGATCAAGCCGGGAATTACGGATTGCGGCGCGGTCTATGATGAAAAAGCGCCCTCGATGAACGCCTGCAAGCCGCCCGGCGAATGGCAAACCTTGCTGATCGAGTTCCAGGCGCCGCGTTTTGATGAATCGGGCAAGAAGACGGCGAACGCCAAGTTTATCCGGGTGGTGTTGAACGGCAAAACGGTTCAGAAAAATGTCGAGATCGCCCACGGCACGAACGTCAGCCGGAACGCGAAGGAGCACCCCACGGGGGGAATTTATCTCCAGGGCGACCACGGGGCGGTGGCCTTCCGCAATTTCAAAGTGACGCCGGCGACCGCTCAAATTCCGCGCGATCACCCGACTAATACGCTCAATAACGGCACCACTACATCCAACGGCATCAATATATCCAAGTAAGCTAATCCCATGAAATCCCGTTTCACCCGTCGTTCCTTCGTCACCCGCGCCGGTCTAGCGGCCGGGGCGTTGTCCGCCAGCCGGTTTTTTCCGTTTCCCTCCATTGTTTCCGCCCAAAATACCGGCAGTAAGCTGAATTGCGTCCAGATCGGTTGCGGCGGGCGCGGTTCGCAGGCGCATATTCCCGAGGTCATTGGCAAGAATGGCCAGAATCTTTACGCCATTGTCGATCCCTCCGAGAAGGCCCATGCCGGCGTCAGCAAGTGGCTCAAATCCAAACAAATCGACCCGGACAAGCATCAGGTGTTCACCGATTACCGGGTGATGTTTGACAAGATCGGCAAGGAAATCGATGCGGTATTTATCGCCACGCCGAATCACCACCATGCGCTGGCCGCGATGATCGCGATGCAACTGGGCAAGAATGTTTATTGCGAGAAGCCGGTTTGCCACGACATCGCCGAAGCGCGTCTGATGCGCAAAATGGCCGCCGAATCCAAGGGCGCCACGCAGATGGGGAATCAAGGCCATTGCATGGACGGCTATCGCCGCCTTTGTGAGTTGATCTGGGCTGGCGCCATCGGAAAAGTAACGGAAACCCATAGCTGGACCAACCGCGCGAATGGCGGCGTCGGTCCGCGCCCGCCGACGCTTCCCGTGCCCGCGGGAATGCGTTGGGATTCATGGATCGGCCCGGCGCCGTACCGGGATTTTCATTCGGATCTACATCCGCACGAATGGCATGGCTGGTACGATTTTGGCAACGGTTCCATTGGCAATATGGGCTGCCACATTCTTGATGGCGTGTTTTGGGCGTTGAAGGTGGAGCATCCGACGAGCATTGAGGTCGAATACAATCGCGGCGGCAGCGACGAGCGTTATCCGGTCGGCAGCCGCATTCGCTGGGATATTCCCGCGCGCGGCGATATGCCGGCCATGAAGACCTATTGGTACGAGGGCCTCAATGCCACGACCAAGGACGATCCGACGGGCAGCCTGCACGCGGCCGTCGGTGACGCGCGCAACCTCCCGCCGCTGCTCAAGGAATTGATGGCGAAGTATCCCGACGAGGAGATCGACAACAAAGATGGCGCAACGCTTTATGTCGGTGAGAAAGGCGTCATATACAGCGGCACCTACGGCGACCGCATGCATGTGCTGCCGATCGAGAAAATGACGGATTTCAAGGACATCCCGAAAACATTGCCGCGCCCGAAGGAAATTTTCACCGATTTCGTCGATGCCTGCCTGGCGGGAAGCAAGGAGACCTCCGTGCCGTTTGAATACGGAACACGTCTCACCGAATTCGCCATCCTCGGCAATCTCGCGCAGCACGTTGGGGAAGGCCGGAAAGTGGAGTGGGACGGACCGAATATGCGGGTGACAAATATTCCCGAGCTGAACCAGTGGGTGAAACGCGAATACCGTGAAGGCTGGAAGGCATAGGACAGGGAAATTTTGCCACAGAGAACGCAGAGAACACAAAAACGGAGCCGCAACCAAACAAAGGGATTTAACATGAGGAAACAGAGAGAACAGAGACCGGACGGAGAGAGCACTCGTCAGCTTTCCCCCTCATTTCCTCCGGTTTAATTTTCGTTCCCGATCCGCGCTTATCCGTGAAATCCGTGGTCAAAAATCTTCCCGGAATTGAATGATTCTTGTTTATTGCACTGCGAAGATCCGAAGTGATGTCAAAATGCGTCATGGTCACTAGACGTTTTACGATCGTCTTGGGTAGTGCGGGTGATCTTGTACGCTCGAAAGCGGCAGCGGACTGCCGCACTCCACAACCTGGCGGAGGAACTGGGGCGGCGCGCGATATATTACAGTCGCTTTCCAGTCTGTTCCGCCATTTCTGATTCCTATAGTTGAATTTCACTCATGACATTACGGGTTAAGTCTGAACAATTGTTTGCCGAGGCGTTGCGTTATATTCCGGGCGGGGTGAACTCGCCGGTGCGGGCGTTTCGTGGCGTGGGTGGGCAGCCGTTTTTTGCGGCCAGCGCGAAGGGCTCGCGGGTCACGGATGCTGACGGGAATGAGTATATTGATTATGTCGGCACTTGGGGGCCGGCGATTCTGGGGCACGCGCATCCGAAAATAATCGCGGCGGTTCAGGGCGCGGCGGCGGGCGGCACGAGCTTTGGCATTCCCAATCCGCGCGAGGTTGTGATGGCCAAATTGATCTGCGGCGCGGTGCCGAGTGTCCAAAAAGTGCGGATGTGCAATTCCGGCACCGAGGCGACGATGTCGGCGATCCGGCTCGCCCGCGGGTTCACTGGTCGCGATAAAATTATCAAGTTCGACGGCTGTTATCACGGGCATGTGGATTCGCTGCTGGTGAAGGCGGGCTCGGGGGCGCTGACCTTCGGGCATCCGGATAGCGCGGGGGTGCCGGCGGCGTTCACGCAGCACACGGTCGTGCTGCCGTTCAATGATGAGGATGCGGTGCGCGCGGCGTTTGCGGCGAATGCGGGCCAGGTCGCGGGGATTATTGTGGAACCCGTACCTGGCAACGCGGGATTGTATCCGCCGCGGCCCGGCTACCTGGAATTTCTCCGTGAGATTACCGCGGCGAACGGCGCGCTTTTGATTTTCGACGAGGTGATGACCGGGTTCCGGCTGGCGCGCGGCGGGGCGCAGGAACGTTACGGCATCGCGCCGGACCTGAGTTGTTTCGGAAAAATCATCGGCGGCGGCCTGCCGGTGGGCGCGTTTGGCGGACGGGTGGAAATTATGGATTGCCTGGCGCCACTGGGGCCGGTTTACCAAGCCGGGACGTTAAGCGGCAATCCGCTGGCGATGGCGGCGGGAATCGCGGCCTTGGAGGACCTTAACGCGGAGGTTTATGCGCGGCTGGAGGAATTGGGCGCGCGGCTGGAGGCCGGGATGAGGGAGGCCGCGCAATCCGCCAATGTGCCGGTGCAATTCCAGCGCGTTGGCTCGATGTTCTGCGGTTATTTCACGGACCAACCCGTTTATAATGTGGCCGACGCCATGCGCAGTGATCGCGCGCGGTTTGCGAAATATTTTCATGGAATGTTGGATGAGGGCGTTTATTTCGCACCGTCACAGTTCGAGGCGGGGTTCCTTTCCACGGCGCACACAGAGGAGGATATCGACCGGACGATTTCGGCCGCGCGCAAGGTGATGAAAACGCTGGGGTGAACGGTTACTGTTTGAAGCGTGGAATAGATGACAGACGTGCAGCGCAGGTTCCCCAACCTGTAATATCGCCGATTTCCGAATTGGCAAGCCGCGGGCGGGCTTGCGGCACGCAGGTTGGAAACCTGCGACACAGCAGGTTGGAAACCTGCGCTACGTCGTCGAGATATGGCGTTTATCCCGCGGCTTTGGCAAGTAAAGACTGTCTCGGCCAACAAACTTGCACGACACGACTATGAGCCGGGAACTTGACCAAAAATCCAGCATTGATCAGATCCGGGAACGGTTTGACCGGGATGTGGAGCGATTTTCCAAGCTCGAATCCGGGCAGCAAGCGACGATTGACGCGCCACTCGTTTTGGAGATCGTTTCCCAAGCGACGGCCACGTACCTGAAACCTCACGGGAAGATTCTTGATCTTGGTTGTGGCGCGGGGAACTTCACCCTCAGTGTTCTCGGACGGGTAGCGCCGCTGGACTGTACTTTAGTGGACTTGAGCAACCCGATGCTGGAACGGGCGCGTCAGCGGATTTCGCAGGCGACAACGGGCGTGGTGGTGACGACCCAATCCGATATGCGGCAATTGGTATTCGAGGACAATAGTTTTGACGTCATTCTGGCGGGAGCTGTTCTTCATCATCTGCGGGATGATTCCGATTGGCGGACGATGTTTGGCCGACTCCACAAATGGCTTCGGCCGGGCGGGCTTCTGTTTGTCGCGGATTTTGTGGTATTCGACGATCCTGACGTTCAAGAATTGATGTGGCGGAGATATGGGGATTATTTGGAAACCTTCGGCGGACCGGATTACCGCCGCAAGGTTTTTGATTATATTGACCAGGAGGATTCGCCCCGGTCGTTGCAATACCAAATGGAATTGCTGCGGACTTCCGGTTTTCGGAGTTTTGACGTGTTGCACCGAAACTCGGTTTTTGCGACTTACTACGCGCGTAAGTGAGGGTTAACGCAAAGGCGCAGGGACGCAAAGAAGACGGGGGGTTAACGGAGTGGAGGATTACACAAAAGCTGGCGCGGGCGTCACGCGCCAAATCGAATTTTTACGGCAAAATCGATTTTGACGAGTCACGACTAACGTATTTGGAGTATTTTTGGGCGTTTGTGAGGATTTGCACGATGCGAACCTGCTGATGCTTCAGAAAGCGGAAGCGGACTTCCGCACTCCACAACCTGGCGGAAATATTGTCCTCCGCTCACGTTCTCGCACCCTTACGTTAATCCAATTAGCTGGGAAATTTCCGCGATTGCAAATCGGGAGCGGGACGCTACATTTTCGTTACCGCAAAAAATATTTAAAACTAAAGAGCCCAACGTGAAACGTTTTACCCAAACCCTGCTGACCCTCGTCGCCCTCACCGCCGCCTCAACCTTCGCCGGGGAGTTGAAATTTACGCTCGTGCCGCATTTCTTCGATGAAAAGCCCGATAACCAGGAATTGGGGCGTTGCCATGGCGGCGTGGTGGTGGACAAGGCGGGCAACATTTATGTGACCACGGATACCGAGCGCGGGATCGTGGTTTTTTCGCCCAATGGCAAGTTCCTGCGGGCTTGCGGGCCGACGCGCATTCACGGATTGCAAATCCGGGAGGAAAAGGGTGAGGAATTTATTTACGGCGCGCGACCAAGCGATCATGAGGTCATCAAGTTGAAGCTGAACGGCGAGCAATTGTGGGCGATCCATTATCCGGCGGAGGCGGGAATCTACAAGGACGAGAAAGGGTTCAACCCCTGCGCGGTCACGGTGGGGCCGGCAGGCGAAATTTTTATCGCGGACGGCTATGGCGCGAATTACGTGCTCAAGTACGACGCGGATCGCAAGTTCATAAAAGCCTTTGGCGGGCCGGGCGAGGCCGAGGGAAAATTCAACACCTGCCATGGCATCGCGCTGGACATGCGGCAGGGCAAGCCTTTGCTGCTGGTTTGCGACCGCAATAACAATCGCGTGGAATACTGGGACTTGGACGGCAATTTCATCAAGGTCATCCAGAAGGATTTGCGGATGCCGGCCGCCGTGCAGATTCGGGGTGATTACGCGGTGTTCCCCGAGTTGCAGGGCCGGGTGACCGTGCTGGACAAGGACGGCGCGATCGCGGCGCGGGTGGGCAACAATCCGAATGAAAAGCAGCGCGCCAACTACGACCTGCCGCCGGCCGACTGGACCGCGGGAATCTTCAACTCACCGCACGGCGCGACATTTGACCACGACGGGAATCTGCTGGTTTCCGAGTGGAGCAAATATGGGCGGATACATAAATTCATTCTGGAGAAATAGGGGGCGCGGCGGGATGGGACGAATGGGGTGGACGTGGTGGCGGGATGCGGGTCCGCGTCCGGTAACTGTTTTCAGAAAAATCGTGTCAATCCTACGGTACGTTAGAGAATCCGGTTCGAGTGTGCGATAATCGGTGACGTGCGGTGGCATAGGAATAATGGGAATGATGGGAGGAATGTGGGCGAGGCGAGGCGTCTGATGGCGCGGCGCTTGTACCGCCGTGTTCGGGATGGGTCTGGAAACCGAAGCGAAATGGAATTGGACAGGATGAACAGGATAGACAGGATGGGAGGGAGGAGTGGGACTGGGAGAAGTCCGGTCCAAGGTGGTCGCGCCTGGTCAAAGCTGGTCGCACTTGGTCAAACACGGACGGGGCCAAGTCGGACTTGGTCGCATGGCCCGGATTGGTCGCAACCGGCTTCGCGAGAATGCTTCGGCGCGGCACGCCCGATGCGACCGGTCCAAGTCAGTCGCACCTGGTCAAAGTTGGTCGCACTTGGTCCAAATCAGTCTTCGTTCTTCGTTATGGTCCACAAAGACGGCATTATCCTTCCGAGAAACCGCTGCATTTTGTGGCTTCCCCGACACAAGGCACCAGATATTGCGGTTGGGGTTCTGCGGTGGACACGCTGCTATGGCGGCAAGTCTGCCGCACCTGGTCAAAGTTGGTCGCACCTGGTCAAAGCTGGTCGCGCCTGGTCAAAGTTGGTCGCACTCGGTCAAAGTTGGTCGCACCTGGTCAAACATGGACCGCCTGGACCGGCATGGACGGGGCCAAGTCCGACTCGGTCGCATGGTGCGGGCTGGTCGTGCTCCCTTCGCAAGGATGCTTGGGCGCGGCAAAGCCGACGCGACCGGTCCGTATCTGTCGCACTTGGTCAAAGCTGGTCGCACCTGGTCCAAGTCCGTGTCCGTTCTTGGTTTTCCTCCACCAAGGTGCTAGGATGCTTCTATATTAATTAATGCTATGACCTCACCCAACCTGGACCCAAAGCAAACCGCCCTGGTTTTAATCGATCTGCAACAAGGCATCGTCGGCAGGACCGGCGGGCCGCGAACCGGCGCGGAGGTGGTCCGCAACGCGGTTCGACTGGCCGATAAATTTCGCGAACTGGGCGGGACGGTGGTTTTGGTTAATGTTACCTTTCATCCTGATTTCAAGGACCGGCTGGATATGCCGGTGGACGCGCCGATGGCGTTCAATGCCAGCGCGCTGCCGCCCAATTGGGCGGAGTTGGTTCCCGAGGTCGGCCCCCGGCCCGGCGATCTGCTAATCACGAAGCGGCAGTGGGGCGCGTTCCATGGCACCGAGCTCGATTTGCAATTGCGCCGGCGGGGCGTGCGGACCATCGTGCTGGGTGGAATCGCGACGAATATCGGCGTCGAATCCACCGCGCGGGACGCCTACGAGCGCGGTTATCATCAAGTGTTCGTCGAGGATGCGATGGCCAGTATCAGCGCCGAGGCGCATGAATTTGCGGTCAAGACCATCTTCCCGCGCATCGGACAGGTGCGGTCCACGGAGGAGACGCTGGCGATGCTCGCGCCGTAATTTGTGAGTTTTCTCGCACCATTGTTTTTGCTGGGCGGGTTGACGGTCGCGCTGCCGTTGGTGTTTCACTTGATTCGCCGCTCGTCACGCGAGCGGGTTTCGTTCAGTTCGCTGATGTTTCTCCAGCCGTCGCCGCCCCGGCTGACCAAGCGCAGCAAATTGGAGCATATTCTTTTGCTGTTACTGCGGTGCCTGGTGATCTGCCTGCTGGCGGCGGGGTTTTCGCGTCCGTTTTTTCAACGTCCCGTCACGGCGGAACAGGCAAACGCCGGGCGGCGGACCATTGTGCTACTCGATATCAGCGCGAGTATGCGCCGGGAAGGAATGTGGGCGGACGCGGTGGCCAAAGCGGGGCAGATTTTAAAGGAGGCCGGGCCGGGCGACCAGGCGGCGATTTACACGTTTGATATTCACGCCAAACCGGTGCTGGGCTTTGACCAGTGGACCGCGATGACCTCCAGCGGGCGGACCGCGGTGGCCGCGCAACGGCTGGCGGAAGTTCATCCGGGCTGGGCGGCAACCCATCTGGGTGACGCGCTCATCACGGCCGCCGAGGCATTCTCCAGTAACGACAAGGCGGGCGGGAATTCAGGGCCGCGGCGCATCGTATTGATCACCGACCAGCAGGCCGGGAGCCGGTTGGACGGATTGCAGGGTTATGACTGGCCGCGCGGAATCGAGATTCAGATCGAGGCGATCCAGCCGCGCAAGCCGACCAACGCCGGGCTGCAATGGGTGATGGACGCGGATGACTCGTTGACCGCCGGCGCGGCCGCCGTTCCCCGCATCCGGGTCAGCAACTCCGGCAATGCGCGCAAAGAACAGTTTCAAATTCGTTGGGACGGCGTGACCGGGGCCGCGCCACTGGACGTGTATGTTCCGCCCGGTCAGAGTCGCATTGTCACCGCGCCCAAACTCCCCGCGAACGTGACGGGCGAGCGCATGGCGCTAACCGGCGACGACGATGATTTTGACAACACGGTTTACATTCTCCAATCCAAGGCGGAACAGGTTAAAGTGATCTATGTCGGCAACGAATCGGACCAGGACCCGGCGCAACCGTTGTATTATTTGAAACGCGCGTTGCAGCCGACGCGGCGGCAAAATATCGAGATTCAGGTCTTTTCAACTCGGACGCCAATGAAGGCGGAAGATTTGGCGGGCGCGCGGCTGGTGATTGTGGCGGAGGAGATCGCGACCGGTGACGGAACCACCTCGACGTTTCCATCCGTAATCAACTCCTTTTTGGACGACGGCGGGACGGTGCTGTGCGTGGCGAAAAACATGGAGGTGATCGGCAGTATTGGTTCGCTGGCAAAAATCCACGAAATGCAAGCGGCCGACGTCACCGCGCCCAATTACGCCATGCTCGGCCAGATTGATTTTGAGGATCCGTTGTTCGCGCCGTTCGCCGATCCCCGCTTCAGCGACTTTACGAAGATTCATTTTTGGAAATACCGGCGGCTCGACCCGGCCCAGCTTCCGGGCGCGCGCGTGCTGGCGCGTTTTGATGACGGAGGGCCGGCGCTTATGGAGATGCCGCGCGGGAAAGGCCGTTTGCTGGTGCTCACCTCGGGGTGGCAGCCATCGGACAGCCAACTTGCGCTGTCGTCGAAGTTTGTTCCCTTGCTGTTTTCCATGCTTGAACTCGGGCGGAATTTTGTTGGTCCGCCCCGCGTCATCAACGAGCGCCAGGGCATAACGCCGGTTCTCCGTAAGCGAAAGCCGCGTGTGAAAAACCCCGGGACTATTCGGATCGCGCGTCAGCGGCAGAATTGATTTGTCCTTCGCGACCAACTCCGCTTTGACGACGGGTTTATTCAGGACAAAGGTGTAGTCCACCGACGATCCCTCCACCGCGCTAATCCGTCGCGTGTCCTTGATCGTTTTTTCCGGCAGTCCGGTATAGGCCGGATAACTGATTTTCGCGTCTGCGTGGTCGAGGTTGGGATAATCAAAAACGCCAACATTGAAGTCGCGCGTCTTCCCGTTGGAATATTCCACACGATAGGTGAGCGGTTTGCGCACCTCAGTAATGCCGCCGCCGAAGATGGGATCGTCCAAATTTTTCGCGAGCGGAATCCGCCGGTTGCTTTCGTTGACCGGCGTTACCACCAGTT
>Ga0206847_10234_pt1 | contig 18050 bp, 6 predicted proteins | sample Alteio_BWOrgCont_17_FD_152880 | JGI IMG/M metagenome (GOLD analysis project Ga0206847, IMG submission 152880) | Enriched cells from forest soil in Barre Woods Harvard Forest LTER site, Petersham, Massachusetts, United States -... | ecosystem: Environmental > Terrestrial > Soil > Temperate forest >... | reverse complement strand
GCCATTCCGATTGGCATTAGTTGCGCGCGGACCAATCTCGCCGGCGCGATTGATCAATTGGCGGAAAAGACGTTCGCGGGCCTGAACCTCAAGGGCGGCGATTCGCCATGGAATCCAGTCGATGAAGCGGAACAATATTTCACGGAGGCGAAATGGGCGTATCGCTGGGGACTGTATCCCCAGGCGCGCGATGCAAGCGAATCCGCCTGGGCGCTCGGCCAGCGCACGCGGGAACTTGCGGCGTTGCGGATTCGCTCCTACGCCGATCCAATCTGGCTCGCTGACAATCGGCTCGCGGGAAGTCCGACGTTTCCCGTCGTGCCGGACCCCGGGGCGTTCGGGCAATTGTCCCGGGCCACCCAATTGTACGACGCTGGTGTGCATACTGAGTTTCCCGGCGGGATTCCGCTGAACGACCAGTGGTTTTTGATGGGGTTTCAGTTACTGCGCGAGTGTTCGGCCATCATTGAGGGATATTACTATACGGCGGAATTGCGGAAGAATTTTCAGGCCGAGATTGGCGGATTGCGCTACGCGACGCGCGCTCTAAACGAACTGTTAATCGACCGGATTCCCGTAAGCTGGATTACCAACGGGTTCTCGGGTTGGGCGTCAATTTCCGTCCCGACACCGGACGGAGACGACAACATGGAGTTGAAATATTTTTATTCCAGCTTTTATGCGCTTCAATGCGGGCAGGGCGGGCTCTGGTACGATCATCCGGAGGATGCGATTCCCGCCTTTCGGCGCGCCATTGAGCGGGGATACATTCCCGGGGGCCCGCCCCGTTTCGCCGCGTGGACTTGGAACGAACGCCGGAGGCTTCCGTCGGTCTTGGACGGCTTTATCCACGATTTGACTACCGCGACGAATCCCGCCGAAAAACTCGAGGGGCTTTACTTAATGGTGGTGGGCGCAAAAGGAATCGTTCCCGGCGATGGATTGCAAGCGGACGAAAAAACGCTGCTTGAGGCCGTTTGGGACCAGCGAGATTGGGTTCTCGGTAATGCCGCCTACGTTTCGGAGCTAAATCGCGTCTCCGGCGTGCTGGCCAAAAGATTCGCCGCGCGCGGTGGCGGTCGGAAGGCCAATGAGACGGTGCAGGAATTGCTCAACCGCCTCCGCAAGGAGTTTTTAATCCGCACAAACTCACCCGATCTCCACGTGTTTCTCGCGCTGTTCCCCCAATCCAGCGGCAAGTTTTTCCCCCTGGCCGTGGCGGAGGAACTCATTCCCCTTATGGACGGAATGGTGGAGCGTGTGGCATGGAAAAACAACCTTTCGCAGACCGTAAATCGCTACCGGGCGGCGTACGGAATGAAACTTGTGCCTCCGTCCCCCGTCCCGCCGGCGCAATCAGTCGCCGGCGGCGATCCGTTACCGGTGGATTTTATTCCGTGGAACTTGAAGGCGCCACCTGTGGGCGGCGGATCCGGACTGAAGCCGCGACGGTTAATTATACGGGGCAATCGAATATGGTCACGGGTTTCTGACGCCGACGAAAATTTGGCCGCCAGCTTTTCCTCAATCAATGGTTTTGTTTCTGTCGACCCACAAACCGGTGCTTGTGTCGAGATAATGTATCCCCTTGAGCGGGGCAGACCAGAGTTGTGCTTTGACGTTATGGGCGATTCACTCTATGCCGCCGTTCGGGACCAGGTTGATCGATACCGATTTCAGGAGAACCGGTGGGAGTCAGTTCCCGTGCCCATGGAGGGAGTCAGGGAAATGACCGCTGTTAATGGACGGCTGTATCTTGCGAATGGTGAGGGGTTGGTTGAACTCCAACCCGAATCGGGTGGCAGCCGCATTATCGTAAGTACGAGGCGGGAACCGCGGACTAATGAAATGGATTCCGCGTGGAGCCCGGGTGTCCGCCTTTTTCCTCGAAAAGACGGGAAACTGGGAGTAATGCTCGGCAATCGGATTTTTGCTTTCGACCCGGCAAACGGCGGGTCCTGGGAGCACCCCGCCCACTTACCCGCCACGGACGGTCGGTTTACCCGCACGCCGTTCTTTTCCGAGGATGGGGCGTTTATGCTTTTGGACGGCTATTCGCGGCCGGCTTTTTTGACCGCGTTTTGGAATGACGCCGGCAAAATCCACCTATTAACTTGCGAAAGCACAGCGCAAGATTTGCCGGTTCCGGATATGGAAAAGCTTTTGGGACCACCCGATTGGGACTGGCCCGCGCCGTACGAGTTGGATTTTTCGTGTTTCATGACCCGGGGTCGCGGTTTGTGGCTTCTTTACCCGTGCAAGCGGCGTTTTCACGGTTTTACAACCGCGCCGGAGATCAAATTCGGGGACGATCGGAACTCCACGCTGATGATTTTTGAGCCTGGGATTAGGAATGCGCTGTGTGTGCCGGTTCGATTTCAGAAGGACGGACAGACTCTCGATCCGTTTGACCATCTTTGGGGAGGGGCAATGAGATTTGACGGTTGGCGGGATCCCGAATGGCAGGCCACGCCGGAGGGCGCGGCTTTGGTTTGTCCGGCATTGGCGGGTCATTGGTTTATTTCGGCGAATACTTTGGAGTCTCGTCTGCAACCATTGCGCAAGGTTGCCTCGGCCAACGGGAGAAACGGCGCGCCATCGAACATAACAAATTCTTTGGAAAAGATTGGAAAATGAACCGCGTTGCCTTGATCCGTAATTCAAAACTGCCGGCTTCCGGGGGAGCCTTGGGCGTCCTTCTCTGTGCGGTCAGCTTTCTGATCATCGTTTCGACTGGGAAGACAAGGGCTGGCGAGACCAATTCGTCGTTCCAGTGGCCGTTGCTGACGAATATTGTGCAAAAATGGGATGCGACTTCGGAGACCGAGGTAAAGAAAGCCGCCGAAAGTGGCGAACCAACCGCGCAACATTACCTCGGCTACAGTTATACAACCGGCCATCGATTTGCGCCGGATACCCAATTGGGAATTGGCTGGTACGAGCGCGCCGGCAAGGGTGGTTATCTCCCTTCGATTTATAACCTGGGTACACTTTATGATTCAGGCTTGGTTGTGCCCCGGGACCTCGCGAAAGCCTTCCAATACTACCAGACGGCGGCGGCTGGTTTTGCCCTGGCGCGGAATGTGGTAACCCAAAGGATTGGGGGCCTTCCCGCGGCGCAATACGAGCTGGGTCGTGATTATTTCAACTTTCGCGAACGGGGTGTGCCGCGGGACGAGGAACGGGGTCTTGAGTGTTTTCGCCAGGCGGCGGATGCGGGTGACGAACGCGCGGCTCTGGACTTGGCGAGGGCGTATGCCCATGGGATAGGCGAGCCCCGGAACAAACGGGATGAACCGAACGAAATCTTGTTGCGCCTGATTGCCGCTGGCTCGCCGAACCGGTACGTTTACGAGGAACTGATATTTCGTTATGAAAACGGCCTGGGTGGACTCGTGGATCTCATTGCGGGCGCCGAAATCTACTGCCGCGCCGCGCGAGTAGGGGCCGAAACATTCGACGTTCGGGACAAGGTTGAGGCCGCCCCGCAGCGACCGGCCCCGTATTCCCTGAATACGCGCGGCTCGGGTGATACTCCGTTTTCCCCCAGTTCAATTTTGGGTGGCAAACTCGAACACGAGTTTTTCGTGTACCTCTCGCTCTATTTAAAAGCCGCCAAGGGTGATGGCTCCGCCCGGCTCAAGATTGGCGAGGCGTATCTCACCGGTCGTAACGTGCCAGTAGACGCCGCGCGGGCTTGGGCCTGGTTCACCCTCGCGGCGGATCGGAACGTGCCGGACGCGGCCCTGAAGGCGGCGGAGGCGAAGGCGCTACTGACGCCCGAGGAATCGCGGGACGCCGGCGGGCTGCCGCAAAAAATCGCCGCGGATTTGGCTTGGGTCGCCGCGCTGATTGGTGGCGGACCTTCCCGCTAAAAGTACCGGCGGATTCAAAAGTCCAACTAAATCAAAGGATTTGCCGTTCCGGCTTGTCATACCGTATCAGAGAGTTGGATCGGCGGGTGCCGATTGCTGTGAGAAAGTTGATTTTTTTATTTGTCGCATTATTGGTTTTCGGAGGCGCGCGCCCGGCGCGTTCCGGGGAGCCAATCCGGCTGGCTTTGGTCGCCCAGTCCGCCGAGTTGCCGGCGGCGGCGGACATGCTGACGGCCAATCTTTCCGCGGTTCCGGACCTCCAATTGTTGGAGCGCGCGGAGATTGACAAAATTTACCGCGAGCAGGCGCTTTCCGCCGGGAACCGCGATTTGCTCAGGCTCGGCCAAATCCTCGGGGCGGACGGTTTGCTCTTGCTGGAAATCGTAAAAGAGGGGGGTGATTCTTTTCTCGCGGTCCGGCTGGTGGCGGTGAAACCCGGGGTTGTGCTGACCGGCGAGCGGTTCCATTGGCCGCTGGCGTCGGCCGTGGATTGGGCACGGGGAGTTTCCGACCACCTTCGTCCACTGATTCCCAAGCTCAATGTCTCCCGAACGGACGCGGTGCCGATCTCCATTTTGAATCTGCGTTCGTCCGTGCAAACCGGCGCGGGTTTGGAGTTGGAGCGGCAGCTAACGCTATTGATGGCGGAACGGTTGAGCCGGGAACCGCGGCTGTTTGTTGTGGAGCGGCGGGCCATGCAGCTATTGACGCGGGAAAACGAATGGAAAGGCCTGGATGATTCCAGTTTCTGGACGGGAAGTTATTTGCTGGAGGGGACGATTGACCCGGAGGGTTATTCGGCGGAGAAAATGACCATCAGCGCCCGGCTAAAGCCGCCCGACGGCGGCGCGGTTGTCCCGATCACTATAAATTGCGCGCGGACTAATCTGGCGGACGCGGTCAACCAATTGGCGGAGCGGACGCTTGCGGGATTGAATATCAAGGGAGCCGATTCCGCGTGGAACGCGTCCGCCGAAGCCGTGCAATATCTGGCGGAGGCGAAGTGGGCGTATCGCTGGGGACTGTATGCGCAGGCGCGGGACGCGAGCGAATCCGCGTGGGCATTGGGCGAACCCACCCGGGAACTGGCCGTCTTGCGCATCCGGTCGTACGCCGAATCGGTCTGGCGAATCGAGGAGCATACGGGAAACGTTATGTTCCCGGTGGTGCCGGATTCCGCGGCGTTCGGCCCGCTGGTTCGCGCGGCCCAATTATACGATCAAGGCGCGCATTCGGAGTTTCCGGGCGGCGCTCCGCTGGATAACGAGTGGTTTATGATGGGGTTCCGGCTGCTTCGCCAGATGGCGGCGATTCTGGAGGGATATTATTATTCCGCCGAGCTTCGTGAGGGACATGAAACTGAGCTCGGCGAATTACGGCAAATCGCGCGGGGATTGGACGAGGAATTGAATGCCAGGATTCCCCTCGATTTGGTTTCCAATGGATTAACCCTCCCCAATTGGGTGTGGGTGCCAACCGAACTCGGAAAGTCGGAGATACATTACCCCAAAGAGTTACTGGCCAAGTTTTATGACACTCAGTTTGGCCAGGCGGGCGTTTGGTGCGACCATCCGGCGGATGCGGTTCCGGTATTCCGCCGGGCCATTGAACGCGGATTTTATCCCGGGGATTCGCCCCGGTTCGCGGCCTGGACTTGGAATGAACGCCGGCAAATTCCGGCCATATTAGAGCGATTCATCCATGATTTGGCGGCGTCCGCGAATCCTGGTGTCCGGCTTGAGGGTCTTTACCTGACGATGGCACGGGCGGATAGCAGTGGTCCGGAGGACGGGTTGCAACCCGGCGAACAGGAGCTGATTGATTCGATTTGGAATCAGCGGGATTGGGCGTTAAGCAGCGCCGGACACGTTTCCATATTGAAGCGCGCGGCGGACATTCTTGCGGATAGCTTCACGGCCCGCACAACCAGCCGACGGGCCAAGGAAGCCATGGAGGAATTGGCCAACCGCTTGCGCCGGGAATATTTACGGAACACGAATTCGCCGGATGAGGACGTTTTTGTCTCGTTATTTCCGAGCACCGGCGCCCGGATTTTTCCCCAGGCAATCGCGGAGGAACTGATTCCGCTAATGGAGTCCCTCGCCGAAAGGGTTACCTGGAAAAACCGGATTGTGGGCATTGCCAACATCTATCGCGGGACGTATGGCTTGAAAATCGAGCATCCGCTACCCGGCATCCCCACCTTCACGCTGGCTCGCGGCGATCCCCTCCCGGTGCCATTCATCAAATGGAATCTTAAACTCATCCATCCATTCGGCAATTTTCAACCCAAGCCGAGGGGGGTTATTGTGCGCGGTGGAAAGGTCTGGTCCCGGGTTTGTTATATGGATGGCGACTACGAGTCTCCATTCAACTCGCTCATTAGTTACGTTTCGGTTGATCCCCGGACCGGTGAGTCCGACGAGATCAGGTATCCGGCGGAGCGGGGAATTTCGGACCCGTGTTTTGAGGTTACGGATGATTCGCTCTATGTTGGTGCGCGGAATCAAATTGACCGTTACTGGTTTCGGGAACGGCGCTGGGAATCAATACCGGTGCCGGTCGAGAAGGCGGCTCAGATTGTGGCCGTCAACGGGCTGCTCTACATCGCCAATGGCGAGGGGTTGATCGAGCTTGAGCCGGATTCGGGAAAGAGTCGTATCCTGGCCAGCACGCGACGGGAGCCGCGCGTGAGCGAAATGGACTCCGCTTGGGGACCGGAGCTTCGGCTTTTTTCGCGAAAGGACGGAAAGCTGGGTGTCATGCTGGCGAACCTGGTATTTGCGTTTACTTCGGCGAATGGCGGGTCCTGGGAGCATTCCGCCCAAGTCCCACCCACCGACGGGCGGTTTTACCGGAGTTCATTTGTTTCGCCGGAGGGCGCGTTTCTGCTTTTGGACGGTATCTACCGGCCGATTTTTTTGGCCGCATTCTGGAACGGCGATCCGAAACCCGGGTTGTTGCTGCGGGAACGGACTCCAAGGGACCATCCGGCACCCGATATCGAGGGCCTGTTCGGGTCTCCGGATTGGGACTGGCCCGCGCCCTATGAGTTGGATTTTCCCTGCTTCACCACTCACGGACGCGGCTTATGGCTGCTGTATCCGCGCAAACGGTCTATGATCAATTCTTTCGTGTCGGCGCCGATCGTCGAATTTCCGGACGACCGAAACTCGACCTTGATGATTTTTGAACCAGGAACCAAGGAGGCCTTGTGCGTGCCGATTCGATTTGAGAAAGAGGGCCAGGCGTTTGATCCTTTTGAACATCTCTGGGGCGCGCCAATTAGAATTATGATTACGACGAATCCCGTCTGGGAGGAGACGCCGGACGGAGCGGTTCTGATCTGCCCCATGCTGGCCGGTAACTGGTTCATTTCGCCGGATGTTTTGGAATCGCGTCTGAAACCCTTGCGCGCGGCGGCCAAGGCGCGCGTGGGGATTCCGGGCGTGACCAATTCGATTGTCGAACTAAAAGATCGGGCTGCGGGGCAACCCGCGGCGGTTACGAACTCAACTGGAGGCGTCCGAAAATGAATCATGGAAAAGCCATCGGCGGGTTTGCCCGGTCGCGCGTCGCCGTATTTTTGCCTGGCTTGCTCATCATAGCCGCTCTGCTGATTATACCTTGCGCACGGGGTGCGAACACGTTGGATACTAACGTGCCGTCCCAATGGCCGTTACTCTCAAACCTGGTGGCAAAATGGGATGCGATTTCCCAGGCGGAAGTGGAGCGGGCGGCGGAGCGGGGGGAGTTAACCGCGCGGCATTACCTGGGTTATTGTTACACCGAAGGCCATCGATTTGGGGCCAACACCTCCCTGGGCCTCGATTGGTACGAGCGCGCGGCAAAGGACGGTTATTTGCCATCAATCTATAATATCGGTACCATCTACGAACGGGGGTTGGGTGTCACCCGGGATGTGACCAATGCCGTGCATTACTATGAGGTTGCGGCCCAGGCGGGCTATGCTCGCGCCCAGTATATTCTCGCCAAGCGGTTGCACGAGTCGCTGCTGGCCCACGAGGTCCCGGCGCGGGATGAAGTGCCGCCGGATATTGGGCGGGCGATTTTTTGGTATCGCCGCGCCGCGGCCCAGAATTATTCAGCGGCCGCATACGAATTGGGCCGTTGTTATCTCTGGGGTCACGGAGTGGCGCGGAACGAGGAGCGCGCGGTCGAATTCTTGCGCCAAGCCGCGGACGCGGGGGATGCCGGCGCGGCGTTTGACCTGGCGGCCGCCTATTCCATGGGAATTGGTGAACCGCGAAATGACGCGGACCGCCCAAACCAGATTTTGCTGCGGCTGATAGCGGACAATCCCGCGAATCAATCCGCGTATGACACGCTAATCTTTCGCTACCAGAACGGCTTCGGCGGACCGGCTGATTTAATCGCGGCGGCGGATTTCTATTGCCGCGCGGCCCGGGCCGGCGTGGGACCATATAGTCTTTTTGACAAGCTGGACGCGGACAAGCGAAAGTCGGCGCCTCACGCGTCATTTACCGGGGACTTTGAAGGCCACCTGCTTTCACCCAATACAATCCATGATGGAAAACCGGAGGCTGAGTTTTTCGTGGTTCTTTCGCTATATTTGCAGGCCGCGAAGGGGGATGGCCCCGCCCGGCTTAAAATTGGCGGGGACTATTTGTCCGGTCGCAATGTCCCCAAAAGTCCCGCCCGCGCATGGGCCTGGTTTACGCTCGCGGCGGAGCGAAACGCGCCTGACGCGGCTCGGAAGGCGGCGGAGGCGAAGGCGCTTATGACGCCGGATGAATTGCGGGATGCCGACGGTCTGCCACAAAAAATCGCCGCGGATTTGGCTTGGGTCGCCGCGCTGATTGGGGGCGGATTTTCCCGCTAAAAGTCCCGGGCGGATTCAAAAGTCCAACGCTTGTAAAGGGTCATAATGGGGTCACCTCTACGAGCATTTCCTTCGGGCCGCCAGCGTGTCGATAATCGCGGCTTTTATCCATGACCCTTTCAGTTCGCAAGGCGGTCTTTACTTCGCAGTAGGTGCCGTTATCGTCGGCCCCGTGGGTGATGTAACCCGATCTCTTGAGGCGATGAGCGCCGGCGATGGCCGCGCGGCGGAGGAATTATTGGCGCTGGTGTACGGGGAGTTGCGACGGATTGCGGCGGTGAAAATGGCGGGGGAAGCGGAGGGCCACACGCTCCAACCGACGGCGCTCGTGCATGAGGCCTGGCTTAAGCTCGCGGGGAATCGCGCCCCGGGGTTTGACAATCGCGCGCATTTTTTCTCGTGCGCGGCGGAGGCGATGCGCCGGATCCTGGTCGAATCGGCCCGCCGCAAACAAAGCCTCAAGCGCGGCGCGCGACCGGAGCGGGTGGAGCTGGCGGAATGGCACGCCATCCTGTCGCCCCCGCCGGACGAGGCGCTGGCGGTGCATGAGGCGTTGGACCGGCTCGCCGCCAAAGACCCGGTTTCAGCTGAATTGGTGAAGCTGCTTTATTTTGCGGGATTGACCATGGAGGAGGCGGCGGCGGCGTTGAATGTATCCAAGCGAACGGCGGAGGGCCGGTGGACTTACGCGCGCGCCTGGTTGCGGCAGGTGATTGCCGGGGGGGCGTGGTTAAGCGCAAAATGAGCTTGCGGAGTCGGACGCGGGATTGCGCTTGATAGACGGGTAACGCCATGAATGACCAACCGAAAACCCCAACCGACGCCGAGCGGGAGATTTTTCTTGAGGCGCTCGATTGCGGATCGGCCGGGGAACGCGCCGGTTTTTTAGATCGCGCGTGCGCGCATGATCCCGCGCTTCGGCTGGTTGTGGAGGCGTTGCTCCAGCATCATAAAGCGGACGGGTTCATGCAACCGTCCGGCCTGGTATCGGCGCGGCTCCCGGCCCCGGAAAAACCCGGGGACCGGATTGGCCGCTATAAGCTGCTGCAACAGATTGGCGAGGGCGGTTGCGGGGTGGTCTATATGGCGGAGCAGGAGGAGCCGGTTCGACGGCAGGTCGCGCTCAAGGTCATCAAGCTGGGGATGGATACCAGAACGGTCATCGCGCGGTTCGAGGCCGAGCGCCAGGCGCTCGCGTTGATGGACCACCCCAATATTGCCAGGGTTCTCGACGCGGGCGCGACCGACACGGGGCGTCCGTATTTTGTCATGGAGCTGGTGCGCGGCATCAAGATTACGGATTACTGCGACCAGGACAACCTCGCCACCAGGGATCGTCTCGATTTGTTTATCAAGGTCTGCCACGCCATCCAGCATGCGCACCAGAAGGGTATCATCCACCGCGACATCAAGCCGTCGAACATTCTCGTCACTCTCCGCGATGGTGTCCCGGTTCCCAAGGTGATCGATTTTGGCATTGCCAAGGCCACGGGGGACCAACGGCTGACGGACAAGACGTTGTTCACCGCCTTCCAGCAATTCATCGGCACGCCCGCCTACATGAGCCCGGAGCAGGCGGAAATGAGCGAACTGGGGGTGGATACGCGCAGCGATATTTATTCCCTGGGTGTTCTGCTCTATGAGCTTTTGACCGGCCAGACACCCTTCGGCTCCGCGGTGTTGCGGCAGGCGGGTTTGGATGAAATTCGCCGTATCATTCGCCATCAGGAGCCTTTGCGGCCCTCGACCCGTCTAAGCACGATGACCGAAGGCGACTTGACGAGGACCGCCCGCCAACGTCACGCGGAGCCGGCCAAACTCGGCGCCATGATTTGCGGCGACCTGGACTGGATCGTGATGAAAGCGTTGGAAAAAGACCGCTCCCGGCGTTATGAAACGGCGGGCGGTCTGGCTGCCGATGTCCTGCGCCATCTCGGCAACGAACCGGTGCTGGCCCGCCCGCCGGGCCATCTTTACCGCTTTCAAAAACTGGCCGGGCGAAACAAAATAGCCTTCATTTCCGCAACCGCCGTGGCCGTCGCGCTCACCGTCGCCCTGGTCATTGCCATAGTGGCGGTGATCCGCATCAAGCATGACAATCAGCAAATCCAGCAAGCGAAAGATGACGCCACGGAGAAACTGCGGGGTTCTTATCTGGCCGAAGCCCGCGCCACCCGGATGAGCGGCCAGCCCGGCCAGCGGTTTGCGAGTTTGGATGCCGTTGAGAAGGCGGCGGCTATTCGACCCGATCTGGATGTTCGCAACGAAGCCATCGCTTGTCTGGCGGTGTCGGACCTGCGGGTGGCGAGGGAAAAAGTCGTCACCGGACATGACCGCAATGAACTGGCAAATTTTGATCTTAACATGGAGCAATACGTGTTTGAGGAAATCGAGGACAAGATCACGGTGCGGGCGGCTTCGAACGATGTCATCAAAGCGGTTCTGAGCGCGCCCGGCCTCACCTTGGATTGGGCCGCGCTCTTCAGCCCCGACGGCAGGTATTTGGGTGCGCTTTACTCGCGTAACGGCAAGGGGGAAGATTTTTGGGTTTGGGATTTGGCAACGCAAAAGACCGTCATTCGAGCCATCCAGCAGGAGGGTGGGGATGGTCCGGCGGATCTCCAACCCTGGGGCGGATTCAGTTCGGACAGCCGGTTTTTCGCCAGCTTTCAATCAGCGGGAACCATTTCGATTTACGATCTGCCCTCGGGCCGGGAAACCAAACATTTCCCGTGCAACCGCCTTTTACCGCACCTTGCCTGGGATTCCGGAAACACGCGTTTGGCTTGTTTCAGCAGTGAGGGATCCAGGGTGGAAATCCGCGAGGTCGGTTCCGGCCAAACTTTGCTGGGATGGAACTGCCCAACTGGTGTGAGCGCCGTCGCTTGGAGTGCCGACGGCAAGCGGTTGGCGACCGCCGGCATGGATTTCTCCATTTATATTTGGGATGCGGAGTCCGGCCGCCGGCTATCCGCGCTGGAAGGGCACATCTCCTACATCCAGAGCCTGGCCTTTAATCACGCCGGAAACCTGCTGGCCAGCGCCGGCTATGAGGGGATACGACTCTGGAACGCGGACGCCGGCCGCCCCTTGGCCCGCCTTCCGGGAAGCAGTTGGCAAATTCGATTCAGTCCCGATGACCGGTATTTGGCGGGCTGGCAGGAGGGCGCGCGCTATGGCTCCCTGGAGGTGGCGTCGAGCTTGGAATGCCGTGAGCTTTATGTCCCGCGCGACGGGCGATTCCAGTTCGGCCCGGCGTTTAGCGCCGACGGGCGAATTCTCGCCGCCGCCAGCAACAGCAGGGTGCGCTTTTGGGATGCCTTTTCCTGCCAAGAAATTGGTTTCTTTCGGATCAAGGACAAGGCGGACATAGCTTTTAGTCCGGACGGGCGGAGTTTGATCGTTGTTGATCATATTGACGGGGTTCGCCAAAGAAGTTTGGAGAAAGTAGGCGGACCCGCTTCCTCGTCATACCGGCTGGGAAAGCCCCACTCCTTATTTGACGCGCCAGACGTTCTGGATGCGTCGTTTAGTCTTGATGGCCGATATTTGGCGGTGGCGCAACGGACGGAGGGGCGGGCACTTGTCTTTGATTTGCGGAACCCGCCCGCAAAAGTGGTCCTGGCGGGCCATTCTTTGGCCGATCGCGTCGCGATTAGTTCGGATGGCCGCTGGGCCGCCACCAGTTCCTGGCACAATCCACAGGTAAAGATCTGGGATGTCCGATCCCGCGATTTGATGCGCGTCTTGTCCACGCCGGACCGGGCCTGGGCAACCTTTAGCCCCGATGGCCGGTGGCTCGCCACCAGCTCCGCCGATTATCAACTTTGGGAGGTTGGATCCTGGCAGCCCAAGGGACCGCCCAAACCGGGCTATGATGGTCCCACCGAGAACTTCACCGCCTTCAGCCCGGATGGCAGGATCATGGCGAGATCGCGGGTGAATAAAATCCAACTGATGGAGACCTTGACGGAAAAACCGCTGGCGACTTTGGAAGCGCCGGGGTTGGTCAGCGTGTCAGGATTTCAATTCAGCCCCGACGGCACCCGGCTGGCCGCCCTGCAAGCCGACCAGCAGGTGCGGGTCTGGGATTTGAGGCTTATCCGCCGGGAACTGGCCCCGATGCACTTGGACTGGGACCTGCCGCCCTATCCGCCGGCCGGCAAAACGGAAGCGGCCGGCCCCGTCACCTTGGAAGTCGAATCGGACGCGGACAACCCGCCCGCGGCTCGATCGGAATCAAACGCCGCGGTTCGTTGAATTGGATTCGCTCCCGGCGCGCGGCGATTCACGACCAGGAGCCGTCACTCCGATCCCGGCCAATGGATTGCCGTGCTTGCCGGTTCGGCGTCGCTGTGACCCGGCGCCGGGGACAGAACCTCAAAACAGCTTTTTTACATTCCGCGCAAAATAATTTGCGGACTTTGGGGAGGGATTGCGCTTGATAGATGGGTAATACTTATGAAAGACAAATTCCGCCATTCATTGCTGGCGCCGGTTTTGCTGGTGTTCGCCACTCTTGCCGCCGTGAGGGTCGCCCAAGCGCAAAACCTGACTGTCAACGCATCCTCCGTGGTTCGCACCATCGATCCCCGGATGTACGGGATCAATGTTGAGGTTTATGATGCCAATTTGCCTGATCCGTCCACCATCGCGGCGCTCCAGCTCCTGCAAACTCCGGCGCTGCGGTTTCCCGAAGGCGCCGAGTCGGATCAGTACAATTGGCAAACAGGCGAGGACATTCCCTACAACTTCCAGTGGAACGGCAACGTCCAGACTTTCGCGAATATCGCCGAGAGTGTCGGGGTTGGCGGGAACGCGTACATCGGCGTCAATTATGGCGACGGAACCCCGGAGCAGGCCGCCGCGTGGGTGGCTTATTACAACGGCTCCCCGGCCAGCACCGCCGCCATTGGCAACGGCTTGGATGCCCTGGGTCGCGGTTGGCATACCGTGGGTTACTGGGCCTCCATCCGGGCGGCCGCCCCATTGTCTGTGGACGACGGCTTAAACTTCCTGCGCGCCTCCCATCCGGCACCGTATGGGTTTAAATATTGGGAGGTCGGCAATGAAATTTACGACTACTATTCCTATGCAAACGGTAACAGTGATCCCGTATATGGCGGGATTACTTATGACCGGCACGGCATTGCCGGCAGCGGATTGCCCGGGCTGCCCAATGACCCCTACACTTACGCCCTGAATTTTCCGGCGTTCTACAACGCAATGAAGGCTGTCGATCCCACCATCAAGATCGGCATCAATTGCGTTCCGGGGGAGGATGCGAGTTCGCCCCAAGGTAACCCGAATTATACTAATCCAAACCCGAAGGGAGTCAAAAACCTCACGGATGGCACCACCCACTACGGCTGGACCCCGGTCGTGCTCGCCACGCTCAACTCACTGCCGACGCCGGTGCTGCCCGATTTTATCTTCGACCATATCTACCCGCAAGATCCCGGGAGTGAAAATGACGCCACGCTATTGGCGGCCGGCGGCTCAAGAATCAGTGAGGATAACGCAAGCTTTAAGACCATGTTCACCGATTATCTCGGTACGGGCGGTGATAACATCGAACTCGACGTCACCGAGCTTAACTCCACCGTGTACAACATAGGCAAACAGACCGTCAGCCTGGTCAACGCCCTGTTCATGGCGGATGCCCTGGGACAACTTGCGAACACCAGTTTCAACTCCAGTTTTTGGTGGGACCTGCGTGATGGGTCCCAATCTGGAAACAACAACAGTGCCAGCCTGTATGGCTGGCGCCAGTTTGGGGATTACGGCATTCTGGCCAGCGGCGACTATCAAAATACCCCGCTCAACACGGCCTACCCCACTTATTTTGCCGCCTTGTTAATGACCCATTGGGGCCGCGGCGGCGATCAGGTGGTCACCGCCGGCAGCGCCAATGCCGCCGTGCTGTCGGTTTACGCCGCCTTGCTCGCCAACGGCAATTTGTCCTTGCTGGTTGTTAACAAGGACATTACGGCGGCCCATGCCCCGCAGATCACGCTGAACGGTTTTACGCCCGGCGGCACCGGCACCTACTACAGTTTCGGCGAGAACAATGACGCCCCGAATGTCGAAACCGCGTTTGATGCCGCCAACCCCTTAAACACCGGGACTTTCCCCGCCACGCTCAATGACGGCCAGTTTTCATACACCTTCCCCAAGTACTCCGTGACCGTCCTGGTTATTCCTCCACCCGCGCCCGGCATTACTTCGCTGAGTCCGTCCAGCGGAACGGTGGGGACGGTTATTACCGTTAACGGCCAGAACCTGACCGGCGCGTCCGTCACCTTCAACAATAACGTGCCGGCCAGCCCGGTGTCGGTGAATCAAGCGGGAACGGTGATAACTGTCACCGTGCCCGCTGGCGCCACCACCGGCCCAATCACCGTCACCACCGGGGGCGGAACGGTCCAGTCCGCCTCCTTTACCGTGACGACCGTCACCCCTCCGGTCATCTCCTCCATTCCCACCAGCGGCTTGGTGGGGACGGCGATTGAGATTACCGGGCAGAACTTTACCGGCGCGACAATCGTCGCCTTCAATGGCGTCGCGGCCAGTTTCACCGTGGTTTCAGCGACGGAGATAACCGCCGTCGTGCCCGCCACGGCCACGTCGGGAACCATTGCCGTCACCACGCCGGATGGAACCGCCGTGAGCGGGTCTTCCTTTACCGTGCTGGCTTTGCCCGTGAATGGAACGATCTTCACCACCCTGGGTGGTTTTGATTTGGTTGTCGGCGGTCCCGGGGGAAATCCCCGCGCGGGAGTGATTTTATCGGGTAACACGCTTTATGGAACGGCCGAATATGGCGGCCTCTATGAGCGGGGCACCGTGTTTTACTTCAACCTTGATGAGCCTCGCCCGCGTCCTGTGGACCTGTATGATTTTAACTACAACGCTGAGGGAATCTATCCCGAAGCTCCAGTGGCTTTATCCGGCCAAACCTTGTACGGAGCCACAACTCTCGGGGTCGATTTCCTCGGTTCGTTGTTCGCCGTCAACATTCAAGATGGCCTTGCTACGAGCCTGATTCCTTTCGGCACTCCGGATGGCGGCTACTACCAAACCGACGGCTCAGTGCTTCCCAGCGGTGTGATTGTATCGGGCACCACTTTGTATGGAACGGCGGAGCGGGGTGGTCCCAGTGGTCCCGGCGCTTTTAATGGGAACGGCACGGTATTTAAGATAAACACCGATGGAACCGGTTTTACGATTTTGTATGGTTTCAGCCCGCTCTCGGTTGGCGTTACCGGCGTCAATAGCGACGGAGCAAATCCGCAGGCTGGATTGATTCTGTCCGGCAACACCCTGTATGGAACAACATCGGCGGGCGGCGCTTCGGGCAATGGCACGGTTTTCGCCGTCAATACCGATGGCACGGGCTTTGTAAACCTGCATAATTTCACGGCGCTTTCCCCAAATTCTCACGGTGTATCTATCAATGGTGACGGAGCAAATCCGTTTGCGGGATTGATTTTGTCAGGCGGCACTCTGTATGGGACGACGACGGCCGGCGGCAGTTCGGGCAAGGGCACGGTTTTCGCCGTCAACATCAACGCCAACGCGGCGGAAAACAGCGTCGGCTTTACCAACCTGCATAGTTTTACGGCGTTCTCACCAAACTCCCTGGGTGTCTCCACCAATGGCGATGGAGCGCTTCCCTACGCCGGTTTGACCATCGCGGGCAATACGTTGTATGGGGTGGCGAGCGCCGGCGGCAGTTCGGGCAATGGCGCAATTTTTTCCGTCAATGTCAATGGCGGCGGTTTTACCAACCTGTATGATTTCACCGCGCTCAACGAAAACTTCAATAGCGATGGAGCCGCGCCGGATGGCACCTTGCTGATTGCGGGTAATACGCTCTACGGGACAGCATTTATGGGCGGCTTCGCGGGGGTTGGCACGGTCTTCAGTCTCGCCCTGCCTCCGCGGGCGGAGGACCAGGCGACCGCGCCGCCGGGACAAACGGCCGCGGTGGTTCTCCCGGCCCCGACCGGCCTGGCGGCCACGCTGCATAATAATTCGGGCGGCTCCGAATCCGTTACCGCCATGACCTACGCCGCCAGTCCCGCGCCAGACGACAGTTCCGCCTTCGGCCTGGGAACGACCTATTTGGACCTCGAGGTCTCCGGCGCCACGACGGCGGATTCCCTGACGGCGATTTTCTCCTACGCCGGAACAACCGCGCCGACGTTAGAGTACTATACCGGCAGTCAATGGGAAATGGTTGAAAGCAGCGGGCCATCCGCTCCCGCTGTGAACGCGAGTTCGCATCAGATCACCGTTGTGTTTGATCAGTCAAGCATCCCGCCCATTACGCAATTGACCGGAACCATGTTTGCGCTGGCCACTTCCGCCTCCACAACCGGAACCGCCGCGCCGTCGCTGGCCGTGGCGCTCTCGGCCTCCAGCGTCACCGTGTCCTGGCCGGTCACGGAAGGTTACACCTTGCAACAAAACAGCAGTCTGTCCTCCCCGGCGGGGTGGGCCACCAGCGGCTCCAACATCACAACCGTAAACGGCACCAACAGCATCACCATCACGCCGCCGGTTGGGAATGTGTTCTTCCGTCTCTCCAACCCATGAGCCAAAGCAAATTTATGAATGACTTGAACCCTTCCCGAACCCGGACGCGAGGCCGTACGCCGAATCCCCGGAGCTTCAACCTATTATGTGACTATGCCATGACCTCTTTACGGATGACATGCGCGTCGAGGCGATGTGTGATTATGTGGGACCCATTTCTAATAAGGCAATTAATGAAATTTAATTTAATAGAGGTTGACTCGGGGGAACTCCGGCTTAGAGCTGCGAGAAGTCTCTTGAAAACCCCAAAATTTTTCCTCCGCTTGGGAATCCTGTCGAACCTTCTGTTGTTGCCGGCGTCTCCCGTCCGGGCGCAGACGATCTTGCCGAACCCGTCGGTGACGTGGGCGGTGGCCTCGACAACTCCGGGTCCGGGGCCGAATAACGCGAGTGGAAATACCGTGGGCACGTTTAGCTCCAGCATCGGCGGTGCCGTTTCCTCGGTGACGCTTGGGCTGGGTTCCGACCCAAGCATGTCGGCTCTCGCCTCCACCACGGGTAACCCTTTCACGGCATCCGCCACCGCCCAGGTTGTTTGGGGTTTTTATGTCGAGAACCTGGGCTTGGGAACCGCCAGTTCAATTCCCGTTATCCTTTCCGCGAGCGGCGGGGCAAACTATTCCGCTCACGGTGGTGACGGATTCGCGTCTTCGACGGCGTCCTGGGGAGTGCTTAATCCCGGCGGCACCGGATTCGTTGGCTCGAGCCAG